>LSQX01306238.1_pt1 | contig 55210 bp, 49 predicted proteins | sample 654561 | NCBI WGS metagenome assembly LSQX01 (sample SAMN04489861, study PRJNA283612) | anaerobic digester metagenome | isolation source: 4 biogas reactors fed with cattle manure at either 37C or 55C with and... | place: Denmark: Kongens Lyngby | collected 2014 | reverse complement strand
ATATCATGTTCCGGCCCACGTTCGACGACGTACCCTTGCCCGCAGGCCACACTTATCGGGTTCGGCTTACATACACGGTGGGGATGGGATTCTGATGCGGAGGTTGTGCTTCTGGCTCCCTGTGGTGTTGTGCCTGTACCTTGTTGTGGGACCGCGGGCGGGGGCGCAGGGAATCCTCGTCTCCCCGGCTCGCATCGAAGCTCTGCTTGCGCATGACGGCATGTTGCCGCCCGTATGGGTGGAAAACCGCACGGAATTGCCTGTCCGCTTCTGGGTCGAGACCGGGTGGGTGACGCACGACATGCACGGCCGCCCCGTATACTTGCCGAGCGAGCGACGCGGCGACGTGACCGTGCATGTTCTGCCGGCTGCCGGCGTACTCACGCCGGGGCAGGGAGTACATCTCGACATACGTGTGGAGCCGGCGGACCGCCCGGTCTACCCGGTCGTGTACCTTCTGTTCCAGCAAGCAGAAGGAGGGGACGACATCTTGCGTGTAGCCGTTCCCCTCTTGTTGCATACCGGCCTGGAAACACCACGGACAATGATCGAAGGTGTGAGCATCGAATCACACGACGACGCCAACCGGCTTCACCTACTCGTGGCAAACTACGGTGAAGCACACGTCCGGGTCGGCGGCAGGGTTCGAATTCTGGGCACTAGCGGTGAAGCGGTCGCCGAATCCCACGTTCCCGAGGCCCTCGTGTTGCCGGGAGCACGGCGCCTTATCACGGTCGAATGGGACGGTAGCCCGCTGGCGTGGGGCGAGTACCGCATCGTGTTTGCCGACGGCGAGTTCAGTGCCGGGACGATCTCTCCTCTGCGCATCGTCCTGGGGCCGGACGGTGTCCGGCAAATGCCCGCCGACGTGCTGGCACAGATCGCCCAGAGTGAGCCGGTGCCATGAGTCGAGAAATGCTCGGACTGCTGCGCGGGTGGTTCCTGCTCTGGCTCGGCCTCGTGCTCGTGTCGGCCGGCCAAGCGGCGTCCGGTGAGGATGTATACGGTCCGCGGCTGGGAACCGCCGTCCCCGGGCGATACGCGCTATTCGAGCGCGCTGTCCAGCTTCACATCGTCGCAAACGGCCCCTTTCACGTGGAGGCCGCACCGCCCCTGTACTTTTCCGACGCCGCGGATCCGACCAGGACGTTGCCGGCCCGTTTTCTCGAATGGAGGGTCGCGGGCGTGAGCAGCGCCTGGCAGCCCATGACACCCGGAGAACCCGTGTCCGTATGGATCCACAGCGGCGAGGGTCACACGGAGCACCTTGTGGAGCTGGACTACCGTCTCAGCGTGCCCTGGGACGTACCACCTTCCGTGGGCGGTTACGTCCTCGAAGTGCCCTATTATGCCGTGGGCGAAGCCGTTCTCCGCGCGGGTACCGTCTGGCCGAGCCGGGTGTCTTCAGGCGAGCGTGTCACCGTTATGTGTGTGCGAGCATCGGCGGTATTGGAAGACCTGCATTTCGTAGTCTACGACGCCGCAGGAGACGTTGTGGCGGAGACGAAGCAGGCGGCAACGGTCGTCGAACCTCGGATCACGATTCACTGGACGGCGCTCCTGCCCGCGGGCGAGTATGCTTTTCGTCTGACGGGCAGTGAAACGGGCCTTTGCGCGGCCGGCCGCATCGCGGTCACCGATACGTCCGAGGCCGAACCTTTGCGAACGGCAGCGGGGCAGGTTGCGGAAGCGGAGAAACGTGGCTTCACACTGGGAGTGACTTTGCACTCAGGCGAGGCGATCGGTGAGTGGCTGTGGCTCACGGTTCGGGTGGCCAATCAAAGCCCCTTCCCCGGGGAAGGCCTACGTCTGGCGGTTAGGCTGCCACGTGGCTTGCGAACCGTCGGAGACGTGTACGTCCTTGACGTCCCGCCCCTGCATCCGTCGGAACATTGGGAGGCAGACGTGCCCATCCTGGTGACCCCTGCGGCCCGGGCGGGCGTGGTGGAAGTGGCGCTGCTGGGCCCTGATACATACGGTGCCGAGGTAGAAATGGCAGTGGAGCGCATCTCCTTTGTCCCGCACGTCGACGGCTGGCTGCAACCAGCGGTCAGGGTGCAAGGTGCCGGCCTTCAGACGCAGGTGCAGCAAGGATGGCATGTGCTGTGGCAAACGGGCGTTCCGGACGAGTCCTCACGGCCTCGCCTTCTTGATGTGCGCGGAGCGGCACCGTTGCTGCTCGGAGGTGAGGTGCGTCGCTCCCAGGTGACTGCGCCCGGTGTCCTCCGCGCCACTCTTGGTCTTGTGGCCGACGACGAAGGCTTCAGAACTCGGTGGGAGAGTTCCACAGACCTACAATTCGGATCTCTCCGCCTCGCCTCGCGGCTGACAAGGGACGATGACGGTGAGTCTTACGGGCGCTGGCAGATCCGCGCATCGGGCCCGGCCCTGCCGGATTTGCGCGGAGAATGGACGGGCACCTTAGCGGGGAACTGGACGGGTTTTTCCGGACTGCAACTTGGCTGGCGCAAAGATGTGGACGACGGGCTGGGCCGGATTACGATCAGTTACCGTTACGATACGACGGGAACGCCGCGCTCCGAGATTCGTCTTGAGAACGAAGACACCACCGGCGGCTTGACACTCCGCCGTCGTCTTGGTACAGGCAGCGACGCAGAAATCGCTCTTTGGCGTACGACGGGTTCGGGTCGCCTCGTGCTGCGTGCGGGCTGGGGCATCGACGGTGCTGAAAGCCTCCGTCTGGGCGGCGGTTACGAAGGCACTTTCCTCGGAGGAAGAATCGAGCTCGGCACCGCCTGGCACCCGGCAGCGCAGAACGTCGCATCGAGGGCCGCTTTCCGACTGCACTGGGCCGGCGACGAACCCAAGGGCCTTTCTCCCTTCGCAGGCTTGTCGGGTTCCACCGACGGTGTCCGCGCCCGCGTGGGCTTGGTGGCCCGGCGCCCGGCCGGAGAAGATGTCGTCGCCGTGCAGCTCGGTGCTGGTCAGGCCGGTCTCGGCATGACGTGGCGGTCGCGGTGGCAGGAAGGAGATGCGATCGGCCGCCTCTCCCTAAGCGTTCAGCCCGAACGTACCGAGGCGCGCCTTGCCGTCCGCCTGCAGCCTTTCGGGGTTTGGCTTTGGGAAGCCGAGGCGTCTGTCCAGGCGGACCGGGGGACCGAACGCACGGAAGCGGTGGTCACGCTGTCCGGCGGCCGCTTGAGCGTCCGGTGGAGCAGCAGCCTCGAAGCGACTGCCAAAGTCTTGCAGATCGATCGCAGAATTGACGTGCGGACCGAAATTCGGATCATTGGGCTTCCAAGCCGCGCGGGAGTGCTGGCAGGCAGCCGAACCGTGCGGAGCGCCTTGAAAACACCTGGACCGCTTAGCAGCCGAACTGCCTTTTACGGAGGCTGGATGGAGATCGAAGCGGTCTCCCGCACCTGGGCAGGGGTTGCCCTGGCGAAGTGGAACACAGAACAAGGGGCAGAATACGATGTCTATCTGAGGCACGAGGTGGCCCCCGCGCTGTGGATCCAAGTCGGGGTCCATCGGGCCCCCGGCGTTTTGACCCTATTCCCCGACCATGGCCGGGGAACGTACGCGCGCCTTCTTTGGGCGGTCTCTTTCGGGGGCTAGCTCTGTGGCCTCGGCCCTTCCGTGCTTCGCCACAAATGGCTCGATCCTCCGGCAATTGGCCGTGCCGGCCGGACGGTTCGAGCCGGGGAGGTCATCGCCTTTGGCAGAACTCAGAGTAGGAGTCGTCGGCCTCGGCTCCATGGGCCGACGCCATGCCGAGACGTACGCCAGGCTTCCCGGGGCGAGACTGGTTGCCATTGCCACGCGCGATGCAGACAAACGCCGTCAGGCGGAAACCGAATGGGGCGTCGTTACCTTCTCCGATTATCGCGACCTTGTGGGACACGTCGATGCGGTTACCGTCGCCACACCGACCTATTTGCATGCGGAGATCGCAGAGCACCTGTTGACACAAGGCATCCACGTACTCGTCGAAAAGCCGCTGGCCGTGACCGAGCAGGAGGCCGCCCGGGTCATCGCCGCAGCAAAGGCAGCCGGCGTCTGCCTTATGGTGGGCCACATCGAGCGGTTTAATCCGGCCTTCATCCGGTTGGCGGCCGAGATGCGCGCCGCCGTGCCGCGGCAGGAAAAAACACGCATTCGAGCGTACCGCATGGGACCGTATGACGGCCGGATTCACGACGTTTGCGTCATTCTCGACCTGATGATTCACGATATCGATCTGTCGCTGGCCTTGCATCCGGCGGAAGGCTGGGACATACACCAGGCTTTAGGCATGCCGGTCGTCAGCAGCCGCACGGACGTCGGGATCGTCGAGTACACGTTGCGCTCCAATGGCGCGCCGCCAGCCAAGGTCACGCTGTTGGCGAGCCGCACCAATGAAACGAAAAGGCGCGTGATTGAAGTGCAAAGCGGCGGCTTCTTTGGCAAGGCGGACCTGTTCGGACAGCGCGTCTGGGTGGCCCCGGCCGGTCAGGAGTGGAGGGAGCTACCTGTGGCCAGGGAGGCACCTTTGGACTTGCAGTTAGCCCACTTCGTCGCATCGGTGCGCGCCGGAACACAACCTGCCGTTCCCGGCGAGGCGGGGGCTGCCGCCCTGCGCCTGGCTTTAGATTTGGTGCGTCGCATACAAAACACGGGGTAAGGCGCCGGCTGCATGGGGCGCGGGGCTCGGGGGAAAAATCCCCGGTATGAGCCTCCTCTGCCGTGCGCTGCGCAGGTACCTACCATTTCTCATCTGCTGCCTCGCCGCTGTTCCGGCGGCAGGGCGATCTACCGTGTTTCTCGTACTGGTCGACCGGCTCACCGTGGCCGACCTGATGTTGCCCGAGGCGGCACCGCTCCGTGACCTCATCGTGTACGGCGGCGTTGGACTGGCCAACGTGCGGACGGAAGGTACTGGTTCTGCTGCCGGCTACCTGACTTTGGGAGCGGGGGCTAGAGCGTTGGCCGGCGAGCACGCCGGCCTGGCGTTCGGCGTGAACGAGCTTTGGCGCGGGCAAGGGGCAGGCGTGCTATATTCCGCCCTTACCGGCGAGGCCGCAGGGGACGGTTTAGTTCACTTGGCCGTCGGCGAGCAGGCGCTCCTGGCGGGCGAAAACAAACGCCACGCCACGCCCGGCCTTCTCGGTTCGCTGGTGCGCACGGCGGGTGTCTCCGTGGCGGTCTACGGCAACGCCGATGTGGACGGAACGCCTCGGCGCTATGGGGTTCTCGTGGCGATGGATACGGCAGGCCGGGTCGACCATGGTGACGTCGGCGAACGCACACTGGTACACGACGCGGAATGGCCCTTCGGCCTCCGGACGGATTACGCCTACCTATTGGATCGGGCGGCCGGGCACTTCGGCACATCGACGCTCGTCGTTCTGGACTTGGGAGACCTGGCCCGCCTCGAGGCCTTCTCACAGCTCTTAAGCCCGGAGCGGGGTGCGGAACTGCGTCGTCAGACCGTCGCGAGAATTGCCTCCTTTGTTGCGACGCTTTTCCGCCAAGCCGGCGACGCAGGAAGCCGCGGCGCGCTGCTCGTTGCCGTGCCATCGCCCTCCGCCATCGAGGCGCAACGGGGCCATCTGGTCGCACCGCTCATCATGCTGGAGCTCGGCGACGAACCCGCGGCGGTGGACGGTGCTCTGCTGTCGTCGCCGACCACCCGCCGAGCGGGTATCGTGGCCAACGTCGACGTCACGGCAACGGTACTCAGCCTTTTCGACCTCGACCAGTCGGGCGCCGGCCGTCCGCTCGAGCTCGTGCCCTTTGCCGCACCGTGGGAGCGAGTGCTCGGGCTCTATGAGCGGATCACGCGTGTGCACGGGCAGAGGCTTCCCCTCATTCAACCGTACTTTTTTATCCAGCTCGCCGCGGTGTTGGTTTCGGTCGCCCTAGCCGCAGGCGCTTCGCTTCTCCGTTGGCCGGTCGCACGCGTGCTCCCGTGGCTTCGCGCCGTGCATCTGGCACTGGTCGCTTTTCCCTTGGCCTTGCTTCTCATACCGCTTTTCCCCGTGCCGCGAACGGTCGGTGACGCCTGGCTTCTGGCGGCTGCGGCCACCGCAGCGCTGACGGCCGGCGCTTTGTGCCTGAGACGGCGGAGCGAGGCGGATCCTTTCGCCGGGCTGGCCGGCTTGACTGTAGGGGTGATCGTCGTCGACCTGCTCACGGGCGCAAGGCTCCTTCAGTCTTCCCACTTGGGCTACGACCCTATCGGCGGTTCACGCTATTACGGCATCGGCAACGAGTACATGGGGCTTCTCATCGGAGCAGGGGGTGTAGCGGCCGGAGGGCTGCTCGAAATTGCGCCTGCCGGCAAGAGAGCAAGGTTATTATGGCTCGTTGGGTTCGCTTTCGTCGCCATAGCAGTCCTCTTGGCGTCGCCCGCGCACGGGGCCAACGTGGGAGGCACCGTATCCGCCGTCGTGGGTCTCGGCGTGGTCCTCCTCTTGCTGGTGCAGGACAAAATCCATCTGCACCACTTTGTCCTGCTCGGGGCGCTCGTGGCGGCTGTGGTAGGGGCTGCGGCCCTTTATGACCTGGTGCGTTTTGGTCCGGAATCTTCCCATCTGGGCGGGGCTGTGCGGCTGGTGGGTACGGAGGGCGGCGATCCGCTGTGGTCCTTGTTCGAACGCAAGCTCGAGATGAACGTCCGCCTCATCCGCTTGACGGTGTGGAGCCGGGCCTTTTTCGTCTCCCTCGTTGCGGCCGTGCTGTTTGCGTTCGTCCGGCCGCGAACGGTTCGTGGCCTCCTACATGCCTATCCCTACATGAGCAGGGCCTTAAGGGGAAGTCTTGCCGGGGCGCTCGTCGCATTGGCCGCAAACGACTCGGGAATTGTCGCGGCGGCCACCTTGATGATTCCGGTCGTCTCTACCTTGCTCTACCTGGCCTTAACTTTGGCGGACGGAGCGAGGCGCAGGGCGGAGCCGTAAGCAGGGTTCGGTCCGTGGTCGGCGAAAGGGAGACACAATATATGATCTTGAGTGTGACGTGGGGGGACCGGCAATGAAGCACCGGGCAGACATCGGAGTTTTCGGCGGGTCGGGGTTTTACGAGTTTCTGAGTGACGTCGATGAGATTTGGGTTGAAACACCGTACGGCCCGCCCAGCGACCGCATCGCCGTCGGAACCATGGAGGGGCGGCGCGTTGCGTTCCTGCCCCGCCACGGCAAAGACCACAGGTATCCTCCTGCCCAGATCAACTACCGGGCAAATCTTTGGGCCATGAAAAGCCTGGGAGTTACACACGTCATCGGACCTTGCGCCGCGGGCAGCCTGCGGCCCGAGATCCGTCCGGGTGATTTCGTCATTTGCGACCAGTTCGTCAACCGGACCTGGGGCAGAGAAGACACGTTCTTTACCGGTCCTATCACGAAGCACGTCAGCCCCGCGGATCCCTACTGCCCCGAACTGCGCGCCCTCGCCATCCGTGCCGCGGAGGAGGAAGGAGTCACGGTCCATCCGCACGGCACCGTAGTCGTGATACAAGGTCCCCGCTTTTCGACTCGAGCGGAAAGCCGGGAGTTCCGAAACAACGGTTGGCATGTGATCAACATGACGCAGTACCCGGAAGCGTATTTGGCCCGGGAGCTCGGAATGTGCTACGTGAACATTTCTTTGATCACCGACTACGATGCCGGGCTCGAAGACGATCCGTCCGTGGAACCCGTCAGCCACGGAGCCGTTCTCCAAGTGTTCAACGCCAATATCGAGAAGTTGAAGGGCGTTCTCCGTCGACTCATAGCCAGCATCCCCGAAGCCAGTGAGCATCGGTGCGGAGAGTAGGGGGAAGCGCGACGGCAGGGGGCACGGGCAAGATGCGGCCGCGGACACCTCCCCTGACGCACACCGGAAGGCCATGGGCCCACATGCGCACGGGTCTGCTCGTCGGCGTGGTCCTCGCGGCACTGATCGCCGTGCTGTGGTCCTTCGGCGGTCTGCACCGTACCGAGCTGCGCACCCTCGACCTCCGGTATCTCATGCGCTTCCTGGTCGAACGGTCCGGAGTCCAGGAACAGCCGGTCGTCGTGGTAGCGATCGACGAGCGTTCCTTAGCGGCGGTTGGTCCTTGGCCGTGGTCTTACGAGGTGCAGGCTCAACTCGTGCGGGCGCTGGCAGACTCTGGTGCGGCAGCCGTGGGACTGGCTTACCTCTTGCCGTCCGAAGCCGCGCCCGGCGAAAGCGGTGTTCTTGCGGAAGTGCTGATGCAAACCGGCAACGTGGTCTTGGCCTCGGCCGTGCGCGGCGCAGACGACTTGGCTCCGCCCTCGGACCTGATCGAGGCAGCGGCGGCGGTGGGGAGTATCACGTTACAGCCCGATCGCGACGGGGTCGTGCGCCGCCTCTCAAGTCGTTCCGGCTCATCGGCCTTTGCGCCCTTTGCCTTGGCCTACGCGACCGGCACGGGAAGGCTCGATCCCGCAGCGCTCCAGTCCGGGCCCTTGTTGATCAACTACCGGCCTCCCGCGAACGAAGCGCGCATTCAACTTCATCGCTGGCTGCCCACGGTTTCGGCGGTCGACGTGCTCGAAGGCGTGGTCAGTCCGCTATTGCAAGGGAAATACGCGATCGTGGGTTTGACGGCATCCCCCGGCGCCGACCAGCACAATACGCCTTTGCGACAGCAGGTGCCCGGCGTTTACGTACACGGTTTCGCCTTGCGCTCGTGGCTCTTGAACGATCACATCTACACTTTGCCGGGTACGGTCACGCTAGTGGCCGTGTTCGTCTTGGCCATGGCAGGGTCGGCCTTCACCTTTTTGCTCCGGCCGTGGCTGCAGACGTTGGTTGTTTTGTGCATGGCGTTGGCGGCAGTGGTCACCGGGATCGTGGCGTTTATCCGGTATAGCCTTTGGCTTGAGGTGACGCCCCTCCTCGCAACCGTGATTGGAATATACGTCGCAGGACTTGTGTATTCCCAATCCGTAGTCGATCGCGACACCCGCCGCATTCGCCAGCTGTTCCGGCGGTACGTTGCGCCCGAGGTCGTCGACCGGCTACTTCAGGGAGGCACCGACGTGGAGGCGGGGCGGCGCATGGAGGTGACGATTCTGTTTGCCGACGTGCGCGGGTTTACTGCCTTCGCGGAACAGGCCAGCCCCGAGGACGTCGTCCGCTGCCTCGACAAGTACTTGCAGGTCATGGCCGATTCGATTTTGGCTCACGGCGGCATGCTCGATAAGTACGTGGGCGATTCGGTGATGGCGGTATTCGGCGCTCCGCTGCCCCGTCCCGATCATGCACAGGCCGCTCTTGCCGCCGCGCTTGACATCCGCCGGCGGGTGGCAGCCATCGGAGAGCACGAGGACCATCCCGGTGCGGCGCTCGAAGTCGGTATCGGGATTCATTCCGGCGAAGCCGTGGTGGGCAGCATCGGTTCGCCCCTGCGCCGGGAGTTTACGGCGATCGGCGACGCGGTTAACGTAGCGAGCCGGTTGGAGGAGGCGGCGGGTCCGGGCGAGATTCTGATCAGCGAGGCCGCGGCGCAGGCAGCTGGGATCGAGCTTGAAGGCGCGGCGGTCGAGTACAGGCTGCGCGGGCGTTCGGACCCGGTTAAGGCGTTTTCCATCAGGGAGGACACGGCCCTTGCTTTCGGCCGGGGCAGCTCCGTCGTCCGTGCTTCGTCCGAAGGATGACAACGGAGCAGGTGAGTGGGGATGAAAGGCGAAAGAGCAGTAGAAACAGCGGCTAATGTCCAAGGATTAGCTCAACGAACCGGAGGGAGGGACTCTGCTGCGCACCGAAGAGTTGGGGGGCCTTCTGTGTGTCGCAGGCTACGTCATGTCTCAGCTAGGGCCAAACGAGTCGAACAACATCAAGAACGATACGCAGTCTGAAGGCGCTGGCTGCGACGTGGTCGACCTTGGTGAACGGATAATTCGCGCGAGGGAGGACGAGCGCTACCGCCTCGCCCGGGAAATCCACGACGGTCCCGCTCAGTCATTGGCCAATATCGTGTTGCGCGCCGAGGTGTGCGAGCGGTTGCTGGAAGCCGGACGCCCTGAGGCAAAACAAGAGGTGTCACAGCTCAAACTCCTCGTGCGTGAGGCTTTGCGCGAGGTCCGCCGGATCATTTACGACCTGCGGCCCGGGGCCTTGGCGGAACTAGGGCTTGTCCCGACTCTGCAGGGGTATTTCGAGTACATGCGCGAGCATAACGGGACAGAGGTGGAACTGCAGGTAGAGGGCAATTTCGACGTGCGCTTGCCTTCGACGCTCGAAGTGGGTCTTTTCCGTACGGTCCAGGAAGCGGTTACCAATGCTTGGCGTCACGCTCAGGCTGACCGCATCGCCGTGCATTTCCGCTTTGAACCCGAGCGTGTCAACGTGACCGTCTCCGACGACGGCATCGGCTTTGATGTGCAGACCGTCTTGGCCGAGCTGCATCGTCGGCCGAGCTTCGGTCTGACCGGCATGCGTGAGCGTGTCGAGCTGCTCGGAGGCGAGCTTCGGATCGAGAGCGCGCCGGAACGGGGAACCACGGTGTACATTTCGGTTCCTGTCTGCGGCGAATGTTCTTGAGGGCACGTGGGATTGGGAGGGAACGGGATGTCCGAGCCGATTCGTGTATTGATCGCCGACGACCACGCGCTGCTGCGTGAGGGGCTGCGCCACGTCCTCGAAATGGAGGACGATATCGAGGTAGTCGGAGAGGCTGCGGACGGGGTCGACGTGGTAGGTAAGTGCCGGGAACTGCAGCCGGACATCGTGCTGATGGACGTCAGCATGCCCGGCGGAGGAGGGCTCGAGGCAACGCACAAGATCAAGCAGCAGTGGCCCCATATCGAGGTCGTGATCCTCACCGTCCACGACGACCAGCAGTACGTGGCCGATCTGATCAATGCCGGAGCGAAAGGTTACATATTAAAGGACGTCGAGCCGCACCGCGTGGCGCAGGTCCTGCGGCGCGTGCATGACGGCGAACCGTTTCTCGAGCCCAATTTAATGGCCAAGCTCTTCCAGCGCCTGCAGGAAAGCCGCGAGAAGGCGCCCGTAGCCGCGACCGCCGAGACGGATCCGAAGGTCCGGTTAACGCCGCGGGAACTTCAAGTCTTGGAACTGGTCGTGGACGGCAAGACCAACAAGGAGATCGCCGACACGCTCATCATCAGCGAGAAGACGGTCAAAAATCACGTGACGAATCTCCTGAAGAAGTTGAACCTGAGCGATAGGACGCAAGCAGCGGTTTATGCTCTGCGTCACAATTTGGTCCCCGATAGAGCGGGCCGGCCCCATACGGCGGGCTGAGAGATCGGTCCCAGGTGATACGTGACGGAACGCCCAGCAAGAATGAGCCGAAGGCCCGATATTCTGAAACGTGCCGACATGGTACGATATGGCAGGGAGAAAGGCTGGCGTTCCCGTGCAATCAAGAAAAGGTGGAGGTGAGCGGAGGGGCAGCGCCTCTGCGTCACCAGGCCGTGGAGTGAGCCCATACCCACCGGATCCAGCGGACCGTGGGGAAAACCGATCGCTCATGGTGCGACAGTTGCGAATTGTGATTGTTGACGACAACGCACAGACCCGTCAGGCGATCGCCGCGCTTCTTTCCCTNNGCGTCCTGATGGACATCAACATGCCGCGCTTGGACGGTCTGGAGGCCGCCAGGCGAATTCGTGCCGAAAAGCCGGATGTGGCCGTGATCATGATGTCGGTCGACGACACGCCGTGGGTGCGCCGTGCCGTGGCGGATATAGGTGCGCGCTACTTCTTGGTCAAGCCGCTTGGTTCCGACGATCTAACGGACGTGTTGCGGGCCGTTGCCGCAAGCCAGATTTCCGTTTGAGGTTTGAGGCGAGACGGATCGAGCAGCGGCACCCCGAAGCGGCAAACCCCCTGGGTGCGTTTTGGCGCGCCCGTGAGGGCGGGCGCCGGGGCCGTACCAAAGCGCGAATCGGGAGACTCAGGCTATCTCCATCTTCCTCCTGCCGACATACGATGCAGCACGTACCTGCTAAGGGAAGGGTAGGAGTTGACACCGGAATGCCACGACCGGGACGTAAAGCAAGATGGGGAGAGCTGTCCGCCCGTGAGCTGGAAGTGCTCACGCTCATCGGCAGGGGACGTTCCAACGATGAGATCGCGAAGGCTCTGTTCATCAGTCCACACACGGTAAAGAACCACGTCAGCAGTATCTATAGGAAGCTCACCATACGGGATCGGACCCACGCCGCCCTGGCCGCAATCCGCATGGGGCTGGTGCGAGTCGACCCCGACGGGGAGTAGGTTGCGGTCTAATCGGCCGAGCAGGAGATGTCCCCCCTGCAAGCGAAGCGCATTCGTGCAGCAACAAGCAGGCGTGAGCAGGGGGGAGCAGCGCGATTGGCTTCCGAACGAATCGAAGGCGTGGTCGACCGCATCACCTACCGCAACGATCAGACTACCTATACCGTCTTGCAACTGGAGCTCGACTCGGGTGCGCGGGCCACGCTGGTCGGTCCTATGCCGGCGGTTCAGCCCGGAGAGCGCCTTCAGGCTGAGGGAAACTGGCAGGTGCATCCGCGCTACGGTCCCCAGTTTTCCGTAACAAGTTTGACGTCGGTGCCTCCGGCTACGCCGGCTGCTATCGAAAGGTACTTGTCCTCGGGCCTGATTAGGGGCGTCGGTCCGCAGACTGCCCGGAAGCTGGTAGAGGCTTTCGGTGAACAGACGCTCGAAGTCATCGCGAACTCACCGGAGCGGCTGAGCGAGGTGCCCGGCATCGGCCCGAAAAAGGCGGCAGCCATTGCGGAAGCCGCGACGCACCAGCAAGACCTGCGGAACGCGGTTTTGTTCTTGCAAGGATTGGGAGTCTCCCTAGGTTTTGCAATGCGCATTTACCGGCAGTACGGCGCGCGCACCGTCCAGGTGGTAAAGGAAAACCCGTACCGTCTCAGCTACGATGTGCATGGCATCGGTTTTAAGCGGGCCGACGATATCGCCAGGGCGCTCGGCATCGCCGAGGATGCTCCCCAGAGAAGGGAAGCGGCCATTCTCCACGTCTTGGCCGAGGGAGCCAATGAGGGGCACGTGTACTTGCCGGAATCCCATGTCCGTGGCGGCCTGGAGCGGCTCGGGCTTGCCGCGGCCGATCTGGACGGGCCCCTGAAGGTGTTGACGGATCAGGGCCGCGCGGTGATCGAAGTAAGAGACGGCGAACGCCGTATCTATTTGCGTTCGCTTTTCGAGGCCGAACGGCAGGTGGCCGCGCGCTTGAACGCGCTGTTGGATGCCGGCACGTCCTTGCCGCTGGAATTTGCCCCGGCGCCGGAAGAAGGCGTTGAGCTTTCGGAAGAGCAGCTGCGGGCTGTAGCCTGGGCGATGCGCTACGGGATCCTCATCATCACCGGGGGCCCCGGGACGGGGAAGACGACGGTCGTGCGCGCCGTATGTCGCGTCTTCGAAAGCGCGGGGTTGCGCATCGAGCTGGCCGCGCCAACCGGGCGGGCCGCGCAGAGGCTGGCCGAGACTACGGGGCGGCCTGCGAAGACGATCCACCGGCTCCTGGAAGTGCGGGGCGGCGGCGGGTCGGCGCCGCTTTTCGGTTACCACGAAGGCCGGCCCCTCCCTGCTGATGCCGTCATCGTGGACGAGGCCTCGATGGTCGATACGACCCTGATGCTGCATCTGCTCCGTGCCTTGCGGCCGGGCACCCGCCTCGTGCTCGTAGGAGACGAAGACCAGCTGCCGTCAGTGGGTCCCGGGCAAGTACTCAGCGATATCATTGCATCGGGCCGGGTGCCTTGCGTCCGGCTAACGCAAGTTTTCCGTCAGGCGGCAAAGAGCCTCATCGTAGAAAACGCCCACCGGATTCGGCGCGGCCAATGGCCCGTCCTCGGCAAGGCCGGTCAGGATTTCTTTTTCATCGAGGCGGAACCGGCCGGGCTACCCGATCTCGTTGTCGATCTGATGACGCGCCGGCTCCCTGCCTACTTGGGCCAGGAGGCGGCCGCCGCCATTCAGGTGTTGACGCCGGTGCGGCGCGGTCCGATCGGCGTAGAGGCGCTCAATAGCCGTATCCAGGAAAGGTTGAACCCCCGCTGCGGCCCGGAGGTTGCCGTCGGCGGCGAGGTTTTTCGAACGGGCGACAAAGTAATGCAGGTGCGAAACGATTACGACAACATGGTGTTCAACGGCGATATCGGGCGCATCGTCCGGGTGGATCCCGACTCCCGCACGGTCGAGGTGTCATTTCCCGACAGCGACGGGGAGCGGGCGGTGCGCTACGGGGAAGATGCGCTGGACCAGCTGACCCTGGCTTACGCAGTATCGGTCCACAAGAGTCAAGGCAGCGAGTACCCGTGTATCGTTATGCCGATCACGTGGGTAATGCCCGCCTTGATGTCCCGCAACTTGCTGTATACCGCTCTGACGCGGGCCAAGCGGCTCGCCGTGTTGGTAGGTGAAAAGCGCGCTCTTGGCGCCTACATACGTAATGACAGGGCGGCCGAGCGCTTTACCGGCCTTCGGGAACGTCTGCTCGCGGCGGAAACGGACCGGTGACGCGCTGAATGCGACGCTCGGCAAAATGGCACCCCGGGTGCCATTTTTCTTTTGAACCTTTTTGGCTTCCGAGCAGTATCACTAGCAGCCGAGGTCTCCAGCGCTTGTGCCCCTACGTACGGCACAATTTGCGCATGACGGCGAGTTCGCTCATGGCGGACGGAAGCCTTCTTGAGGGTTGCCGGAAAGCGGGGCGATACCTGCAACAAGCTGGTGCGCGATTTTGGGAGAGCGGTTTTGGCAGGAATGAGGCCGTGCCTATAGAAGAACGAAGGAGCATGTAAGGGCGCTCGGGCGACGCGTCTACATGCTTCGGCACAACCTTGAGTCCAAGGCTTCCATCACCACCGGGGGGCGCACGGAGGCGATCAGAGCTCCGTGGGAGCACTTTTGTGTTCGCGGGTATGCCCCGGGAAACGGCCTCGGGCGGGAAGATTCGTCATCGGAGGTTGAACGTATGCTGGCAAGCACAAAGAGGCTCCGAATACCCTCTAAGATGCGCAACATGGCCTTGGTGGCCATCATGGTCGCGGTCTGCTTGCAGACGGGCGGCATCACGCTCGCGCAAGACTCGGCGTCCTTGATGGTCGCCCCTGAGCTGCAACGGGTGCTGCTCAGTCCGGAACTCCTTGCGGTCCAAGACTTTTTGGAACCGAACTACTTCTACGTGCTTCCGGAGTGGCGCGAGGCTGGATACAGCGAGGTTGAGGGCGTCCACATTACCATCGATCCCTGGGATTTTGTCGATTGGGGCTACGACCCCGAGTACACCGACGAACCGCAGTGGGAAGTGGTCCGGGGGATCGGTGGACGCGACGTCGACGCGCTAATATGGGACAAAGAGGAGTCCTGGCTTGTCTGGGAAGTAGAGGTTCCGGAAACGGGCCTTTACAACATCGTTATCGAGTACTTCCCGTTGGAGGGCAAGCGCGCCTCCATACAGCGCGACATCATGATCAACGGTGAGTACCAGTTCAACGAAGCGAAGCGCATCATCTTTTCGCGCACTTGGCGTGACGCCGCACCGCCCGGCCGGGACAACATGGGCAACGACACGCGGCCCGGCCAGGAAGAGGTGCCGATGTGGCGCACGGCCTACTTCGAAGAACAGCACCGCACGTACCGGGATCCGTTCCTCTTCCTTCTGCACGAAGGGGTAAACGAGATCCGGATGCGCGCCATTCGTGAGCCGATGGCCGTCGCGGCTATCCACATTGTTTCTCCGAGGACGCTTCCCACCTATGCCGAAGTTAAGGCTGAGTACGAAGCGAAGGGTTACAAGCCCGTAGAGAACACCCTCGTAAAGTTTCAGGCCGAATATGCGTATCTGAAGGCGGACCCCACGCTCCGCATGGAGTTCGGCTGGGATCCGGAATTGGAACCGCCCGCGAAGAGCAACTACCGTCTGAACATGTTCGGCGGATACCGCTGGCGCCAGAACGGTCACTGGGTTCAGTGGAAGTTCGAGGTGCCCGAAGACGGTCTGTACAAAATCGGTTTCAAAGCGCTGCAGAACAACACCGACCGTCTGCCCGTGCTGCGCGCGGTGAAGATTGACGGCGAGTACCCGTCGGTCGAATGGCAAGAAATCCGGTTCGACTACAACCGGCACTGGAAGATCTTCGAGCCGACCACGGAAGACGGAGAGCCGATGCTCGTCTACTTGACCAAGGGCGAGCACATTATCGAGATGACGCCTGTGGTAGGGCCGCTGCGCCGCACCTATAACGTGCTGCAAGATGCCGTTACTACCCTGGGCAAGCTGCAGCGTGCCATCACCATGATCACGGGTGCGGATCCGGACCCCAACTTTGACTGGCAGATCCACAAGACGCTGCCGACGCTATTGCCGACGCTGCAAGAACTCGCGGCGGCTTTGCGTGCGGAGCAAGACTTCGTGCGCGAGTACGTAGGCTACTCGCCGCGCCTCGTCGATCAGCTCAACATGACGGCGTCCGTGCTGGAGGACATGGTCCGCAGGCCGGATACGATCCCCCACCGGTTGCAGGAGTTCTCGACTCAGGCTTCTTCGCTGACGTCGTGGACGCTGAGGTTGCAAGAAGCGTCTTTGGTTCTGGACTACTTCCTGGTCGCTTCGCCGGACACGGTCTGGCCCGAGGTGCGGGCTACGACGACGCAGCGCCTGCGCAGCAGCGTCCAGTCGTTCATCATGTCGTTTACGACGGACTACACCGGCCTCGGTTCCCAGTACGCGACCGAAAAGTCCGACATCGGTGAGGTCGTCGAAGGTCCGGTTATCGAAGTATGGGTCGGCCGTGGGCGTGAGTGGGCGATGATCGTGAAGGAAATGGTCGAGGAAGACTTCACGCCCAAGACCGGCATTCACGTGAACATGAACATCATCCCCGCGGCGCAGGCCGACATCGGCGGATCGCTGAGCGTCATCTTGCTCGCCGCGGCCACGGGTACGACGCCCGACGTGACGATCGGTTCCAACGCTCAGCTGCCTGTGGAGTTTGCTATCCGTAACGGCGTCGTGAACCTGAACGAGTTCCCTGACTACGAAGAGGTAGCTGCTCGGTTCAGGCCGGGAGCGCTCATCCCGTACAAGTGGACGAACCGGGATGGCGTAGAGGGCGACTACGCGCTGCCCGAGACGCAAGGGTTCTCCATGCTGTTTTACAGGACGGACCTTCTGGCCCAGGTGGGCCTGACGCCGCCCGACACGTGGGAGGACGTCCTGCAGATGCTGCCGACGCTCCAGCAGTTCAACATGAACTTCTACTATTCGTCGGCACCGGGCGGGTTTACGCCGATCCTGTTCCAGCATGGCGGAAGCTACTATACCGACGACGGTTACTTCTCTGCCCTCGACACGCCCGAGGCGCTAGAGGCCTTCAAGCTGTGGACCAGCCTGTTTGCCCAGTACCGCGTGCCGATCGAGGCCAACTTCTACAACCGGATGCGCACCGGTGAGATGCCGATCGGCGTGGCGGACTACTACACGTACGTCCTGCTCAATACGACGGCGCCGGAGCTGACGGGTTGGTGGGAGATGCGGCCGATTCCGGGCATCCGGCAACCGGACGGCACGATTAACCGTGCCACGGGCGGCGCGGCCGACGTAGCGGTCATATACAAGAAGCCCGAGGGCCAGCAGAAGTACGAAGAGGCTTGGGAGTTTATCAAGTGGTGGACCAGCACCGAGATCCAAGAGCGGTACGGGCGTGAGCTCGAGGCGCTCCTCGGCGTCGAGGCACGCTGGAACACCGCCAACGTCGAGGCCTTGCAGAACATGCCGTGGCCCATTAAGGACATCGCGGCCATCAACGAGCAGTGGAAGTGGTTCCGCGAAATGCCGGTCGTGTTGGGCGGTTACTTCACGTCGCGGCACGTTGAGAACGCTTGGAACCGCGTGGTACTTCAGGGTCAGCACGTACGGGAAGCGATCGAGATCGCCGTGAAGGATATCAACCGCGAGCTCCGCAAGAAGCAGGAGGAGTTCGGGATTTACGTGGAACGCCCCGTGCGGGAGATCACGTTCTAAGAGCTGCTCGTAGGCTATTAGAAGGAGTGAGGTCGTAAATGGCTCAGGTGGGCGAGGTCATACGCTCCCGAACGGGGAAGACGACATTCCAAGAACGCACCTCGGAGCTTTGGAAGAGGGTGCGCGAGAACAAGGTCATGTACTTGTTCCTCGCCCCGTTCTTCATCATCTTCTTTACGTTCACGGTGCTGCCGGTCCTGGCGTCGATGTACCTCAGCTTTACGTACTTCAACGTGCTGGAGCCGCCGCGCTGGATCGGTTGGTCGAACTATGCGCTCCTCTTCCTGGAGGACGACATCTTCCTAACGGCCATCAAGAACACGCTGGTCTACGCCGTGATCGTAGGACCGGGCGGCTTCCTGATCGCGTGGGTCTTCGCCTGGCTTATCAACCAGCTTAAGTACCGCGTCACGTACACGCTGGTGTTTTACGCACCGTCGATTACATCGGCTCTGGCCATCTCGATTATCTGGAGGATTCTCTTCTCCGGAGACTACCATGGCTATCTGAACTACTTTCTAATGCGGCTAGGCGTCTTGGATGAGCCGTTCCAGTGGTTGCGCGACGTAAACACGATGCTGCCCATTGTCATCCTGGTCTCCCTCTGGATGAGCATGGGTTCGAACTTCCTCGTGTTCTTGGCCGGTCTGCAAAATATCGACCAGGAATTGTATGAGGCGGGGAAGGTGGACGGCATTCGTTACCGGTGGCAGGAGGCATGGTACATCACCCTGCCGCTCATGAAGCCGCAGCTTCTGTTCGGCGCCGTCATGCAGGTTGTGCGCTCTTTCGAGGTTTCGGACATCGCCATCGCCTTGACGGGCATGCCAAGTCCGCTCTATGCAACGCACACCATCCTCACTCACTTGCTGGACTACGCGTTCATCCGCTTTGAGATGGGGTACGCTGCGGCGATCTCAGTATTCCTGTTCATCCTCATGTTCGGACTGTCGAGGCTGCTGGCCAGGCTGCTCTCGACCCGTGGGGACTACTGACGAGCCGCAGGTGACGTGCGTGCGGTTAGCTCTATACGCCGATTGGAGGGGTTTGCGTGAGCGTTGCATTGCCTAGGCGACAAAGGCGTCGAGGAAAACTACAGAAGGAACCCATTGGGATCTATGTGTTCCTTACGATCATCGGGATCATCATGTTTCTCCCGATGTATCAGCTGATCATCACGGCGTTCAAGCCTTTGGAAGAGCTGTTCCTCTTCCCGCCGCTGTACTATGTGAAGCAACCGACGCTCCAAAACTTCGAGGAGCTTTTGATCGCTGCCGGGGCAGGCTGGGTTCCCTTCTCGCGATACGTCTTCAATAGCGTGTTCGTGACACTCAGCGTGGTGTCGCTCCACGTGTTCTTTGCCTGTCTGGCTGCGTATCCACTGGCGAAGAGCAGGGCGCCGGGGGTTAATGTCCTGTTTCAGCTGGCCGTAGCGGCGCTCATGTTTTCGGCCCAGATCACGAACATTCCCCGTTACTTGATCGTGAACGGGCTGGGGTGGATCAACACGTACTGGGCGTTGATCATACCCGGCATCGGCAGCGCCTACGGCGTCTTCTTGATGAAGCAGTTCCTGGAGCAGGTGCCCAACGCGCTGATCGAGGCGGCCAAGATCGACGGCGCGAGCGAGTTCACGATCTTCCGGAAGCTTATTCTGCCGCTTTCGCGCCCGGCATGGTCGACGCTGATCATTTTCTCGTGGATCAGTACCTGGAACGACTCGTGGAGCCCGATGGTGTTTACGCAGTCCGAGGCGATGAAGACGATGCCCCTCGCGATTCAGACCATCTTCTCGGGGGCGAACGTCGTGGCTCGGCAAGGCGCCAACGCGGCGGCCGCGCTGATCCAGACCGCGCCGACCGTCATTATCTTCCTCCTCTTGCAGAAGCAAGTGATTTCGACCATGGCGTACTCGGGGATCAAATCGTAATGCGGTCCGAGTCCGAGTAGCATTCCTCTTGGGAAGGACGATTGAGGGGTGAATCGACACGTGATATCCAAAAAGAACTGGACAGGGATCGCAATACTCTTGGCCCTGATCGTCGCGGCCGTGGCGCCGTACACCGCCGTGGCTCGTCAGATCGGACTCTATTTCGATGCGGAAGACAATCGCATCTTTCCGTCGACGGTCGGTTACGTGTACCACCGCGACTTCGGGCTGAAACTCAGGCTCAACGGTCCGCAGGACATGTTCCTCGACCACGAGGAGAACCTGTGGATCGTCGATACGGGCAATAACCGCATTCTCAAGACGGACAAATACGGCGAGCTGCTCATGACCGTGCCGGCTGACCCGCGGGAGATCACGCTCCGGCGGCCGGAAGGGGTATTCGTCAACAAGGCCGGCGAGATCTTCGTGGCTGATACGCAGAACAACCGCGTCGTTCAGTTCAACCCCGACGGCACGCTCAACCGGGTACTTCCCAAGCCGGAGTCGGTCATTTTGGGCGAGGATTTCAACTACCAGCCCACCAAGCTCGCACAAGACTACCGCGGTTACCTCTACGTGGTCAACAGCAACGACTACCGCGGCCTCATGATGATCGACACCGAGGGACTGTTCCGGGGATTCTTCGCACCGAACAGAGTNNGAAGAACCAGATCAAGAAGCTGAACGCCGTCGGCAAGAACATCTTCCCCGAGCAGGAGTACGGCCTGTTCCGGCGTCAGGGGTATACGATCACGCCGCCGAGCATCATTGACCTAACGGTAGACGAGAAGGGCATCGTCTCGGCGGTCGACACGTCGGGTTACGTGTACCAGTACGACCAAGACGGCAACCTGCTGCTGATGTTCGGCGACAAGGGCGAGTTCCGGGGCGCCTTCGGCTTCCCGACGGCCATCGAAGTGGACAGCGAAGGCTACATCTACGTTCTTGACAAGGACCGCAACAACGTGCAGGTGTTCCGTCCGACTCAGTTCGCCGAGCTCGTCCACACCGCCTCGCAGCTGTACACGGACGGCCGTTACGACGAAGCGGCGGGTCCTTGGCGGGAAATCTTGCAGTACAACACGAACTATTCGCTCGCCCACAGCGGCATCGCCAAGGCGTACATGCGACTGGGCATGTGGGACGAGGCTTTGCACCACTACCGCCTGGCTAAGAACAGGGAAGGGTATTCGGAAGCGTTCATCGAGAAGCGGTATGAGTTCATGCGCCACAACTTCGGCATCGTAGTGGCGGGCATTGTCGCCGCCTTCGTGCTGATCTACTTCGCCGTGAAGGGCGCGGGCTGGGTGCTGCGACAAGACTTCCACAAGTCCCACCCGATCATTCAGACGCTGCAGATGCTGCTGCGTGTCATGTTGAACCCGGGCGATGCCTTCTATGACTTGCGGCACGGGAACTACGCGCACGTATCGAATGCGCTGATCCTGGTCTTGGTCGTGTTCTTCGTCCGGCTGTTCAACATCCAGTTCATGAGCTTCCAGATCCACCGGGTCGATCCGGAGCGGGTCAGCCTGCTGGCTGAGATTGCCCGGATCATCGGCCTGTGGCTCTTGTTCAGCGTGGCGAACTACGGTGTGGGTGCCATTTTCGAAGGCGAAGGCCGTTTCCGCGACGTCCTGATCGCCACGGCGTACTCGACGGGGCCGTACCTGTTCTTCTCCTGGCCGCTCACGCTCCTTACGCACGTGATGTCCCGCAACGAGCTGGCACTCGTGGACAGTATCAACGTCGTGATACTCTACTGGGTCGCACTGCTCGTTTTCCTCGGGGTGCGTACGATACACAACTACTCAATACCGAAGGCAGCCGGCACATCGGCCTTGACGGTCTTCGGCATGATGGTTGTGATCGGCGTGCTGGCACTTGTCTATGCCTTGACCGAGCAAATGTTCAGCTTCGCCAGGGAGATCATGGTGGAGATCACAATCCGAACGTAGCACGGGCCGAGCATCCGGCCCGGCGAGGTGGCGGATGCTCGGAGCCGCCTGCGCGTAGGAAGAGTCTTCGGCTCTGCGGCCGAGTGCGGTTTGCATAGGAGGTCGTTCCTAGACATGAACGTAAGGCCAGGACTGAAGGGGATATGGGTCGCAGCGGTTGTGGCTTGCCTGCTGCTCCTGTCCGCCGCGGCGGGGGCGCAGAACCAGATCCCTCCGGGATACCTTTTGACCGCTGAGAACCAGTACCTCGAACTGTATCTCAACGACGAAGAGGCCAAGCTGATCGTGCGCCACAAAGAGTCGGGTGAGATCTGGTGGACGAACCCCGACACCACCGGGCACACGATCGCGTCGCTGTGGCACAGCCATATGAACTCTCAGGTCGTCGTCGAGTACACGGACGCCAAAAAGCGTACCGACAGGCGTACCGACAATGTCGACCAAGAGGCGATCGTTTCGTACCAGCCCATTCCGAACGGCGTGAAGATCACCTTTACGATGGAAGCCTTGGGCTTCATCATCCCCATCGAGTACACGCTGGGTGACAACTACCTCGAAGTGCGGGTGCGCGATGAGGATTTGAAGGAAACGTCGGAGTACATCATTGTCAACATGTGGCTCGTGCCGTTCTTTGGCTCCGTGCCCGACACCGAGGAAGGTTACATGGTCATTCCCGACGGCTCGGGTGCGGTCGCGTACTTCCGTAAGGACCACCCCGAATACAACGCCCACTTTGAAGAATGGGTGTATGGCCGCGACACGTTCCGCCTCGGCCGGTTCACGATTGGACAGGACGTGTTCTGGCGCGAAACGGCTCGTGACGTGGGTATGCCGATCTTCGGCATGGTGCACGGGAACAAAGCCTTCCTGGGCGTCATCACCGAAGGCGACTTCGACGCCAGGATCGTCGCCAGCCCGGCCGGCTATATCGTGAACTTCTACCGCACGTTCGCGAACTTCTCGGTGCGCAAGGAGTACCAGGCACCCCTCAGCCGCACGAACCGGGTGCCCACGAAGGAGTCCCAGCGGATCGCAACCGACCGTGCGGTGCGGTACTACTTCCTCGTCGGCGATGAGGCCAACTACATCGGTATGGCGAACACCTACCGGAGCTACTTGCAGGAGCGGTTCCACATCGCTGGACGTATGAATATGAAGGACGACGTGGCACCGTTCCACCTGCGGATCTTTATGTCGATCATGAAGCCGGGCCTGCTTTGGGATCAGCTCGTCGTGATGACCACCTTCGAGCAGGCGCGGGAGATTGTCGAGGCGCTGATGGAAGCCGGCGTCGACCACATGGACATCACGCTCGTCGGCTGGCAAAAGGGAGGTTTGGGTGAGCGCTTGCCCCACAGGCTGCCCGCGGAGCCCAAGCTCGGCGGCGACAAGGGCTTGGCCGAGTTTACCGCGTGGGCCCAGTCTCAAGGCTTCCGGGTTTTCCTGGAAGACAACTACGTCGATGCCTTCGAGGTGAACGGCGGCTTCAACACGCGGCACGACGTGGCCCGTACGCCCGCTAAACTGCCCCTGAGCCAAGGAGACCACTATATCCTGTCGCCGCTCGTAGCGTTCGAGCGTTTCGCCCGGCGCGACATTCCGGAGATGGCAAAGCGTTACGGCGTCGACGGCCTTGAACTCACGTACTTCGGCAGCCGCCTGATGCTGGACCGCAACGCCAACTACCGGCTGGAGCGCGAGGATACCGCCTTCTGGTGGCTGCAGATCGCACGGCTCGCCAAAGAGGAGATGGGCCACGTGGTCATCCGCGGGATGAACACTTGGCTGCTCTCGGTAGCCGACAAGATGGTCGACGTACCGATTGAAAACAGCACGGTGCTCTTCGTCGATCACTCGATCCCGTTCTACCAGATCGTGATCTCGGGTCTGGTGCCGTATTCAACGTATCCCGGCAACCTGAGAAACGACCCACGCCGGGACTTCCTGAAGATGATCGAGTACGGTGCCATTCCGACGTTCGAGCTGACTTACCAAGACTCGTCGCTGCTGAAGGAGACCCGGTACAGCACGCTGTACACGTCGGAGTACAGGATGTGGCTCCCCTTCGTGGTCGAAGAGTACCAAATCGCCAACGTAGAGATGGGGTACTTGAAGACTCAGGCCATCGTGGACCACCGTCAGCTGGCGGAAAACGTCTTCATGACAGGTTACGAGGACGGCTCGCGTGTATATGTAAACTATCGTGACGAGCCTTACGTGACGGACGACGGCATTGAGATCGGTCCGCTTGACTTCGTGCTCGTACGAGGAGGGGAGCTGTAAATGGCAGTAGGCGTTCAAAGCGCACCGAAGGGTGCGGCGAAAAAGAAGCAGCGCCGGGGCCTGCGTATCAGCCTACGGCAACGGCGGGCGCTGCACGGCTATCTCTTCATCTCCCTGTGGGTGATCGGGTTCCTGACGTTCCAGGCCTGGCCGTTCATCCAGTCCTTTTGGCTGAGCTTCAACTCGGTCGACATGATGGCCGGTTTCTCCCTGAACTGGGTAGGCCTGGACAACTACCGGGAAGCCTTCTTCATCGACGAGCGCTTCGTCCCGACGTTGCTTCAGGTCATGCGCGATATGGCGATCGACGTCCCGGTCATTATCGTCTTCGCGCTGTGCACGGCGTACCTCGTGAACCAGCCGCTCAGGGGACGTACGTTCTTCCGGGCAGTGTTCTTCCTGCCGGTCGTCATCGCGTCGGGTGAAGTGCTGCAGCGGCTGTACCCGCAGCTTCAGGAGACGGGCAACACGCTCGGATCGACGGCAACCGTGACCCGGGGGCTGGACATTCCGGCCATCGTGTACATGTACCTGCCGCCGAACATCGCGGAACTCTTGCTCAATACGTTGAACCGGTTGACGCTCATCCTGTGGCGCTCAGGGATCCAGATCCTGCTGTTCTTGGCCGGTCTGCAAGGCATCTCGTCGTCCCTGTATGAGGCGGCCAAGGTAGACGGCGCGAGCGACTGGGAGGTCTTCTGGAAGATCACGCTGCCGATGCTGTCGCCGATCTTCCTGGTGAACATCATCTACTCGATTGTTGACTCGTTCACCGACCGGTTCAACCCGATGCTGAACCTCATCCGCAGCGCGGCCTTCACGGGACAGTTCAAGCTCGGCTACGCGGCGGCGCTGGGGTGGGTCTACTTCCTCGTGGTGTTCCTAATCCTGCTGGTCGTCATCGCGGTGTCGTCCCGTTGGGTCTTCTACGCGGGCGAGCGGGATTAGAAAGGGGGGTACTGAAGCATGGCAACCGATATCCAAGTACAAGCGCAACAAATGCGGAGGCGCGTGGCGCCGTGGGTCTTGGTCTACCGGCGCAAGAGCGAGCATCTGTTCTTCAAGTTGCTCATGTACTTGATGCTCATCAACATCGCCTTTGCGTTCTTGCTGCCGATCTTCTATATGACTTCGACCAGCCTCATGACGATTCAAGACTACGTCGACCCCGCCGTCTACTGGATTCCGACGGTGTTCAACTGGGAGAACTTCACGCTGGCCTACGGCGGCATGAACTACACTCAGGCATTTAAGAACAGCATCATCATCGCCCTGGCCGCCACGTTGGGACAGGTGATAACGTGCGCGATGGCGGGCTACGGCTTTGCCCGCGGCGAGTTCCCGGGTCGTGAGCTTTTGTTCGGGCTGGTTCTGTTCAGCTTCATCGTGCCGCCCCAGACGATCATCGTGCCGCTGTTCATCCTGTACAAGAACTTGAACTGGATCGACACGTTCTGGCCGTTCATCATTCCGGCCTTCTTCGCCCAGGGCCTTAGGGGATCGATCTTGACCATCATCTACCGCCAGTTCTTCCGCGGCCTACCGTGGGAGCTGGAGGACGCGGCCAGGATCGACGGTGCCGGTCCGGTGCGCACGTTCACCCATATTATGCTGCCCTTGGCGAAGCCGGCCATCGTGGTGACGTTCCTGTTCTCGCTGGTGTGGCACTGGAACGACTTCTACGAGCCGATGATGTACCTGATGAAGCCCGAGAGGTTCACCGTGCCGCTCCGTCTGCAGATCCTGTACACGTCACTGAACGAGATGACGGGTGGCCAGGCGGGCGAGCTGTACAACGAGCCGTTGATCATGGCGGCCTGTTTCCTGATCGTCCTGCCGCCGCTCATCCTGTACCTGTTTACGCAGCGCCACTTCGTCGAGTCGGTGGAGCGTACGGGTCTGGTCGGCTAAGAGAAGAAAGAGGGAAGCTGTCGTGTCTGGAGGCGCCCTGCGCGTATGCGGGGCGCCTTCATCTATCGTCTTTGGGTGGCTTTGACCTGGCACGAGCGTTATGATAGTAGGGGGGCCCCGGAGAGCGTGACAGGAGAAGCGAACATGGCAGTCACCTTTGCCGTAGTCGGTCCAGGCAGGGCGGGACGGGCGCTCGCCGCGGAGCTGCAACGCAGCGGCTGGCGACTTGTCGGTGTGCTGGGGCGCAATCCGCGGCGCACGGCGCAGGCCGCGGCCCAGCTGCAGCCCGAAGGACAAGCGCAGCTGCTCACCGAGTGGTCCGCCATTCGTCGCGCGGCGCAGGTCGTCTTTCTAGCCACGCCCGACGCCCAACTTGCCCGCGTGGCGCACGAGCTGGCATCCGACCAGGACCGGGAGGGCTCGATACATGGGGCTGGTCCTGTGGTCTTGCATCTGAGCGGGGCGACGCCGTCTACGGTACTCGCGCCGCTGCGCGACCTGGGCTGCGCCGTCGGAGCGCTCCATCCGCTGCAGACCTTGGCCGACCCCGGGGCTACGCTGCGGGGGATCACGTGGGGCGTCGAAGGGGACGTCGAAGCCGTGGCCTGGGCGGATAGAGTCGTCCAGCTCCTTAACGGTACCGCGCTGCCGGTGGAAGCCGCTGCCAAGCCTCTATACCACGCAGCCGCTGCCGTGGCCAGCAATTACTTGGCGGTACTGATCGACCTCGCCGCGGAACTGCTGGCGGCCGCAGGGATTCCCAGGCAGCAGGGGGTGCGGGCGCTGCTCCCGCTTATTCAAGGGGCCGTGGCGAACGTGCAGCGGCTCGGCCTGCCCGCCGCGCTCACGGGTCCGGTGGAACGGGGGGATCTGCCCACGGTACAGACTCACCTTGTGGCCTTCTCCGACTACGGCGTCCGCCCGCAGCTTGTGGCGCTCTACCGCTTGCTCGGTATAGAAGCGGTGCGGCTGGCGCTGGAAAAGGGGAGCATCGACCGGGACACAGCCCGAGTGCTGGCAGAGTGCTTGACCGGCCACGGCAGCGAGACGTAGCGCCCGGAGCAGGGGTAATGGCAACGGATAGGAGATGAAGCCACAGATGAGCGCGACCAAGAGAGTACGTGTTCCCGATCTGTTGGAGAAAAAGCGCGCTGGAGAGAAGATTACCATGCTGACGGCCTACGACTACACCATGGCACGTCTTGTCGATGAAGCCGGCATCGACTCCATTTTGGTGGGTGACTCTTTGGGCAACGTCATGCTGGGCTACTCCACGACGCTCCCGGTAACCTTGGACGACATGATCCACCACGCAAAGGCCGTGCGCCGCGGGACCGAGCGGGCCCTTCTCGTCGTCGACATGCCCTTCCTGACGTACGAGGTAAGCCCGGAGAAAGCCCTGGAGAACGCCGGGCGCATCATGCGAGAGGCCGAGGTCGATGCCGTCAAGCTCGAAGGCGGAGCAGAGATGGCACCGGTCGTAAAGCGCATGACGGAAACGGGCATTCCCGTCATCGGCCACCTCGGCATGACGCCCCAGTCTGTGCACGTCTTCGGCGGCTACCGGGTACAGGGCAGGGGAGCCGAAGCTGCGGAGCGCTTGATCGAAGATGCCTTGTCCCTACAGGAAGCGGGCGCTTTTGCCGTGGTGCTCGAGATGGTTCCGGCGAGCCTAGCACGCCGCGTGACCGAGACCTTGACGATCCCGACCATCGGCATCGGAGCAGGTCCCGATTGCGATGGACAAGTGCTCGTCCTTCAGGATATGCTGGGGATGTACGAAGATTTGCAGCCCCGGTTCGTCAAACAGTACGCGAACTTGGGCGAGGTGATTCGCAAGGCCGTCGGCTCCTATATCGAAGAGGTCAAAAGCGGCGTCTTTCCTTCGGAACAGCATACGTACGGCGACTAGACGGAGCAGGGAAGGAGTCTGTCATGGCCGATACGCTTCTCGTGATCCATACGATAGACGAAATGCGGAGGGAAGTGGCCGCCGCGCGCTCCCGTGGCCTGACGGTCGGATTCGTCCCCACCATGGGTGCGCTGCACGCCGGCCACGCCGCGCTCGTGCGGCAGGCCGTGGAAGAATGCGGCTTCGTCGTAGTGAGCATTTTCGTCAATCCCTTGCAGTTTGGGCCGAACGAAGACTACGAGCGCTATCCCCGCACGTTAGACCAAGACGTTGCTTTGTTGCGCGAGGTCGGCGCCCATGCGGTGTTCGCGCCTTCCGTCAACGAGATGTATCCGCGGCCCCAGCTCACCTTCGTCGAGGTGGAGAAAGTGACGGAAGGGCTCTGCGGCGCTTCACGGCCAGGGCACTTTCGCGGCGTGGCGACGGTTGTCACCAAGCTGTTTAACATCGTCACTCCGGATGTTGCGTACTTCGGTCAGAAGGATGCGCAGCAGGCCGCCGTCATCCGCACCATGGTGCGCGACCTTTCTATGCCCGTGGAGATCCGGGTATGCCCGACCGTCCGCGAAGAAGACGGGCTGGCGGTAAGCTCCCGCAACACGTATCTGAGCCCGGAAGAGCGCAAAGCGGCCACCGTGCTGTACCGTGCACTCGGGCATGGCAAGGCGCTGATCGAATCGGGCGAGCGGGACGCGGCCCGTGTGCGCGGCGCGATGCGGGAACTCATCGAAAGCGAGCCTTTGGCCCGCGTCGATTACTGCGAAGTGGTTGACGCAGAGAGCTTGGCACCGGTAAGCTATATCGAGGGTAACGTCCTTTTGGCCGTGGCCGCCTACTTCGGCTCCACGCGGCTTATCGACAACATGGCCGTGGAAGCGTGACAGCGGCCTGCTGCCCGTCCTTTGCGGCAGATTGAGGTGGTTTTTATGTTGCGCACGATGTGCAGGGGAAAAATCCACCGGGCGACCGTGACCGACGCAAATCTCCACTACGTCGGGAGCATTACGATCGACCCGGTCCTGTTGGAAGCGGCGGATATCTTGCCATATGAGCGCGTACAAGTCGTCAATGTCAACAACGGCGAGCGCTTTGAAACGTATGTGATCGAAGGGGAGCGGGGAAAGGGCGAGGTCGTCATCAACGGCGCCGCGGCCCGCCTCGCGCAGCCGGGCGACATCGTAATCATCATGAGCTACGTGCTGATGACCGACGAAGAAGCCAAGTCCCACAGTCCGAAAGTGGTGCTGGTCGACGAGCGGAACCGGCCCGTCAGTCCTTGACGCTGTCCCGCCCTTCTACTGCCTGCGGCCTCGGTGCGGCACCTGCCCGGGACGGACGTCCGGGCGCGCGCCGGGCCCCCGTCCAGGCACCGGGCAGAACGAGTACCAGCACCGTGTAGATTTCGAGCCGGCCCACGATCATCAATGCGGTCAGTACCAGCTTCGCCGAGGCAGGCAGCCAACCGAAGTGCCCCATCGGCCCGGTGGCGCCCAAGGCCGGGCCGACGTTGCCCAAGGCGGCGGCCGCCGACGACGCACTGGTTCGCAAGTCGATGCCGTGGGCCGCGAGCAGCAACGTCCCCACGCCGAACAGCATGATGTAAAGGGCCAGGAACCCCAGGACGCCTGCGATCACGTTCTCCGCGATCGTCTGCGAGCCGATCCGCAAAGGCAAGACCGAGCGGGGATGGACGAGCCGGCGCAGCTCGCGGACGCCGTGCTTTAGGATGACCAGATGGCGCATCACCTTGACGCCGCCGCTCGTCGAACCTGCGCTTGCTCCGACAAACATCAACGCGAAGACGATCGATGAGGCGAAGGACGGCCAGAGCGAGTAGTCGGTGCTGGCAAAGCCCGTGGTCGTCACGATGCTCACCGCCTGGAAGACACCGTGGCGCAGCGCATCTCCGGCGCCGTACACCCCGGCCCGCCAAAGGCTCCAGGCGATTCCCAGGCTCGCCAAAGCCAGGACCGCGGCGTACGCTCTGAATTCTGCATTTTCCGTAATCGCTCCGAGCCGCCGCTCGGACCAGGCGCGGTGAAGAAGCGAGAAGTTGGTGCCCGCCAAGAACATGAAGACGATCAGGATGCCCTCGATGGCGGGGCTGTCGAAGGCAGCGATGCTCCTCGCCTTGTTCGAGAAGCCGCCGGTCGGAATCGTGACGAGGGCGTGAACCAGCGCATCGAAGGCGCCCATGCCCGCCAGCAGGAGAAGAAGAGCCAGCACCGCGGTCAGCGTCAAGTAAATGCGCCACAACATAATCGCCGTATCGGCCAGGCGGGGTCTGAGGCGCTCGGGCAACGGAGTGGGCGCTTCGGCCTTATACAGCTCCATGCCGCCGACTGCCAGCTGCGGCAACAGAGCGAGAGAAAGGACGACGATTCCCATGCCGCCGAGCCATTGCAGCAAGGCGCGCCAAAATTGGAGGCCATGGGAAAGGCGCTCTACGTCGGGAAAGACCGTCGCGCCCGTAGTCGTGGCTCCCGCAGCCGCTTCGAAGATCCCGTCGGCGATGGAAGCTACGCTTCCCGACAGCAGGAAGGGCACGGCGCCGATCAATGTCAGGGCGAGCCAGCTCAAGGTCACTATCGCAAAGGCGTCCCGGCGGCGCAAAGCGGTCACGCGGCGGCGGCCGCGCAGCACGGTGCCGCTGAGGGCGGACAACAGCGCGGCCGAGGCGAAACACCACCAATCCGGCTCCCGGTAGAACAGGGCCACTGCCAGGGGAAGAAGGAGTACGGCCCCCACGTACTGCAGAAGCATCCCGAGAACGGCGCGCACATTCCGTTCGTTCACGGCGCGCCCACTCTCCTGCGCACCGGGGTGCCGAACAACGCTTCCACTTCGGAGGTGGCTTCCGGCAGCGCGAAAACGATCACCCTGTCGCCCGGCCGGATGACGGTGTCACCGTGGGCGATCGCCGTGCGACCTTTATGGAGTACCGCCGCCACGATGGCACCCCGGGGAAAGGACAGCTCACGCAGGGAACGCCCGGCGGCCCGGCAACCGGCTTGCGCCCGGAACTCCAATATCTCGGCGCGGCCTTCCTGCAAGAGAGTCAGAGAAACGAGGCCTGTCGCCGGACGAACGAGCTTGAGGATCCCGGCGACCGTGAGCAGACGGGGGACGACAACCGCGTCGGCGCCCGCCTTGCGGGCCAAGGGGACATAATCCTCCCGGCCGATCACGGTAATGACCTCGCCTACGCCGAGTTCCTTTCCGAGCATGGTCGCGAGCAGATTGGTATCGTCCTCCCCGGTGACCGCGACCAAGGCGTCGTAGCTGTCCACTCCCTCCTCACGTAGTACGTCGATCTTGGTACCGTCGCCCTGCACGACCAGTACATCGGGCAGCGTTTCAGCGGCTTCTCGGGCTCGCCAAGGGTCCTTTTCGACGAGCATAACGTGTATCCCCGCCTTGCGGTTCGGGCGTAAAGCGGCGGCCAGCTTCGTGCCGATGCGGCTTGCACCGACGATGACAACGCTCCGAATGGTCCTCTCTTCGGCGCCGATCATCGCGCGGAGGGGGCCAAAGCTTCCCGTGCGCCCGATGACGATCATTTGGTCGCCCGCCTCGATGTGATCGGTCCCCTGAGGGATGATGACTTCGTCGCCCCGTACGAGCGCAGCCACCAAAAGGTCGGTCAGGCGTACGTCGGCCAATGTCCGGCCCGCGATCGGCGCGCCGGGCTCCACCATGTAGCCGGCCATTACCACCCGGCCGTTGGCAAAAAGCTCGACCTCCGTCGCGCTGGGAGTTTCCAACAGACGCACGATTTCGATAGCGGCCACCTGTTCCGGGTCAATCACGAGATCGATGCCTAAAGCGGCCAGCGAGAAAGCTCGCGGACCGGCAGTCGCGTAATCGGGATTACGGATCCTTGCGACGCATGTGCGCGCGCCGTACGCCTTCGCCGTCATGCAGGCGATCATGTTGACTTCGTCGATTTCGGTAACGGCGATGAGCAGGTCGGCCTCGGCGATGCCGATTCTTTGGAGCAACATGGGGCTCGCGCCGTTGCCCACGTAAGTCATGACGTCGAGATGGCTCTCCACGGCTTCCAGGGCCTCGGCGTCCTTGTCGACGACGATCACCTCGTGTCCTTCGTGCGCGAGCCGTGCGGCAAGCTCGAAGCCTACTTTCCCCGCGCCAACTACAACAATGCGCATGGCCGCCCGACGCTCCTTTCCCCCCGAGTATAGCATGGCTTGGTCTGCTGCGTAGCACTTTCCGGCTATGCCGCGTAGTATAAACGGTCCAGACCATCAAGGCGACAAGGTGCAGGTGAGGTCCGTGGAAAGCAGCGGACAGGTATTTTCCGTCTCGGTGTTGCGCGGGCGCGGCGGCACGCAACTCATCATTCCCGTGCAGCACCCTCTCTACTGCCAGGCGAGAAGTGTCCCGGTTCGGCTCGGCCGTATGGCGCTGCGTGCCCGGGTGCGAGCCGGCGAGGAGGGGGAAGGCGTGCGCCTGGAACTAGGCTCCGCCGTACCGTGGCCGCGCGGGCTGCCTGCTACCTTGCGCGTGCGGAGGACGGCTGCAGGCGCCTACCACGTCGGTCCCGTAGTCGCGATCTTATCCGCAGTTTACCGGCGACGGCGCTACGGACCACAGGACGGCCTGTTTCGACGGATGCTCGCGGAAGGCGATGAGATGGGCGTTCTGACGTATGTGATCTCGCCGGGCGCGCTGCGCGGCGGCGCCGTTCTAGGCTACCGCCACGACGGCAGACGCTGGCGGCCCGGCTATTTTCCGCCTCCCGACGTGCTTTACAACCGGACGCAGGCGACGCCGGGCACGGTGGCGGTCGAGCGGGCTTTGCGAAGGCGCTTCGGCACCCGGGTGTTTAACTCGCGCATCGGTTCGAAGTGGCGGCAGTACCGGGTCTTGCGCCGGGATCCCGCTTTGCGCACCCATCTGCCCGCGACGCGGCCTTTGCGCGGCCCTTCGGACTTGTACGTGATGTTGCGCCGCTACGGTGGGGTGTACGTAAAGCCGAGCCGCGGGGGATTCGGTCGCGGCGTATGGCGGATCGAGCGGCGGCGGCCCGGTTACGACGTGCGCAGGACCGACGCCGTCGGCAGGCCGCACAAGGTGGCCGTGCGGTCCGTGGCGGCTGCCTTCGCGGCCATTCGGCGCCGCCGGCGAGCGTTTATCGTGCAGCAGAGGCTCCATTTGATCCGGTGGAAGGGAAGCATCGCGGACGTGCGGGTGCTGATGCAGAAAGACGCGAAAGGCGAATGGCAGATGACGGGAGCCGGCGTGCGGGCCGGAAAGGGCGGAACCATCGTGTCCAACCTTTCGGGCGGGGGTAGGGCGGTGGCGTTGTCGGACTTGTTGCGTGAAGCCTTTCCCGGCCAGACTGAGCGGATCGAGCGCCTCGAGGAGATGGTGCAAGAGGTCGCAGGGCGTGTCGCACGGAGGCTGGAGCGGGCGGCCCGTCCCATCGGCGAACTCGGCATCGACCTCGCCATCGATCGGGACGGTCGTCTGTGGTTTCTCGAAGCAAACTCGCGCACGGGGCGCAGCCTCTTTCATCACCTGGACGCGACGGGACTGGGTAGGTTGGCTGACAGACGGCCGCTCGAGTACGCTGCGTATCTTGCGGGATTCCGTCCGTAGCGGCGCGAGTACAGTCCGTCGGTCCACGAAGGAGTGGTCAGTCGGTGGTCACAGTGCGTTTGGCTAGGAGCCGCACGGGCCCGGCCTCGGTCGGGTCGTTGCTCCTCTCGGCGGAGGACGCGGCGGCCCTGGCCGTAAAGGGCGGGGATGAGGTACGGATCGGATTGGGCAAGTGGACGGGAAGGGCCGTCGTGGACGTCGGACCGGGCCGGCACGCGACTTTGCACCTGCCCGCCGGCGCGCCGCGCCTTCCGGTGCGCTCTTTGGCGCTGTATTCAGTCGGTCCCGGACGTCTGCGCCTCGGTCCTCTCATCGGCATCCTCGTCATGTACCGCGTGAGCGCGCGAGGGCCCAGGGGATCGCAAATGGAGACATACCGCGAGATCATGTACCGTGCCCGTGAAGCCGGTGGCCTGGCGTTCGTCTTGCGGGCGTCGGCGATCACGCGGACGGGCCGGCGCGTCACAGGCTGGACGCGGGTGAACGGACGGTGGCGCCGCTGCCGGCTGCCCTATCCCGACGTCGTCTACAACCGCATCTCGAGCCGTCCAGTTGAGCGCCGCGTGCTGCGGTCCGGCCGTTTCACGTATTTGCAAAGGCGCGGCGTGCCGGTGTTCAATCCCCATTACCTGAACAAGTGGGGTGTTTACCGTACTCTGCTCCAAGACGACGCCGTGCGGCCCCACCTTCCCGAGACGAGGCGGTACCGGGGCCCGTCCGACGTGGCGGCACTGCTGGCCCGGCACGGCAGGGTCTTTCTCAAGCCCGCCGGCGGCAGCCTCGGTTTGGGTGCAGTGCTGATCACGCGATCCGGCGGGCGCTTGCGGTACAAACTCAATACGCTGTCCGGCGGCAGGAGAAGCGGTACCCTGCGTTCCCTGCGACAGCTCGGCCGTGTGCTGCCGCGCCGCAGCGACTATTTGGCCCAGCAGGCGATCCGTCTGGCGACCGTGCGGGGCCGGCCCTTCGACGTGCGCGCCCTCGTGCAGAAAGATCCGTCCGGGAAGTGGCTCCTCACCGGAGCTGCTGCCCGCATCGCAGGACGGGGCCGCATCACCACGCATGTTCCCCGCGGAGGCAGCCGCCGGCCCCTCGTGCCGGTTCTGCAGGAGGTTTTTGGCTACCGGCGCGCCGCTGAGATCCGCGACGAGCTTGAGCGCGTGTGCGTAGCCGCCGGGCGCGGGCTTGAACGGCTAAGCGGCAAGCTGTTCGGTGAGTTCTCGCTGGATGTGGCCGTGGACGTCGCGGGGCGCATCTGGATCTTGGAGATGAACGCGAAACCGTTCCGCTTCGACGAGACGCCCTTGCGCGTGCTGTCACAGCGGCGCCTTGTCCGGTTTGCCACGCACCTTGCAGGCTGTCCCGTGGATTCCGAGCGGAACGGCGAAGACTGGGTTCTCGGTGCGCGAGCCGGCGGGTAGGACCAGCCGCGTCGGCGAGAGGCGCGGTGGCGGGGGCTGTTCCCAGGGGACTGGGGCAGCCCCTTTTGCTCGTGAAACGCCGGGCGGGTGGAGGGGCTGGCTTTCGGCCGGCTGAGCCCTAGAAGCCGGCGAGGCGGGCGGCAAAGAGGAGGGGACGCCGCAAGGTGCGGCGCAGGCGCTTCTTGGGGCCTTCCATTTGGCGCAAGGGTTTGGAGTTGGCCTCGATTACCCAGGGGCGCCCTGTGCGGTCGACGCCGATGTCGATGCCGAGTTCTCCCATCGGGCCGGGTGCGCCGGCCTCGATCGCCCGGGCGACGGCCAGACCCGTCTCCAGCACCCGCTGCAAGACGCGGCGGCCGCGCCTGCCGAAGATGTGGCCCAGAACACGGGTGCACCGCACGGCCTTGCCGCCGGCGTCCAGGTTGGCCCGGAGCGAACCGGGCGGCGCCACGCGGGCGTAAGCCGCGGATACGGTCCACTCGCCGTCGCCCGATTTTTGCATCAAGAGGCGCAGGTCGAAGCGGCGTCCGCGGTACCTGGCGAAGGCGATACCTTGTTGCACGACATAGCGCCGTTTCCGCCGTTTGCGCTGCAGGCGCCGCCAGACGATGGCCGGACTGCGCAGGTTGCGCAGGTGGCGTACACGGGTGGAACCGTAATGGATGACGCGGTAGCGGCCCCGGGCCGACCGTTGAATGACGTAGATGCCCTTGCCCAGGCTGCCGCCCGCCGGTTTGACGTAAACCGTGCGGTAGCGACGGGCGAAGTCGAGGATGTCCGCGCGCGATGTGAGCAGTTTCGTCTCGGGAAGGAGCCGCTCCGTGTCGGACCCGCTCAAGGCTTTGTGGGTCTCCCATTTGTCCAAGAAGCCTGTGTTGAACATCTTGACGCCTTCTTGCTCAGTCAGCCGCTGCTTGACTTGGCGTGTGTGAGGGAGCAGATCGAGCCTGCGGGTTTGCACCCGGTCGTAGACGACGTCGGGCAAGGGAATGGGAACGCGGGACCACCCGGCCGGACCGACGCGCCAGGCGACGGCCCGCCGCCGTTCCCAGTCCACCCCGTGGGGCGTCAGGACGAAGGTGGGAACGCCCAGGCGGCGACCGGTGCGGACGAGTGCAGCAAAGTAGGGCGTTTGATTCATGAACTTCTGCGACCGAGAGCGTGTCGAACGGGCGAGGACGGTTACGATGGGACCGATTCTCAGGGCACCGTCCTCGGTGCGTTGCATGCGGAGGCGGATGGGCGCAGGCAACGGAAGCTCACGCAACAACTCCCACGACATGAGCGCCGTCCTGTGGGGCAGGCGGTCGCTCACCACGACTTGAACTCCATCCAACACCGACCGGCCGCACTGCAGGACCACGCGGTCACCGGCTTTCAGACCGAGGACACGGGCCCTTGCCCGGGGAAGGAGGACGTACCGTCCCTCTTCACGGGCGGGGCGCAAAAGGACCGTAGGCAACCCGACTCACCTTCCTGCGGTGGAGCGCCTAGTCGAACTTGGCCAGCCGCTTGGCGTACTCCACGGGATTGGCCGACGTGGCCGGCCACGTCTCGTCCGGCGAGGTAATCCGGAACGAGTGGCGGCCCGGACGGCTGTTCACTTCGATAAACCACAGATGGCCCGTGGGGTCGACCCCGAAGTCCAGGCCGATCTCTCCGAAGACGCCAAAGCGCGCCTCTACCCTTTCAATCACCTGGATGGCGAGCCGCTCGAGGTCTGCTTCGACCCGCGCTGCCAGTTCGGGACGGTGAGCAAAGATGCGTTGCAGCGCCCGGCGCAGCTCCAAGGCCTGGCCGCCGCCGTGCAGGTTGGAAATGATGCTCCGGGGCTTGCCGACGCGTACGACGGCGCCGGTTACGCCCCACTGGCCGTCGGCCCGGCGCTGGGCCAACACCCGGATGTCGCATAGCCGGCCGTCCAGCCGGGCCAAAGGGATCTCTTGTTGCACGAGGTACGGCCCGTCGACGAGGCGCCGCACGACTGCGGCGAGGCCCGCGCGACTGACAACGCGCGACCAGTTGCGGCCCCGGCGACCGACGGTGCGGCTCACCCGGTACCGGTTGGGACCCAGGCGCCGGATCCGCATGATGCCGATGCCCCAGCCTCCCCACAGAGGTTTCATATATACGCCCGGATAGCGGCGGGCGAAGCGGAGCACGCCCTGGATTCCGGTGTACCGTTCGGTCGCGGGCACATGTCGCCGCAGCTGCGGGTCGCCGAGCAGCAGGCGATACACCTGCCACTTCGTTCCGACTCCGGGGTTGAAGGGCACGCTGCCGCGCCGTGTGAGCTTGCGCAGTGTGCGGCGGAGCAGGGCGCGGTTTGCGTTGCCTGGCCAATACGAGCGGTTCCATACCACGTGGGGCAGTGGCATCGTGCGCCGCACCCAGCGTCGGCGCGCTTCGTCGTAGACGCGGGCCCGGACGGTGCGGCGGCGCAGGTCGATGTCGCCGGGGCCGAACGCGTAGACCGCGACGTGACGCCGCCTTCCTACCGCCATGTGCAGGCGAAAATCGCGGTTTTGCTCTCCGTAAGGCGGCAGGTGGGGTATCACGCGTGCGAGGATCCCGAAGAAAGGCCCCAGTTCGAGCGTCCCGTCCATGTTGCGTCGGATGTAAAGACGGGCCCGGGCGGGCAGCGCGAGGCGCCGCCCGAGGCTTGCACCTACGAGCACGCGGCCCGTCCCGCCGGGATCGAGGGCGACGGGTGCCGCGGCGCGCTTTCCTCCGACCCGCAGCACCACCGTCTGTCCCGGGGTAAGCACCAGCGCTTCCATAACATCGTGCGATAACGCGACTTTCTGCCGAGGCGTCGCCCGGGCCAGCAGTTCGATCGGGATGGCAGTCATGGCGCGCCCATCCTCCTTGCCACGGCTACTTGCATGCACGCTACTCAAACAGTGTATGAAGGCCGCCGCGCGAATGTGGCACCGGAGTACTATCACGTCGCCAGGACCCTTTGCTCATGATCCACATAGCTTAAACAAGTGAACTCTACCGCCGGCACGCGGTCCATCGGCCGCGCCGGTGCGTTGTCTGCGTGGGGGTGAAGGGTCTGTGGAGGAACATACCGACGGCCTGATCATTCGCCGGGCACGCTCGGACGAGGCTGAAGCCATATGGCGGCTCACGCGCCTCGCGTACGCACCTTACAGAGGGAAAATACGGCCTACTTTCGGAGCGTTGAAAGTGCGCCTTTCGACCGTTCGCCGGGAGATTCGTACCCGCAGCAGGATTTACGGCGTGGGTCTACTCAACGGGCGCATTGTCGCCACGATACGGTATCGCAAGCGTCCCCGTTATCTAGGGCTGTCTCGTTTGGCCGTGCACCCCGACTATCAGGCGCGCGGCATCGGCACGGCCATGCTCCGCTGGGCTGAAAGCGAGGCTTTGCGGTGCGGCGTGCGAGAACTGAGGGGGGACGTCCGGGCGGCGATGCCCCACCTTTTGGACTTCTACAGGCGTCTCGGCTACCGCCCCTTTGCCCGGCGTTCGAAGCGGGGTTATCCGGGGTATCTGATCGCCGTCAAGAAGAAACTGCGGGTAGGTGAGGACGACGCGGTCCCGCCCGGCTAGGGCGAAGGGACCGCACGCGCGCGGCGCCTTGCGGATCGTGCCGTCCGTACGGACGCCGTCCGCCTGCGTGCGCGCTTTTTGCGGACGAACCAGCGGGGCTTCAGATCGCTGCGGTCGGGCCAAACCTTCTGGGCGTCGACCCAGCGTTTTAGCGGGAGCAACGCCTCCTCGTAGCGCCGGTAAGTCGGCACTTCTTCAAGATGGCTCCACATCTCGTTGAACCGTCTATAGAAGGGTTGCTTGTTCGCTACATAGAACGCGTGCTGCATGTTGACGTCGTCCAGGAAATGTAGGGGCAGCCGGTGGTACTCCTGGGCGATCACCTTGGCCAGACACAGCACGGCACGGGCGATGCTCGGCGCGACGAGCCAGCTAGGCAGCGTGCGGTACTCAAAGCCGCCGTGGCGCTGGAAGCGGAAGTCGCCCAAGAAGCCATAGCGCAGGCGCCTGCGCCAGGACCGGGCGGGATTGTCGATTAGAAGGAGCGGCACGGCCAGGTAGACGTCGAGCGCGCGCAGCAAGTTGCTCGTCAGGGGGATGCCGCTAAAGTGGATGTGCCCGCCGATGGGAAAGCGCGCAAAGGGCAGACTGCCCGCCGTGAACTCGACCCGGCTTCCCGTTCTGGCCATCGCTTTGCGAATGGCCCGGCGGATATGCTGGAAAAGCTCCTCGGGTTCGCTCGCCGGTGCGGGCCTGAGCTCAGCCAAAGGCCGGCCGCGCAGGAAACGGGCGTACAAGCGGTCGTGGCCGACGCTTCCACGGTAGGGAAAGTACCGGTTGGCGGCCACGATGCGGCCGCTGCGCCGCCGGCGCAGGATGAACTCGGGATCAGCCCCTAATATGACGGAACGGCCCGTCGGATCGTCGCGGCGCTCCGCTATGAATTTCATGAGCGCCTTCGCGAACCGTTGGCTGAGCGTGCGGTTGAGTACGGGGCCGGAGTGGACGCGTACAACGAGGAAGCGGCCGCTTGCACCGGGGACCATCTCCACGCAGCCCGTGTGCAGCCCCAAGCTGTAAAGGACCCGCCGGGCGCGGATTACCAGTTTTTCCAAGAGGGTCCGGGAAGGTTTGATGAGGCGCCAGCGCTTCCCGACCCGGCGCGTGATTGCGTAGGACCGCATGTCGAAAAGGTAAATGCGGTAGCGGGCGACGATCCGCGGGTCCGATACGGCGCCGATGCGGTTGACCCGGGCGACGCGCACGACATGCTGGTGGTAGCGGCAGGCTTCCACCGCGTGGCGGGGATTGAGCACGGTGCGGGCTAAATCGCTCCCGTGCCAGGAGCCCCAGCGCACAAGCAGGTCGACGGGGGCATCGGGCGCTCGGTCCGAGAGGGTCACGTCGGGCAAACACTCTTTCAACCGCTGTCGCGTCGAAGCGTGCTCGCACACAATATAGACGTTCATGTGTGAACATCCCTCATCGCTTTCTTCTTTTTCTGCGCCGTACTGTTCGCCTCTCGTAGCGACGGGTCACGACGCCGCCGTGCTCGTCCTCAAGGGGCACAACGGACTCGAGGGTCCGGACCGTCGCCGGAGACAAGCCCCAGAAGCGGGCTCCGGCGATCATATGGCCCAAGTACTCCGCGGTCGGTGCCGCCGGCGTTCCGGGCACGGCTTCGTAGGTAATCACCGACAACCGAGGGACGATGGGCTGCTCCCGGGGCGACGGACCGACGGCGACGGTAAGGGGCGTGCGGAAGTACGAGCGGGGAGCGTCTTCGTAGCGATCGAGTATGGCGAACTGCTCGTCGGAGAATAGATACAATACTCCTTCCACGACGCCGTTCGCCTTCGGGAGCATGCCCGCCACGCCGCCGCCCTCCCGCATTCTCCGGGGAAAGCCCAGGACGTACCCTCTCGCGTGAGCCCGGGCCACGAAGCGGGGCGGAATACCCCTGGCTTCCAGGCGTGCCGGGTTCATGTTCGATCCGTAGGCGAAATAAAGCTCTCCTAAGGCCGCGTGTTCGTAGAGCGCCTGGCGTACGTTGCGGTGGACGGCGTGGGCGCGGCGGAAGTTCAGCGAGTACACGGGATCCGCGCCCTGCTTGCTCGAGTCCACGGTGACGATGCCTTGTTCGTGCCAGGGACGCATCGCAAGGCGGGTCACCTCGCTCGACTTGTGGAGGAGGCGGGCCAGGACACTGAGGGTGATGGACGCGCCTTCCCACTGCAGCAGAATGCATAGACTCCGCTGGGAAAGATCGTGCAGGTGTGAACGGTGCCAGTGCAAAACGCAACCACCTCCTCCCGCTGCGGATCCGAGCCTTTGCAGCCAGAGTATGTTGCGGCCGCCTCGGGTGCGCCAGATTTCGCCGCGGGCTGCCGGAAAGGGCAGGACCCGAAGGAGCGTAGCAGAATAGGGAATCAATCGAGGTCGATGACGTACACTGGGGACGAGGAGTGCCTATGTTCAATCCAACGGACTACTTCGATTTGGCAGGATGCGAGTACGCGGACCTCTTCGCGGGTGTGCGTTACGTGTGGCAGGCCCTGGAACGCCTGGAAGAGTACATCGACGAGCGGCTCGTCCCGGAGATTTTGGGACGGGTTGCCCCGGGCGCGTTCGTTTCGGATCGTGTCTGGCTCGGTCCCGGAGCCGTGGTCGAGCCTGGCGCCGTCATCAAAGGGCCGGCCATCATCGGAGCCGGAACGGTGGTGCGGCACGGCGCGTACATACGGGAAAGCTGCCTGATCGGGCGCGACTGCGTCGTCGGGCACGCGACGGAGATCAAGCGCTCCGTGATGCTAGACGGAAGCCAGGCCCCGCATTTCAACTACGTGGGCGACAGCATTCTCGGGCGCAGGACGAACTTGGGGGCAGGTACCCGTTGTGCTAATATGAAGAACGACCACTCCACGGTGGTCGTTCGTGCCTCAGGGCGCGCCGTCGACACCGGGCTGAGCAAACTGGGAGCGGTGCTCGGCGACGACGTACAAACCGGATGCAACGTCGTCACGTCACCGGGCACGCTGGTAGGACCCGGCTGCCGCGTTTACGCCGGGGCTGTCCTGCGGGGCGTGTACCCTCCCCGAACGCTGGTCAAGGTCCGGCAAATACTGGAGGCCGTGTCTCTTGCTGAATCCGATCCAACTTGACGATTTGCAGAGCGCGCTGGCGTCCCACGGGTTGCGGTTGCCTGCGGACCACGCCGCGGTAAGCCCGTTGCACCGACCCGCCGCTCTCTGCTACATATACAAGGACGGGCAGGTGCTGCTTCTCCGCCGCCTCCAGCCTCCGTTCGCGGGGTACTGGACGGCGCCGGGGGGCAAGGTGCGGCCTGGAGAAACGCCCGACGAAGCCGTCCGGCGCGAGGTGCGCGAGGAGACGGGACTGACGATCGCCATGCCCCGGCTGCGGCTCGTGGTGCTCGAGTCGGGCCCGCGTCCGCTCCTCAACTGGTTGCTCTACGTTTACCTGGCCGACGCGTTTAGCGGGGAGATACGTGTCAGCGACGAAGGGCCCCTCGCGTGGACCCCGGTGGAAAGGCTGCCGGATGTGGGAATGCCCGAGGTGGACCGCATCATCTCGCAGCACGCGCTCTCCGACCGCGAACCGTTATGGATCGAGGTGACCCTGGACACGAGCGAGCGCTCGGTCGATCTCAGAGCTGCGCCTTTGCGATCACTTTAAGGTAAGGCGGAGGAGTCACCGACCGTGGGTGCTTACGTCCTTTACGTGAGTCTGCAGGGAGGTTCCGTGCGCATCGGTGTGACGGGGGCCCCGTCCGTGACCGCGGCGTTCCTGACGGACGGCCGGACAGGAGTACCCGCGGGCGAAGTGGTCTTGGTCAGCAGCCCGCTCCCTCTGGGCGTTGCCGAGGCCGTGCAGCGCGACGTAGAGCGCACTTCGTGGTTGGCTCGCTTGCGGTGGCCTGTCGCCGTACGGTGGGCTTTGCGCAGAAGGCTGCGGCGCGCTCTGGCGTCTGTTGGGGCAAAACCGCTGTGGCGCGTGGTCGGAGGAGAGGGGGACGGAGCGGCCGTGCCGGAAGAGACCGAGCTGCAGGTTGCCGCGCGGCTGCTCGGCGGCCGGATCCTGCTGGAGAACGAAGCGGTCCGGCTGCTGGAAACCTACGGCGAGGGCGTGCTCTCTGCGCATCCGTACGACCTCATCGAAGGGTTGGTCGTCTCGGGCCGGCTGACCCGGCGTCCGGCCGTAGTGCGTGACGATGCGGGAAGGTGGCAGTGCCTGCGCTGCGGTGCCCGCGACCGGATCGACGTTGGGGTTTGCGTGCGTTGCGGAAGGGATGCGTGCGCCGCCTGCACCGAATGCGCACGGCTCGGAGCGGCCCGCGCCTGCGAGGGTGTGGTTTGGGCGCCCCCCGTATTGCGCAGCCGGCGCGCCACAACGGACGAGAAGCTGTTGCAGCTGGATATTGAACTCAGCCCGGCACAGAGGCAGGCAGCCGAGAGGCTCCTTGGGACCGAAGCGAAACGTGCCCTCGTCTGGGCCGCCTGCGGCGCAGGCAAGACGGAGGTCGTCTATCCTCTAATCGAGCGGGCCTTGCAGCAGGGCAGCGACGTGCTCTTCGCGGTGCCCCGGCGCGATATCGTCGTGGAGCTCGGCCGGCGCGTGCAGGCCGCGTTTCCCGGCGTTCCCGTCCAAGCCCTCTACGGGGGAAGTCCGGGCAAGTTTGCCGACGCCCGCCTCGTGGTGGCGACGACGCATCAGGTCATGCGCTTATACAGGCGCTTTGACTTAGTGGTACTCGACGAAGTGGATGCCTTTCCGTACCGGGGCAGCGCGGTGTTGCGCAGGGCGGTCGAACGGGCTCGGGCGCCGGACGGAAGGCTCGTGTATATGACGGCTACGCCGTCCGAAAGCATGCTGCGACGTGCCGGGAGTCCAGGTTGGTGCCTCGCGATGATCCCAGCCCGCCATCACGGCCGTCCTCTGCCCGTTCCGGCCTTTCTCATTCACAAAGGTATGGAACGGCTGCGCGAGGCGCTGGAGCAAGGCACGCGCCCGCCGGGGATCCCCCGGCAGGTCGCCGAGCTGTTCCAAAGGCTCGTCGGCTCCGGCCGGCCGCTCCTCGTTTTCGTTCCCACGGTTCGGCTCGTCGCCCCGACGGCAAAGCTCATCGACGGCGTGCTGCGCTCGGGGGCGCGGCCGGCCGCAGACGCTTTGCCGTTGGCGTACGGCATTCACTCGCGCGACCCGAGGCGTGATGCGCTGCGCGAATCCTTTCGCCGGGGCGAGTTTCCCGTCCTCGTCGCGACCACCGTGCTGGAGCGCGGTATCACCATATCGGGTGTGCAAGCCGTCGTCATGTGGGCTGATTTTGAGCGGGTGTTCGACGGGGCAACGCTGATCCAGATGGCAGGGAGAGTCGGACGCACCCGGGAACAGCCCGACGGAGAAGTGCACTTTGTCGCAGCACGGATTACACGGCCTATGCACGAAGCCAGGGCGCGCATCAGCGAACTGAACGCTGTTGCGGCGGAGCTCGGGCATCTGCGGGCGGATCCGCCCGCAGGCAGGAGATCGCAGGCCGGATAACGTACATTCAGGTAGCTGCCCGCCACCGGTCGTGGGTCAACGGGGGACGCCCCGTTGCGTTGGCTGGAACAGTTTTTTCCGAGTGGAGTCTGCGGGCTTTGTTTGCGTCCGATGCGAGACAGGTTCCCTTGGGCTTGTCCGGCTTGCCTCACCGGGCTGCCGCTGCTTAAGGGACCGCAATGCGCCAGGTGCGGCAGGCTCATCGCCGCGTCGGGCGGGGGCCTTTGTCGCTTTTGCCGGGGCGCGCCGCCCCCGTTCGCATGGGCGCAGCACTTAGCCGTTTACGACGGTCAACTGCAGGTTCATCTCCATCGGTTGAAGTTTGAGAATCGGCGTACCATTGCCCGCCCTCTAGGCAGCCTGCTCGGGATGGCCCTCCGGCGCAGGCGTGTCAGCCCCGGAGCGGTCGTTGTGTCCGTTCCGCTGCACGGCCGGCGCCTGCGTGAGCGGGGGTACAACCAGGCAGCGCTCCTGGCCGATGCGGCCGCTGCCGTGCTGGGCAGGCAGCACCTCGGGTCCGTGCTCGTGCGTCGTAAAGAAACGACGGAGCAGGCCCGCCTTTCGCCGGCAGAGCGGCAGCGCAACGTGCGGGGCGCCTTCCTCTGCGTTGAGCCGGCACGGGTCGCGGGCAGGGACATTATTCTGGTCGACGACGTCTTTACCACGGGCAGCACGTGCACAGCAGCGGCGTTGGCTCTCCTGCGGGCCGGTGCGGCATCGGTCGCGGTGGCGTGCGTCGCCGTAGCAGTGTCGGACTACGATCTTTCTCCTGCGACCTACCGAACGGGCACGGATCCGGAAGGGTCGTCCGGGCAATCTTCCGGATCGGGAGCGCCGTTGTCTCGGTTTTCGCGGGTGTCTCGGGTAGGGGGGTCTCGCGTTGACGTTGACGAACTGCAAACGGTGCGGTGCGCTCATCCCGAGGGTCCCCACGGGCCTTTGCTCTGACTGCGTCCGTGTGGAACAGGAGGAATACCGCTTGGTGCGCGACTACGTGCGAGATTATCCGGAAGCCACCGTGATGGAGGTGAGCCGTGAGACGGGCGTGAGCGTCGCGCGCATTTACGAACTGGTCCGCCAGGGCAAGCTCGTAGCGCACAGCCCCGATAGCGACATGGCCGTCGAGTGCGTAGTGTGCGGCCGGCGCATCGTCACGGGACAAGTGTGTGACCAGTGCCGGCGCGAGATCCGGGCGAAGTCTGTCCCGGCCAGTGATGAGCGCCTCAAGGGTCGCCTGCACCTGGAGAGCCGGCTGCGCCGGCCAAGGGAAAAAGGGTATTAAGTTCAGCCATCCGCCCGTCGATATAGAGTGTAGAGGGGTCGAGGTGAATCGATGTGATCGTCTCTAATAAAGCAATCCAGCGCATCGCCCAGCTGCTTGCGACCGCCCGGACTGAGCCTCGTTCGAAACTGCCGGCTTCGGAAGCGAAGCTGAAAACCGACGAGGTCACGCTCTCGCCCGAAGGTCGCGAGCTGCAGGCGCTGCAAAGGCGGCTCGCGGAAACGCCCGACGTCCGCCGTGAGAAAGTGGAGGCTTTGCGCGCCGCCATCGCCAGGGGCGAGTATCACGTGCCGGCCGAAAAGATCGCCGAGCGGATAATCGAGGAGCACAGGCTGGGCGAATGACGCGTTAGGCACGCTCGTCTCGGGAGGGCCGTTCCTATGGACGCTACGGCAATGACTCAGGGTGCCGCCGAGCTTTTCCATATTTTGGATGAGCAGGCGGCACTTTTTCAAGAATGGCTTGTTCTGGAGAAGAAGAAGAAGGAAGCACTGTGGGCACGCGACCGCGCAGCGCTCGAGGCGGCGATACAAGAGCAGAGCGGTATGCTGCGCACGTTGGACGGTCTGGAAGGGCGGCGTCGCCGGTTGGCCGCGCGCCTCACCGGCGGCCCCGATGAGCCGACTCTGAAGGAAGTGGCGGAGGCGCTGCCGCCGCCGCTGCGCGGAGAGTGCCTGCTGCGCGGCGAGCGCCTGACCGCGCGGATGGCCGAGGTGCAGCAGGCAAATGAGCTGGGCCTGGCTTTGTTGCAGCAAGCGGCGGCGCACAATCAAGCCTTGCTCAGCGCGCTCGTGGGCGAGGAGACGGCCTCCGGAATCTACGACCCCTCGGGCGCCCGGCCCGGGTCAGGGACCGGAGGGGTGCCGGCACAGTCCTATCGCATCGATCGCCACGTGTAGGCAAACCCGTAGCGACGAGGAAAGGCGGGAGCTTCATGCGCAGTGCATTTTCAGGGCTGGAGATCGCACGCCGATCGCTGGCCGCTCACCAGCTCGCTTTGAACGTGACGGGCCACAACATCGCCAACGCAAACACACCGGGGTATACCCGCCAGACTGCGTTGTTGCGCGCCACCTCGCCGTACACGGTGCCAGGCAAGGTCAATCCCCACGGAGCCGGTCAGATCGGCACCGGCGTCGAGGTGGCGGCCATCCGGCGCACCAGCGACCAGTTCGTGCAGGCCGAGATTGTCAAAGAGGCGGGCAATACCGGGTACTGGCAGGCCCACCGGCAGGTCTTGCGCCAGATCGAGGTGGCCCTCATGGAGCCGTCCGACAGTGGCGTACAGGCCGCGTTCGAAAGGTATTGGGCCGCGCTCCAGGAGCTGCACAAGTCGCCCGACAGCCACGCCGTCCGTTCGGTTCTCATCGAGGAAGCGCGGTCTTTGACCGATACAATCCGCTACGTCCGGTCGCAGCTTCTGCCCTTGCAAAGGGAACTCGATCAGGGCATGCGACGCACGGTGGACCGGATCAACACGTTAGCCGAGCAGATCGCGGCGATAAACCGCCAGATCGCCCACGCGCAATCGATGGGACACCAGCCCAACGACCTGTTCGACCAGCGGGACGTGTTGGTCGCCGAGGTCAGCAGACTGACCGGCGCGACCGTGGCGCCAAGGCAGAACGGCATGATCGCGGTGCTGATCGGCGGTGTAAGCCTCGTAGACGGTGCGTACGCGCGGACGATCGCTGCACTGGACGATCCCGGCCGGCCCGGCTTTACGCGGATCGTGTGGCAAGACACCGAGACGCGCGTGCAGTGGAACGGCGGGGAGATGCGGAGCAATGAAGAGGCCCGCGATCAGCTGATTCCTGAAACCCTCGAACGCCTCGACCGTCTGGCCGCGGCCCTCATTGAGCAGACGAACGCCGTCCACCGCACGGGAACCGGTCTCGACGGAAGCAGCGGCCTGGACTTCTTCATAGGTTCGTCGGCGGCCGACATCGCGGTCAACCCAGAGGTGGCCGAGTATCCCGAGCGCATCGGTGCTTCGCTTACGGGGGAGAAGGGCGACGGCACGGTGGCCTTGCGCATGGCCCAGCTGGCGCAGGAGCCGGTGATCGACGGCGCGACCTTTGAAAACTACTTCGCTGGAATCGTCGGCCGGATCGGCGTGATGAGCAGCAAGGCGCAGCTGATGGTAGAACACCAGGCAGACGTCGAGCACCACCTGATGACCTTGCGCCAGTCCGTCGCCGGCGTCAACCTCGATGAAGAGATGACGAACATGGTGATGTTTCAACACGCCTACGCCGCGGCGGCCAGGGTTGTCAATGCGATGGACGAAGCGCTGGAAACCTTAATCCACCGCATGGGTCTCGTTGGACGTTAGGAAGGGTGACGGCGAATGCGGGTTACGCACCAGCTTATGGGTCAAAGCCTGAACCATCATTTGAGCAAGTCCTTGCGGCGCCTCTACGATGAAAACCGCAAGATTGCGACCGGCACGCGCATACAGTACCCGTCGGACGATCCGGTTGGGTTCGAGGCGACCACGCGGCTCGGGGCAACGATCCGAAGGCTCGAGCAGTATCACAAGAACGTCGACGACGCCCTCGCATGGCTCGGGCTTACAGAATCGGCGCTGGCGCAAGCCGGTGAAGGGGTACACCGCGCCCGGCAGCTGGCAGTACAAGCTGCGAACGGCACCTTGACGGAGGGCGACAGGGCGGACGTAGCCCGCGAAATCGCCCAGATAATCGACGACTTGTTGGACATCGGCAACACCCGCTACGGAAGCAGATACATTTTCGGCGGACTGAAGGGAGACGCCCCGCCCTTCGTCCGGCAGGAGGACGGGTTCGCGTACGTGGGCTCCTCATCAGGCGAATGGGTAGAGTATGAGATCGGACCGGGCCTTACGCTGAGGGTGGGAGTGAACGGCGACGAAGCCTTGGTGCCCGTTCTCGACGCGCTGACCGCCTTGGAGTCGGCCTTGCACGCAAACGATACGACCGAGATCGACAGGGCCTTAGGCGAACTCGATGCGGCCTTCGGCACGCTGCTCAGGTGGCGATCCGAGGTAGGCGCCCGGATGAACCGCCTCGAACTGACGCAGGCCCGCTATGAGCAAGATGTGCTGAGCGCGAGGTCGCTGTTGTCGGAGAAAGCGGATGTGGATTACGCCGACGCGATCATGCGACTGAAGCAGGAAGAGAGCGTGTACCGAGCAGCCCTCGCCGTCAGCGCCCGCATCATACAGCCCACTCTGATCGACTTCTTGAGGTGACGGAGCGTGGCCCATGACCGTCCAGATACGCGTTGACCTGCCTCAAATACGGTTGACCTGGTCGGCGCCGCGCGTAGACGTCGACACGGCGTACCCGCAGGTGCACATCGAGCAAGAGCTGCCCAGGGTGCGCATCGACCAGACGCCGCCGCTCGGCGAGATCGGACTGCAGCGCAGTCTCGAACTCGCTCGCACGCTCAGCCTCCGCGCCAGGCAGCGGGCCGCGGAGGCGATCGTCGCGTACGCCCGCGAAGGGGATATGTTCCTCGACGTCCACAAGGGAGTTACGGTGGGCCGGGTTGCGAAGGCGAAGGCCGAGGCCGAGCTGCCCGAGTTGAACGTCGAGGCGCTACCGAAAAGCCGCCCGCGGATCGATGTCGAAGGCGGGCTAGCCGTCGACGTCAGGCTCGGCGGGGTAGAGGTCGAGGCCGAACGGGGCCATGTAAAGGTAGACTTAATCCGAGGGCGTGTGATCGTGGCCACCGGACGCGAGGCCCGGCCGGGGACGGCGGTCGATGTGCGCATATAATTCGCTCGTGTCCGCGACATGTTAAGGCAAGGGGAGAGGGGCGTCGGCATATGCTGTTAAAGACGGATCGGTTCGGCGAGATTCGAATCGCACAGGAAGATATCATTCACTTTCCCGACGGCTTACTGGGCTTTGAAGAGTTGCACCGCTACGTGGTCGTGGAGCGGGAGCGCAAAGGCCCCATCCGTTTTCTGCAGGCGGTCGACGACGGCCGCATCGCCTTCGCGGTGACCGATCCCCAGACGTTCCGACCGGACTACTTGCCGGAGCTCGGCGAGGAGGACCGTGCGGCGTTGCAGTATGAATCCGACGAGGATTTGGCCGTGCTCGTCATCTTGACCGTGCCCCAGGAAGTGCGGGAGATGACGGCGAACTTAATGGCACCCGTGATCATTAACGTGAAGGAGCGAATCGGGCGCCAGGTCGTGCAGGGCCTCGGAGAGTACTCTACCCGGCACCGCATCGTCGACGAAATGGAAAGGTCCCGTCGCCTGATCCGCGCTGCAGGCGCACACCGGCTGCGCACCGTCTCCCTCGAGCCGACCGAGGACACCCTGCGCCAAACCGTTTAGGGCGTGCGCCAGCGGGGATGTGCCTTCACGTGTAGGGCAGCTTAAGTCCAAGGAGGGACGCCGTCTTGCTGGTCCTCACCCGTAAGCGTGACGAGAGCATCATTATCGGCGACGAGATCCGCGTCACGGTGGTCGACGTGCGCGGCGATCAGGTCAAGCTGGGTATCGACGCACCCCGCCGGATACCGGTTCACCGCGAAGAGATCTACAAGGAGATCCAGGCCGAGAACCGGCGCGCGGCACTGCAGGCCGGGCCACCGAGCGCCGACCTGGACGATCTGTTGCGACCCGAATCGGAATAATCCTTCGGAGATCACTCGAGCGGCGGAGGCGCCCAAGCTTCTGTGTGCAGGCGGCTGCCCGGGCCTTCCTGCCCGTTTTTGCGCGCCGAGTCGGCGGCTGCGGCTGCGGTGCTCCAAGCAGTTTGCAGGAGCAGGGCGACCATGCGGTGCAGCTCCTTGCTTTCCTCGGCGAGGAAGGAGATCTCCTCTCGCAGCGATTCGATTTCCTGCATGAGGCGCGACGACACGTCGGCGGCGCGTCCCGGCGCCGGGAACAGGCAGCTCAACGTTTGTTCTATGTGGCGCGCCGGGTAATTTGCGTCGAGGGAAAGGGCACGGACGGCACGCAGCAGGCCGACGTCGTGTGCGTGGAAGCGGGGAGGCAGACGGCGTGCCGTGTGAGAAAACGGTATGCCCGGCAAAGCACGTAGCCAGTAAAGGACGGTAGCAGGGCGCACGCGGAGCGTTGCGGCGGCTTCTTCCAGCGACACAGTTTGGTCCGACACGGTAGGTCACCTCGCTCGTTATAGCGTCATTTTACCACGAAAAGACGGACAAGTTATAGACAAGAATAAAAGATTTCAATCGCCGGGGCTTACAGGACGCTGGCCGCGGGCAGCCTTGCGCCCGTCTCGAACGCCTCGGTATAATGGGAGTGCCATGGGGCGCCTAGGTCTGTGGTTGAAAGTCGATGCCAGTCGCAGGCGAAACGACCCACGTAAGGCGGAACAAAACCTTCTTCACCTTCTTCCGCCGAGCATGGTGCGGCTTAGTGTAAGTCCTGCCCGGCCCGGCGCGGGGCTGGAGAGGGCTAGTAGTGACGGGAATTCCCTGAGCGAACGCTCCAGCAGGCGAGTGTGGGGGCAAAGACCAGGTCAGCTAGGCACCCCGTGGTTCCTTTTTCCGGCGCAGGAGTTGCCTTGCAAACGGGCGAAATACCTTAATGGGCACACTTTACCTCGTGCCCGCACATTGCAGCGGAAAGGGGTTGTGTCCCTGTGGCCGCCGATGCATTGCGAATTGTGGTAAAAGGCACAAACTTGCCGGTGACGGATGCGCTGCGCGAGTACGCCGAAAAACGCGTGTCCAAGGTGGCAAAGTATTTCCCCAACGAGCAGAACATCCACGTGGAGGTCGTGCTGCGCATCGAGCGCAATCAACAGATCGCCGAGGTCACCGTGCACGTACGCAGCTTGGTGGTCCGGGCGGAGAGCCGGACGAACGACATGTACGCCTCGATTGACGCGTGCGTCGACCGGGTGGGCGCACAGGTCCGGCGGTACAAGACCCGCCTGCAAAAGCGGTTCCAGGAGGCGCCGCGGGAGGCGCTTCAGGCTGCCGCCGACGCGGCGAGCGAGCCCGAGGTCGAAGACGAGCTGCCGGCCGTCGTGCGGCGCAAGCGCTTCCAGCTGAAGCCGATGAGCGTCGACGAGGCGTTAATGCAAATGGAGCTCCTCGGGCACGACTTCTTTGTGTTTGTCAACGCCGCGAGCGACCAGGTAAACGTGCTATACCGCAGAAACGACGGCAACGTCGGTCTGCTCGAGCCCGAGTACGCTTAGCCTAGGTGTTGCGCCGGATGAAAGCCACGGTGCGTGCGGCCGTTTTTCGGCTTGCACGCACCTTTCTTTGCCCGGGCGTTAGGAGGAGTTGCGCCCTCTGTGGTGAACCGATTGCATTGAGCGCGCACCGGTCCGACGACCGGCGGCGCAGGTGCCTACGTAAAACAGAAAGGAAGAGCATGTACGGATACGCAGCTGCGCAGCGACATGGAACAGGTCATAATGGGCCTGCGCAACATACTGTCCGCTCGAGTTGTCGTATCGGAAGGATCTATAGAGGAGATTCACGTGCTGGCCGATAGGGGCAGGCCGGCAAAGCGCATCGTGCGCGACGTAGAGACGGCTCTGGCGGCAAGGTTCGGTCTCTTCGTCGATCACCGCAAGGTGAGCGTCGCACAGCTCGATATCGAGCCCGAGGTGGCCGAGAGCGCCGGCCGCCTTGTACTGACCTCGTTGAAAGTTGAGATTGTGGCCGATGCGACCGAGGTGCACGTCGATTTGATGTGGGGGCCCGAAATGCTTTCCGGTTCGAGCCGCGGGCCCCGTGACGCCAGGCGGCAAGGGCCGCTGGCCGCCGAGGCTACGTTGGCGGCAGTAGCCCAAGCGTGCACGGACGGCGTCAGCGTCTCGTTGCACCATCTGGAGACGGTCCGCGTGGGCGCTCGTGAGGTCTGCATGGCTTCCTTGCTGTTTCTCGGCAGGGGACACCGGGAGCGTCTGCTCGGTTCCGCCCTGGTCGATGCCGATCCCCACGAGCCCGCCGTCAAGGCCACGCTCGATGCCGTCAACCGGCGCCTGCCCCTTCTAGTGGGCGGCCAGGTAGGCTAGCTAGGTTTGGGCGATATAGAAGGGTGAGACGCGATCTTTGGGATTCTCCCCAGCGGAGCGGATCTTGTTGGGCCTGGTCGAATAGCGGAGTTCCGGGCTACGATCCGAAAGGGGAGGGGTTCCCATGAAGGCCAGGATCCTCCGTTTCCTGTTCGCCCTTGCGGCACTGGTCATGGCAGGCGGCGCAAGCTTTATGCGCATTAAGTAAGCCTGCACCCCGCCTCTTCTATATCGCCCTTTTTCGTTGTCTATGTGCTCAGCGTCTTCGGCATGCACGGTACGGCGCGTCATCGTCGGGGTGGAGCTGCTACGTGAAGAAGACACCATGGATTCAGATATTTACCGTGGATCCCGAGGAGCCCCTAAGAGCCTGGCTTTTCACGCTCCTTTTGGCTGCAGTTGCCGCCTGGCTGATCTGGTACACACCGCTCGACGGGTTTAACTGGCTGGTTGTCGTTTTTCTCGGCCTCATCGCCGTGGCCGACAGCGCTGCGGTCATCCTGCCCCACGATGAACAGGCCGTCTCCGTAGGCTTTGCCCTGGTCTATGCAGGCATCGTCCTCTTCGATCCGTGGTGGGCCGGCATCGCCGCAGGGGGCGGCATGGCGATCGCGCACATCGCGCACCGGCGTCGGATGAACATATGGCTATTCAACGGCGCTCAGATTTACCTTTCTACCTTCGGCGCCTCCTACGTGTACCACTGGCTCACGTCCTCCGCCGATGCTCCGGGCGTACTGTATAGATCCTTGCCCGTGCTCGCTCTCGCCGCGCTCGTGTATTTTGCCTTGAACATCTTTTTCTCCACCCTCTCGGTCAGCCTGGCCTTCTCTCTGCCTCTCAGCCGGCTGCTGGTGCAAAATGTCCGGTGGGCGATCCCTAACCTGGTCGTGCTCTGGACCATCGGCGTGTTGATGGTCTACCTTTTGCGCAGCGACGCGGGCATCATCGGGATCCTTTTCCTTTGGCTGCCGCTGTTGGTCGTGCGCTACTCCCTGCGGCAATACGTCGAGCTAAAAAAGACGCACATCGAAACGATCCAGTCGCTAGCCGCCGCCCTCGAAGCGAAGGACCCGTACACGCGCGGCCACTCCCAGCGCGTTGCGGAAATGGCCCGACTTGTCGCCAGCGCTATGCAGCTGCCTGAGAACGAGGTGGAAGCGGTCCACTACGCGGGCCTGTTGCATGATATCGGCAAGATCGGGGTTCACGACGACGTCCTCAACAAAGTGGAGAAGTTGACCGACGAGGACTGGGAGAAGATTCGTTCCCATGCCACGATCGGTGCGGACATCGTGCGGCACGTTCGGTTCCTGCAAGGCGTCAGCGATATGATCCGCCACCACCACGAGTCATACGACGGCACGGGCTATCCGGACGGTTTGAAAGGCGAGAACATCCCGATCGGGGCGCGCATCCTGGCCGTGTGCGACGCCTACGACGCCATGACGACCGAGAGGCCGTACCGCAAGGCCCTCACTCCCGAACGAGCCGTGGCGGAACTGAAGAGCAAGGCAGGGGTTCAGTTCGATCCGCGCGTTGTGGAGGCTTTCTTACAAGTCTTGCCTGCGCCGGATAGCGAAAACCCGCCGCCCCCTTCGTCTGCGGGGCCGGTTGCAGGAGTGCACAAGCCGTGATCGAAGCCGTCGCCTTGTCTTTTCTCATCGGGCTGCTCCGCCGGGGCAGCATCAGATCCCTCGCCAGCCTGGACTTGAAGGGGACCGAATGGATTTTTTTCGGCGCCGTGCTGCAATACGGGTCGGTATGGCTGGCCGCTCGCGGCGTACCCTTTTTCGCGGCGTACGGCGGCTTGATCTTCGTGGTATCCTTCATTCCGCTTCTTTACGGCGTGTGGCGAAGTCTGCACCTGCCCGGCATGGCGTGGGTCGGCGTCGGCCTGGCCTTGAACATGCTGGTCATCGCCGCCAACGGAGGGCGCATGCCGGTCGACGCGCAAATGGCGGCATGGGCGGGTCTGGACGGTGTGGAGGAAGCTCTGCTCAACGAACCCGATTTTCGGCACGTATTGATGGACGAAAAGACGCGGCTGCGTTTTCTCGGCGACGTCATTCCCGTTCCCCGGCCGTTTCCGCGACCCGGTGTGGCGAGCGTCGGCGATCTTTTCATCGTAGCCGGATTGTTCCTCCTCGTACAGCGGGGTATGGTCGGCGGGAGGCGGCGCACCCTGCAGCGCGGACGCGCCTGAGCCGGTTGTTTGCGGTCTGGTGGCATGATAATATTTAAGCGTAGTCAAGCTTGGGCGCAAGGCTGCATTGCGCCTTTTTATGTCTCGAAGGAAAGGTCGGGTCTTGATGTTCGCTGCCTTGAAGAAAATGTTCGACCCGAGCGGAAAAGAACTGAAACGACTGCGGGATACGGCGGACCGCATCAATGCTTTAGAGCCCGAGATCGAGCGCCTCACGGACGATGAGCTACGGGCCAAAACAGGCGAGTTCAAGGAGCGGCTCCGGCAAGGGGCTGCTTTGGACGATTTGTTGCCGGAAGCCTTTGCGTGCGTGCGGGAGGCGGCTAAGCGCACACTCGGACAAAGGCACTACGACACGCAGATCATGGCCGGCATCGTGCTCCATGAGGGCCGCATCGCCGAGATGAAGACGGGTGAAGGGAAAACCCTTGCCGCGACGCTCCCGGTTTACCTCAACGCGCTGACGGGCCGGGGCGTCCACGTCGTCACCGTCAACGACTACTTGGCCAAACGCGACGCCGAATGGATGGGCAACATTTACCGTTTCCTGGGCCTGTCGGTCGGCGTCATCGTGCCCGGTCTCAACTTCGAAGAGCGCAGGCAAGCGTACGCGGCTGACGTCACCTACGGCACCAACAACG
>LSQX01346300.1_pt3 | contig 55214 bp, 52 predicted proteins | sample 654561 | NCBI WGS metagenome assembly LSQX01 (sample SAMN04489861, study PRJNA283612) | anaerobic digester metagenome | isolation source: 4 biogas reactors fed with cattle manure at either 37C or 55C with and... | place: Denmark: Kongens Lyngby | collected 2014 | reverse complement strand
GCGTTGATCCAGGGGAATCTCCGGCTGGTGCTCAGTGTGATCCAGAGGTTTAATAACCGCGGCGAATATGTGGACGACCTCTTCCAGGTCGGTTGTATCGGGTTGATGAAGGCCATCGATAATTTCGACCTTTCGCAGAATGTGAAATTCTCTACTTACGCAGTGCCGATGATAATCGGCGAGATCCGCCGCTATCTGCGGGATAACAATCCCTTGCGGGTGAGCAGGTCCCTGCGGGATATCGCCTACAAGGCGCTGCAGGTCCGGGATTCGTTGACCGGGAAGAACGGGAAAGAACCGACGGTCAGCGAGATCGCGGGGGTCTTGAATGTCCCCAGGGAAGAGATTGTTTTCGCCCTGGATGCCATCCAGGAACCGATCTCCTTGTTTGAGCCCATCTATCATGACGGGGGGGACCCGATCTTTGTCATGGACCAGATCAGCGACGAGAAGAACAGCGACAGCCAGTGGCTGGAGGAGATCTCAATCCGGGAAGCCATGTCGAAACTGAACGAAAGGGAGAAGCAGATCCTGCGCATGCGGTTTTTTGAAGGGCGGACCCAGATGGAAGTGGCGGAGGAGATCGGGATCTCGCAGGCCCAGGTATCCCGGTTGGAAAAAACCGCTTTAAAACATATGCGGAGGTATATTGCGGGGAACCGGAAGAAGGAGTGATGAGGTTTGCGGGTACGGATTGGTTTTGCCGTCCTCTTGATAATTATTGCCGGGCTGTCGCTTGCGGGCAGCCATTGGCTTAAAGGGGTAAGGGACCGGGCGGTCTTCGCCTTTGCCACCGGAAACCTGCTCCGCCTGCATGTTGTGGCCAACAGCAACGACCCGGTGGACCAGGAACTGAAATTAATGGTGAAAGAGAGGATTCTCAGGGAAACCCGGGGGATTGCAGGCGCCCGCAATCGCCGGGAGGCCCTGGCGTTTTTAGCGGCGAACCGGGAGTCCCTGGCCAAAGCGGTCGAGGAGGAACTGCGGAAGCACGGTCGTACCGAACCGGTGCGGCTGGAGATCGGCAGGTATCCATTTCCGGAGAAGAGCTATCCCTTTGGAGTCCTGCCCGCCGGCGCTTATCACGCCCTCCGGGTGGTGCTCGGGGAGGGGCAAGGGGAGAATTGGTGGTGTGTCCTCTTCCCGCCGGTCTGTCATTTAACCACCGGTGAACCGGGGAAAATGCCGGAGCTGCCGGAAGAGATCCGCCTCCGGTGGCGGGCGTGGGAGGAGTTCCTGCGGGTCTGGGCGCAGGTGAAAGAGACGGGTCTTGTCGCCGGGCGCCGGGAAAGCTGAACCGGCCACGGGCCGGGGCTTTGGGCCCCGGCGGGGAGCAGCGGCCTCGTTAAACCGATTGTCACTTACCACCGGTAACAACCGGTGGTTTTTTCTATGGCTGCCAGCTTGGCAAAACCTGTTGACACTTGATTATAGTTACGATAGACTGATAACAAAAGCAGTGCGCGTTGAAGGAGGGTATGGGATGCAAAAAGAGCGGATCTTGATTATTGAGGATGAACCCAATATCCTGGAGTTGGTAGCCTATAACCTGGAGAAAGAAGGCTGGATTATTTCCAAGGCCATGACCGGGGAGGAAGGTTGGCGGAAGGTCCAGGAGGAACACCCCGACCTGGTGCTGCTGGACCTGATGCTCCCCGGGGTCGACGGGATGGAGATCTGCCGTAATATCCGGCAAAACCCGGTGACTCGCGATATCCCCATCATTATCCTCACGGCCAAGGCGGAAGAGGCCGACCGGGTTTTGGGCCTGGAGTCCGGGGCCGACGACTATGTGACCAAGCCCTTTTCCCCGCGGGAACTGGTCGCCAGGATCCGGGCGATCCTCCGGCGCGTGGACAAGAGTTTCAGCGAGGCGGAGGAGAAGGAGACGCTGGTCCTCGGCCCGATCAAAATGGATCTTCGCAGGCACAAGGTGTTTGTCAGGGATGAGGAGATCAATCTGACACCGAAAGAGTTTGACCTGCTCCACCTTTTGCTTTCCCACCCGGGACGGGCCTTTTCCCGTGAATATCTCCTGGAAAACCTCTGGGGGTACGAGTTTTTTGGTGATACCAGGACTGTGGACGTGCATGTCCGCCGCCTGCGCCAGAAAATAGAGGAAGACCCGGCCCAGCCCTACTGGCTGGAGACGGTCCGGGGTGTGGGTTACAGAATGCGGGAGGCTTAATCCGGTATGTACCGTATCCGTCTGCAATTCATAACCGGCCTGGTTTTCTTTATCCTGCCGGTCTTTTTTTCCAAGTACATCTGGAGTAGTCCCGGCCTTACTCTCCTGGCCGCCGGTTGGTTTCTTTTCGGCGGCTACCTGCTCTATTCTTATTTTCTCGCTCCTTTGGAGAGGTTCTCGGCAATATTACCCGAAGTTAAAACAGCGCATTTTACGGAGTTTATCCGGGAGGCCGGCGCCCATCTGGAAGAACTGAAGAACATAGCCAGGCGTGCCATCCAAGAAAAAGAGGAGATGGCTTCCATCCTCTTCAGCATGGTGGAGGGTGTGGTCGCCACCGACTCCGGCGGACGGATTTCCTTTATGAACCCGGCTGCGGAGAAACTTTTCAACCTGGAACGCGGTTCCGCCCTGGGGAAGTTCCCCCGCGAGGTCTGGCGCGAGTTTGAGCTGGTCGAACTCTTCCACCAGGTTTTTGTGACCGGCCGGTCCCAGAGCAAGGAGTTGACTCTTGATCCCCCGTTACGGAAGCACCTCAGCCTGGAACTGGTCCCAATCCGGCCGGCAGAGGACGAAGAGGCGCAGGGGGTTTTGGCTATGGTCCGGGATATCACCCGCCTGCGGCATCTGGAGAATATGCGCACGGAATTTGTGGCCAATGTCTCCCATGAACTGCGGACCCCGTTGACCTCGATCAAAGGTTTCATCGAGACCCTGTTGGACGGGGGCCTGGAGAACCTGGAGGCCACCAAGAGGTTCCTGACCATCATTTATCAGGAGACCGACCGTTTGAACCGGCTGATCAATGACCTTCTCGACCTTTCCCACCTGGAGTCCGGGGAGACCGAATTGAAGCGGGCGCGGATCTTCCTCGCCCCGCTGGTGGAGGAGGTCCGCCAGACCCTTCAGACCCGCCTCGCCGAAAAGAAACTCAGTTTCTCGGTGGAACTGGGGCCGACGGCGGTCTGGGCCGATGAGGACCGGATCCGGGAGGTCCTGGTCAACCTCTTGGACAATGCGGTGAAATATACGCCGGACGGGGGCTCGATCAAGGTCAGCGAAGTGGATCACGGTGATATGCAGGAGTTTATTATCTGCGACACCGGGATCGGTATCCCCCGCGAGAGCATCCCCCGCCTCTTCGAGCGTTTTTACCGGGTGGACAAGGCCCGTTCCCGGGAGATGGGCGGCACGGGTTTGGGACTCTCCATTGTAAAGCATATTATCGACCGGCATGAGGGGAAGGTCTGGGTCCAGAGCGAACCGGGGAAGGGCAGTTGTTTCCATTTTACGCTCCCCAAATTCCAGCAAGAATAAGGAAGGTACAAGGTGCAGGTAAGGTTAGCCAAATATCTGGCCCAAAGCGGCGTGGCCTCCCGGCGGAAGGCGGAGGAGTTGATCAGCGCCGGGCTGGTGCAGGTGAACGGGGAAACCGTGCGGGAACTGGGCCGGAAAGTGGACCCGGATCGCGACCGGGTGACCGTGGAAGGGCAGGAGGTCGCCCCCGCGCAAGAGCCGGTTTATTTGTTGCTGCATAAACCGGCCGGGTACGTGACGACGGTCCGGGATCCCTGGGGACGCCCGACCGTCATGGATCTGGTCCCTGGGAAGTATGGGCGTTTCCGCCTTTTCCCCGCCGGCCGCCTGGACCAGGATACCACCGGTCTTCTCCTCCTCACCAATGACGGGGCGGTGGCGCAAGCCTTAACCCACCCCCGGTACCGGGTGCCCAAGGTCTATGAGGCGCTGGTGAGGGGGGTCCCCCAGGACAGGGCCTTACGCCGGTTGCGGCGGGGAATCCGGCTGGAGGACGGGTTTACTTTACCGGCCAAGGTTGACATATTGCGGGTTGAAGCGGGGAATGCTACTTTAAGGATTACAGTCTATGAGGGGAGAAAACGGCTGATCCGGCGGATGTGCCGGGCGGCCGGCCACCCGGTTCTAGCTCTGAAACGGGTGGCCATGGGCCCGCTGGTGCTCGGGGATTTGCCCGCCGGGAAAATACGGGCGCTGAAGGCGGCTGAGGTGAAGAAGCTCCTCGGCATCGGGGATTTACCCGGGCAGGCAAAGAGGAAAGGCGCGCAGAGACCCGGAAAAGAAGGAAGTTGACAAGATGGCAGTACGTTTCCTGGCCGGTTATTTTTCCAAAGAATTGGGGATCGATCTGGGAACCGCCAATTGCCTGGTTTACGAGAGAAACAAGGGTTTGATCATCCAGGAACCCTCGGTCGTGGCGGTGAAGAAAAATACCAATCAGGTGCTGGCCGTCGGGGAGGAAGCCCGGCGGATGATCGGGCGCACACCCGGGGATATTGTGGCGATCCGCCCCTTACGGGAAGGGGTCATCGCCAACTTTGACCTGACCAAGGAGTTGTTGCGCTATCTGATCCGCCGTGCCTGCCGCGGCCGGGTTTTTTTTAAACCGCGGGTGGTGACGAGCATCCCCACAGGCACCACCGAGGTGGAGCGGCGGGCGGTCATTGACGCCGCGGTCAGTGCCGGGGTGCGGGAATGCTATCTGATTGAGGAGCCGGTGGCCGCGGCGATCGGCGCCGGCCTGCCGGTCCATGAACCCGTGGGAAACATGGTGATTAATGTGGGCGGCGGTACCACCGACGTGGCCGTCATCTCCCTGGGCGGAGTGGTCTCGGGCCTTTCCATCCGGGTCGGCGGCGATGCGATGGATGACGCCATCGGGCGGTTTATCCGGAAAAATTACAACCTGATTATTGGGGAACGGACGGCCGAAGAGATCAAGATTAACTTCGGGTCGGCTTTTCCCCTCCCGGACGAGACCACCGGCGAGGTCCGGGGGAGGGACCAGATTACCGGCCTCCCGCGGACGGTGAAGATCAGCACGGAGGAGACCCGCGAGGCCCTGAAAGAACCGGTCACCAGCATGATCAATGCCATCCGGCAGGTGGTGGAGCAGACCCCGCCGGAGTTGGTGGCGGATATTATGAACAAGGATGTGGTGATGACCGGCGGCGGGGCTTTATTGAAAGGCCTTGACCAGTTGGTCTCGAGGGAATTGGGGATGCGGGTGAAATTGGCCGATGACCCCATGAGTTGTGTGGTGATCGGCGCGGGCAAGACCCTGGAGCACCTGCCGCTCCTCCGGAGGGTACTGGTGGGCCCGAAAAAATAACTGGACGGCCCGGCAGTAGTTTTGGTACGGTTACCGCCGGCGGCGAGCGGCGGCTTCAACAGGGCGGTATAAGCGTTTTCGCCCGCACGGGCTGATGGACAACCCTACAGGAGACAACCCCACAGGAGGGTTTTTTTTTGCCCGTGGGAAGGGGAGGTTCCGGTTGGAAAAGGGGGATTTACACCTTGGGAAAGAGGAATTTACCGCTGCGAAAGAGGAATTTACCGCGGGAAAGGGAAGTAAAAAAAGAAAGGCGCCGGCAGGGACAGGAAGGAAGGCGGGATGTTGATGGGTAGTCGCGGCAGCCAAATTGCACTGGTATTAGCCACGGTTCTCCTGGGGATCTCCCTGGTTTTCCAGTTCCGGGCCGTTACCGGCCCCCGTCAGGAGCTTCCCGCCTGGGACCTTAGTGAACTTATATCCCGGGTCGAGCGTTTGGAGGCGGAGATGCGGGCCCGCGGGCAACGGCTGGAGGAGGAGATCGGGGCGCTCCAGCGACGGCCGGTGGCGGCTCAAACCCAAGACGGCGGCGGTTCGGAAGAGGAATTAAGGCTCCTGCGGCTGGCTTCCGGGCTCTATCCCCTCTCCGGGCCGGGACTGGAGATTGTCCTGGAGGATTCCGGAAGGGAAGGACGGGTGGGGTTTATGGACCCCAATTTGCTGCTGGTCCACTATGACCACCTGCTCTTTCTCGTGAACGAGCTGTGGGTCGCCGGGGCGGAGGCTGTGGCCGTCAACGGGGAGCGGGTGGTGGCGCAGACGGGGTTTACCTGCGCCGGTTCGCTGATCCTGGCCGGTACGAAGAAGCTGGCCCCGCCTTATGTCGTCCATGCCCTGGGGGACCCGGCGGCTTTACGGGCGGCTTTGACCATGCCCGGCGGGTTCATTGAGGCACAGATCGAGCCCTATGGTTTGGGGATAACCATCAAGGAAAAAAGCGACCTTCTTATCCCGGCCTACCAGGGAAATCTGGTTTTTGAATATGCCCGGTTGTACGAAGAGGACGGGGAGAATGAATAATCGCACGGACTCTTCAGGTACAGGAGAAGCAAGGAGGAGATCGGCATGTATGACCTGTTGGTTGTTGGCGGCGGGCCGGCAGGCTTGTCGGCGGCGCTCAACGCCCGGCGGCGGAATAAAAAGGTTTTGCTTGTGGCCAAGGAGACAATCAGCAGCAAACTGCGGCCGGCCGGGCGGATCGAAAATTACCCGGGGTTGCCCGGTGTGAGCGGCCCGGAACTGGCGGAGCGGTTCCGGGAACATGCGGTGGCGGCAGGAGTGGAAATCAAGAAGGAAGAGGTCATCAACATCCAGCCGCAAGAAAGCGGCTTTTTTGTTATGGGAAAAAACGAGGGTTTCGAAGCGGCAGCCGTCATCCTGGCTACTGGCGCCCCCCAGAAGGCGACGCTCCCGGGCGAGGTTGAGCTTGCCGGGCGCGGGGTTAGCTACTGTGCCACTTGTGACGGGATGTTTTTCCGTGGCCGGGACGTGATGGTCATCTCACAGTTGCCCGCAGGGGAAGAGGAAGCCGCTTTTTTGGCCGGTATTTGCCGGAAAGTCTATTACCTGCCGGAGTACAAGGGCGAGTACAACCTGCCGCCCGGCGTGGAACTGGTGAACGGGAAGGCCTTGCGTTTGGAGGGCGAGGGGCAATTGGAACGGGTGGTTACCACCGCCGGCGAATACAAAGTGGCCGGGGTCTTTCTTGAACGGGCGGGCCTGCCCCCGGAACAGCTCTATCCGGGGTTGGCCATGGCGGACGAGGCGATCCAGGTGGACCGCAGGATGGCCACTAACATCCCCGGGCTCTTTGCGGCCGGTGACTGCACGGGGCGGCCGTGGCAGATCGCCAAGGCGGTAGGGGAAGGCCAGGTGGCTGCGCTCTCCGCCGTCCAGTATCTGGCGGAACGGTAAAAACGCGAGAGCGGAAACCGGGCGCAGGGAAAGGGGGTAAAGCCGGAGGATGGAAAAGGAAAGCCGGGAGCGGCTGGATATGGCGGTCACCCGGCGGGGGCTGGCACCGAGCAGGGAAAAAGCCCGGGCGCTGATTATGGCCGGGGAGGTGCTGGTGGACGGGAAAGTCCTTGACAAACCGGGGGCCAGGATCAGCAAAGAGAGTACAATTACGGTGAAGGAAAGCCTCCGTTACGTCAGCCGGGGCGGTTACAAGCTCGAACATGCCCTGGCTGTTTTCCCGGTAACGGTGAAAGACCGGATCTGCCTTGATGCAGGGGCCTCCACCGGCGGCTTTACCGACTGCCTGCTCCAACACGGCGCCGGCCGGGTGATTGCCGTAGATGTCGGCTATGGCCAACTGGCCTGGAAGTTACGGCAAGACCCCCGGGTGGTTGTGATGGAAAAGACCAACATCCGTTACCTGGGCCCGGAGGAGCTTCCCTTTATGCCCAGTCTGCTCACGGCGGATTTGTCTTTTATCTCCCTGACTAAAGTCTTTCCGGCCTTTATCCGCTTGCTGACGGCGGACGGAGAAGTTATTGCCCTGGTGAAACCACAGTTTGAAGCGGGCCGGGAAAAGGTGGGCAAAAAGGGAGTGGTGAGAGCGGCGGAAACCCATAAACAGGTGCTGGTCAATGTTTTGGCAGCAGCGGAAGCCGCCGGGTTGCTGCTGGGCGGGGTTACCCCCTCCCCGTTACGCGGGCCGGAAGGGAATATCGAATTTCTGGCTTATTGGAAGAAAGAAGGCGATCCGGCGCCGTATCCGGATCTGGATGCGGTTGTAGCTGCGGCTTGGCATAGGAATGGGATTTAATTAAAATCTTACTAGTTAATGCTAATATCATACACTATTGACAATCATTGTCTTTTATGGTTTAATATAAATGTAAGGTGAGGCATTTTGTTCCTTTGGGGGGCAAAATGCCTCACATATATTTTTGGGACTTTACCATTAAATGGACAGAAGGAGAGGTGAAAATGGATAGAGAGGTTAATGCCGCGGAGGAACAGATCGCCAAATTAAAGGAACACCTGGCAATGATGGAGAAAGACCGGGACCGGATTATCGACCAGTGTTTTCCCGAGGATTCGGTAGAATGCGATGAATTTGAGGACTTTTTCGATAAATACTTGCGTGGATTGGAAAAGGCGCTGAAAACCCTTGCCCCAGGAGAGGCCGGGAAGGGGTTTCCTTTGGTGGTAATCGGCAGTGAAGTGGATGTGGAGGATTTGGCGGGCGGGGATTGTTTTAAATTCCGGATTGTCCTGCCATATCAGGGGGAGAACCGGATTGAGGATGTTACCTGCCTGTCGCCGGCCGGAAGGGCATTAATTCTGCGAAGGCCGGGGGAGGAGGTTACGGTGGCTGCACCGGCCGGGACTTTCCGTTACCGGATCAAAGAGATTTCTTTCTCCCCTGAGTACTGAGGATAAACGCCCAGGCGCAGGCCGGGTGGCGTACGTATACGCCCTGCGACCCGGGTATTTTTTTTCTGTAAAAATTAATGGCGCCAATTGACAGGGAGGGCTAAAAAAATTAAACTAAACTAGGGAAGAAATGATCAACCAAGGGGTGAAGAAGATGGATTCTGGCCCTAGTTGGCAACGACTGGAAGAAAAAAAGCGCGGGGTCTTCCCCGCAGAAACCACCATACGGGTGAGGCCGGAATCTTGCTCCGGGAGGGTTTTTCTCCCCGGGGTTTTTCGCCCTGAGAATTGAGGGATCCCCCAGATTTCCTGCCCCTGCCGGGGCATTTTTCCTGCCTTACCCGGGAAAGGAGGAGGAAAGTGGTTCAGCCCATTCTCTATTCTCTTTTTCGGGAAGGCAGGGTTCAGCAACTCCTGGAGCTTGTGAAGGAATTGCATCCCGCAGATCTGGTCGATTCGTTGCACGAATTTTCCCTGGAGGAGCAGGAAAGGTTTTTCCTCCTTATCCCCCATGAACAGTCCGCCATCATCATGCAAGAGATGGAAGTGCCGGAGGCCGCCGCTGTTTTGGAGCGGTTGCCGGTGGGGACGGCAGCGGAGATCCTGAAAGAGATGTACTCCGACGAAGCCGTGGATATCCTGGCGGAACTCCCCAAGGAAAGAGCAGCAAAACTCCTGACGCTGATGAAAGAAGCCGGCGAAGAATTAAAAGAACTCATGGCCTACGAGGAGGATACCTCCGGCGGGCTGATGGCCACCGAATTTGTGGCTATCCCGGAAAACCTGACCGTCGGCGGGACCCTTGCCTACCTGCGGAAAGTGGCGCCTTCCGCCGAGAACGCCTACTATATTTATGTAGTAACACGCGATAAAAAGCTGGTGGGTGTGATCAGCCTCCGGGAACTGGTGGTGGCGCCCCTGGAGACCCGGGTGGGTCAGATTATGCACAGAAAAGTAGTGAAGGTCCCGGAGGATCTGGACCAGGAAGAAGTGGCCCGGCTCTTTGAAAAATACAGCCTGCTGGTCTTGCCGGTGGTGGATAAGGAAGACCGGCTGGTTGGTGTTATTACTGTTGACGATGTCATCGCCATTGCCAAGGAAGAGGCGACAGAGGATATTCACAAGACCGGTTCCGTCACGCCGCTGAGAACGAGCTACAAGAGTGCCGGGGTTTTGACCTTGTATACGAAGCGAGTCGGTTGGCTTCTGGCATTGGTCTTCATCAACCTCATCTCTTCAGGGATCATTGCCGTTTTTGAGGAAACCCTCAACGCCGCGATGATACTGGCCTTTTTCATCCCGCTATTAATCGATACCGGGGGAAATACCGGTTCCCAAGCGGCAACATTGGTGGTGCGGGCCCTGGTGACTGAAGATATCAAACCGGGAAAATGGTTCAAGACTTTTTGCAAGGAACTGCTGGTGGGGACGCTTTTGGGGCTCACCTTGGGGACAGCCGGCTGGCTTCTGGGAGTCTTCCGGGGAGGAGCGCTCATCGGGGTGATCATCGGCCTGACCATGCTGGCGATTGTGATCATTGCCAATCTGGTCGGGGTTGTCCTGCCCTTTATCCTCACCAAGTTGCGGTTGGATCCGGCGGTGGCCAGCAGCCCTTTGATCACCACTATCATGGATGCTCTCGGGCTGCTGACCTATTTTACAATCGCCCAGATATTTTTGAGCCTGTTTTAGGCGGGGACGGCGCCGGAATTTACAGGTCGATCCGGTAGATGCGGAAGATCCGGTAGAGTTCACCGCCGGCCCGTTCGGCTTCCCGGCGCATCCTGATGTTGAACTCGTGGATGGTGGAGCCGTCGCCGTAGGTATAACCTTTTTTGAGACCCGCCCGGAAGGCATAGAGGTACATGGCGGCGGAGACCCCTTTGTTTCTGTAGTCGGGGTCGACCATTAACGCGAACATCCGCCCGCCGGTGATCTTCCGCTTGTACCAGAGGAACTTTATGAAACCGATGGGCAGGAGCCGCCCGTTCATTTTCTTCAGGACCTGGTTGTAGTCGGGAAGGGCCAAGGCCAGCCCGACCGGTTCTCCCTTTTCGTTCTCGGCGATGAGGGCCAAGTCCGGGTCGGCCACGGGAAGGAGCTTGTTGGCCTCATCCTCCAGCTCTTCAACGCTGGGCGGGACCATATCCGGCCACTCCTCCGGCATCGCGCGGGCGACCAGTTTTTGGAGGCCGACCAGTTCCTCCCGGATTTTTTTGATATTCATCGGGCGCACCGTATATTTGTAACGTTTCATCAAGAGTTCCACGCTCCGCTCGAAGCGGGCGGTCACCGGTTTGCGCAAGTCGTAGTAGAAAGCCAGGCGGTCGAAGTGTTTTTCCCACCCGTACCGGTCAAAGAACTCCGCGTAGTACGGGGGGTTGTAGGAGTTGAGCAGGATCGGAGGGCTGTCAAAACCCTTAATGAGGAGACCCCGGTAGTCGTCGCCGTTCGATGGTGACTGGGGCCCGGTGACGGTCGTTATCCCCCGTTCCTTTAACCAGGATAAAGCCGCATCGAAGAGGGCCTTTGCCACTTCGTAGTCGTTGATTGATTCAAAGAGGGTGATATAGCCCTCGCTTTTGTTCTTTTCCCGGTTGAGTTTTTCATCGATCCCCGAGCCGATCCTCCCAACCGGTTTCCCGTTCTTCCAGGCCAGGAAATAACGGTACGGGCCCAGCTTCATCAGGGGGTTCTTCGCGGGGTTGACCGTATCCCACATATCGGCTTTCAGGGGCGGGACCCAGTTGGGGTCATCTTTATACAGTTTCCAGGGGAGATTAATAAAGGTTCTCCAGTCACGGCGGGTACAAACCCGGGTCACCGTTACCGCCGGATCTTGGCGCGTACGTGCGCTTCGCTTTCTTGCCAGGCTGAGGGCCAAGGCCACCGCCTCCTTTAGGATAAAGGTTCTTATGATAAAAAGCACCGTTAAATATTCGTTACCGGCCGCCTTTTTCCTGCTGTCCAAAGCTATTTAAAGGTTATTTTTCATTACCAGGCTGTGCCGGGCCGCTGGGAGATTAGGCGCCGGGCGCCCGGGCAAGGCGATTTTCCCGCGCCTTTTCTTGCAGGGGAGGCCGGTTTCCTGTAGAATAGTAGGGAAGAGAAAAATGGATTGATGGGGCAAAGCTATAATCAGCTATAGATAGTTATGGAAAACTGCAAAGAGTCATTTTTTTAGGAGGGATTCCTGTGAAAACCGCCAACCAGATTCGTCAAGAATTTATAGATTTCTTTACCGCCAGAGGGCATACGTTTGTCCCCAGCGCCTCCTTGCTACCGGAGAATGACCCAACCCTGCTTTTTACGAATGCCGGGATGAACCAGTTTAAAGATGTTTTTTTGGGTACGGGGACCCGGCCTTACAGCCGGGCGGTCAACTCCCAAAAGGTTATCCGGGTCAGCGGGAAACATAACGACCTGGAGGAAGTGGGGTGGGATACTTATCACCATACCTTCTTTGAGATGTTGGGGAACTGGTCCTTCGGTGATTATTATAAACGGGAGGCCATCGCCTGGGCTTGGGAGTTGTTGACCAAGGTCTGGGGCCTGCCGCCGGAGAAACTCTACGCCACAGTGCATCATAGCGACCAGGAAGCAGCGGCCCTCTGGCCGGAAGTCACCGGTATCCCCGCCGAACGGGTCTTGTTCTTCGGGGACGAGGATAATTTCTGGGAGATGGGCGATACCGGTCCGTGCGGCCCCTGTACGGAGATCCATTATGACCTGGGGCCGGAGCATTGCGACAAGGGCGACGTGCCCGGCCATACCTGCGCGGTCAACGGGGACTGCGGGCGCTATATTGAACTTTGGAACCTGGTCTTTATCCAGTATAACCGGAAGGCCGACGGCACCCTGGAGGAGTTGCCCGCCAAGCATGTGGATACCGGGATGGGCTTTGAGAGAATTGTCGCGGTCTTGCAGGGGAAAGGTTCAAACTATGATACCGACCTTTTCCTGCCAATCCTGGAGCGGATTACGGAATATACCGGGGCCCGGGAGACGGATCCCCAGCACCAGGTGGCCATGCGGGTGATTGCCGACCATATCCGGGCATTGACCTTTGCCATCAGCGACGGCGTCCTGCCGGCCAATGAAGGACGGGGCTATGTCCTCCGCCGGATCTTGCGGCGGGCGTCCCGTTACGCCCGGACCCTGGGGGTGCAAGAGCCGTTCCTCCACCGGTTGGTGCCGGTGGTGGTGGAAGTGATGGGCGACGCCTACCCGGAATTGCGGCAACGGGAGAAACACTGTTGCCGGGTGATCCTGGCCGAGGAAGAAGCCTTCCTGCGGACCCTCGATAAAGGGCTGGAGATCTTTGCCGCGTTGGCCAAGGAGGCAAAGGCGAATAAGGGGAACTCCATCTCCGGTGCGGATGCCTTCCGTCTCTTCGATACCTACGGTTTCCCGCTGGACCTTACCCAATTGCTCGCCGCCGAAGAGGGGCTGACCGTCGAGGTCGAGGGGTTTAACCGCCTGATGGAGGAGCAACGGGAGCGGGCCCGGAAAAGTGGGAAATTTGCCCGGGAGGACAAGGATTACAAGTGGAAGACCATTGCCTCCCTGCCCCATTCGCAGTTTACCGGGTATGGTTACCTGCGTTCAGCCTCCCGCCTCTGTGTGGTGGGAGAAGACGACAAGCATTACCTGCTGGTTTTTGACCGGACGCCCTTCTACCCGGAAGGCGGCGGCCAGGTGGGTGATACCGGGGTGATCCGGGTTGCCGGGGAGGAGTTCCCGGTGGTCGATACCAGGTGGGAACAGCACCATTTGGCCCATTTTGTCCCCAAGGAAAAGCCGTTTCCCATGGATGAACCTGTTTATATCCTGGAGGTGGCGGCAGATAGGCGCCGGATGACCGCCGCCCACCATACCGCCACCCACCTTTTACAGGCGGTCCTCCGGAAAGAACTGGGCGACCATGTCCACCAGGCCGGTTCGCTGGTGGCGCCGGACCGCCTCCGGTTTGACTTCACCCATTACCAGCGCCTCACCGCCGAAGAACTCCGGCGGGTGGAAGAGGGGGTCAACCAATTGATCACCAGCGGCCTGCCGGTTTGGACCGAGGTCACCGGTTACCAGTGTGCTGTGGACCGGGGTGCGCTGGCCTTCTTCGGTGAAAAATATGAGGAAAAAGTCAGGGCTGTCCAGGTCGGCGGGGTCAGCCTGGAACTCTGCGGCGGTACCCATGTGCGGAATACCGCGGAGATCTTCTGCTTCCGGATTTTGAGCGAGGGGAGCGTGGCCACGGGGGTGCGGAGAATCGAGGCGGTGGCCGGGGTACCCGCACTGCGCCGGGCGGCCGGGGAAAGGGAGACCCTGCAGGAAGCGGCGGCCCTGCTGAAAGTGGAACCGGAGAAACTGGTCAGCAGGATTGAGGAGCTCCTGGCGGAACAGGCCAGGTTAACCCGGGCCAAGGAAGAAGAGGCCCGCAAGCAGGCTTGTGTCGCGAGGGAGGAAATTCTGGCGACCCGGGTCCGGGAAGCCGGGGACTATCGTTATGTGGTTGCCCGTTGCGACGGGTCCGGGATGGAACTGCTCCGGGAGAATATCGACTATTTCAAGGATAAGCTTGGTTCCTGCGTAGCGTTGCTTGGCGCCGCCAGCGGCGGGAAGGTCCATTTTGTGGCGGGGGTCACTGCGGATTTGACCGGTAAGGTTCACGCCGGTGAACTGGTGAAGAAGGTGGCGGCGATTACCGGCGGTGGCGGCGGCGGGCGGCCGGATCTGGCCCAGGCCGGCGGGAAGGACGCGGCGAAGCTCGATGAGGCCCTGGCCGCAGGGGAGAAGCTCATCCGGGAGCTCCTGGAGGGGTAAGAAACCCGGGTTTGGCCGGCTTAAGCCAGTATTAATGGATGGTACCGGTAAGCGGTTCCCAGGTAACGGGAACCGCTTTTTATGTGCGGAAATGGCGTGGACCTTGGAAAAAAGAGCCTTGTATCATCGGGAGTTGCCTGGGAATACTTAGATATGGCTCCAAGAGCGACGGGTTACGAGTGGCGAGTGGGTGAGTGACGATGGCTATTTGCCGGATTGCCGGCAGACGCGGCGTTATTAGCGTCGCATGGCTGCGTTGCTCGGTCCGGGCGGTGCTCGATATACATTGAGTATTATCTGCGCTCCATCCTCCCTCGCGCCTTGCCCTGCTCGCTCCTAACACCGCTGGTGGGGATTGTGGGCTGGCCTGCCGGCAATCCGGCAAGGGCGCCCCCCGGCGCGCTGGGGTGGAGCGCCGGCCTCGGGTCTGGCTTTAGGTATTCAACGACAGCAGCATTTAGCGGTATGCTGCGGTATTGCTCAAGCATGGGTGACGAGCGGTGAACGAGTAGTGGCGAGATCCGGACGCCTTGGGCCGGAACCCGAGCCGCAATCCCGGTTACTGAGTGAACCGAGTGACCAGTGCGAAAAGGAGGTGTTACTTTGGCCCACCAAGAGATGGACCAAGGGATGCAGGCGCAAGAGCAATCCCATTTGGGCGGGCAAACAGTCGGCCGGATGAGCGAGCCTCCGGCAGTGCTCACCGATAAAGACCATCATTACTTAAAAGATGCGCTCTCCTGGGAACTGCTGGCGATGAAGAAGTGTCACCAGTTGGCGGGGATCTGCCAGAGCCAGGAGGTAGCCGCCCTTGCCAACAGGCTGGGGAGTATGCATCAACAGCATTACCAGCGCCTTTTGGATGCAGTGGACCCGCAGAAGGCCTTGATGTAGAGAAGGGAAGAAGGAGGCGAAGAAAGATAAATCAGCAGGGACAACAACAACCGGGAGCGATTAAGAACCCCTCCACCGGCGTGCCGAAAGTCAAAGGGCCGCAGTTTAATGATAGGGATGTCGCCAATGATCTCTTGGCGATGGAGAAATACCTGACGGACAATTACAATGATTTTGCCCGGGAAGCGAGTCACCGTGATCTCCATAACCTGGTCATGGGGATCCTTAACGACTCCCACCAGGCGGCGCGGGATGTTTTTAACTTAATGTTTAAAAACGGGTGGTACAACCTGACTTCCACCACCCGCCAGTCTCTCCAGCAGACCAAAGATCAATTCACCAATTACCAGGCGCAATTTCCTTACAGTGGCGAGATGCATTAAACCCCCTTATGCCTGGGTTTTCTCCATTTGCGAACATGCAAGCGCACCGCGCATTTATTGCGCACCGAGACCCTGAAACCGTTAGTGTTTTGGGGTTTTTTGGTTTTTGCACGGATGACATAACACACGTTTAATCAGCGCTCTTAATAAAAAAGAGAGATTCAAGTAGAAAAAAGGACGAAATCAGGTTATAATAATTACTAATAGACGATAATCCCTAAAAATGAAAATTAATGAATCTTGCATAAGAAAGGGACGTTAGATAAAATCTTTTATAGATGTTAGCACTCAACAAAAGCGAGTGCTAATAAGTTTTGAGAGGAGGGAAATTATGAATATTAAACCTTTGGGCGAGCGGATCGTCATTAAAGTAATGGAGAGCGAGGAAAAAACAAAGGGCGGGATTGTCCTGCCGGATACCGCTAAAGAAAAACCGCAAATGGGTAAGGTGTTGGCCGTTGGTACCGGGCGGCTCTTGGATAATGGTGAAAGAGTCCCCTTGGAAGTCAAGGAAGGCGACACCGTTCTTTTTGCCAAATATGCCGGGACCGAAGTCAAGCTTGATGGCGAAGAGTATACTGTGATTAAAGAGAGCGATGTCCTGGCCATTGTTAACCAATAAAGTAGAAAATAAAGGAAGGTGAGAGAGATGGCAAAACAGTTGCTTTATGCAGAGGATGCCCGCCGCGCCCTGGAACGGGGGGTTAATAAATTAGCCGATGCCGTGAAAATTACATTGGGTCCCAAGGGCCGCAATGTGGTTTTAGAGAGGAAATACGGGTCCCCGACCATCACCAATGACGGGGTAACCATCGCCAAAGAGATTGAACTGGAAGACCCCTTTGAGAATATGGGGGCGCAGCTGGCCAAGGAAGTGGCGACCAAGACCAATGATATTGCCGGTGACGGTACAACCACCGCTACTTTATTGGCCCAAGCCATGGTTAAAGAGGGTATGAAGAATGTGGCGGCCGGCGCCAATCCGATGATTCTGAAGAAAGGGATTGAAAAGGCTGTCAACACCATCGTCGAAGAGATTAAGAAAGTCAGCAAGCCGGTGGAGAGCAAAGACGATATTTCGCAGGTCGCCTCGATCTCCGCGGATGATGAAGAGATCGGGAAATTGATTGCCGAGGCCATGGATAAAGTCGGTAAAGACGGTGTGATCACCGTTGAAGAGTGGCAGGGAATCGGCACCAACCTGGAGATTGTCGAAGGAATGCAGTTTGACCGGGGTTATATCTCCGCTTACATGATTACCGACTCCGAGAAGATGGAGGCGGTTCTGGATGAGCCCTATATCTTATTGACGGACAAGAAAATCACCCTGGTCAAAGACCTCCTGCCCATCCTGGAAAAGGTGATTCAGAGGGGTAAACCCTTACTTATCGTGGCGGAGGACGTGGAAGGGGAAGCCCTTGCCACCCTGGTCCTTAACAAGCTGCGCGGTGTCTTGAATGTCGTCGCCGTGAAGGCGCCCGGTTTCGGTGACCGGCGGAAGGCGATGCTCTCCGATATGGCGATTGTCACCGGCGGCCAGGTTATCTCCGAGGAAGTCGGTTTGACCCTGGAAAATACCACCCTGGATATGCTGGGAACCGCCCGCCAGGTCCGGGTTTCGAAAGAAGAGACCACCATTGTGGACGGGCATGGCGACAGCCAGGAGATCAAGAACCGGATCGCCCAGATTAAATTGCAGATCGAAGAGACCACTTCCGATTACGACCGGGAAAAACTCCAGGAGCGCCTGGCGAAGCTGGCCGGCGGGGTGGCTGTGATTCAGGTCGGCGCTGCTACCGAAACGGAGATGAAAGAGAAGAAACACCGGATCGAAGACGCCCTCTCTGCGACCAGAGCCGCAGTGGAAGAAGGGGTTGTCCCCGGCGGCGGCGTAACCTTGCTCCAGTTGGCGCCGGTGCTTGAGAAGATTGACGCCGAGGGCGATGTGGCTACCGGCATCCGGATCGTTAAGAAGGCGCTGGAAGAGCCGGTACGGCAGATCGCCAACAACGCGGGTGAGGAAGGCTCGGTTATTGTCGAGAAAGTCCGGGAGATGGAGTTCGGTAAAGGCTTCAATGCCTTGACCGGCGAGTTTGTCAAGATGTTTGAAGCCGGTATTGTCGATCCGGCCAAAGTGACCAGAAGCGCGTTACAGAACGCGGCCAGTATTGCCGCAATGCTGTTGACCACCGAGTGCCTGGTGGCGGATATTCCGGAAAAAGAGAAGAACCAGATGCCCGGCGGTATGCCGCCGATGGACTAAGGATGTATGCTAGCGCGTGCATTTGAAAGAAACTGCCATTTGCCTCAAAGGCAAATGGCAGTTTCTTTATAACCGGTGAGAAAAGTGGGGCAAAAAACCGTGGTTGCCAAAGGATTCCCGTGTTGGTGAAAAAAAGCCGGGAGACCAAAAATTTAACGCCGCCGGGAGAAAGGATTTTCGTGACCATTCCCGAACATATTACTGGAGTGCCGGGAACTACCAGCATTTTACATCTTTTTATTGTAGGCAAAGGTATTCATATTAGAAATATTTATTGCCGACGAATTTAATTAAAAATATTTATAACGGTCTTCGGTGCTTATGAGCTTTATTGGCGAATTCTATCAGTGAAATTTATCAGAAATGTTTTTGATAAAAAATCGTTATATTAGTTGGATCAAGGATACGATAAACAGCCATCTTCGTAATAACGCAGGCGGCTATTTCAAAAGGAGGGGAATCCCTGTGCGGATAGTTTTCCACCATCGTCTCCGGGTTTACCAGGGGCTGATCCTGGCCGCCCTTGTCCTGGGCGGGCTTTTGCTCGGCGGGATTTCTGTTTGGGCGGCGGAGGATGAACCGGAGGATAAACCGGATTATAAACGCGGGTCCTTGATGGCCGGTTATGCCATGGAAGAGGGGGCGGTTTTTGACGGGACTTTCAGATTTAGCCCTTCCTGGCAATTGAACCTCAGCCGGCTGGAGGAGCGCCTCCAATTACGTGCGGCTTATCTACCCGTCCCCAACTTGTCCTTGCAGGCCGGTTATGATTTTACCACCGAGGAATACCTGGCGGGGATGAAATACCGGGGTGTGTTGGGCGAGAATACCGCTTTCTTGGCGGATGCCACTGGTTACTACCGGCAGGAGGTTAACGAATATCTCCTGGACTACCAGTGCGATTTGGAGATTGGGATCGGTAAGGGCCATTTTGTTTTTGCCGGAATAAGGGGTGAATTCATCCCTAATATAGAGCATGACCCGGAGATCTACATTAAGGTCGATTTGAACTGGGATTTCGGCAGGAATTGGCATCTCCGTCTCGAGCCGTTGGTTCTGGTGGAAGGGCGGATTGAACACAAAACCACCCTCAGCCGGAAGTGGGCGAACGGCGTGGAAGCCGGGATCTATTGCAAAAATGAAGAGCTGCGCTGGGATGCCGGGATCTTTATTGAACTGTAACACCGGAAGAAACCGGCCGCCGGAAAACAGGGCCGGGGATGAATGGAACAGGCGAACGGCCTGGTAACCATTTACGGGGGCTGCCGGAAGGCGGCCCTTTTTGATCGTGGGCGGCGTGCTCATTTTCCCGGGGCGGCGGGCATAAAGATGAAAAACAAAGAGGTGCCTGCCAGTTATGGAAGTCTTTCGTTTTCCGGGAAGAACCCGCCGCTTTCTTCTTTTCCTCTTTTTAGGCCTGGCCTTGGCGGCAGCCGGGACCTTTAAGCACCGCAAAGAAATACCGGCCGGATCGGGTTACCGGCGGGTGGAAGGTTATCCTCCCTTGATCTACCTCCCCGACTATACCAGTGGTCCGGCGATCCGTGCCCGGGCCGCCATTTTGGTGGAAGAGGTCAGCGGGATGATCCTCTTTGCCAAAAACGAGCACCAGCGGCGCGCCCCGGCCAGTACCACGAAGATCCTCACGGCCATTGTCGCCTTGGAAAAGGGGAACCTGGAAGATGTGGTTACCGTTAGCCGGCGGGCCGCCCGGACAGGAGGTTCGACCCTGTGGTTGAAGGCGGGCGACCAGCTGACCCTCAAAGAGTTATTGGAAGGGCTCATGCTTTGCTCGGGGAATGATGCGGGCGTTGCCGTGGCGGAACATATCGCCGGGTCGGAGCGGAATTTTGCGCGCATGATGAACAGGAAGGCAAAGGAACTGGGGGCGCTCAACAGCAATTTCCAAAACCCCCATGGGCTGCGGGCGCCCGCCCATTATACCACCGCCTATGATCTGGCCCGCCTTACCTGTTACGCCCTGCGGAATCCGGAGTTTTCCCGGCTGGTAGCGGCGAAGGAAGAGGCGATCGAGTGGTACCGGGGGGAAAAGACAAGGAAGGTCCGGAATACCAACCGGCTGCTCTGGTCGTTTGCCGGGGCGGACGGGGTGAAGACCGGCACCACTTCCGAAGCCGGGTATTGCCTGGTTGCTTCGGCCACCCGGGACGGCCGCCGTTTTATCTCCGTGGTCTTGAACAGCCCGGACCGTTGGGGTGAGTCGGCGCGCCTTCTGGAGTACGGGTTTAACAACTTCACCCTGAAGCTGCTGGCTACCCCGGAAAAACCCGTGGGGAAGATCGAGACGGCAGGCGGGTACCCCCGCGCCGTGGCGGTTTATCCCCGCCGGCGGCTGCTGGTGGTCATCCCCAAGGGCGAGGAGGGATATGCGCAAAGAAGAATCATCCTGCGCCCGGATAAACTCCGGCTGCCGGTAAGACCGGGGACGGTCGCGGGGGAAGTGGCCTTTTTTTTTCGCGGGGAAAAGGTCTGCGGGGTGGATTTAATCGTCCGGGAACGGGTGGATAAAGACTGGTGGTGGCGGAGGTTGTGGAGTGGCCGTGAATGAATGAGGTCTTTCGGGTGCTCACCGTTGCCGCTATCTATATCGGTACGGTGATTGGGGCGGGTTTTGCCTCCGGCCGGGAAATTTGGGAGTTTTTTTCGCAGTACGGGACTGCCGGTACCTGGGGGCTGTTTTACTCCACTTTGCTTTTGGCGGTTTTGGGCGCCAAGGTCATGGAGTGGGGGCGGCGCATTAAGGCCGCTTCTTACCAGGATTTCCTCCACAGCCTGGCCGGGAAGTGGGCGGGCCGCGGCGGGGACCTGATCCTCACGGTCTTTCTCCTCTTTTTGCTCGGAGTGATGCTGGCCGGCTCCGGCGCGCTTACAGTGCAACTGGGGGGAAGATGGGCCTGGGGCTGCTGGGGCACGGCCCTTCTGGCAGTGCTTGTTCTCAGCCGGCGGCTGGAGGGGATTAAAGGGGTCAACCTTGTATTCATCCCCCTGCTCTTTATTGCCGGGATCATCCTTAACCTGAAAACGGCCCCCTCTTCCCCGGCGCAGTTGGTACCGGCGGCGCCGGCTAAAGGTCACTGGCTCCTGGCCGCTTTACAATATACCGCCTATAACCTGGTTTTGGCTTTGCCGGTGCTGGTGACCCTCCACCGCCTGCACGACAATGCCGCCGTTTTGCGGCGGGGCGGGATTCTCGGCGGGGTTTCCCTGGGGGTTTTGGCTTTTCTTTTTCACCGGGTGATGGCAGCGGCCGGCGGCAGCGGGGGCGAACTTCCGCTTTTTGTTTTAACCGCAGACTGGGGCGGCTTGTGGCGGTATGGTTACGCCCTGGTGCTCTGGGGAGAGCTCTTCTCCACCTTGATCGCTCATGGTTACGGTTTGGCCACCAGGATCGGGCCGGCGGAGAGCCGCTACTTTACCCTGAGTGTTGCCGTTCTGATGGTTGTGGCGGTGATCATTGGCCAAGTGGGTTTTGGCCGTCTGATTATGGTTTTATACCCCTTCTTCGGCATGGTCTCCTTCTTTCTTCTTCTGCCCCTCCTGTTAAAACCTCTTCCGGCTCCTCAAAAAAACCCGGGGAGAAAACGGGCCACCCGGGGGTCCCCCATATCCCGGTTCCGGGCGGAAAGCCGGTAGTGAGTTGGCAACTGTCCGGAAACCCGGGTAAAAAGCCGGCGCCAGTGGGCCGGCAGCCCGGGGCGGTGGAGACAAAAGGAAAATAACGGAAAATTTCATATTTTTACAGCGTAAATAGTCGACAAGCACAAAAGGGATTTTTTGGTATAATAAACAGGATAGTACCGGGATGGTACCTATAACGGATAATACTGTAATTAACCGGATAATACCTGTAACAGGAGGGGAGATAATTGGGGTAGGAGCGAAAAAAGCTCTATCCTCGTGGAAAGGCGAATTCACGCCGGAACAAAGGAGACCACACGGACGCGTGCGGGAAACCGGCCGGAAGAGACGGAAAGGGTGGGGCCGGTTATTTTTTGGGCTGGCGGTCGGCGCCTCCCTTGGACAATTGCAGTTGCCGCCGGGGTTTTTCCCTTTTGGCCCTGCTTTTTGCGGGGCCTGGCTTAAAAATGGCCTTGGCGGGGGTTTTCTCGTTTTTTTCCTCACCTTCTTTGCGCTTTATTCCTGGTCCGGGCTACCGGTGGAGGAGTTCCCCGGGCGGGCCTTTCTTTATCTCCCGGTCTTGCTTGGCATCTATTGCACCCGGCGGTGGAGGAGGCTTTGGGCTTATTTCCTTGCCTTCCTGTTGCCGGCGGCAATCCTTCTTTTGCTCTGGTTTACCGCTGCCCGGTTCCAGCCGGCGGCCTTCCTTGATCTCCGGAGAGGCCTGGGAGAAGTCGTCCTGTTATATTTATTAATTTATGCGCTGGCGCCGGGGACCGGTTTTCTTTTTTCACCTTGGCCGCGACCAGGGAAGGATAGTAAAGAAGTCCTGCTCTCCCTGGGCGTCTTGGCGGTGGCGGTCTTTTTCTCCTTGGGACAGGCCCCGGCTCCCGGTTCCCGGTTGGATCCATGGCCGGCCCCGGACCTCTTTTTCGCTTTTTTCCTCATTTTTTTAACGGCAAAAAGGTATGGTACAGGAGGGGGGACGGTTGCCGCGGTTGTTTTCGGCGCCGCGGAAGTCATCTGCGGCCGGAATAATCCTTTGCGCCTTTTTTTCCTTAGCGGCAGCGGCATCGCGGCCGGCCTCGGGTATGAACTCCTGAAAAAAAAGTACGGTTTTGTCCTGGGTTTCGTTGTTCATATGGCGCTGGCGGCCGCCAGGTGGTGGGAGGCGCCGGGTCTGGAAGAGTTGCTGCTGTCAGGAGCGGCGGCGGCCGCGGTTTTTCTTGCCTGCCCGGACCGGCTTTGCCGGAAGATCGAAGAGTTGTTGCCGTTGCCGGCCGGGGCCACCGGGAATTCCCGGCAGCAAAAGCGGTTGAAAGAAGTGGTTGTGGAACGCTTGCTGAGCCTGGCCAAGCTATTTGAGCAGATTGCCGGGGCCTTTACCCGGGAGGAAGACGGGAAAGAAGACGAGGGGCAAGAGGAGATCTACGCGTTCGTGGAAAAAATCTCCGAGCAAAGATGCAGGTTTTGCCCTTCATACTCCTCATGCTGGGGCCGGCTTTTCTACTCCACTTACCGGGAGATCTTTGACCTGATCGCCGCCGCCGAGATCACCGGGATGGCCGACCCGGCACAGGTCAAAGGGCGCCTGGCCAAGGATTGCCCGCAAAAGCAGGAGTTGATCATTGCCGTTAATTCCTGGGTCGAGAGGCAACAGGCCGAGCATCTCTGGCGGCGCCGGTATGAAGCTGGACAGGCTTTTCTCGCCGGGCAACTGCGGGAGATCTCCGGGATAATCGCCGGGCTTTCCCGTCATCTTAAACTAAGCGTTGAATTCCGGGCGGAGATCGAAGGGGAACTGCGGGCGGCTTTCCAAAGGATGAACCTGCCGGTCAGGGAGATGATCGTTACCGGGTTGGAGAAGAACCGGGTGGAGATCTTCCTGGAGAAGAAGGCCTGTAGCGGGCAGGAGGAGTGCTACCGGGTAATTGCCCCGCTCATCTCCCAGTTGCTGGGGAGGAGGTTTACGGTCTCCCGGCAGAATTGCCCGGCCGGAACAGGCGGGGAATTTTGCGGTTTTTACCTTCTTCCCCGCCGCTGTTACCGGATTGCCGCGGCGGTGGAAAAAATCCCCCGGGACGGAAATACTTTATCCGGGGACAGCCACAGCATCCTGGAGACGAAGGAAGGGTATGTCTTTGCCATCTTGAGCGACGGGATGGGGGCGGGCCCGGTAGCAGCCCGCCAAAGCAGCACCACCGTTTCCCTCCTGCAGAAATTGCTTGCAACAGGCCTGGAGAAGGATTTTTGCCTGCAATTACTGAACTCCCTTTTGCTCTTGCGCAGCCCGGAAGAGAGTTTCGCCACTTTGGACCTGTTTGTTTTTGACCAGTTCACTGCGGAAACGGAACTGATTAAAATCGGCGCCGCCCCCACTTATATCAAGAGAGGGAAAGAAGTGGATGTGATTAGCTCCACCTCCCTGCCGGTAGGGATCTTGAAAAATGTGGAACCGGAGTATACCAGGTATGAGCTGCGGGAAAACGATGTGGTGGTGATGGTGACCGACGGGGTGACGGATCTGGCGCGCGCCCGTGCGCATAACCGGCAAAAGGAGGACTGGATTTATAAGATCTTGATTCAACTGGACCTTCCCGGGGTTGACTCCCTCTGCCGTTACCTGCTGGAGGCAGCAAAGATTGAGGCCGGGGGGAGTGTGGAAGACGATATGACCATCCTTGTCCTGCAGGTGCTCAGGGAAAACCCGCGGGGCGTAAATCTTCCGTAAATCTCCGGCAAGAGGAGGAAGGAAACTAAACAACGGCGAAAACGTTATAGGAGATAGGAACAGGGGACGCTGGAACGGCTGGAGCCGTTCCGGCAGGATATGGCGGGAAAACGGGTTGGTTGAGGAGAAAAGTCGTGCACGAGCTGGAAAAGAAGGTTTTTGCCACTGTTCAGCAGTACAAAATGGTAAATCCCGGTGAGAAGGTACTGGTTGCGGTTTCGGGAGGGGTCGATTCGGTGACCCTTCTCTTTGTCCTGCGCCGGTTGCCGCTGTCCCTGCGCCTCCATGTCTTCCACCTCAACCACGGCCTGCGCCCGGAGGCGGAGGCCGAAAAAGAGTTGGTGGTAAAGGTCTGTGGCGAATGGGGCCTACCCTGCCGGGTGGAAGAGATCCAGCTGGAAAAAAGGGCGCGCGGCGCCTCTCTGCAGGAACGGGCACGGCGGGAAAGATACCGGCTGCTGGCGGAGGCGGCGCAAGCGACCGGCGCCACCAAAATTGCCCTGGGACACCAGGCCGATGACCAGGTGGAAACGGTTTTAATGCGTTTTTTGACCGGCGCAGGGCCGGAAGGGCTTTCCGGGATCCCGCCGGTTCGCGGTCCGTATATCCGTCCCTTGCTCGCTGTAAGCAGGGAGGAGATCCTGGCCTACGCCCGGGAGCATTCCCTGCCGTGGCTGGAGGATGCCTCCAACCGGGAGACTGACTATTTTCGTAACCGGATCCGCCATTGCCTGCTGCCGCTCCTGCTAAGGGAGTACCAGCCCGGCCTGGCAAAACGGTTGCAGGAAACCGCGGTGATCTTCCGGGAATGGGAGGAGTATACCGGCGCGCTGGTGGAAAAGACCTTAAAAGACTGGGGGGTTGATCCGGAGGCCGGGTTTTGCCGCATCCCGGTAAAGTCGTGGCTTTCTTTGGCGCCGGCCTTGCGCCGGGCGGTTTTTCGCCGGCTCTTTTTTTCCCTCGTCCAGAGGCGCCGGGGGGCGCTTTTTGCCGGTGAGGCCGGGGCCGGCGGTACCCGGTTGGAATTTAAGCATTCCGAGGCCTTCCTGCACCTGCTGGCCGGGGAGAACGGGAAAAGAATCAGTCTCCCCGGGGGTATGGAATGCCGGAAAGAGAACGATCTCGTAGTGCTGGGCCCCAGGGAGGAACGGGAGGAGATTGCCCCGTTCCGGCAGTGCCTCACCGTGCCCGGGGAGACCGTTTTAGAGGGAGGGCGGGGAGTGGTAAAAGCAGTCTGGGTTACCCCGGAAGCACTTCCCGCCGATTGGGGAGAAGTCCGCTCAGGGGAGGTCTTCCTTGACGGGCAGGAGATCGTCTTTCCCCTCTATATGCGGACCCGGAAGCCGGGTGACCGCTTTTACCCGTTGGGGCTGGGGGGAAGCAAAAAACTGAAGGATTTTTTTGGCGACCGGAAAATCCCCCGGCGGGAGCGGGATAAGGTTCTCCTGCTGGTCGACGGGGAAGACCGTATTCTTTGGGTTGCCGGCTGCCAACCGGATGCACGGGCCCGGATTACCAGAGAAACCCGGAGGATTCTGCATCTTACTTTTTTCCCCCGTGCCGGGGAGGGTTTTTTTTATTGTGGAAATAACTCGCCTGTGATATAATATGAGCTATGGCTTTTTTAGCCTCGAGAGGAGGTTTGTGATTGCGCTTTTTTAGGGAATTGACCTTTTACCTGTTTCTCGCTATCATCGCCCTTTTTGTCCTCAGGCATTTTTTTGCCGATAACCAGTCACCGCAGAATCTTACGTGGGATGAGTTTTTGGCCAAGGTTGAAGCAGACGAGATCGTAGAGGTGGATATTTACAGCGACGGGCAGATTGAAGGCAAATTCAGGCCGGTAAAAGGCGGCGAACCCCTTCCCTTTGTCTCCCGGGGACCCAGCCCCTCCCTGGCTTCCGATGTTTACGAAGGGCCTTTGGGACGGGCCGGGGTGCCCAGGGAATATAAACAAAAGACCGAACCATGGTGGGCTGTGCTCCTGCCCAGCCTTTTGCCGATCCTTATTCTGCTGGGTTTTTGGTTTTTCATTGTCAACCAGATGCAAAGCTCGGGGAGTAAAGCCATGGCTTTCGGGAAGAGCCGGGCCCGGCTGTACACGGAGGAGAAAGCCAAAGTCACCTTTGACGATGTGGCCGGGGCGGAAGAAGCCAAGGACGAACTCGTGGAGATTGTCGAATTCCTCCAGCAGCCCAGGCGTTTTACGGAACTGGGGGCCAAAATCCCCAAGGGGATCCTATTGGTCGGCCCGCCCGGTACAGGCAAGACCTTGCTGGCTAAGGCCGTGGCCGGCGAGGCCGGCGTGCCCTTCTTCAGCATCAGCGGTTCCGATTTTGTCGAGATGTTTGTGGGCGTGGGCGCCTCCCGCGTCCGGGACCTCTTTGAGACGGCCCGGAAAAACGCGCCTTGTATCGTCTTTATCGATGAGATTGACGCCGTGGGGCGGCAACGCGGAGCCGGTCTTGGCGGTGGGCATGACGAAAGGGAACAGACCTTGAACCAGCTTTTGGTGGCGATGGACGGTTTTGAGCCGAATTCCGGGATCATTGTCCTGGCAGCCACGAACCGCCCGGATGTTCTGGACCCGGCTTTGCTCCGGCCCGGCCGTTTCGACCGGCAGGTGGTACTGGATATCCCGGATATCAAGGGCCGGGAGGAGATCCTGAAGGTCCACGCCAAGGGGAAACCGCTGGCCCAGGATGTGAACCTGAAGGTGCTGGCCAGGAGGACCCCCGGGTTCACCGGGGCGGATCTGGCCAACACCCTGAACGAAGCGGCCCTTTTGGCGGCCAGGAAGAACCAGCGGGTCATCCTGATGGCCGATTGCGAAGAGGCCATTGAGCGGGTAATGGCCGGCCCGGAACGGAAAAGCCGGGTCATGAGCGAAAAAGAGCGGCAATTAACGGCTTATCATGAAGCGGGACATGCCCTGGTCGGGCATTATCTCCCCACGGTGGACCCGATCCACAAGGTCTCGATCATCCCCCGCGGCCAGGCCGGCGGGTATACCCTGGCCTTGCCGGAAGAAGACAAGCGTTACGCCACGCGGACGGAACTCCTGGAAGATGTGGTCTTTCTCCTGGGAGGCCGGGCCGCGGAAGCAGTGGCGCTGGGGGAGATTAGCACCGGCGCCCGGAGTGATCTGGAACGCGCAACCAAGCTGGTGCGGAAGATGATTACGGAATACGGGATGAGTGACAAACTGGGGCCGATGACTTTCGGTCACGGCCCGGCGGAACAGGTCTTTTTAGGCCGGGATATCTCCCGTGACCGGAACTACAGCGAAGAGGTGGCGGCCAGTATTGATCAGGAAATGAAGAGGATAATCACGGACGCCTATAACCGGGCGGAAGAGATTATCCGTACCTACCGGGAGCAACTGGACGCCATCGTCGAGGCGCTTCTGGAGAAGGAGACCCTGGAAGCGGCCGACTTTGAACGCCTTATGGCTTCCGGGGAGCAAGGTTCCGGGGAGGAGAAACCGGAAACACCGCAGGAGGTTGAAGCGTAAACAGTTAGACTTCCCCTGCCGGGCAGGGGGATGAACGACTACCGGGACAGGAGGTAAAGAAGGTGGAACCGTTGATGGGCGGGGCACTTACGGAGAGGCCGGTATGGGAGAGGCCGCTTATGGGTGCGTATGCCCGGAAGCGTTCTTCTTTCTTTCAAAAGCTGGTTTTATGGACAAACGCCATTCTCCTCCTGCTTTTGGTGGTGATTTATGCCCGCCTGCAAACCGCCGGCAGGATTTTGGAAGAACCCTTGAATATTCTGGTATTGGGCTTTGACGAGAGGACCACCGGGGAAAGCGGGGTCCCATCGCAACGGACCGATACCATTTTTTTTGTTGCCTGGCGGCCACAGCTAGAGAAAGCCGGCATTTTTTCGGTTCCCCGGGACAGCCTGGTGGAGTTGGCCGGTTTTGGCACGCAGCGTATTAACATGGCTTACGCCTACGGGGGATACCCGTTGACCAGGGAGACCGTGGAAAACCTCCTGGGCTTGCCGGTCCACCGGTATGTGGGGGTGGATTTCGCCGCCTTTAAAGAACTGGTGGATTTGGTGGGCGGGGTGGAAATAGATGTGGACAAAAGGATGCTCTATACGGACAAGAGCGCCGGCCTGTACATCGATTTGCAGCCCGGCCGGCAGCGGCTGGACGGGGAAAAAGCCTTGCAATATGTGAGATACCGCCGGGATCCGCTGGGGGATATCACCCGCGTCCGCCGCCAGCAACTCTTCCTTTCCGCACTGGCGGGAGAGTTAAAAAAGGGGGTAACCCCGGGACGGCTCTTCTCGGCTATCCGTATCAGCCGGAAATACCTGCAGACGGATCTGACCGCCGGCGAAATCTTCGCCCTTTATTATCTCTTTACCCGCCTTGACCTGGGGAAAAATCTGTCCTTTACCACCTTGCCCGGGGAATTTTACGAGTCGTACTGGCGGTTACATGAGCGGGAAGTTGCGCGGGTGCTTGCACCCTTTGCCATGACCGGCGCCGGAACGGAGCTTGACAGAGAGGAGTGATGACCGGTGCGGATTGACTTGGCTTTTGCGACCGGCGAAAGAGACCCGGCGGAGTTTGCCGGGAAGACGGTGGTGGTGATTGATGTCCTCCGGGCATCCAGTACAATCCTGACCGCCCTGGCCAACGGCTGCCCGGAGGTTATCCCTGTGGCCGAACCCAAGGAGGCCTTTGCTTTGGCTGAGAAATACGGGCGGGACCAGGTATTGCTCGGCGGCGAGCGGGAAGCCCGGAAGATCCGCGGCTTTGATCTGGGGAATTCCCCTGATGAATACGGCAAAGAGGTAGTGGCCGGGAAGAAGCTGATCTTTACCACAACCAACGGGGCAAAGGCTTTTTTGGAAGCGGCCGGCGCCGCCGAGATCCTGGTCGGAGCCTTTCTCAACATAAGCCGGGTCTGTTCCTACTTAAAAAAAGAGGAGAGAGAGATCTTTCTCTTTTGTGCGGGGAGAAAAGGGCGCCTGGCCCTGGAGGACTTGTTTTGCGCGGGGATGATCATTGATAACCTGATCTTTGCGGCTAAAGACGAATCCGTGGTGGAACTGACGGATCCGGCCCGGGCCGGGATGCTTGCCTACAGGCAGATAGCGGGGATGGGTCCGGTGGTGGTGGCTCTGACCCAGACGGATCATGGCCGTTATCTTGCGTCTTTAGGGATGGCTAGTGATCTCCGTTACTGCGGGCAGGTGGATCTCCTCCCTGTTCTGGCCAGGTTGGAGGCGGGCGGGATCATTTTGGCTGCGGAAGAGGATTAGCCTTTGCTTTCCTCCGGTTCGGAATAGACGATAATGCGGTTGCGGCCGGCTCTCTTGGCGCTGTAAAGCGCTTCGTCGGCCTTGATAAACATCTCGTCGGTGTTTTTGGCGTGTTTGGGGATGCAGGCGATCCCCCCGCTGATGGTCAGGGAGAAGGTTTTCCCGTCGCCGCTGGTAAAGGTGGTCTCGGCAATCTGTTTACGGATCTCATCCGCGACCTGTTTCAAGCGGGGAGTTTGACAGCGGCAGCACCTGACGGAACAGGTGGCAAGGAGGATAAACTCTTCGCCGCCGAAACGCCCGGCGAGCCAGCCCTCCCCGGTTTCGGCATGTTTCCGGAGGATGGCGGCGACCTTCTTCAAAACCAGATCGCCGGTGACATGGCCGTATTTATCATTAACCTGTTTAAAATGGTCAAGATCAAAAATGATGCAGCCGAGGGCCAGTCCGGACCCGTATTTCTCCTCCTGTTTGGCCAGGTATTGATTGAGGTAATAACGGTTGTAGAGGCCGGTCAGCGGGTCGTGCCAGGCAAGTTCCTGGGTGTTTTGGTGCAGGAGGATATTCTCCAGGGCCAGGCTGAGTTGGTTGGCGATAAGCTGCAAGAATTCCAACTGGTCCCGGTTGAAGGCTCCCTCTTGCGAATGGGCGACGAACAGGAGGCCGATCTCCTCTTCTTTGGTGAAAAGCGGGATCATGAAGAAGGATTTTATCCCCAGCATGTTCCAGAGGGCGAGTTCCTCTGTGGAAGCCTCCCTCTCATAACTGGGTTTCTTTTCTTCCAAAACCCGGTAAGTGGGGCTTGCCGGGTCTTCGAGGAGCCGGATGAGGGCGGAAGGGTCTTTGGTGCCCGAGACCGCCAGGAGTTGTAAAGCGCGGCTGCCCGGTTTCTCCGCCTCCTGGTCCTCTCTTAAGCCCAGGATCGCACAGACGGAACTGCCGGAAACCCCTTGGATGATATCGGTGATCTTCTCCAACAATTTCGGGTCCTGCATCTCGTCGAGGAGGTATTGCTGGATCAGGCTCAGCGTATAAGAGGCGGCATATTTTTCTTCCAGGGCGGCATTGACTTCGTATAACTGCTTCAGGTTACGTTCTTTCTCATGGAGCAGTTGTTCCAAGTTTTGAATGAGATCTTCCGCCTGCCGGGAGCGGAGAAGCGCCGTGTAATAGGCGAGAATTATGAAGAGCAGCGAGAGGAAGAACCCTACTCCCTGCAGTATATATAGATGTAAAAGGCCCGCTTGCCGGTAGGAGGCGGTACCTTGTGGCCAAAGGATGATAATATTGACCAGAAAAGCCACTGAGGAGAAGATGGTGGTTAACTGTAACTCCTTGTGGCTTAATCCGCCAATTGAATCGAAGATTAAGAGAATATAGAGGGAAAAAAGGAAATTAAGGGGGAAATGTCCCAGGTTGTACATGGCGAAGACCAACGAAACGTTGAGGAGGATAAAAAACCATAAAAAACGGTGGAAATAAATGATCTTACGGCGTAAGAGTATTTCCTTAAGGAGAACGGTTAGAAAAATATAGGCAAATACCACGGCAAACTGGCGGAAATGTGCCGGTTGGTATCTTTTTACAATCAAAGAGGCAACGGCCAGCACGAGAATAAGGAGCCATTGCATATTCAAGGAGGTTCGCCACCGGTTGTATAACCTCCGTTTACGAGTGAAGGAGTTGGTTGTTGACACTTCGTCACCTTCCTCCAATGCGGGTAAACGGTTTCCTATAATTAAAATCGGTAAAAACCCTCATCATCTTTATCTTTAATATTTATCTATTTATTCCATATATTCTTTATATTATCTTTTATCTTCACCGGGGGAGACCTGTACAACCCTGCCTCCCAATGCCGCCCCGGTATGCGCAACCGCGCGCCGGTGTTAGCGGGCGGCAAGAAAATTGCCAATTGATAAAATTATATCATAAAGAACGGAGGTGTAAAGGGTGGGGCTGAAAATCACCGCCGCCAAGATTGGAGGGAACGGGAGAAGACTCTGCCTGGCCCGGAACGAAAAGGGCGAAAAGTACCTCCTGGAAGCCCTGGAGCTTGCCATTTCCCCAAAGGAACGCTTTTTCCTGGAGTTCCTGCATGACCTGCGGGAGATGATCCGGCGATTACCGGCGTCCCCTGGCGGCAGCCTCCTGACCTACCTGGGGGTGGAGAGGGTTGGTGAAGATTACTACCTGGTCCTCCCCTTCCAGCGGGAAGTATGGGAATACTGGCCCCGGTTGGGGGCGGCTGATCTTACCCTGAAAGAGGTGGTTGGGGCCGGGGAGGCAATGGGCGAAGCCCTGCGTTTCTTCGGGGAACAGGGCGAGTATCCCCAGGGGTTCTTTTATATGGATCTGATCCCCCTGGGCGCGGGAAAAACCTGTGTCCTTGACCCCCGTGTCCAGGCTATGCTCGCCCCTTACCGGGAAGGAGAAGAGTTGCGGGAGGCTTTTCTGCCCCCGGAGATTATCGAGGATGCCCAGTGGGATGAGAAGGCCAACTTGTATACCATCGGCCTCACCATGTATTATTTGGCGACCGGGGTTTATCCCTTTCCTTTGGAACGGAAAGAAGAGACCGCTGCCGCAATTTTAAAGGAAGAGCCGTTGGACCCCAGGTATCACCAACCGGAGATCGGGGGCGCATTCGCGGTTTTACTCCAGAGGCTTCTGGGCAAGGTTCCGGCGGAACGCCCGGGTTTGCAGGAGTTTCTCGACGGGCTCCGCGAATTATACCACCAGGACCGGTTTTTGGCCACGGCCACGGAGAAAGAGCATTTTGCCGGCGAGGGGGAGCGGGCGCGGCGCCGGTTGGAGCAAAAAAGGAGGGCCTACCGGTGGTGGGCGAGGGCAAAGTGGCCGGTCCTCATCCTCCTCCCGGCTCTAGTCCTTTTTTACCTCCTTTCTAAGCCTGGGTATGAGGAGGTGGTCACCCCGGAGACCACCCCGGAAGAGGTGGTTGCCTATTTTTACCAGGGCCTGGCTGATATTGACCATGTGCTAATGGAGCAGACGGTGACCGGCGAGGCCGGGAAGGAATATATCAATTTAACCGTCACGTTGCATGTAATCTCCAAGACCCGGATGCTCTATGAGGGTGTGCGTTTCCCCTTCATTGTCCTGGAGAATCTCCGCATCGAACCGGAAGAAGACTCGCCGGCGGAGCGCCCGTCCTTCCGGAGCAGTTTCCGCCTGAAGTATGTCAGCGGGGAAGAGTATACGGTCCAGGAGCGGGAGGAACGCCTTGTTTTGGAACGGGTTAAGCATGGGTGGAAAAAGTATAAATGGCAAATAGTCGAGGTGCAAACGGAGATCCTGTCGGAAGGGACGGAACCGGTGGTTATGAACCCGGCCCGTTAACACCCCCGGGTTTGCCGGGAGAGGCGCGCGGGGATGATAGAAACGAACAAGAGGAGGAGTAAGGTAATTATGATGCAGGATTTAGCAGAGATCCTTTTTTCGGCGGAGGAGATTGCCGCGCGGGTAAAAGAACTGGGCAACCAAATCAATAAGGATTATGAAGGCAAAGAATTGATCGTGGTCGGCGTCTTAAAAGGGTCGCTGATGTTCATGGCGGACCTGATCCGGGAGATAAAGGTACCCCTGCGCTATGATTTGATCGCCGTCTCCAGCTACGGGGCTTCCACCAGTTCCTCGGGGATTGTCCGGATTATCAAAGATATAGATGTCAGTATCCAAAATGAACATGTGTTGATCATTGAAGATATCGTTGATACCGGGTTGACCCTTAGATACCTAATTACCACCTTGTCCTCGCGCCAGCCGGCGAGTTTAAAATCCTGTGTCCTGCTGGATAAGCCTTCGCGCCGGAAAACCGAGATTGCCCCGGATTACAGCGGTTTTGTCATCCCCGACAAGTTTGTTGTCGGGTATGGCTTGGACTATGCCCAGCGTTACCGGCAATTACCCATGATTGCCGCGCTAAAGCCGGAGGTTTACAGCACTGAGAAGAACAGCGGAAAAGAGGAGAACTAAAAGGGGAAGATGCTGTTAACGGAAGAAAGGAAGGCGGACCGCCTGGCGCGCCCCTGTCCTTGAATGAGAAATGAAAGAAAGAGAAGGGTAAGAAGGTGCAGAAGATGACGGGTATAGATACCATCGTTGTTCTTGATCTTGATTCGCAAGCCAGCCGGCTTTTGGCCCGGCGGGTCCGGGAGGCAAAGGTTTTCAGTGAGATTTTGCCTGCAGGTACCCGGCCGGAGAAACTGAAGGCGCTAGCCCCCCGCGGGATAATCCTTCCCGGAGGGCCGGGGAGCGCCGGGCCCGCCGCCTCCCGGTGCCATCCGGGCATATTTCACCTGGGCATCCCGGTCCTGGCCATTGGCGCCGGCATGGGGCTTTTGGCACGGGAGTTCGGCGGGGAGGTTACGGGAAACGCCGCTTGGGAAGAAGGCGTGTCTACGCACGCTCCGGAGAACACTTCCATGTCTGCGCAGGCTTCAGAGGACGCGCCTGCAGAGAACAGGGAGAACTTGGAGATCATAAAGGAAAAACCGCTTTTTTCCCGGTTGCCCGCAGGGGTTGAGGTGTGGATGAGCCGGGGCGACCGGGTAAAAACGGCGCCGCCGGGTTTTGCGGTGCTGGCGGCAACCGTCAATACGCCCGTAGCCGCGGTCGGCGATGACGAGCGCCGCCTTTACGGGCTGCAGTTTCATCCAGGGGTCTTCCGGACCCCGGCCGGGTTTACGGTTTTAGAGAATTTCCTTTCCGGCCCCTGTGACTGCCGGCCTTCCTGGACTCCCGGATCGTTCATCGAGCGGACAATCGCCGGGATCAAAGAGGAGGTTGGCAACGGCCGGGTTCTCTGTGCTTTAAGCGGCGGGGTGGATTCGGCGGTGGCAGCGGTCCTTGCCCACCGGGCGATTGGTCCCCAATTGACCTGTGTCTTTGTGGACCATGGTTTGCTGCGCAAAGGCGAAGCCGGGGAAGTGCAGAAGATCTTTGCGGAGCAGTTCCATTTGAATTTGGTCGCGGTCGACGCAGCGGAACGGTTTTTGGGCCGGCTGCGGGGGGTGGTCGACCCGGAAGAAAAACGCCGGGTGGTCGGGGAAGAGTTTATCCGGGTTTTTGAGGAGGAAGCACGGAAACTGGGGAAGATCGATTTCCTGCTCCAAGGGACCCTTTACCCGGACGTCATTGAAAGCATGACGGAAGACGGCCAGACAGTCAAGGTCAAAAGCCACCATAATGTCGGCGGCCTGCCGGCGGATCTCCAGTTTAAGCTTTTGGAGCCGTTGCGCCTGCTCTTTAAGGACGAGGTGCGGGTGGTCGGCGAAGAATTGGGCATCCCGGAAGAGGTGGTCTGGAGGCAACCTTTCCCCGGACCGGGTTTGGCTGTACGGGTAATTGGCGAGGTCACCCCGGAAAGGCTGACCTTGCTGCGGGAGGCGGACAGCATTGTCAATCAGGAGATTGCCGTCGCCGGCTGGTCCCGGAAGCTTTGGCAGTCCTTTGCCATCTTGACCGGAGAAAAAAGCACCGGGGTGACGGACGGCCAGCGGACCTACGAGTCGGCCCTGGTCCTGAGAGCGGTGACCAGCGAGGATGCGATGACCGCCGATTGGGCCCGCTTGCCCTATGAGCTTTTGGACCGGATCTCCCGCCGGGTCATTGCCGAAGTTCCCGGGATCAACCGGGTTGTTTACGACATAACCGCCAAACCCCCGGGGACCATCGAGTGGGAATGATTGGCCCCGGAAAGCAGTGGTTGCCTCCGGGGAAGGAATGATTGGCCCCGGGAAGGGTATGTTTCTTTCCTCCTTGGGTACAATAGTACAAACAGCAGGTAACTGGTGAAGGAGGAAGGAAGATGGCCCGGAAAAAAATGGCGGAAGTAGCAGAAGGAATTTATCTGGAACCGGTACCGGTGACCCTTGGCGACGAGATCCGCATCAAATACAAGGGAATGCTCAGCAAAACCGGGAGTGGCAAGATCTATCTTCATGCCGGGTTTGGTTACGGGGAATGGTCGAACGTCCAGACCATCCCCATGCGCAAAACCCGGGACGGGGCTTGGTCGGCACGGATTAAGGTTACAGATGACTCCCGGTTAAATTTTTGTTTTCGCGACGAGGCCAACAATTGGGATAATAATACCGGGCGCAACTGGTCGTATGAGATTCATAACGGGTCATTACCGGAACTGGGGGAGCAGATTTAGTTTACATAGTTTTAACGATAGGGAGGAGTTTCTAAAATTTTGTTGAAAATAATAAGAATAGTAAGTAAAGAAATAAGTGCGTAGTTCGCGTGGAGATAGAATCAGGAAAGTCATGCGAAGGAGGGGGGGAAATGGCCAGAATTCTGGTTATCGACGATTCCCCGCTCTTCCGGTTGGTTCTCAGAGAGATTTTGACCAAACATGGTAATGAAGTCTATGAAGCAGGCACGGTTGAAGAAGGGTTGCGGCTTTTCCGGGAGACCTCTCCTGACCTTGTTTTTAAGGATTTGATTATGGAAGACAGCAATCCTTTGGAAGTGATTAAAGACCTGATGCGGTATAGCCCCACGGCTAAAATTGTCATTTGCAGCACAGAAGGGCAGAAAAACCTGATCTACCAGGCGATCAGGGCGGGGGCCATGGATTTTTTAATCAAGCCCTTTAACTCCAATGAGGTGACAATGACCGTCGAGCGCCTGTTGGCTAAATAACCGCCAGAAATTCACTGGAGGAGTTTACAAAGAAACAGGAAATTCAGATACCGGCAGAGATTTTCCATAAGACGCAGCAATAAAGGGGGTTTTTCGATGAAGAAGAGTTCTGCCAGGTATCTAGTTTTATTTTTCCCTATTGTTCTCGGTGTTTTTCTGCTGGCCCCGGTAACCGGCTCCCAGGGGGAAGAAGGGTTCTACCCGGCTTTACCCGGCCGGTTTTTTTTGGTTGATGCCAACGACAACCAACTCCCGGATCATTTAGGCTTTACGGTTCTGGTGAAAGGGAATTATGCCGGGGAGAAGTTCTGGCTTTGCGGGGAGTTGCAGGCGCTGGTGGGGGATGAGTGGCAGACCCTGGCCTATACCGCCCAGGAGTTTGACTGGGCGGGGACGCCGGTGGAGGCGAGTATCTATTTTTACGGGGGAGAGATCCGCCGTTTGCAGCAGGATGGTCCTTTCCGCCTTTTGCTGCAGTTGAAGGGGGTCGATGTGAACAGGCAGGAGTTTGCCGGGTTCACCCCGTCCTACCGGCATGATCTCTTTGAAAAAGCGGATCTGGTTTTGACCGGCGGGGGAACGCAGAAGACCAGTGAGGTGCTGAAGCTGGTGGAGGATTGGGCGAAAAGAAGCCGGTTGACCCTGGGGGCGTTGGAAGAGATCACTTTTACCTTTGACCGGTGGCGGCTGGATTTTAAGGGGACGCGCAAGGAGCCGCCCCGGCGGGTCTGGGTGGATCCCACCGGGGAGATCAGTTGCGCCGCGCGGGTACGGGCGCGGGGGTGATAGATACAGTTACCGGTGGGCGTCGGGAACGGGAATTGGTCAGGGGTTGCCAGGGCCGGTTCTTCAGGGTGCGGGAAAACCGGCGGAACCGGCGCGTGTAGGGGCGCGGGCGGTCCGGGCAGGAGATCCGGGAGTAGATGCGAATATCTTGAGGGAGAGGTGGTGCCTAATGGATCTTTTCCGGGCTGCCGGGGAAAGGCAAAGAAAAAAAGAGGCGCCGCTGGCGGACCGCATGCGCCCGAAGACCCTCGATGAGTTTGCCGGTCAGGAAGAAATCTTGGGGCCGGGCAAGCCGTTACGCCGGATGATTGAGGCCGACCGCTTGGGCTCAATGATCCTCTTCGGGCCGCCGGGAACCGGGAAGACTTCATTGGCCCTGTTGATCGCCGGGTACACGCAGGCCCGGTTTGAACGGTTAAATGCGGTAACCGCCGGGGTGGCGGAGGTCCGGAAGTTGATCCAGGAAGCCGGGGAGAGGCTGGCCCTTTACGGCCAGAAGACCGTGGTTTTCCTGGATGAGATCCACCGGTTCAACAAGGCGCAGCAGGATGCCTTGCTGCCAGCGGTGGAGGACGGGACAATTTTACTGATCGGCGCGACCACCGAAAACCCTTATTACGAATTGAACGCCCCTTTGCTTTCCAGGTGCCGCCTTTTTCGCTTGTCACCGTTGAAGAGAGCGGATGTGGAGGCGATTCTCCGGCGGGCCCTGGCCGACCGGGAAAACGGGCTGGGCGAGTATAAAGTGGAATTGACCGCCGGCGCCATGGAGCACCTGCTGGATGTGGCGGGCGGTGACGCCCGTACGGCCCTGAACGGCCTGGAACTGGCGGTTTTGAGCACTGGACCGGCGGATGATGGCATACGGTATATTACCCCGGAGATCATCGAAGAATCGGTGCAGCAAAAGATTGTCCGGTATGACAAGAACGGGGATGAGCATTACAATACGGTGTCCGCCTTTATCAAGTCATTGCGCGGTTCGGACCCGGACGCCGCCCTCTTTTACCTGGCCCGGATGTTGGCGGCCGGTGAAGACCCGCGGTTTATCGCCAGGAGAATGATTATTGCCGCTGCCGAGGATGTGGGGAACGCCGATCCCCAGGCGCTGGTGGTGGCGGTTGCGGCCGCCCAGGCCTTGGAGATGGTGGGGCTGCCGGAAGGGCGGATCCCCCTGGCCCAGGCCGCGGTGTATCTGGCCACAGCGCCCAAGTCAAACGCGGCCTATTTGGGGATTGACCGGGCAATGGCTGATGTGGAAAGTAAAGACACGGGGGAGATCCCTTTGCACCTGCGGGACGCTTCCCATCCGGGGACAAAGGTCATGGGCCACGGCAAGGGCTACCTTTACCCCCATGACTACCCCGGACACTATGTGCGCCAGCAGTACCTTCCCGACCCGGTGAAGGACCGGGTTTATTACCAGCCCAGCGACCAGGGGTATGAAATGGAGATCCGCAAACGCCTGGAGGAACGGGAGAAAGATAATTGATTTAGCTCTGGAAGTAATGTATAATTTATTATATTTTCCTCATATTTTTTACGTTTTTACCGGGGGTGGTCTGGTTGAAGAGTTTAAAAGGCCGGGATTTCCTTTGCTTAAAGGATTTTACCCCGGAGGAATTATGGTCGCTGCTGAAAACCGCCGCGTATTTGAAGACCGGTTCTTACCTCAACCAGCAACAGGAGATCTTGGCCGGGAAGACTCTGGGGATGGTTTTTGCCAAAAACTCCACCAGGACCCGGGTCTCGTTTGAGGTGGCCATGTGGCAATTGGGCGGCCACGCCCTCTTTCTGAACGCCCAGGACCTGCAGTTGGGCCGGGGTGAGACCATTGCCGATACCGCACGGGTCTTCAGCCGCTACCTGGACGGGATTATGATCCGTACGTATGCCCATGAGGACGTGGTTGAATTGGCCCGCTACGCCGATATCCCGGTGATTAACGGCCTGACGGACTGGGTCCATCCCTGCCAGGCCCTGGCGGATATTTTCACCCTCTACGAGAAGAAGGGGCGGGTGGCCGGTTTAAAACTGGCCTATGTCGGAGATGGTAACAATGTCGCCCATTCCCTCTTATACGGCGGGGCCTTATTCGGGATGAAAGTTTTCGTGGCAACGCCCCCGGCTTACCGGCCGTCGCCGGCGGTGGTGGAAGAGGCAACGGCCATTGCCCGGGAGACCGGCGGGACGGTGGCGGTGGTCGACGACCCGCGGGAGGCGGTGCGTGGCGCCGATGCGGTCTATACCGATGTCTGGGTCTCCATGGGGCAGGAGGCGGAGCGGGAGGAGCGCCTGGCGGTTTTCCGGCCGTATCAGGTGAATGCCGGATTGATGGCGCTGGCGGATGAACGGGCGGTGGTCCTCCACTGCCTGCCGGCCCATAAGGGCGAGGAGGTTACAGAGGAGGTCTTTGAGGGTCCGCAATCGGTCGTTTTCGACCAGGCGGAGAACCGGCTCCATGTGCAAAAGGCGATCCTGGCGATGCTACTCTGATGAAAACCGGCATTTCGTGTTTGGAGAAAAAGCGGCGGGGGTGTTAAACCATGCTGGAAGTTGAAGGGTTGACAGTTAAAGCCGGGGACCGGATTATCCTGGAGGATATCTCCTTCACCATCGCCCCCGGGGAGGTCCATATCCTTTTGGGGCCGAACGGTTCCGGAAAAAGTACACTCCTCCGGGCGATCATGGGTATGGGGGACCAGGAGATTGTCGCCGGGAAAATCATCTACAACGGGGAGGATATTACCAGGCTCACCGTGGATGAACGGGCCCGGCTGGGCTTGGGAATAGCCGTTCAACACTCGCCGGCCCTGCCGGAGGTGCGACTGCGGGATTTAGCCGGTTTGCTGGCAGAGAGGTACGGGACCAGCTGGCGCAGCCCGGCGCAGGCCCTGAATTGTGATTATCTTTTGGACCGGGGCTTGAACGAGAATTTTTCCGGCGGGGAGAGTAAACGGGCCGAGCTCCTGCAGCTGATGATCCAGAATCCCCGGTTGTTACTGGTGGACGAGCCCGAATCCGGGGTGGATCTGGAGAATATCGCCGTGGTGGGGGAGGCCCTCAACAAGCTTTTAAAGGGAGAGAGGATTAAGCAGCGGGCAAAGTCCGGGTTGATTATCACCCATACCGGCTATATCCTTAACTATGTCAATGCCGACAGGGGTTATGTCATGCTTAACGGGCGGTTGGTCTGTGAAGGCAATCCCAGGGATCTCTTTGAGGTAATTAACGAACGCGGCTTTGAGGGGTGTTTGGAATGCGTAACCTGCAAGCGTATTTAAAGGAGTTAAAAGAGAGGGCCGAAAAAGCGCTGACCGTTCCGGCAGCTTTTGGGCCGGACTTTGATCCCGCCCTTTACCTGAAAGAGGAGACGGACGCCGCTGCCATTGACGGGGACTTCTCCCGGCGGATGAAGGAAGCGATGCTCCTCTCCGGGTTTGACCCGGAGGAGCGGGACCGGGCCGGCTCCTTTATGCAACAGAACGATGCCGTCCTTTATGAAGAGGTGGCCCGGGCCTATAAGGGCCAGGTGGAGATTATGGCGATTGAAAAGGCCCTGGAGAAATATGATTGGCTTTGGGACTATTGGTGGCGGGCGGTTCCGGTTGATCAGGACAAGTACACGGCCTACGCGGCGTTGTACCAGAAAGGCGGTTACTTCATCCGGATTCTGCCCGGGGCCCAAATCGACCAGCCGATCCAGTCCTGCCTTTTACAGTCGGAGAATGAAAGCAGCCAGCGGGTGCATAACATAATCATCGCCGAGGAGGGCTCCCGGGCCGAGATTATCAGCGGTTGTACCACTGTGCCGCAGGTGGAGACCGGCATGCACCTGGGAATCTCCGAATTCTACGTCAAAAAAGGGGCTTTTCTCTCATTTACCATGATCCATAACTGGGCGGAAGAGTTCCATGTCCGCCCGCGGTCCGCGGCGATTATTGAAGATGACGCCACGTTTATCAATAACTATCTCCTGCTAAAGCCCGTCCGCTCGTTGCAGAGTAACCCCCGGGCGATCCTGCAGGGGAAAGGGGCCAGGACCCGGTTTAACAGCATTGTTTACGGGCAGGAAGATACCGTCCTTGACCTGGGAACGGTCTTGGAGTTACACGGGGAGAATACCCGGGGCGAGGCGATCAGCCGGGCGGCGGCCGACGGCCGCTCCCGCATCATAATGCGGGGAAAACTGGTGGCTTCCAGCAATACCGCCCAGGCGCTGCTGGAGTGTAAGGGGATCCTCCTCTCCCCCAACACGGAGATGGCGGCCATCCCCGAACTTGAGGTCCAGGGAGCGCCGCGGGCTGAGTTGAGCCATGAGGCATCAGTGGGACCGATCAGCCGGGAGGCCGTGGAGTACCTGATGTCCAGGGGTTTGACGGAGGAAGAAGCCACTTCCCTGTTGCTCCAGGGCTTTATGAAGGTGGGGATCACCGGGCTCCCGGAGATCCTGGAAAAAGCCGTGGACGAGATGACGGAGACCATTTCCCTGGGCACTATGTAAGCGAAAAAAGAAAAGCGGGAGGCTGTCGCCGGTGGTACGCGACAACTCCCGCTTTTTTTACCTGTTCCTTAAGTTCCTTAAACCCCCTGAACCCGCTGTCAAGCCAACCCTCACAGGCTCCTTAACTCTTCATCCGAAAGCAGTTTGTAGCCTTTTTCCCGCAGCACCCCTTCGGCCTGGGGGTATTTCTCCGCTTCAATTACCAGGGCCGCCTGATTGCCCCGGTCGATGACAAAACCGTAGCAGTCTTCCAGGTTGATCTCATTTTCCGCCAGGACCTGAAGAAGACCGTGCATGGCGCCGGGTTCATCAGAAAGGAGGATAATGAGGATCCGGCGTTTGGAGACGGTTATGTTCTGTTCCTTCAAGGCGTTATAGGCTGTTTCGCCATTATCCACCAGAAACTTGGCCACCCCGAACTCCCCGGCGCTGGCCAGCGAGATGGCTCTGATATTTACCGCATGATCCGCCAGGATTTTTGTGATCCGCTCCAGTTTTCCCGGGCGGTTCTCCATAAAGATTGACAGGTGGTAAGTCATACCCACACCCCCTTGGTAATTATTTATTTCTCATGTCTTGCACACGTTTGGCCTTCCCTTCCCAGACCGGCAGGGAACCGGGCTCGACCAGTTGGACGGTGGGAGTGACGAGGATCTCTCCTTTCAGCTCTTCGGTAATCCTGTTTTGCAGTTCGGTCAGGCCGGAAAGGGTTCCCGCAAAGATCTCCCGGTCCACTTCGACCTTGACGTAGAGTTTGTCCATGAAATTCTCGGTCTTAATCTCGATCAGGTAGTTTTTCCCCACTCCCGGGATCTTCATGATGGTCTTTTCGATCTGGATCGGGAAGAGGTTGACACCGTTAATAATAAGCATATCATCGGCTCTCCCTTTAATCCGGGCAACCCGTTTGTGTACCCGCCCGCACCGGCACCGGCCCGGGATGACGCTGGTCAAATCGCCGGTCCGGTAGCGCAGGAGCGGCATGGCCTCCTTTTGCAGGGTGGTGAGGACCAGTTCGCCTTCTTCACCGTCGGGTACGGTTTCACCGGTCTCCGGGTCGATCACCTCGACGATATAACGGTCTTCCCAGATATGGATACCGTCTTGGTAGGGACACTCAAAGCCCACTCCCGGCCCGCACATCTCGGAGAGCCCGTAGGAGTTGTAGGCTTTGACGCCGTATAGTTCCTCAATTTGCCTGCGTAATTCCTCGCTGTGGGGTTCCGAGCCGATGATGAAGATCCGTAGTTTAGTATCTTTCTTCGGGTCAAGGCCCATCTCCTCAAAGACGGAATAAAGGCGCAGGGCATAGCTGGGAAGAATATGGACGACGGTTGTCCCGAAGGTTTGCATAAACCAGATTTGGCGCCTGCTGTTGCCCGGGCCGATGGGAATGGTCAACGCCCCGAGCTTTTCGGCGCCGTACTGGAAGCCGAGACCGCCGGTGAAGAGCCCGTACCCCATGGTGTTTTGGAAAACGTCTTCCTTGCGGACGCCCACCATGTACAGGCAACGGGCCACCTGGTCTGTCCATTTTTCCAGGTCGTCCATGGTATGGAAAACAACCGTGGGGTTGCCTGTGGTACCGGAGGAAGAATGGAGCCGTACCGCTTCCGACAGGTCCGTACGTAAGAAACCATAGGGGAAATTCTCCCGCAGATCCTGTTTTTTCGTGAAAGGAACGGCCCTAAAATCCTCCAGGCTCTTGACTTCCCTAACCGGTAGATCCCGGTAAAATGGAGCTCCGGCAGCCTTGGCCAGGGTCTCGTTGAGCAACCGCAGTTGTAACTCTCTTAAAGCCTCTTCTTCCATTGTTTCCACGGGTTTATCCCAAAACATCTACCATCCTCCCTTTTCTTTACAATGATCAATCCGGATATTTCCAAAACCCCGCGTCCTACCCTATTGTATCATAATTTTATCATAAATTACTCCCGGTGGTAAAAAAGAGCGTTGCCCGGAGTTTCTCAGCAAGGCGCCGGGAAAAATTTTTCTGTGAAAACCTTGACAAATGTCAAGGCCTTTGCTATAATTTAAAATTTTATTTCTTGACTTACCGGACAACCTGTGGTATCCTTATTGAAGGATGGTATAAAGGAAGGTGAAAAGGCATGTCCAAACAGGCGCCGAATATTTTGGAAAAGATCCGGGAGGATCTGAACGACTTCGTCGGGCAAGAGATCAACTTGCGGGCGAACCGGGGCCGCAAGAAGGTCTTTGAAATCACCGGCGTGCTTGAGCAGACCTACCCGAAAGTTTTTGTTGTCAGCTTCCGTGAACGGCAGGTGGAACGGAGGGTTTCCTATAGCTATGCTGATTTGCTCACCAAGACGGTGGAGATTTCTGTCGGTGACACGCCCATCGGGGTGCGGGCTACCGGCTGATTGCCACCGGCAATAAAGGCCCGTCTTTTCACTGGGAAAGACGGGATTTTTATTTCCCCCGCTTTTTTCCGCAGACGCCGGCCGGGCGTGCTTTCATCTTTTATTCTAATACTCTAGATTCTAGGATGCAAATATTCTTACTGATCATGAAAATTGGAGGCGGTCGCTTGCAACGGTTTTGGCCAGGTATAACTTGGGGGTTTTTTCTTTTTTTCTTCTCCTTCCTCCCGGCGGCAGCCGGTGCAGACTTCCCCGAGCCGGTGGTTATCGTCAAATTGAGCGTGGAGGAACCGGCCAACTTGGAACTGGCCGGGCCGGCTGGATTGTATTATGAGGGAGAAAACGGTTGGATCCCGGCGCTGGAAGGGTCGTTGCCCACCGGGAAGACCTGGCTTGTTGGGGTGGAAGAAGGAAAAATCCTCTTAACTACGGGTACGGGCGATTACATAACTTCCGCGTTTCCCCTGCTTTTTGTCCCGGAGGATCCGGAGAAGCCGGTAAAGATCAACGGGCGGCCTTACCCCGGCAAGATTGAGCTACGGCCCGGGAGCGCCGTTTCCTTCTTCAACCATGCCGGGTTGGAGGATTATGTTGCCGGAGTGCTGGCCGGAGAGGTCTATGCCCATTGGCCGCCTGCGGCGTTACAGGCGATCGCAGTGGCCGTCCGTTCCTATACCCTATTTAACCTGAACCGCCACGGGGAGTTTGACTTCTGCGACCAGGTCCACTGCCAAAAATATTCGGGCCTGCCCCAGTCTCCCGCCTTCATCTCCGCTGTGGCGGCAACCCGGGGCGAGATCTTAACCTGGGAAGACCGGGTCATCAACGCGGTTTACCATGCCAGCAGCGGCGGGTTTACCCGGAACAATGAGGATGTCTGGGAAGGGAAAGCCCTGCCTTACCTGCGCGGGGTGGAGGATTTTGACCAAAACGGGGAAAAGTATTATTGGCCGGAGAGCTTCTTTTTTTCCGGAGAAGAGCTCGCCGGTAAACTGGGACTAAAAGGCCACGGCGCCCTGGAAATTTTCCCGGTTACCGCCGGGGAGAGGGGCTTTTCCGGTCTCGGTTTCCGCCGCGTCAAGGAGCCCGGGGAAATAGTGGTCCGTTATGAGACCATTCGCCGCCTGCTCCGGTTACCCGGGCCGAATTTCCGTTTTTACAAGGTGAAAACGGATGAGCTTGGCGCGGCCGCCGGCCGGCTGGAGGAATTGGCTTTAGGCAGGGGAATGGAGATCGACGGCAAGGTTTATGTGGAGGCCAAGGTCCGCCTGGCCCTAACGGTTGAGGAGATCCGCGGGCGTACGGTGATCGGGCCGGGAGAAGGGGTCCTGGTGATCGGGCGCGGCGCCGGTCATGGCGTCGGCCTCAGCCAGTGGGGCGCCCGGGCTTTGGCGGAAAAAGGCCAAGGTTACCAGGAGATTTTACGCCACTACTATGGAGAAAAAACCCTTATCCACCGGGAATATTAGGAATATTTCCAATCAAACGAAATACTCGATGACGGCCTTCGGGAAGAACCCGGGGATCTCCCGGCGAAAGAACTCTTCAAGCTCCGCCAGTTGTTCCGGGGGATAAAGGTATTTCCCATAACCGCGTTTCCCCCATTTGAATTGACGTTTTTCTTCCTCCATTTCCAGGCCGGAATCGGGGAAGCGTTCACTGATGATCTTTTTGGCCCGGGCGGTAAAACGATGGGAGATCAGTTCAAAACTGAGTTCCGGGGGATCCGGAGCCAGCCGTTTGGCTAGTTCCGCCAAGAGTTGGCGGTAGTCGGTACGCCAGTTTTCATAGATGAAGATCGGAGCAATAATAAAGCCCAGGGGATAACCGGCGGCCGCCATTTTCCCGGCGGCTTCCAGGCGCTGCGAGAAGCGGGCGGTGCCCGGTTCAAAACTCTGAATGACCTTCTGTGTATTGATGCTGAAGCGGAATTTGGTATGGTTACGGTGTTCGGCTGTGAGCAGGTTGGAAATGGCGGCGTATTTTGTGACCACCCGCAGCCTCCCGTGTTCCTGGCGGCCGAAGAACTCAATGGTCTTTCTTAACGAACCGGTGAGGTGTTCGACGGCGACCGGATCCGAAGTGCTGGAGGCTTCAAAAGTGGTGATGGCCGGGAGGTTTTTCTCGATATATTTCTCTACGGCATGGAGGATTTCTTCGAGATTTACATAGATTCTGATATAGGGCTTTCTCCCCAAGGTGGTAGCGAGATAGCAATAACGGCAGCCTCCGGGGCAACTGGTCCCCAAGGTGAATTCATAATCGGCCGAAGGCCGGCAGGGGTTAAGGGTGAGAGTCCTTTTCACCCCGACGACAAGGGTTTTTTTAGCCTCCATGAAGGCCTCCCGGGCGGTGGCGCCCGGGATCCCGGTTACCCGGTTGTGGGACGTTGTCATTGCTACCGGGGTTTTTTCTGCACGAAAGTAAGAATAGAGCTTTTTCCCGAGGGGATACTCAAGGGCCTGCGGTTCAAAATAGACCCGGGCGGGAGTAAAATATTCCATGACTTTCTCCTGTGCCGTGCGGTTTTTGTGCGGCCTTATATTAGTTTTTCCTGCTTGGTGCAGGGCCATGCAGGAAGTAACCAGTAACGAGCAGGGAGTGGGGTTATTGGCGAAAGAATGGCGGGAAAGAATGGTCGAAGAGTTGCAGTTGAAAGAATACACCTTTGATCTTCCCATGTCCAAGATAACATCATTCCGTGTGGGCGGGCCGGCCGACTTGGCGGTAGAGGCGGCCACCCCCGGGGAACTGGCGGCGGTCATCGAATACTGCCGCCGGGAAGGGATCCCCTGGCTCTTGGTGGGCAGGGGTACAAACCTGCTGGTCAGGGATGGCGGGATCCGCGGGGTGGTGATCCGGCTGGGCCAGGCCTTTCAGGAGGTTAAGGTTTGGGAGGATAAGATCCTGGCCGGAGCCGCCGTTTCTTTAAGCCGGGTGGCGGAAGCGGCCGCCGCTGCCGGCCTTTCCGGTCTGGAGTTTGCCTCCGGGATCCCCGGCAGCGTCGGCGGGGCGGTCTTTATGAATGCCGGGGCCTACGGGGGCGAAATCGGGCCGCTTATTACCAGGGTCTCCCTTTACCGGCCCGGCGCCGGCTTTTGCCACCGGACCCGGGAGGAGTTGGCTTTCGCCTACCGCCGGAGCCGGCTGCAGGAGGGGGAGGAGATCCTCCTGGATGCGGAGTTTTTGTTGGTCCCGGGAGAAGAAGCGGAAATCCGGGCGAAGATGGCGGAGTTGAATAGGAGACGGAAGGAGAAACAACCGCTGGAATTCCCCAGCGCCGGCAGTGTTTTTAAACGGCCGCCGGGGGCGTTTGCCGCCCGGTTGATCGAGGAAGCCGGGTTGAAAGGGGCCAGGATCGGCGATGCGCAGGTGGCGGAGAAACACGCCGGTTTTATTATCAACCGCGGGCAGGCGACGGCCCGGGAGATCCTGGCCCTCATCGACCGGGTCAAAGAGGAAGTCTACCAAAAAACCGGGATTCTCTTGGAGCCGGAAGTGAGAGTGGTGGGAGAGGATAAAGAGGAATAATGTTCCGGGAGGAAAAAGATAACTGCCGGGCGAATTAGAACCAAAAAAGCATTGCTTTTCCAGGAGGAACCAATGGCCCGGTTCAGGAATTCCTCTATCTTCTCCAGTTTAATCTTCCCTGCTTTTCTGGGGGTTTTTCTCTTTTTCGCCGGCAGTTCCCCTTTTACCGCCGCCAAGCAGCAGGAGCCGGTCTGCCTCTTGCCTGAGGAGTATGATGTGTGGAGCTGTGACTGGGCGAAAAACGGGAGGGTTGTTTTTGCCGGAAAACTCCAGGGTGAGGAGGCTGAAAAAATCCGGCTCTGGATATTCCAGCCGGGAACCGGCGGTGAACCGTTGCACTGGACGGGAACCGGATCCCTGATCGATTTCTCCCCCCGCTGGTCGCCGCAGGGCGACGGGGTGGTAATGGTCCGCAGGAGGCCGGAGTCGGTCACCGGGGAGGGGACGGCCTCTTCTATTTGGTGGAAGGCTTACCCGTCGGGAGAAGGGCGCCAGTTGACGTCCGGACCTTGGGACCGGGATCCCGCCTGGTCGCCGGAGGGGAAATCCGTGGTTTTTGTCCGGGGGGACGGGCCTTTCCTTTCCGCCCTTGCGGTAGTGGCAAAAGAAGGCGGGGATGTTACCCAGTTAACCGCCTTCAAGGAAGGGTATATTACCGCACCGGTCTGGGCTGGTAACAGGATCTATTTCACCCGTTTGGAACTGGAACCGACCGAGATTTCCCTGCCGGCAGCAGGAGGTGGCGGGGACGCCCGCTATCGCAGTTATAAACTGGGCAAAGGCGGGATCTGGTACCTGGATCTGGCGACCGGGGAGGAAAAACCGCTGATCGTTGATGAACATGACAACCGGTATTCCGCGGTTTCGCCTGACGGCCGTTACCTTGCCTTTGTTTCCACGGGCGGGATAACCCCGGATAAGCGCAAGCTTCCCCGGGACCGGGCCGCCCTCTTCGTTTATGACTTGAAAACCGGCCGCAGGCGCCTGGTGGCCGGGGAAGTCAACAGTAACGGCGCGGCGCCGGTTTGGAGCCCGGACGGGAAAAAACTGGTCTTTTTCAGCTTTCGCCGGAACCGCCCGGCGATGTGGGTGACGAATTGGGAGGCAAAATAATGGCCAATCCTCGGCGGGAGTACCGGCCGGACCGGCTTTACCCGTGGGAGGTACAGAAAGGACTCGCGACCCGCTTTACCGGGCATTGGATCGAGTATTACGCGGAACTTCCTTCCACCAACCGGCGGGCGCGGGAATTGGCGACGGGCCCGGCAAGCCCGCCGGAGGGCCTGCTTGTTTTGGCGGAGAAGCAAACGGCCGGCCGGGGAAGGTTGGGCCGCAGCTGGTTTTCGCCGGCCGGTACGGGGATCTGGATGACTTTACTGTTGAAACCGGCATTCCCCCCGGGGGAACTGCCCAAACTGACGTTGCTGGCAGCGGCCGCCGTTGCCAGGGCCGTCTCCGCCGAACTGGAACTCACGCCCCTGATTAAATGGCCGAACGATCTTTACCTGGACAACCGGAAGATTGCGGGGATTTTGGCTGAAACCGCCGGGAAGGCGGGCGCCCCGTGGGAGTATTTGCTCCTGGGGATCGGGATCAATGTCAACCAGACCGCCGCAGATTTTCCCGGAGATCTCCAGGAAAAGGCCGGTTCGCTCCGGATGAGCCTGGGCGCGCCGGTGGATAGAATAACCCTTCTCCGCCGCTGTTTGGCGGTGCTGGAAGAGGAGTATGTTTACGCCCGGGAAAACGGGTTTGCGCGGGCTCTGGCCTATTGCCGGCAATACTCCCTCATCCTGGGGAGGCGTGTTGAGGTAAAAAGCGGGGACCGGTGTTACCGGGGAAAAGCCGTGGCAATCCGGGACGACGGCAGCCTGGAACTGCTCCTGGATGACGGGACCGGAGCCGCCGGCATTGCCACCGGGGAGGTCAGTTTCATATCCCCGTATTGACCCCGGTAATCCGGGAAAGAATAAAGGCGATCTTTACCTGTTCCTGCGGCGAATCACAATGATGGTCTTGCCGTTTTTTTTCAGGAAGCCGTTAAGAAGCCCGGCAAGTAAATGGCACATTCCTGTCCCTCCTTTAAAATATCCCTTTACAAGCAGGCTGCTTCATTATATGATTAGAATGAAAAAAAGTGCTTTTGCCGGGGATGAATAATAAGAGGCCGGTTGTGAGCAGATACAAACCGGCCTGACTGGGGGTAGAATAATTGGTCCCGTCCGACTTGAGATACAGTAAGGAGCATAGCTGGGTAAGAGTGGAGCAGGACCGGGCGGTGATGGGGCTTACTGATTATGCCCAAGAGCGGTTGGGGGCTGTGGTCTATATTGACCTCCCCGCTGTCGGCGAAAGAGTGAAAGAAAAAACCAGAATGACCACGATTGAGTCGCTGGACGGGGAGACGGCGGAGATTTATGCCCCGGTTTCCGGCGAAGTGATTGCGGTCAATGATAACCTGCAGCACAGCCCGGAATTGATCAATGACGACCCTTACGGCGAGGGTTGGCTGGTGGTGATTGAGCCTTCCAACCCCGGAGAAATCCGGGGTTTGCTCTCGGCGGAAGAGTATGAAGAGTACCTCCGTACGGAAGCGGGCCTTAGGAGGTAAGGACGCGCACGCGCCAAAAAGCCGTGTAACGGGGGTGTTGGTGTTGGCGATGAAAAAACCGCTCAAGCTTTATCTTGGGGACTGGATCGAGATGAAGAAACCCCACCCCTGCGGAGGAAAGGAATGGGAGATTATGAGGGTGGGGATGGATTTTCGCCTGAAATGTTTGACCTGCGGGCGAATAATCCTGATCCCCCGGACAAAACTGGAGAAGGGTTTTAAAAAGCTGATCAAGAGCGATTTTACCGAAGCCCCGGAATGACAGCTTGTTTTCTTGGGGGCAAAATGCTATAATATGTCATGTACTTCCCTGCTCCGGTCTGGAGGCCGGGGCCATTTGTCCAGAGGGAGGAGGTGTCAACGGATGACCGCTTATGAAGTGATGGTTGTCTTCAAACCCCAGTTGGAAGAGGAAGAACTGGCGAACGCCATCAGCCGGCTCGAAGAAACGATTAAAAACATTAACGGGGAGATCGCCCAGAAAGATCAGTGGGGAAAACGCCGGCTGGCCTATGAAATTGCGGGGTTCAACGAAGGGTATTACCTGCTGTTGCAGACAAAACTGCCCAAGACCGAGGTCCAGGAGTTAGACAGGGTTCTGAAAATCTCCGATGAAGTCATCCGTCACATGATTGTGAAGCTCGACACCTAACCTACTTTATAAGGTGGTGTATGTGAAGAGATGAATCTTGTGGTGTTAATCGGGAGATTGACGAGAGACCCTGAACTCAGGTATACGCCAAACGGGACGGCGGTGGCCCAGTTTACCCTGGCAGTTGACCGGCCCTTTCTTAACCAGGCCGGGGAACGGGAAGCCGATTTTATCCCCATTGTGGCCTGGCAGCGCCTGGCGGAGACCTGCGCCAACCACCTGCATAAAGGAAGGTTGGTAGCGGTCGAGGGCCGGTTGCAGATCCGGAGCTATGAAGCGCAGGATGGCCAGCGCCGGCGGGTGGCGGAAGTTGTGGCCGGAAATGTCAAGTTTTTAGACAGGGCCTCGGATAGTAGACGGGCAGGGGATGTGGATACCGGCGGCATGGATCCGGGCGAACCCATCGACGAGGAGAACGTGGAAGAGATCAACCTGGACGATCTCCCGTTTTAGTTGAGACAGGGGACGGTTCCCTGTCCCGGGACGCTGGATTGAGACACGGGACGGTTCCCTGTCCCGGGACGCTGGATGACGCCGTACGAACGTATGCCGCATATAAAGTATGCGCCGGATACTGGAGGTGAAGATAATTGCGGCGTGAACGGGGAAAAAAGAAGAAAAAGGTCTGTGCCTTTTGTGTAGACAAAGTGGAAAGAGTTGACTATAAAGACGTAGGCCGGTTACGAAAATTCATTACTGAGCGGGGGAAGATTCTTCCCCGCCGGATCTCCGGAAACTGTGCCCGCCACCAGCGGCAGATGACGGTGGCAATCAAACGGGCGAGACACGTGGCTTTACTGCCGTTTACCAGCGACTAAAGGAGAAAAGAGGCCGAAAAGCCTCTTTTCTTTTTCCAGGAGCAAACAGGAGGAAAAACCCCTTATAGTGTTGAAGTAGAATCAGGACATAAGGGGGGAGTTTGATGAGTCACCCCAAAGAGATTGATATTGCCCGCAGTATCCGGATGATTGAATGGCTAAAGGCGGAACTGGTCGATGGGTTGGCCACACTCTTTAAGGCGCTGGTAAAAAACAGCGAGGAAATGATTGGCGACGCCTTGGCCACTATCATTATGACCTGTTATTTCCTGGGGAAAAGGCTGGGTGTGGGTTTTCACCAATTGGACCAGGCTATAAAGGAAAAACTCCGCTCTCACCTGGAAGCAGAACACCAGTTGGAGAAATGGTACGGGGATATCTCCGGACTTTTACATTATATGGATGAAAAGACGGAAGAGAGGAATAACTGGTAGGGGGTGAAACAATGAAGGTCATACTCCTTGAAAACGTAAAAGCCCTTGGCAAGAGGGGTGATATTAAAGAGGTGGCCGACGGGTACGCCAGGAATTTCTTGTTCCCCAAAAAATTGGCGGTACAGGCTACTCCGGCCAATATCCGCCGTATTGAGGAGGAGAAAGCCCAAATCAGGGCGAGGGAGATTCAAGAGGAAGCCGAAGCCCGGGAACTGGCGGCCAAAATCAACGGTGTGGTTTTGCATTTCTCCGCAAAAGCGGGGGAAGGCGGGAAGCTGTTTGGTTCAATCACCGGGAAGGAGATCTGCGACGAACTGGCAAAAACCACCGGGATTGTGGTGGACAAGAAAAAACTGGATCTGGAGGAAACGGTAAAAACCACCGGCCGCCATACGGTGAAGGTCCACCTTTACCCGGGGGTTACCGCCGAGTTTGTCCTGGAGGTAACAGCCGCCGCGGAGGAGTGAGTTTCCGAAAGGAACTTTGCACCTGTGGGCACCGGCGTATGTCGGCGTTTAAAGGCTAGGAGGTGTCGGCGTGAAAAGCATGATTAAAGGCCGGAATGAAGAGAACCAAAACGTATCAAACGTATCAATAGAGAATTATTTCTCCCCGGAAGATCAAATACAGCGGCAAGTAACGGCCATTTACAGCCTTCTGGCCAATTTTTACGGCTCCGATAAATTGGTCATGAAAGCCGGTAAAATGGATGCCTTGAAATTGATGCGCTCGAAAAACCTGGGAGAGCGGGTTTTGGCTTTGCAGCGGTTGATCTTTGAGGACCCGACCTTGGACAACCTCCCCGAGGAGCAGGAACTGCCGCGGGTACTTAATGAGATTGAGGAAGAGATCGCCGACCAGATTGCCAGAAAAACCGTGGAGGAAAAGATCGAGCAGAAGATCGCCGAACGGATGCAACGGCGGCACGAGGAGTATATTAAGGAAATCAAGATGCAGGTGCTGAAGGAGGTGGGGGGACCGGACAACCCCCATACCCTGAAGAAATATGCGGATCTGGAGAAGCTGGAGACGGTTTCCCTCTCCCGTTCCGCCCTGGAGATCCTCCGGCCGACCCGCCTTGACCAGGTGGTGGGACAGGACGCGGCAATCCGGTCGCTCCTGGCCAAGGTGGCGTCCCCCTTCCCGCAGCATGTCATCTTATACGGCCCGCCGGGAGTGGGCAAGACCACCGTGGCCCGGCTGGTTTTGGAAGTCGCCAAGAAACTGCCGTATACCGCTTTCAGCAAAGACGCGCCCTTTATTGAAGTGGACGGTACCACCCTCCGCTGGGATCCCCGGGAGGTGACCAACCCGCTCCTGGGCTCCGTCCATGACCCGATTTACCAGGGGGCGCGGCGGGATCTGGCCGACGGCGGGATCCCCGAACCCAAATTGGGGCTGGTGACGGAGGCCCACGGCGGCATCCTCTTTATCGACGAGATCGGCGATATGGACTCGATGCTCATGAATAAACTCCTGAAGGTTTTAGAGGACAAGCGGGTGAAGTTTGATTCCGCCTATTATGACCCGGATGACCCGGGGATTCCCAAATATATCAGGAAGCTTTTCACCGACGGGGCGCCGGCCGATTTCTTGCTGGTGGCGGCGACGACCAGGGATCCGTCGGAGATCAGCCCGGCTCTCCGCTCCCGCTGTGCCGAGGTCTACTTTGAACCTTTAACCCGCCAGGCGATTGAGCGGATTGTTTTCGAAGCCGCCCAGCGCCTGCAGGCGGCGATCGACCCGGAGGTCCCGGCGGCGATCAGCGAATACACCATCGAAGGGCGGAAGGCCGTCGGGATTTTGGCCGATGCCTACGGCATGGCCCTTTACCGGAGTATCGGCCGGAGTAGCGTCCGCGGCCGGAAAAGCCGGAAGAAATCAGTGGTGATTGCAAAGGAAGATCTCTATGAAGTCTTCCGTGTCAGCAGGCTTACACCGCAGGTGATCAATAAAGGCCGGGAAACCGGCGAGATCGGCAGGATCTTTGGCCTGGGCGTCAGCGGTTTTGTCGGCTCAGTCCTGGAGATTGAGGCCGCTTCTTTCCCTGTAAAAAAAGGCCAGGGCAAACTGAGGTTTAACGAAACCGCCGGTACCATGACCAAGGATTCGGTCTTTAACGCCCTCTCCGTGGCCCGGAGCCTTACCGGGATCGACCCGTCCGATTTTGACCTGCATGTAAACGTCATTGGCGGCGGCAGGATCGACGGCCCCTCCGCCGGTGTTGCCGTTGCGCTGGTGCTCATCAGCGTCCTCCTGCAGCGCCCCTTGCGCCAGGATATCGCGGTCACCGGCGAAGTCTCCATTCAAGGGAAGATCAAAGGGGTCGGCGGTTTGACCGAGAAGATCTACGGGGCGAAACAGGCCGGGATCAAACAGGTCTTTGTCCCCTGGGAGAATGCGAAGGAGATTCCCGGAGAGATCGAGGGGATTGAGGTGACGCCGGTCAAGGAGATCCGGGAATTGATGGACAAAGTCTTTTTCCTCCAGTAAATCCCGGCAGGAGACTTCTCCCGCACGTTTTTTAACCAACCCCGGCGGTCCCGCCGGGGTTGGAGAATTGGGACGGGAAAGGAGGTTCGCGGGGAGATGAGTCCTGAGTTGTTGGAGAGGGTTCCACCACAAAATCTTGATGCCGAGCGCTCCGCCTTGGGCGCGATGTTCCTGGATAAAGAGGCTATTTACCGGGCCATGGAGATCCTGCGCCCGGATGATTTCTATAAAGATGCCCACCGCCATATTTACCAGACCGTCCTGGACCTTGCCGACAAGGGGGAGCCGGTTGATCTGGTGACCGTCACCGAGGCCCTCCGGCAGAGCAAGCGCCTGGATGAAGTGGGTGGCGTGGCTTACCTCACCGAACTGGCCAATGCGGTTCCCACCGCGGCCCATATTGACCATTATGCCCGGATCGTCGAGGAAAAATCTTTACTGCGGCGGTTGATCCACGCGGCCGGGGAGATCATGGCCGCCGGCTATGAGGGCCGGGAGGAAGTCGAGGAGATCCTGGATGAAGCGGAACGGAAGATCTTCTCTGTTGCCAACCGGCGTTCCGGCCGGAGTATCAGCAGCCTGAAACAGATTTTAAT
>LSQX01168032.1_pt2 | contig 55249 bp, 53 predicted proteins | sample 654561 | NCBI WGS metagenome assembly LSQX01 (sample SAMN04489861, study PRJNA283612) | anaerobic digester metagenome | isolation source: 4 biogas reactors fed with cattle manure at either 37C or 55C with and... | place: Denmark: Kongens Lyngby | collected 2014 | reverse complement strand
TTCTCCGATGTGGTCGAAAGCCCGATTATATAATAGAAAATTTGAATTATTAAATATGAAAAGATTTTTTAAGATGATGTTTGCGGCGGCGCTTTTAATGCTGTCGCTGAATTGTTTAGCCCAGCAGGCGGAATTCGTGGGCAAGTTTCAAAAAGGCCTGCGCGAAGGGTCGGAGACCAAGTATGAATCCATGCAAGGTATGGCAGTTAGAGGCGATTATGTGTTTTCCCTCCAACATGCGGGAATCCTTACTGTTTATAAATATAAAGGAAAGTCTTTAGAGAAGATAAATCAGTTCCGTATAGGGAGCGCCCATCCGGTGAACCATTGCAATGTGCTTTGCTTCGGCACTGAGCGGTTCAAGTCCTGCGACCGCTATCCCGTAATGTACACAAGCCAATGTCACCGAAAACCATTCAATGGAATGAAGGATGTGTGCTTCGTGGAACGCCTTCTCCCCGGTTTTAAAGGCTCCGAACTTGTGCAGACCATAAATTTTGAAGATACCGACAAACTTTTCGGCTATGCTTTGCAGTGGGTGGTGGACTGCAGAAACAAACTCTTGATAGGCTACGGCAACACCATCGACAATAACAATCCTGCCAACAAACATCGCATAATCGCCTTCCGTCTTCCCAAATTATCCGAAGGCAGTATGGTAACACTCAAAAATGAAGATATCCTCTACACCTATCTTTTAGAAGATACCTATACCGAACCTTTCATGCCGATAGGCCAAGGCCTTTGCATTCGCGGCGACCTCCTTTATATGCCCACCGGCTTTGGAACGCCCGAAAAACCTTCCATACTCTATATATGGAATCTTGCCGAGCGTAAAATGGAGCAAGTTGTAGACCTTTCCCTTTGTACGGAAAGCGAATTCGAGGATTGCGATTTCTGGCGCGGCCAAATGCTGATTCAAAGCCAAAAGGGTCTTTGGAAATTATTGTCTTTCTAGTTGATTTGATTGGTGCAGAAAACGCTCTGCAAATCTAAGCCGTGTTATAATATGGACGAAAAATTACGCAAAAGCCTGCTTTCCATACGCCATATCGCCTTGGATATGGACGGCACCATTTATCTTTCCGACAGTATATTTCCTTTTACACTGGATTTCCTTGCGAAGTTGGACAGGCTTGGAATAGGATATTCTTTCCTTACCAACAATCCCACCAAATCGCTGGATGATTACCTGGAAAAACTCCGGGGCATGGGCATACATTGCTCCCGGGAGCAGATGTATTCAACCGTTCCTGCCACCATCGACTATATAAAAGAGAACTATCCGTCCGTTAAAAAAATCTTCTTTCTCGGCACTCCATCCATGATTTCGCAGTTTGAGGAGGCCGGTTTTGTGAGCGCCGCCGAGTCAGCCGAAGACATTCCCGATATGGTTGTTGTGGCTTTCGATACCACCCTTATCTATCCGCGCCTTTGCCGCGCCGCTTGGTGGATAAGCAAAGATATTCCGTATATAGCAACCAATCCCGACAAAGTTTGCCCAACCGACCTTCCAACAATTTTAGTGGATTGCGGCAGCCTTTGCAAAGCTTTGGAATATGCCACCGGACGAGGGCCCGATGTGGTGATAGGCAAGCCCGACCCGGCCATGCTTTCCGGCATCATGCACCGTTACAACCTTGCTCCGCAGGAGATTGCAATGGTGGGGGACCGCATCTACACCGATTTGGAGATGGCTTACCGCGCCGGCGCCTTCGGAGTTCTGGTGCTTAGCGGTGAAACCACTCTTGAAATGGCCCGCCAATATCCCCACACCCCCTCTCTCATCTGCCAGGACATCGAAGAACTCGGCAATCTCTTACAAGAAGCCTATTTGTAGGTAATCCACAATTATAATTTTTTCAACTTTTTCGTTGAAAAAATCAAAAACTCTCCTATCTTTGCTCTCATAAGTTTGTTGTTTATGGAAGAGCAGGAGAAAAGAAAGAAAGTAGAGGCGTTCCTGCAAAGCATGAATGTCAGACTTTCGCTTGGAGATAGGATAGAATATGATCACTTGCATAAGAATAGAGAGTTTCTTGCCATAATGGAATGGAGAGGACCTGAAAGGGATAAGTATATTAGAGATTTAAAGGCAGAGGATTATGTTTTGGGACCGATTCAAAATATTGATCCTGACAGGCAGGAGATTTGGGTTTTCGGAAAGAGAATTATAGGACGTTTATGCTATATAAAAATATGTATGGCTATTGCGAAAAATGTTTGTTGTATTTCCTTCCACTTAGCAGAAAGAGACATGTTTCTTCCGTTACAAAATAAATGGGAAAGAGTATGAAGAAATTCAAAAGTCAATATTCAGCGGATTACGCAATTCTTTGTCATGAACCGGCAAAGTTGAGTTTTCGTGGCGAAGAATTCGAGTATATCAATTATTATTACAAAAAAACCGATACAGGAAGAGAATTCACCACGAGTGAAAGCGATGCCTTTTGTATGGACCAAATTTATAGTCAGTACCGCAAAAAGCATGGTATACCGACAGCCGAAGAGATAGTGGCAATCCGTATGCAATACGATTTACCGGCTCTTGCTATGTCCAAAATTCTCGGACTTGGTGATAATCAGTACCGGCTTTACGAAAACGGGGTTATTCCAAGCGAATCTGCCGGAAGACTTATAAATCTGGCAAAAGATCCTATTAAAATGCAGGAATTATTGTGCCTGGCGGAAGGCGTATTGTCAGAAAAAGATTTCGAAAGGTACTCTTCCAAAATCCATGCGGTAATTACTGCGCAACCAGTGGCAGGATTGTCGAAAGATGCCGAGTATGATAAGGCGGTTTTTTCGAGATGCTTGGCTTCCAAAACATATACTATAGGTAAAAAGAGCAGCGGCGAAAGGCCGTTCAATCATTAAAATATATGGCAAAAATAGTAATCAAATCGTTGCCTTTCGGCGAGCCGGGGATTATAGACAACGGAATTCCTGATGAGATGGAACTTTCTTACCTTAGGGTAAGATATGGGGCGGATTGTACTCTTTTGCAAAAAGAGGGGCAGATTAATGTGGAAATAACCCTATCCTATGTGTTTAAAGGCAAGACGATTTATAGCTTCAGTCTTCTCAATCCTTTTGAGGTGGCGGATATGGAAAATCTCGTACAATATCATCCCGAAATGGGCAATATAACCTTCAAGAACGACATTCTTCCTATAATAGTCCTTTCCGCCTTCAATGCCACCAGGGGCTATATGGCCGCCAAGGTGGAAAAAACTCTTTTAAAGGTGCTGCCTTTCCCCCTTCTGTCGGAGCGGGAGCTTATGAAGACCTGTAATTTGGAAATGGAATAAGAGCAAGATGATGAACATTAAAAAGGAAAATTATTCTCTTGCAATTTCGCTTTGGAAAGAGTGGAACAGCAAAATCAATGTGATTTCGCGCAAGGATGCAGATGCCATTTTCGAGCATCATATTCTGCATTCGCTCTCGATTGCCGAGTATATACGGAGGCATTACGGGACTTTGGAGGCCGCTGCCGGTCGGAACGGAAATGCAGATGTGGCTTCCATATCCGGCAAAGCCACTACTTCTCTTACCGGCAAAAGTGCTGCACTTGAAAACGGAAGTGCGGCTAAGCTTGAGAACGGAAGTGCGATTTTGGCGTCAATTTCCGGCAACAATATTTTGCCTGCTTCTAAAAAAGCGTCTACCTTCCGTCCTGTAACAATCCTTGATTTGGGTACCGGCGGGGGCTTTCCCGGAATACCGTTGGCGATGGAATGGCCCGAGGCGCAGTTTACCCTTTGCGATTCAATAGGAAAAAAGATAAAAGTAGCCCAGGTTGTTTCGGATGGCTTGGGGCTGAAAAATGTGAGTTGCATACAGGCCAGGGTGGAGGATTTGCAGGGGGGCTGGGATTTTGTGGTCTCGCGCGCCGTTGCCCCGCTGGAAACTCTTTACTCTTGGGTTGGCGCCAAGTTCCATCGCAGTCTGATTTGCCTGAAAGGAGGAGATGTGAACGAAGAGCTCGCTATTCTTCTAAAGCGTTTCAAGCTTTCGCCGAAGCAGATTCGCACCTGGCGCATCTCCGATTGGCTGGAGGATGAATATTATGCAGAGAAATTTGTAATTGAAGTCGGAAAATCAGAATTTTAATAAAGTTTTGCGTACTGCGATTTGAAGCATTGTGTTGAATCTGAGGACAGGCAAAGCCTATGATGCCGGTTTTTTTATATGTTGCCATTTAAAGTATAGTATGAAACATGAAAATGTCTTTCTTTAATATTAAAAGGTTATTTAAAATTAAATGGTCTGTGATGAATATAAAAAAGCCTGTATTGCTTCTGGCCGCATTTATATTCATGTCTGCCGGCTTGCAGGCCGCTCCAAAGGCATTGAAGGACAGCGTGGAATATGCCGGGCAGTGGCGCATTCATTATATGTATGTGCCGGAAAATCTGCTTCCGCAGAAGCCGTTGGTAGTGATGCTGCACGGTTATGGCGGCAAGGCGGATGGCTATCGTCCTGAGATGCTGGAGCTTGCGGAGCAGGAGGGGTTTGCCCTTTGCATTCCGCAGGGTTTGAAGGCCCCGGAAGGAAAGACCGGCTGGTATGCAGGGTATCCTGCTCAGAAAGGAATGCGGGAAGATGATGATGAGTTTATCTGTTTTCTTGCCGCCGAGCTTTGTCGCAAGCATTCGCTCAACCCCGAAAATATCTTCCTTACCGGGATGTCGAATGGGGGAGAGATGTGCTATCTGATAGGGCGCAGGCATCCTGAGGTGTTCAGCGCTATAGCTTCCATCACCGGTCTGACAATGAAGTGGGTAGATGATGAGGTGCCGATGAAGGCGCCTGTTCCTTTTATGCAAGTCCATGGCACTGCGGACAAGACCTCTCTTTGGGAGGGGGATATTAATGGAGAAGGAGGATGGGGAGCTTATTTGCCCGTTAGAGATGGAGTTGCAAGATGGGTGAAGATGAATGAATGCAGATATGTGATTCAGCGCTATCTTCCCCCTAAAAAAGAGGGAGCCAGAACAGTCGTGCAGCATCGCTGGTATGGCGGTGTCCCGGCCTGGCCCGGAGGTCCCGCCTGCGAAGTCCGTTTGTACGAAATACGCGGGGGAAAACACAGCTGGGGCCTCGCAGATATGGATACATGCTCCGAGGTCTGGAACTTCTTCAGGATATATCTCAAATAAAACTGCCTCTTGTGCCATGCTAAATCCGTATCCGTAAAGTTTCCGGACTACTTCTTGATGAATATTTTGCAGAAAAATTTGTAATTCAGGGCAGAAAATCCTACCTTTGCAGTCCCTTTGACGAAAAATATAAAAAGATACAATAATGAAACGCACATTTCAACCTTCAAATCGCAAGCGCGTAAACAAGCACGGCTTCCGCGAGCGCATGGCTTCCGCCAATGGCCGCAGAATTCTTGCAAGCCGCCGGGCACGCGGTCGCAAGAAACTGACCGTGTCCTGTGAAGACAGGTGGTAATTTATTCCTGCTTCAGGAATTAAGAATGACCAACTAGTCGCTGACTGATTGGTCATTTTTTATGCATATGCTCATGCAAATGCTCGAGCGTTTCCCCCGCTCAATTCGAGCGTAAAATGTAACTCTCTGACTATCATCGAAATCATGAAAGAAGATCCGACAATTTGCTTGGTCTTGTTTGATGTTCTGCCTCATTATCAGCACTTTCCATTTTACGCTCGAATTACGGATTGCAGGCGGAGCTGGGTTTAGGGTTGTTTTCAGGGCCGCAACATGGTGGAACGTACGGGAAATCAGCAAAGTCCCTTCGCACCTTTCCATTTCGCTTCATGGTAAAGCATTTTTGGCCCTTTCGGCTCAAGTCCGTCTATATTCAGCGTTGGCCCTCTCATTTAGCTTCATGGTAAAGCATTTTCGGCCCTTTCGGCTCAAGTCCGTCTATATTCAGCGTTGGCCCTCTCATTTCGCTTCATGGTAAAGCATTTTTGGCCCTTTCCGTCATACCCCCCCCTACAAAAAACCTAGGGGCTGCGACGTTAAAGGCCTTTTTTGTCATACCATGAAGTCAACCAAACTTAGCGATAAGCGTTTTTCCGCCCACGCATGCTTGCAACTCCCTTATGCTTGGGGATCTAACATGCTCGGAGGCTCTCGCATGTTTGCAAGTCTCCTATACTTTCAATAATTCAAGCGCTTAGGAATTAACTGAAAAACATTATATTTGTATACTATGATCACAATGGAAATAATACTGATAATCATCGCCCTGTCTGCGGTGGCGGCGATGCTTGCCGTGATAATGGCAGGCAGGGGAAAAGACCGTAAAATCACTGAATTGACAAGCGAGAATTCGGCATTGCAGGCGAAGATGGATGCTCAGGTCAAAGCCCAAAAGGTTTTGGACGAGGAGCGGGAAGCGAGGCAGCGCGCCCTCGATGCAGAGCGCGAGGAGAGGCAACAGGCTCTTGACAAAGAACGCGACGCAAAGCAGAAAGCGCTGGATGAGGAAAGGGAAGCAAAGCAGAAAGCGCTGGATGAGCAGCGGGAAGCGGCGCAAAAGACCATTGATGAGCAGCGGGAGCTCGCTTTCAAGCAATATAGAGAGCAAATGGAAAAATCGCTTGAGGAGATGTCTTCAAAATTCAAGGCTCTGAGCGCCGAGAATTCTGAACATTTCAAAGAGCAAAGCAAGACAGCGGTGGGTGACCTGCTGAAGCCTATACAAGAAAAGTTCGAGGCTTTCGGTAAAAGCGTCCAAGAGTCGGATGTACAAAGCGCCAAGCATCACAGCAGCATGGAAAAGATGATTCAGCTGCTCTCCGACCAAAGTAAATCCGTGGGTAATCAGGCTAAGGCTCTTGCCGATGCGATAACAGGTCAGAGCAAGGTGCAGGGAGATTTCGGCGAAATGCTGCTGATAGACCTGTTGAGGGCATCCGGTTTGGAAGAGGGAGTGAATTTCGATGTGCAGAGCGTACTTTTGGATGACCGCGGACATGAAATAAAAAGTGATGAAGGCGGCACCATGCTGCCCGATGTGATTGTGCATTATCCCGATGGAGGAGAAGTGATAGTGGATTCCAAAGTAAGTCTTAAAGCCTTTGTCGCATGGAATCAAGCGGTAACGCCGGAAGACAGGACCCGCCTTGCAGGAGAGCATGTTCGCAGTATAGAGCAGCATGTGACCGAGCTTCGCGACAAAGATTATGCATCATATATTCCCGAAGGCCGCAAGAAAATAGACTACAACATAATGTTTATTCCCATAGAGGGGGCATTCCAGCTTATGCAGGAGACAGCGCCTCTGCTATGGCATAAGGCAAAGGATGAAAAGGTGCTGATTGTAAGTCAGATGTCTCTGAGCGTGGTGCTTAATATGGTGCTGATTGCCTGGCGTCAGCATGACCAGCAACGCAATATAGAAGAGGTTTATGATACTGCATCAGAGTTGATGACCGCCATAAGCAATTGGATGCAAACCTATACGAAGTTGGGTGAAGCCATAGAAAAAGTGGGTGGAGAATATCGCGAATCCACCCGCAAGCTTACAGAATCCAATCAAAGCGTTGTAAAAAAGATAGCCAAGCTGGAAAGGCTCCGCGTCACTCCCAAGCGCTCCAAAGCCGCCGTAAAATCCGGTGGAAGAAAGGGTTTGGCCAAGCCGGATTCGATTATCCCGCCCGCCCTTGCCCCGGCCCCCGATGACGAAGAAGATATTTCAGAAGAGTCGTAGGTTTTGCCGATGACGAACAGAAAGGTTTGTCGAAGAAAATGTATAGTTTGTCGGTAACCAATAGCCTTACCGCCTAGAAACAGAATCCTGACTAATAAAAGAAAATCTGCCGGAGACAGGCGCTAAGGCAACAAGTAAACCTATTGCCGCCACTCCCGCTGCGGCAAGCAGCACATCTCCCAATTTAAGCACTACGGGATATGCGCTTACAAGAAAAGAACCCGGCATTTTGATTATGCCGAAATGCTGCTGCGCCAAAGCGAGCGCAACCCCAATCAGGAGCCCTGCGAGCATGCCGAGCAGCGACACCAGCCATCCCTCCAATACAAAAATCTTTTTAATCAGACCATCATCCGCCCCCATCGCCCTCAGGGTGGCGATATCATCTTTCTTCTCTATTATCAGCATCGACAGAGAAGCGAAGATGTTCAGCGCTACAATCAGCACAATAAATATTAATATCAGCCAAATAGCGGCCTTTTCGTAGCGCATCATCTTATATAAGGCGGAGTTTTGCTGATATCTGTCCAAAATCTTAAAAGATGGTCCAAGCATAGCGGTGGCGGAGCGGATGAATCGCTTTTGCTCTCTTCCCGAAAGCTCCTCTTTAAACCTCAGTTCCACTCCTGACACCTCTTCTTCATCAGTCCCCAACAGTTTTGAGAGAGTTTCTATGGGCAGAATCAGCAGGCCGGCATCTATCTCTGCATTTATGCTCAAAACACTCCCTACCCGCAGCGACTCCCTTTTGAGCGAAGCTAAAGGATTTGCGACAGAAAAGTTGCCGTCCGTAGAAGGGTAATAAACATTAAGACGCGATATGAAACGGGGATTAACGCCGAGTTTGTTCGCAAGCTCCGTCCCTACTGCGGCGAGCGGCATATCTCCCTGATGCAGACTCCATTCGCCGGCAATCACATGTCTGCTTATGTCGCTTTCCTCCTCAAAAACAAAATCCACTCCCTTTGCCTTTGCGATTGCCTGCTTGCCCTCGTGCATCAAAAAAACATTGCCGGTGAGCACCGAACTCACGGAAGCAAGTTGAGGGGAGTCGAAAAGAGCATCAAAGCCCTCTCCGGAGGGAACGAAACGCTTGCCATCTGCCCTTCGCACTAACAAGTCGGCATCGACATCGCTTAGATTGTCTTCTATTATGCCGTTGAAGCCGTTGTAAATGCTGAGTATAAGCACCAACGCCGCTGTGCCTATGGCCATGCCAAGGGCGCTGATAAACGAAATCACATTTATTACATTATGTGATTTATGTGCAAAGAGATACCTCCAGGCTATGCGGAAGCCGAGTCTCACTTTTTGAGTATATCCTCTATGTGCTGGGCGTAGTCGAGAGAAGAATCCAATAGGAAGTTCAGTTCGGGAACAATCCGCATTTGACTGCCTATTTTACGTCCGAGTTCGCCGCGGAGCATACGGGTATTGTCCGAGAGAATGCCCATAACCTCTTCTGCCTTTTCCGATGGAAAAACGCTTACGAATACCCTTGCAATAGATAAATCGGGGCTTATGCGAACTTCGCTTACAGTGAGCAATGCTCCGCTGAAAAAGCTCATGCCTTTTCCGCGTATTATTTCGGCCAGTTCGCGCTGAATTTCGCGTGCAACCTTGAGTTGTCTGGTGGAAGGTGGTTTTGTGCCCATTGTTTATTGTTTTACAATTACAAGATAATAATCTTTTTTACCTTTTTGGCAGAGGATGTATTTGCCGTCCACTACATCGGATGGCTTCACCTCGCCGTTAGGGTCTGCGAATTTGTCTTTGTTCAGACTGAATCCGTTTCCTTGAATGGCTCTGCGAGCCTCGCCTTTGGAGGCGTAGATGGCTGTTTCCACAGCAAGAAAGTCTAAGATGCCGCAGGGGAGTTTGTAAGCGCTTACCTCAAAGGTCGGGACCCCATCAAAGACATCCAATAGAGTGCGCTCATCAAGTTTGCGCAAATCCTCCGAAGTGCTTTTGCCGAACAACATCTGCGAGGCGGATACGGCCTTGTCGTATTCTTCCTCTCCGTGAATCATAACGGTAACTTCCTTCGCCAAAAGCCTTTGAAGGCTGCGTCTGCCGGGGTCGGTCCTGTGCTCTTCTATTGCCGCTTCTATGGTTGGTCGGTCAAGAAGAGTGAAGATTTTTATATATTTTTCGGCATCTTCATCTCCAACGTTAAGCCAGAATTGGTAGAACTGATACGGGCTGGTGCGTGAGGGGTCGAGCCAGACATTGCCTTTTTCGGTTTTGCCGAATTTGCTGCCGTCCGCCTTGGTGATGAGAGGGCAGGTAAGGGCGAAGGCCTGACCGTCTAATGCCTTTCGTATCATTTCTACACCGGTGGTGATATTCCCCCATTGGTCGGCGCCGCCGAGTTGAAGTTTTACCCCTTCGTGTTTGTAGAGATATAGGAAGTCATATCCTTGAAGAAGCTGGTAGCTGAATTCGGTGAAAGACATGCCTTCGGTGGAGTCGCGGCTGAGGCGTTTTTTAACCGAGTCTTTGCTCATCATGTAATTCACGGTGATGAGTTTGCCTATATCGCGGGCGAAATTAATGAAAGTATAATCTTTCATCCAGTCATAATTGTTCACCAACTCCGCTTTATTGAGAGCATCGGAATCGAAGTCGAGCAATTTGCTGAGTTGTGCCTTAATGGCTTTAATGTTATATGATAGAGTGGCCTCGTCCAAAAGATTGCGTTCCTGGTTTTTCATGCTGGGGTCTCCTATCATGCCTGTTGCTCCTCCTACTAGACAGTAGGGCTTGTGACCGCATGCCTGAAAGTGCTTGAGTATCATTATACTCACGAGATGCCCTATATGAAGCGAGTCTGCGGTGGGGTCTATTCCCACATAGGCGGAGGCGGAACCCTTCATCAATTCCTCTTCCGTTCCTGGGGTAATGTCTTTAATCATCCCCCTCCACTCCAACTCTTTTACAAAATTTTTCATCCTTAAACCTTTTAGCTTACAAATTTGGTCAATTATTACTAAATTTGCAATTCATGCAAACCAAAAACCTATAAATATGCGTAAGAAAATAGTAGCAGGGAATTGGAAAATGAACACAACTCTTCCCGAAGGAATCGAACTTGCAAAGGCTGTAGCAGCCAAATCGGCGGAAACGCCTTCATCTGTAGACCTTATAGTCGCCGCTCCGTTCACCCATTTGGCAAGCATAGCGGACTTGCTTAAAACATCCAAGGTGGAACTTGCCGCCCAGAATTGCGCCGACCATGCCTCAGGAGCATACACAGGAGAGGTATCGGCAGACATGCTTAAGAGTGTCTCTTGCAAATGGGTGATACTCGGCCACTCCGAGCGCAGGCAATATTACGGTGAAACCGATGCAAAATTGGTGGAAAAACTCAAGCTCGCCCTTGGCGCAGGTCTTGGGGTGATTCTTTGTGTAGGAGAGAATCTCGAGGAGCGCGAGGCGGGCAAGCATTTCGAGGTTGTCGGCGCTCAAATCAAGGATGTGCTTTACAATTTTACAGCCGAAGACATGAAGCATATTGTGGTGGCTTATGAGCCTGTTTGGGCCATAGGTACAGGCAAAACCGCTACCTCGGACCAGGCGCAGGAAATTCATGCCTTCATTCGCAAAGCTCTTGCAGACAAATTCGGCGCCGCTGTGGCGGAAGACACTACCATTCTTTATGGGGGAAGTTGCAAGCCCTCAAATGCAAAGGAACTTTTTGCTCAAAAAGATATTGACGGCGGCCTCATCGGAGGAGCTGCCTTAAAAGCAGAGGATTTCATTCAAATTGCAAAGAGTTATTAAGTAATGGCTCGTTTTTTAGATCCTCCCGCGGCTAAACCCCTGCTGCCTGAAGATAAGATAGACAGGACCTATAAAAGTATGAGGCTCAAGGTGTTCCTTGGCGCTTTTATAGGTTATGCCGGCTATTACTTGGTTCGTAAAAACCTTTCTTTGGCGGCGCCCGGCATGATAGCCGGAGGCTTCATCAGCAAGGCTCAGGTGGGTATAGCGATGAGCGCTGTCAGCATTGCCTATGCTTTCAGCAAGTTTATAATGGGCAGTGTGTCGGACCGTTCCGACGCCCGTAAGTTCTTGGTGATTGGCCTTATACTTAGCGCACTTACCATGATGGCTCCCGGCTTCATCCCGTTCAGCCCCGACCGTCCGCTGCTCAATATGATAGTGGTGTTTGTCCTCATGCTGTTCGTAGGCTGGCTGTCCGGTATGGGTTGGCCTCCGTGCGGACGTGTCATGGCGCATTGGTTCAGCCAAAACGAGCGCTCTTTCAAGATGAGCGTATGGAATACATCACACACCTTCGGAAGCGGCTCTCTCGGTCTTTTGGCTACAGCCGGCATGACCATGCTCATAAGTTTTGGTGTGCCGGAGTCGCAAAGTTGGAGAGGAGCATTTATTCTTCCCTCATTGGTGGCCATTGCAATTGCTTTTATTTGTTGGCTGCTGATTCGCGACACCCCGCAGTCATGCGGTCTTCCTTCTGTAAACGATTGGCGCAAGGATTATTCGGGGGTAAAGTCCAAAGTGGCGGATACTGAAAAAATTCCCATCAAGACGCTCTTTATCGATTATATTTTCAAGAACAAACTCCTTTGGGCTGTAGCTTTCGCCAATATCTTCGTATATCTTGTGCGCTACGGCATAGGCGATTGGGCACCCACTTATTTGCAGGAAAAAGGCATTATGACGGCAGCCGAAAGCAATCTCGCCTTTTCGCTGCACAATTATGCCGGCATCTTCGGCACCATAGCCTGCGGATGGATTTCAAGCAGATTCTTCAAGGGCAGATGCGCTCCCCCAAATGTTATTTTCATGGGAATAGTGCTCATCGGAGCCCTTATGTATTGGCAGTCGGGCTTTCTTTCAGGGGGTAATCCCCAAGCTCAGAAAACAATTATCTATGCGGCTCTTATCATAATAGGCTTCTGCATATACGGACCTGTCGCCCTAATTGGTATTCAAGCGCTGAATTTGGTGCCAAAGAATGCCGCGGGCACAGCAGCCGGTTTTGTGGGTCTTTTCGGCTATCTTTTCGGCGATGCCGTACTTGCTAAAATAGGCATGGGCTCCCTGATACAGCAAGCCGGGTGGAATATCTCCTTGATGATGTTTCCCATTGCATGTTTGCTTGCAATGATTTTATGCGCCCTTCCCTGGAAGAGCGAAAAAGCCATGCTTTAATCCAATACACGCACCACAACGCCTATTTTCCCGTTGCGGGTCCAAAGCCAGATTTTGTCGCCTTCCACTTTTTTTACTGAGAAGGCGACATTTTTTATTGCATTCACCTCATCCCCGGTGGTCCACATAAGAGTACCTGTAAGTTCCTGCCCTTCCGAGGTAGGCATTGCGGAAAGAGTGAGCATATAAAAATCCTGCATATCATCGGTTTGCACACGGAATTGTCTTTTTTCGCGGTTGAAGGATATTTGGCAGGTGTTGGGATTATAGGTGAAAAGGGTTTTCCCCTTCTGCACAAGTCTCATCTCATCGGAGTCTATGAAAGGCTCAATAAATTTATCGTCATTGCAGGCGCATACTATAAGCAGCATGGCAAGAAGAGGGAATATCTTTTTCATCTCGAAATTAATTAGCTTACAAATTTGGGTAATTATTGCTGAAATTGCAATTTGATGCAATAAGATTTGAGGATATATATAAAGAAATAAGACGTGTTTTTCAAGTTATTCATTTTTTTTTACTAACTTTGACAAGACAAGTAAAATATAATGAAAAGAGATATAATATATGTCCTTCTGATTATCTTGTTCATGGGATTAACTTCGGCTACGTGTGGGAAACAAGATCCCGATACACGAGACGAATTTTCCGTATCCCTGATAATCCCCGGCTCCGTAGATGTATCTGTAGGAGGAACAGTGGAATTTGCTGTGAAGGACGGCCAGGCGCCGCTCGTCTCGGATATTGTGCTGCTGACTTCCGAAAACAGCGGAGTATCTGTCCCCGCGGCCATACTTTCGTCAAGCGCCTCAAAAATCAGTTTCCGTCTTCCTTCCTCAATAACCTCCTCCGGCTTTTATAAGGTTTTTGTCAAGAGGGGGGAAAGAAAGAAAGAGATGGGTTCGACCTGGTTCAATATAGTTGTCAAACTCGATTTCGAACCGGATGCCTCCAGTACAATATATGGGCAGGTAAGGTGTAATGGCAAGGGAGTGGCAGATGTGGTTTTGTCAGATGGGGTGGAGGTTGTGAAAACCAATGAGGACGGTTATTATCAGATAGCATCCAAAAAAGCTTTCGGGTATGTTTTCGTATCCGTGCCAAGCGGCTATGAAGTTCCTGCGGAGGGAGCGTTGCCGAAGCTTCACTATATGCTCAAAAACGATGCTTCCACACCGGAGAGAGTGGATTTTGTCCTCTATAACGCCCCCTCGCAGGAAAAGTTCAAGTTGCTGGTGTTCGGCGATATTCACCTTGCAAACAGAACAAGAGACCTAATCCAGTTTAGGGATTTTATGGAAGATGTGAGTTCTTATCAGAGAACTAATAGCGGAGAACCGATTTATGGTCTTACACTCGGCGACATGACCTGGGACTTGTATTGGTTCAGCAATAAATTCAGTTTTCCGGAATATCTTCAAACGCTCGATTCCGGTATAAAAGGGCTTCCCATCTATCAAACAATGGGGAATCACGACAATAACTATATGACCTATTCGGACCGCGATGCCGCACAGGCTTATGTCAGTCAGGTAGCCCCTACCTTTTATTCTTATAATATAGGCAAATGGCATTTCATTGTCCTCGACGATATAGATTGTTCGCAATATGACGGCACCACAAGCCGTAATTACACTAAAAACTTTACCCCCGAACAACTCTCATGGCTGCAGAAAGATCTCGCAATGGTGCCGGCCGACACCCCGCTTGTAATATCGACACATGCGCAGATATTTTATCCCTCAGGCACATCTTCATTTGCAATTGACGGCGGAAACTCCCGCATAGCCAATACCACACAGTTTCTGAACATCATAGGCAATCGCAAGGCGCATATATTCACAGGACACACCCACATTATTTTCAATGTCACTCAGGATGAAAGCATAGTGGGAGGCCGTGATATTTTTGAACATAATTCGGGTGCCGTATGCGGAACTTGGTGGTGGACAGGTTATTATTCCGGCATTAACATTAGTACGGACGGCTCTCCGGGCGGCTATCAGATTGTCAGCTTTGACGGCAGGGACATATCATGGCAGTACAAGGCTACAGGCAAGAGTAAGGATTTCCAATTCCGCACTTACGACCGTAATACAATGGACCTTTCCATAGGGAATTGGGCTCCCAACTGCACAGATGTTACCGCTCAATCGAGATATGCAAAATATGCTTCATATTGGACAGGTACAAGTTCAAGCAATTATGTTTACTTCAATGTTTGGAATTATAATCCCCGATGGACAATTTCCGTAACAGAAAACGGCAATACACTTGATGTGACAAAGGTGGATGTATATGACCCCCTTCATATTGTCAGCTATGTCGCCCCGCGGGTAAATGAAAATTCTTCTTCACTTAACTTCGCTACCAATATAAACCGCCACACATTCAGGGTTGCCGCGGAATCTGCCGCCTCCACCCTCGAATTCAGGATTTCAGACGAATTCGGGAATGTGTATTCCGAAACCATGAAAAGACCGAAAACATTCAGTATAAATACATATAAATAAGATTAACAATATAATTAACACAAAAAACTAATCGCCTATGAAAGTGCTTTCCAGACTTTCCGTATTGCTGCTTGCAATATGGTGCATCACAATGCCTGCGCTTGCTCAAAACAACCGTACCATTACAGGTAAGGTGGTTGACAGCAAGGGGCAGGGCGTTATCGCCGCGGGTGTCATCATTGACGGCACCTTGCGCGGAACGCTTACCGATGATGACGGCCGTTTCGAGCTCGTAGTCCCTACCGGGGCTGTGACGCTCGAGGTGAGTTGTCTCGGTTATCTTACACAAAAAGTTTCGGTGCCTGCCGGCCAGTCCATCTTGGACATAATTCTTCCCGAGGGTGATATGACTCTGGAAGAAACAGTGGTAATCGGCTATGGTACTCAGAAAAAAGTGAATCTTACCGGCGCTGTAACTGCAGTGTCGGGCGAGGACCTTTCTTTAAGGACGGCCCATAACGCCACCCTTATGCTTCAGGGAGCTGTCCCTGGCCTCAATATCACCACCTCTTCCGGCAACCCCGGAAGCACGGCTTCCATAAATATAAGGGGAGTCACTTCCATCAATGATGCTTCCCCTCTCATTTTGGTGGATGGTGCGGTAGGAGATATCGATAGGGTGAATCCTAACGATATAGAGTCTATATCTGTAATAAAGGATGCCTCTGCCGCCGCAGTCTATGGCGCTCGTGCAGCTTTCGGTGTTATTCTCATTACCACTAAGCAGGGCAGGAGCCGCGACGACGGCAAAGCCACAGTTCGCTTCAGCGCCCGATATGGCTGGGAAGAGCCTACCACAAGCACCAATTACGAAAACAGGGGTTATTGGTCGGTTTATACCACTAATCTTTTCTGGGAACCCACCAAGGGCTCAAAATATATCTCATACAACGACAATGATATGATGCAGCTCTTGGCCCGCGTGAACGACAAGACGGAGCATCCGGACCGTCCGTGGGTGGTGGAGCAGACAATCGGAGGCAAGAAGCAATGGAAGTATTACGCCAATACGGATTATTGGCACGAGCTTTTTGTTGACAGACATCCGGTGCAGCAATATAATGTTTCCGTGACAGGCGGCAACAAGAATGTGAAGTATTTCCTATCCGGCGGATACGACAATCAAACCGGTATAATGAAGGTTAACCCCGATGTTTTTCAGAAATATAATCTCCGCGCCAAGTTCGACTTCCGTATAAACAAGTGGGCGACGATGTCCAATAATACGTCGTTTTATTCTTCCGGGTACGACTTCCAGGGCGTGGGTAATGTGGAGAACGTTATAGCATACGGAGCCCGTCACTTCCTGTCAAACTACACCCTCAAGAATCCCGACGGCACTTGGGTATATGCAGTTCCCTACCAGAGCTACCGTGTGGGTAACGGCCGCCATGCCATCGTTGGCAACAACAATAATATCAATAAGCGCGACCGCACAGACTTCAGCAACACTACGCAGCTCGTAATAAAACCCGTCGACAGTTTCTGGATTACAGGCAACTTCACTTACAGGTTCCGTCAGAACCGAAATACCAGTCGTACCACGAATTTCGCCTACAGGGTGAATCCCGATGATGAACTCTCGTATTATACCAGCGGCGCGGGGCTCAACGAGCTGACTGAGTCTGTAGCCACCTATCTATATAAGGCGGCGAACGTATTCGCTACATATGACGAAAAGTTCGGTCATCATCATGTTGCAGCCACGGTAGGCTGGAATATGGAAACCCAATATTACAAGACTTTTTCGGCATCTGCCGAAAATCTCATTTCGGATTATCTCAACGACCTCAGTCTTGCGGCTCCAGACACCACTACCGGTGAAATAATAGACAATGTTTCCGGAGGTCAGACCGAATACGCTCTTATGGGCTTCTTCGGCAGGGCCAATTACGATTATAAGGGCCGCTATCTTTTTGAGGTCAGCGCCCGACATGACGGCACTTCCCGCTTTGCTCCGGGACAGCGCTGGGGCTTCTTCCCTTCGGCTTCCGTGGGATGGCGTATTTCCGAAGAGCCCTTCTTCTCGTCAATAAGGAATACGGTGAATAACCTGAAAGTTCGCGGTTCAGTGGGAACTCTCGGCAATCAGAATGTAGCCAACTACATCTATATCCGAAGCATTAAGTTTTCGGATCTCAAGCATTCCTTCGGCGGCAGCTCGCTTCCGAAATATTCCTACCTGACGGCGCCCAATGCTTCCGACTTGAGTTGGGAGACTGCCGAGCAGTGGAATGTCGGACTCGATGCATCGGCTTTCAACAGCCGTCTGCAGTTCACTGCCGAAACCTATGTCCGCAACACGAAAGGAATGCTTACCGAGGGATTCGCCCTTCCGGCGATTTACGGAGCGGATTCTCCCCGGATGAATACCGCTGACTTGAGTACAAGAGGATATGAGCTGTCGCTTCAATGGCGCAATCAGATTAGAGTCGCCGGCAAACCGTTCGGCTATGGAATACGTGCAAGCATGAGCGATTTCTCTTCTGTAATAACCAAGTTCGACAATCCCGAAAAGGCTTTTGCGAAAACTTATTATGAGGGACAAAGGCTCGGCGATATCTGGGGCTTTGTCTGCAGCGGCATATTCCAGACCGATGAAGAGGCAAGAGACTGGACCACAGTGGTATATGATGGCGAAGGCAATCCCGTAGGCGGAGTGGACCAAAGCTATATGAACACTTATCTCCAGAACGGAGTATGGAGCGCAGGAAATCTCAGGTTTGAAGATCTCGACGGAGACCATAAAATCTCCACCGGCGAGAATACCGCCAATAATCCCGGAGACCGGAAAATTCTCGGCAATTCCCTTCCTCATTTGCAATATGGTATTACCTTGGATGCCGATTATTTGGGTTTCGACTTCTCCATCTTCTTCCAGGGAACAGGCAACCATTATTGGTATCCCACCGGCGGAAACTTTGCATTCTGGGGCCCGTATTCCCTCGGCTATTGCTCCTTCCTCCCGAAGAACTTCTTAGATAATGTCTGGAGCAAGGACAATCCCGACGCCTACTTCCCAAAGCCGGGTTCGAACCGCGCCTCAAACAGCAGGGGCGAGTTGGGAGTGGTGAACAGCCGCTATCTCCAGAATATCCGATACCTGAGACTCAAGAGCCTCAACTTCGGATACACTGTTCCTCAGAAGCTCACTCATAAGTTAGGCTTGGAAAAAGTGAGGATATACTTCTCCGGAGAGAATCTTGAATATTGGTCTCCGATAAAGAAGAACAGCGCTTACGTTGACCCTGAAGCGGCCATTGACCGTTCAGATGCCTACAACAACGGTTTCTACCCATGGCAGAAATCGTATATGTTCGGTATAGATATAACTTTCTAATATAGGAGACAAAAAGATGAAAAAATATATACTCATCCTGGTAACTCTTGCAATAGGCGCAGTTTCATGCGACTTCCTTGACAGGCAACCCTACGACTCCCTTACTCCCGGCGATTACTTCAAGACGGAGACTGACTTGCAGTTATTCTCCAATAACTTCTACGCCAGCGGCTATATTTTCAACAGTACTCCATACGATGGTCAGAACGACCTCTTTTTCCAAGGCACCACCATTCCGGACGAACTCAGGGGCGGTACAAACCGTCAGGTTCCTGCTTCAGGAGGCGGATGGAATTGGGGTATACTCCGCAAAATCAATACGCTTCTCGGCTATATAGACCAGTGTGAAGATGAACAAGTAAAATTAAAATATACGGCTTTGGCTCGTTTCTTCCGTGCGGCCTTCTATTTTCAGAAGTTGCAGAGATTCGGGGATGTCCCCTGGATTGACCGCGAACTCGGCTCTGCCGATGAAGAATTACAGAATCCGCGCGATAACAGGGAGGTGATAATCACTCATATGATAGAGGATGTGGACTTTGCCATAGAAAATCTTCCGACTGCGGTTTCGACCTATCGCGTGAACAAGTGGGCGGCTCTTGCACTCAAGGCGCAATTCTGCCTCTATGAGGGCACTTTCCGCAAATATCACGCAGGTGATGTTTTCCTGCAGACCTTGCCGGCCGATGCCAAGGCGCCTGCTTATTATCTGGGTCTTGCAGCAAATGCGGCAAAGGAGATAATGAACGGCAATATGTACAAGCTCTTTACTACCGGCAATCCGAATTCCGACTACGGAACGCTTTTCAGGCAACCCAATGCAAGCAAGGACGAATACATATTGGCGGTGGACTACAACACCAGTCTTCAGCTTGTACACGACCGCACTTTCAATTTCAGCCAGAACGGCAGTTATATGCTTTCTAAAAAAGCTGTGGATATGTATTTGAAAGCGGACGGCACTCGCTTTACTTCCGAGGCTTTATGGCAGACCAAGGGTTTCATAGATCAGGTTTCGGGACGCGATCCGCGCCTTGCCCAGACCATTGTTACCCCCGGCTATAAAAGAGTCAGTACCGGCGCCGCAAAGGATGTATCATATCCCTGGCTCACCCGTGCTTATAGCGGTTACTATCCACATAAGTTCGTGATGGACTTCGGTACTGCCTCGGCGAATGCCGCTGTGGACCCCACAGACAAATCCTACAACGACCTGCCCATCTATCGCTATGGAGAAGTTCTGCTTAATTATGCAGAGGCTCATGCGGAATTGGGAGACCTTACTCAGGCAATGCTTGATGAGAGCATCAATCTCCTGCGTGACCGCGTAGGTATGCCTCATCTTTCCCTTGCCGCGGCCAATGCCGACCCGGATTGGTATCTTTCCCATCCCGATTATGGATATAGCAATGTTTCAGGCGCCAATAAGGGCATCATCCTCGAAATCCGCCGCGAGCGCACAGTGGAACTCATGGCCGAAGGCGATTTCCGCTGGAACGACTTGATGCGCTGGAAGGAGGGAAGTTGCATCGCCCAGGCGATGGAAGGCTTTTATGTGGCGGCAGAGGGGGATGTAGACCTTTCGGGAGATGGCGTGGCCGATTATTATCTCTATAGCGAGAACGACCCGGGAGGCAATCCCATCAAGCATCAGGTTAAACTCACCGAAGGCACTAAGGGAAATATCGTGCCCTTCACCATAACTCATGTCTTCGATGAAACAAGAGATTATCTGTTCCCGATTCCTTCCAACGAAAGGTTGCTTAACCGTAATCTTACCCAGAATCCGAATTGGGATGACGGTTTGGATTTTTAAGGAAATTCTAAAAAGATAGAATATGAAAAACATAATTAAAATTTTAATGGCGCTTCTTACTCTTGCTGCTTTCTCTTTTACATCATGCAAGAAAGAAGAGCAAAGCCTTTCCAAGGCCGTGATCGTGAGCGCTTCCCAGCTGACTTTTGCCGGGCAGAATGCTGATCCTCAAATAATTACCGTGTATGCAGATGGCGGCTGGCTTGTAAAGGATGCCAAATCCTTACCGACATGGCTCTCTGTCAGCCCCACAACAGGCACAGGTACTACTGATGTTACCATATCCGTTACCGACAATATTCGCGATGGAGCTCTTGACAACAACCGGAAGTACACAATCGTTTTCAAAGGCGGCACCGATGCCAGCGAATCACCGATGGTGGTACTGCAAGAAGGCGACAAATACCGCGACATTCCGAATTCAAGCGTCAGCCAGGTTGTTGCAATGGATGACGATGCCGTGGTAATAGTGCCGGACGCTCAGGTTGCTGCGCGTACGGGTGCAGGCGTGGTGCTTACAGACGGGACTTCCAACATCTACGCATATTGCGACACCACGGGAATCAAAGTGGGGGACAAGGTTAGTGTCAAAGGTGATAAAGATACTGAAAATACAATTCCCGTCCTATCTAATGTGGATGAGATTACTGTCAAGGAAGCCGGAGTGATGACATATCCGGAGCCGGTAGAGGTGACAGAGATTGACAGCTATGCCCCGACTTCTTCCGAATTTTTTATGGCTCAGGGCCTGCTTACTCAAAACAATCTGAAGCTTGGCTCCTATGGTGCTGACGGCAAGTTTGTTGTCGCTCCTAATCTTATCAGCATCAATATCCTGGCTCCCGACGCCAATCTTGGCGTGCCCGCTCTTTCCGGCCACGTCGTAACCGTTTATGGTTACTTCGAGGGAATTGCCACGCCGGTAATCAATATGGCGTTGGCGAAGATAGAGGACAACGGACTCGAAGACAGACAGCCCATTTATTATGAAAGCTGGCAGGGACAAAGCGAGAACAAGCAGAAGGTGGCAGACTGGAGCCTCACAAATATGATGGGTACCGGAGTTGAGGGAGTAACTTATGCCGCCGGCTCAGCAGTGGATATTCGCTGGACCTATAAGCAGGGAAGCGCAACCGGTTATCTGAAATATGTGAACGAGCTATGGAAGGGTCCTGAAAGCAACCCATATGCCCACACCGGTGCAGAAAATCCGGATGAGCAGGCCGCACACCTCTATGCAGGCACAGGCACTTTCAATGCCGCTGAATCCTGGGTGGAGATACGCGATATAAAGATAGGCAGAGCAAAGGCCCTTAAACTCGGTATGGGTATATTCGGCGTGAATGGATGGGAGACTGAGGCTCCTGCGGAATTGCCTTATACCTTTAAATATAAGTTCGATAATGAAACTGCCTGGAGCTTGCTCGATAATGTCAGCTTCACGGGCAACTGGCATTGGTACACTCTTCGCGCATTTGCTGTTCCATCGGGAGCAAGCAGCGTAAGTTTCAGATTGGAGCCCCCCGCTGCCAACTATGCACGCTTGGATGACATTACCCTCGTTGAGGCGGATCCTTCCGAGGCGGGAGAAGAACCCTCATATCTTACCCTGATTTCCGAGAAGAATATAGAGGTGCCGCCGGCAGGAGGCGATTTCAGCGTCACCATCGAGACCAATGTAAGCACTTTCGAACATAATTTATCGGATTATCCATGGATAACTCTGAAGGGAGTTGAACAAAGCGATAAGGTTTATACCATAAATCTTACTGCTGAAGAGAACACCGGCGCAGACCGTGTTGCCGAGCTCAGACTCTACAATACTGCCGAGAGCGTTGAAGCAAGCGTGAATGTCAGCCAGAAGAGCAATGCAGCTCAATCACTGCAACTTACCTCTCCCGATGCTTTCTCCTTGCAGCGAGAGGGCGGAGATATTGAGGTAAGATTCAAGACCAATTCCAAGTTCGGCTACGAAATCCCCGACAGCTGGATAAGCATTAAGAGCGCTGTTCCGGCGTCTTCTCCGGACGAGGAAACTGTGGTTACGCTCAATATAGCGGCCAATAACGGCGCCGCTGTCCGCAGGTCTACACTCAGTCTCTACACCGAAGACAAAAGCGTGGACACCCTCATCTATGTTGCTCAGGATATGAACATACCTACAGAGAATGTTGTATTCTCCGATGACTTCTCGTGGATGCGCACTATTATAGATACATATAATGCGGCCAATGCCGGCAAGGAAATCGGTGATGCCGTGGGTCTAAGGGATGTCGGCTCCAACGCTCCGAATGCCTATACCTATGTTCCCGACCTCATTACGGAGTTGGGCACCCGAGGTTATGTGGACCTGAATCCTACGCCAAAGGTAATTTATCCTCAGGATGCCTACTTGAAGTTCGGAAAAACCGGCTATCACACAGGTATTCAACTACCCAAGTTCTCAAGCTTGACTGCGGCGAGCGACCTGACTCTGAGTTTTAATTACTGTGCTCATATCAAGACAGATGCAGCCTTCACGGTAGACCCTGTTGAATTGTTTGTGGATGTTGCCGGCGGCGGCACGGTGGTGACTGCATCAGGTGAGGCAGCCACGAGCGATGCCATCACTTCCAATCAAGAGAGCGGAAACAAGCGCAATCTCTATTGGCAGACAGCCACGGTGGAATTGAAGGGCATAACTGCTGAATCGACAATAAGCATTCATCCTACACCTTTGCAGACCGGTAAAGACGGCAGTGTGGTGAAACGCTGGTATCTCGACAATATAGTGGTTATCAAGACAGGCGGCGGTCCTGCTCCAGCAGCGCCCCTCGATGCCGAGTGGCAGTTCAGCGCAGACGATTTGGTTAACTATGCCGACAACTTCGGAGGCACTGCCGGTGTTCTTGACAATACAGAGGGCTTCGGAGGAAAGTTCGTACAGTCCAACCTTAAAGAGGGCGGCAAGATAGAATATTACAATACCGACAAAACAACTGTGGATGTTGATGGCACTTGCAAGAGAATAGTAGGAGGTACCGGTCATCCTTACGCGGTCGGCGCTTGGCCGGGAGACTATTGGCTGTTTACCGGCGATACCGAAGGAATTTTCCAGGCAGGTTCCAAATTCCAGATAACTTATCTTACAAGATGTTCCAATACCGGTCATAAATATTGGATGCTGGAATATTATGACGGAGTTGACTGGCAGCCTGCAAAAACCGTTGAGACGGCCGATATAGGCGGGGAGACAGTGAGCTACAACTTTGCTCAAACTGCCAGCGACCAGACAGTGGACTGTACCTTCACCATTGCACAGCCCTGCGACAAAGTACAATTCAGAATGCGCTGTGTTGCCAACTGGCAGGTTAACGGGAAGGGAGCGCTCACTAAAACCAACGCCGGTACAGTGCGTATAGCAGGTGCAGTTGGTACAAGTCCGATATTTAAGTCGGTGGAATAATTATTCAAATACTTCCGCAACAGCGAATTGCCGTTGACGGTCCGAAACCGAATTTTGTCAGCTTCGAGCTTTTGCAGAGAAGCTGACAATTTTCATCTTACACTTATCTCTTTTATAAGGATGTCTTTGCTGCCGTCTTCCCAAAAAATTTCGGCCTTCAGAAGTCCGGAGATGAGCAGGGTGTAAAGTCCGTCGGGACCTGCCTCAATGGGGGTGTCGTTGAAGTACCAGCGGATTTCTGCCGCAGAGGCGGTGTTGAAGGCTTGAAGAGGGATTTTGCTTCCGGGCTTGAATCCCCCGCTCAAATTGCGCTCTGCGCCTTTAAGGTAGATGAAGGGGAACAAACCTGCACGCGTCGACAGCGTTCCCGCAGAGATTCTTCCGGAAAAGAAGGGTTTGCCGCTGCGTATGATTTTTACCGTAAGCCTATAGCTGGTAGAGGGGGACAGTTCGTCAATAAGGCAGCTCCAATTGTTTTCTTCCCCTCTTACTCCTATGTGGGTGGAGAGGGTGTCGGCATCTTTAGTGCAAATCACATTGCACCTGTCAATATCGGAGATGCTTTCATCACATTTCCAATTCAGGATGACCGAGGTCTGGAAAGGAGTTACCCTGAGTCCGCTGATAGGTCTGCTTAAATTGAAAGTAACGGTGCCGTCCGCTGTTTGTGAGATACCGGAAATTGCAAGGGGGGAGAGGGTGCCGTCCCAAAACCGGAAAGGAGGAGTGGTTTCTGAAGAAAAACTTTCAATCTCTCCTGCCGGGAAAAAGGGGGTTTCGTTATTGGGGGCTTCCAATTCCACGCATTGATGTTCGGGATTGCAGTTTACCCGATTCAGTCTCCATCGCTCGGCTGCAGTGAGGTTTCTACCATCCCAATCACTCCATAGGGCATCTCCGCCCGATCTGTCGAAATGATAAATCACCATACCCCTGCCGCCTATATAGGCATCCCAACCTTCATCTACACGGCTTTCCGCAAGGAAGACTTCGCCTTCTTCGGGTCCGGAAAATATGAAATATGTGCCATTGCGGCTTATCGGTTCAAGGCTGTAAAAGCCAGCAGTGTCTATTTCTATTCCATTGCCGGCGCCTATGGTGTAATAGTCGGGAGCGCACCAGTTAGGGGGAGTATGTCCGAGATTGTTGGTGTTGCCTCTGTCCATTAGCGCTAAACGCCCCCATAACGCCTTGGATATGCCTCCGCTGCCTTCTTTATCGGTATCGTAATAATCTTTCAGTCCGAGCACATGAGAATATTCGTGCGCCATATGGCCTATGCCTGTAAAATTGCCGGTAGAATCAAGTTCCGGAGCTATGGCATAGCAGATGAGTTTCCTATTATTGAATCGGGGATAGACATTGCGCGAGGCAAATTCTACATATTGGGGTCGGAACATGTCTCGGGCAGTTGTATCCAACTCGCACTTGCCGGGCACCATAATAAGCAGGTCGCGCACCTCGCTTGTTGAGCCGTTGGAATAGTCGGCGAAATTCACAGAGTCGGTAGCTGCAGCGCAAGCATCTATTACTCCCAAATACATATGATCATCATTGTATGTGGGGCTGTTGTTACCGTATTCGGAGTGATTTTTATTAAGGGTGATTACAGGGCCTCTTACGAAATTGAATTGGGGGTTCCCATGGAATTGATCGTTGAAATAGAGGGTGAGGCTGTCGGTGAATTTTTCAAACTCGGGGTAAGAAGCTTTGAATTTGAGATCCTGAAATTGCACGAACAGCACCAAGGCTTTTTTTTCTTGGGCGATGCCGGTAAGGCACAGTAAGAGTAAAATGATTATCGGTTTCAGGCGCTTCACAAATGCAAATATAATAAAAAAATCAAGGGCCGATAACCTCGCGGCTGTCGACCCTTAGACGTGTACTAAAACCTAAACCTACAACATAGATGCAGGTGGTTTTAGAAATGTTGCATCTAAAATGAGAAAAAGTGCAAAAAATTACTTCTTTGCAGCTTCTACAGAAGCCTTACGGAATTCCTTAAGGTCCTTCATGAGTGCAAGAGCGGCCTTGCGGGCGCGTGCGCCGGCAGCCTTGTTGCCCTTTACGAGTTGAGCTTCTGCATTAACTTGAAAGAGTTCAATGTTCTCGTTGATTTTTGCTACAAGTGCTTTCATAATACTTGATTTTTTAAAAAATTATTGGTTTAAAATGTTGATTGTGTCAATAAAAATCTCTCGCAAGATATTGATTTTTTGTGACATATGCAACACTCAGGGGCAATTTTTTATGGTTTTTCTTCTTTTTTTTGTGTGTTGATAAAATTCATGGCCTTGTCGATTCCAAGAAAAATCCATTGTTCCAAGCCCTCCGCCATTTTTTTACAAAGCTCAGGCATAGCCGTAAGTTGCTGAGGGTCAAGGGGTCCTAATACAAAATCGATTTGCTCGCCTTCGTGAAAATCGCGCCCTACGCCCATTCTGAGACGGGGGAACTCATTGGTCTCCAAGCACTCCTCTATGCTTTTAAGGCCGTTGTGACCTCCATCACTTCCGCTCTTGCGAAGCCTTAAAGTGCCGAAAGGAAGATTTATGTCATCGCATATCACCATCAATCTTTCTTCTGTAACAGGGAGTTTCCCCATCCAATAACGGACGGCTTTGCCGCTGAGGTTCATATAGGTGGATGGTTTAAGCAGATAGATTTGCCGGCCTTTTATTGTAAGATTCGCTATATCTCCATAGCGCTCGGTACGAAAAACGGCACCGGACTCTTTTGCCCAAGCGTCCAGTGCCATAAAACCCATGTTGTGGCGGGAAAGAGCATACTCGGAACCTATGTTTCCAAGACCTGCTACTAAATAGCTTTTCCCTGCCATGACTCAGTGGGGAAAATTGCTATTCTTCTGCCTTGGCTTCGCCTTCTTCAGCACCCTCTACCGCCTCTTCTCCCTCTTCAGCAGCGGTTTCTACCGCAGCCTCTACATTGCGGGTTGTGCGAACCATGCAGATTACCGCATCTTTATCGGTAAGAACATTTACCTTATCGAGTTTGATATCGTCGGCTACAATCCTCTTGTCGAGATCGAGATCATCGATAGGAACCGTAATGCTGTCGGGAAGGTCTTTCATAAGGGCGCTCACGCGGAGGGTGCGAAGCCTCTGGCTGAATTTACCTCCCTTCTGAACACCCTTGGCGTGTCCGGTGATAATCAATGGAATATCTATTGCGATGGGCTTCTTCTCATCAACAGCAAGAAAGTCGACATGAAGGCATATATCATCTACGGGATGAAATTGAAGTTCGTGAACGATGGCTGTACGTGCCTTTTCGCCGTCGAGCACTAAGTCCACTATGTAAGCGGCCGGAGTGTGTGTCAGGCCTCTAAGGTCCTTTGCATTAACTGTGAAGAGGATGTTTTCTGTGCCGCCTCCATAGAGATTGCAGGGTACTAAACCCTCGCGGCGGAAAGCCTTGACAGGGGCTTTACCCCCGGCTTTGCGGCTCGTGCCTTTAAGTTCAAAATGTTGCATAATTTTTAAAATGTGTTACTCAATTCCTGGCCAAATTGGGGGCCGGAATCCCATTGCACCAAAAATCTCAGGATTTTTTTAGCCTGCAAATTTACTAAAAAATATTTATTTGACAAGTTCTGTCGCCTTATTCCATGCGAGGGTTTTGTAAAAACCATCAAGGCGGACAGTGCGGATGTCCGAAGACGGAAGATACATGCTCATGCCACAGAATGTGTTTATTCTAAAGCCTCCGGAGCCTAACATAAAGGAAGGGCTTGCCTCTTTATAGCTTATGCATGCATCCAAAGCGTCTTTCAAAGCGGCCTTCTCCGATGCGTCAATGCCGGCTTTTACCAGAATGTCTTCAAGGTCAAAGAAAAAGTGGTGGTTAAGGCGATAAAATCCCTGAACATTTTCTTTACGAAGCTCGAATATTTCTGTTCTGTATTTCTCGAATAATTCTTTGCAGAGGGTGGCCAAGTTGTGCAATCCGTTGCACACTACCGTGGTGCTGGTTGCTCCATAGTCGGGGTGTTCCGACCAGAGGTCGAAATAGGCCTTGCTGAAACCTTCGGGCGTACCGTCATCGGCAAGCAATTCAGAGGTAAGCACATCGTAATTGTATCCTCTGCCCGGCACCTCAGCCGAAGAGAAACAAATCTTGTCGCATAAATTCCTGAGCTCGTATGCCACCTCTACGCCTCCAAGCAGACAGGCATCGAATACAATGCATTTCAAGTGCATTGGAATGGCGCTTGCAAGGTCGGTGATTTCCATTTCCAAAGTGCCTCCATATAAGCTCTGCTCAATACCGAAGGTTTTGGTTATAGGACCGAACTGTGGGAAAGTGTAGGACGAGGGCTCTGTGTTTTTTTTCATATAGAAAATATTCCCTCCGCTTGTTTCGGGATTATTATAATATCCTTTTGGCAGCCATCCTGTTCCATGTGAGGAAAGGATTAGTGTGAAATGGCTTTTCGGGAAATTATCGTATGCCGATTGGAGTACAGCTCTCATTACTTCGACTTCCAGTGCGCTTCTGCCTGCCTCTACGGTATATAGAGTATCGATTTTCAGAGCTCCGTATTCGTCTCTTTTTATATTTTGCAGATAAGAAGGATTGCTTGAATCCATATGCGGAAACAGCAGCAAAACCTTTTTTGAGCCCTCCTGCGGAAGACTGCCGCTTTTAACTGTTTTTATGTTTCCGCCTATGAGATATGAAATGTCGTTTGCCGCTGCGGCATAGAAAATCACAACATCGCTTTTTTTGGAATTATCGGTGAAGCTATAGCCCATTTCCCCCCTTTCGCAGCCCGCAAGAATTGCAAGAAAAGAGAGCAGTGATAATAGCTTTTTAAACCTCATATCCTTCAAAGATAATAATATTTTTTAACTTTGCCATATGGGTGAGGACAATGTGATTAAAGAGTATGCCTATTATCTTCGGATGGAGAGAAATAACTCTCCCAATACCGTTGCCGCATATACGGCCGATGTATCCGACTTCTTCTCTTTCCTGGCCGAAAATTCCTTAGAAACCTCACATAAGAACCCTTCCACGCAGGATATTGAAAACTATCTCATTTCCCGTTCCGATATTTTATCGGCCAGGAGCCAGACGCGCGTGTTGTCTTCGCTTTCATCCTTCTTCGTCTGGCAGATTCTGGAGGGAATGCGTAAAGATAATCCTTGCGATAATGTGGATCGCCCCAAACTCGGACGTTATCTTCCCAAAGTGCTTTCGCCTGAGGAGGTTGCGCTTATAATGGACAGCGTAAAATCGGACAGTTGGCAGGAATTGCGCGATAAGGCGATTTTAGAGTTGCTTTATGGCTGCGGATTGCGGGTTTCAGAGGCCTGCAATCTGCTTATTTCGCAGGTTTTTTTAGAGGAGGGATTTGTGAGGATAATAGGCAAAGGCAATAAGGAGCGTCTTGTGCCGATGGGAGGAATGGCTATTGATGCTTTTCGTAATTATTTGAAAGCCCGTCCGGAAGCGGATGGCAGAGAATTTGACGACACTGCCTTTTTAAATCGTTTCGGCAGGCCGCTCAGCCGCATATCAGTATTCAACATGGTGAAAAAGCAGGCTTTGATTGCAGGGATAAGCAAAGAGATTTCCCCCCATACTTTCCGACATTCATTCGCCACGCATTTAATCGAAAACGGGGCTGACCTCCGTGTAGTGCAGGAGATGCTCGGTCACGAAAGCATTCTCACAACAGAGATTTACACCCACATCGACTCCGCCACCTGGCAGGCCGAAGTGCTCAGCCATCATCCCAGAAGATAGGGCTTTACAAGTTAAGATAAAGCTTCTAAAGGCTCCTGAAACCTATTGCTTTTTTAGCGGCTTTAAGGGTTATGCTTGCATTTGCGCGAGCCTTTTCGGCTCCTTCGCGCACCACCTTCCCAAGATAGGCATCATCTTTCGAGATTTCCATAATCCTATCCCTTATGGGCAGGGTCACCTTGCATATATCGGCGGCAAGCTGCTTTTTAAGATCGCCGTAGCGTATGGAGCAGTCGTTCCATTTTTGGTCGAAATACTCTACCGTGTCAGCTGTGCTTACGAGTTCAAGCAGGGTGAAGAGGTTTTGAATCACCTCCGGCTTTTCTGAATCGGGAGCTTGAGGTCCGTTGTCGGTAACAGCTCTCATCACCTTTTTGGTAATAGTCTTTTCATCATCTATAAGGAAGATGCCGTTGCCCTCGCTCTTGCCCATTTTACCGCTGCCATCTAAACCGGGAACTTTAATGGAGCCTCCGCCGAAATTCATTGCATGCGGCTCGGGGAAGACCTCTACGCCATAAAAATTATTGAAGCGTTTCGCATATACGCGGGCCATTTCCAAATGCTGGTCCTGGTCTTTGCCCACCGGCACCCAATTGGCTCTTTGAATGAGGATGTCGGATGCCATAAGTACAGGATAGGTGAGCAGGCCGGCATTCACATTGTCAGAGTTCTTGCGCACCTTGTCTTTGAAGGCGGCGGTGCGTTCAAGCTCGCCCTTGTAAGCCAGCATATTAAGCAGTACAAAGAGTTCACTCACCTCGGGAATATCGCTCTGAATAAAGAGAGCGCATTTGTCAGGGTCCAATCCGGCGGCGAGATATTCCGCCAAAATGTTTTTCACATTGGCGTGAAAGTCTGTCGGATGAGGATGGGTGGTGAGGGAATGGAGGTCTGCTATAAAAAAGTAGCAGTCGTAACTGCTTTGAATTTTCACAAAGTTGCGCAGCGCCCCGAAATAATTGCCGAGGTGCAGATTTCCGGTAGGTCTTATTCCGCTTAAAACTATATCCATTTTTACTTTAATTTTGCATCTTCTGCCATGGCCTTATTGTAGCATTCGCGGCAGAGAGGCTCATAAACGTCTTTTTCGCCGAGCACCACAAGCTTTTTGCTATGGCCGAGGCGGTGCGAATGGTTTGCCAAAGCTCCGCATTTTACGCAGATGGCGTGAACTTTTTGTACATATTCGGCAACTGCCAAAAGAGCGGGGATTGGGCCGAAAGGCTTGCCGAGATAGTCGGTATCCAGTCCTGCAACAATAACGCGGATACCTCTGTTTGCAAGTTGCTGGCATACATCCACAAGGCTTGGGGCGAAAAACTGCGCCTCATCAACTCCCACCACCTGCACATCTTCGGGTATATTCAGCATTTCTTTTGGGTCCTTGATGGGCTTGGCTTCCATCTTTTGAGCATCGTGCGAAACCACCTCCAAGTCGGAATAGCGGGTGTCCACTTCCGGTTTGAAAATAGCTATCGTTTGATTTGCGAAGCGCGCGCGGCGCAGGCGCCTGATTAGTTCTTCGGTCTTTCCAGAGAACATAGAGCCGCATATTACCTCTATACAGCCTGTCTTTTTACTTTCGTAATACATTATGCCTCTCGTTTTTTATTTTGGCCTTGCAAAAATAGGCGTTTTTAACGACATTTGCAATAAGCTTTATGAAAGGAACTTTGTACATAGTGCCGACCCCTGTGGGTAATCTGGAAGACATTTCTCTCAGAGCGCTCCGCGTGCTTAAGGAGTGCGAGCTCATTTTAGCCGAAGACACCCGTACGAGTTTGGTGCTGCTAAGCCGCTATGATATACGCAAACCGCTTTCATCATATCATAAATACAACGAGCACAGCAGCATAGAGACCATAAAAAATATGCTCTTAGACGGTAAAGACATTGCTCTTATCAGCGATGCCGGTACTCCGGGCATATCCGACCCGGGTTTTCTGCTTGTCCGCGCTTGTGTGGCGGAAGGCATAGAGCCGATAACCCTTCCGGGTGCAACCGCATGCATTCCTGCATTGGTGTCGAGCGGTCTGCCGTGCGACCGCTTCTGCTTCGAGGGCTTCCTGCCGCAAAAGAAAGGGCGCTCCTCGGCTTTGGAAAACCTGCGCGAAGAGCGCCGCACCATGGTTTTTTATGAGTCTCCATACAGATTAGTTAAAACGCTGGAACAGTTCATAGAGGTATTCGGGCCTCAACGGCTTTGCAGCGTTGCGCGTGAAATCTCCAAAATTCATGAAGAGCACGTGCGCGGCACCTTGCAAGAGGTGCATTCTCATTTTGTCGCTACCGATCCAAAAGGCGAAATTGTAATTGTGGTGGCCGGACTTCCCAAGGAGCCCCGTGCAGAGCACCGCAACAAATTCAAGGACGGTGGCGATGAGCGGCAAGAAAACTTCAAATAAACCTTCAGCCGTCTTCAAGGTCGGCGCCATCTCCCTGGCGTTCATGATTTTGGGCTATCAGGTAGCCCTGTTCATGCATAGGGCTGCGGCCGAGCGGATAGTTGCCAACCGCGATTGCCCCGACACAGTGTATGTACTTGATAGGGAGATGGCAAAGGAAATTCTGTCCGATTCCGCAATGCGGCAAAAGGCGGCAGGGCTCACAGCTACCGTCTCTTCAGGGCGAGGCAAAGCCCAACAGCGCGACACCGAATCCGCCTTCGGGCAGGGCCAAGCCCAACAGACCGCCCCGGCGGCAGGGCAAATCGCCATCAAAAAACCCTCTCCGCATTCGCCGGCAGCCAAGGCCATTGCGGAAAAGTATTCCCCCCGAAAAGTCGAGAGCTTCGAATTCAATCCCAACACAGTGAGCGTAGAAGACCTTATGCGCCTTGGCTTCAGCGAAAAACAAGCTGCGAGCATAGATAATTATCGCAATAAAGGAGGCCGCTTTCGGCGTAAAAGTGATTTTGCAAAGTCCTTTGTGGTCAGCGATTCCGTGTATAAGAGATTGGAAAAATACATCTCAATACCCAAAATAGATATTAACAAGGCTGATTCCGCAGAATTTGATTCCCTTCCCGGCATCGGGGGATGGTTTGCAAAGAATATGGTGGAATACCGCTCCCGTCTGCGCGGCTATTCATGCACAGAGCAGCTTATGGAAATCTATCGCTTTGATGCCGAAAAATACGAGGCATTGAAAGACCTGATAACCTGCTCCGAAGCGGAGGCTTATCCTTTTTGGTCCGCTCCCGCCGATAGTCTGCGCTTGCATCCGCACATACGCTCCTGGCAAACCGCCAAGGCGATAGTGTTTTATCGCGAGCATAATACCCGCGACAAATGGACGATAGACGCCTTGCTTGCCGCCGGAATAATTTCCGAGCAGCAGGCGGCAAGGCTCCGTTTATGTAAGTTGAATTAGTCTTTGATGGCTTTCAAGGCTTCCCTTATCTTGCGTTCTATTTCCTCAGAGAGCTCTACATTGTCTCTAATCAGCTGCTTGGTATTCTCGCGGCCTTGGGCAAGCTTATTGCTGCCATAGCTGAACCACGAGCCGGATTTTTGAATTATATTCAACTCCACTCCAAGGTCCACAATCTCGCCGTAGCGGGAAATGCCCTCGCCGAACACTATGTCAAATTCCGCCTTTTTGAAGGGGGGCGCCATCTTGTTTTTCACCACCTTTGCGCGGGTGCGGTTTCCAAGGGCCTCATCTCCGTCTTTTATCTGAGTTATGCGCCTTACATCTATACGTACGGAAGAATAAAACTTGAGAGCGTTACCGCCCGTGGTGGTTTCGGGGTTGCCGAACATTATGCCGATTTTTTCGCGCAACTGATTTATGAAAATGCAGCAGGTGTTGGTTTTTGCTATGTTGGCGGTGAGCTTGCGGAGAGCCTGGCTCATAAGACGGGCCTGCAGGCCGACCTTATTGTCGCCCATTTCGCCTTCGATTTCGGCTTTCGGAGTGAGGGCGGCCACAGAGTCGATTACCACAATATCCACCGCGCCCGAGCGGATGAGATTGTCTGCAATTTCCAAAGCCTGCTCGCCGTTGTCAGGCTGAGAGATGAGCAGAGTATCCACATTCACGCCTAAATTCTTGGCATAAGTGCGGTCGAAAGCATGCTCGGCATCTATCATAGCCGCTATGCCCCCTAATTTTTGCGCTTCCGCAATGGCGTGGATGGCGAGTGTGGTCTTGCCGCTGGCCTCCGGACCGTAGATTTCCACTATGCGTCCCCGCGGGTAGCCGCCTATGCCTAAAGCGTGATCCAGCGCCACGCTGCCGCTTGGAATAACCTGGGCATCGCTCCATTCTGGCCGGTCTCCCAACTTCATGATCGTACCTTTCCCGTAATCTTTCTCGATTTTGTCGATCGTAGCCTGCAATGCCTTTAATTTGGCGGCATTCATGGCTTGTTTTTCTTCTGCTTCTTTAGCCATAATGTTATTTTTTAGTTAAAAAATTCCGGCGCTTGCGCCGATAGACAAATATAGGCAAAAAAATTCTTACATTTGTGTTTGGATGGAAAACTTGCTCGGAAAAAATTTGGATGCCTTAAGGGACGCTGCCCGGAGCTGCGGACTCAACGCTTTTGTGGGCAATCAGATAGCCGATTGGATGTATAAAAAACGAGTAACTGATTGGGAGCAGATGGCAAATATATCCAAGGCATCCAAACAAGCGCTGCAGGAAAAATACACTTTGGGAACAGTGGCTCCGGCTGGCAGCGCAATCTCTTCCGACGGTACGAAAAAATATCTTTTCCCTGCGGAATGCGCAATTTCCGAAGACAAAAAGTTAAAGTCTTTCATAGAGGCCGTCATGATTCCGGAAGAAGAGCGCAAAACGCTTTGTGTAAGCAGTCAGGCAGGCTGCAAAATGGCTTGCCGCTTTTGTATGACGGGGCGCCAGGGCTGGTGCGGCAACTTGAGCACAGCAGATATACTCAATCAATTTTTAAGCATAGACGAGAACGGAGAACTCACCAATGCCGTGTTTATGGGCATGGGGGAGCCTCTCGACAATTACGATGCCGTAAGCAGAGCGCTGGAAGTTATTACCGCCCCATGGGGTTTCGCCTGGAGTCCGAAGCGAATCACCCTGAGCACAATAGGGGTGTTGCCTGCTCTCAAGCGTTTTCTGGATGAGAATCGCTGTCATTTGGCTGTCAGCCTTCATAATCCTTTCCCGGAGGAAAGGGCGGAATTCATGCCCGTGCAAAAGGCTTATGATGCGAGGGAGATAATAGCTCTTCTTCGCACCTACGACTTCAGCGGTCAGCGCCGCGTCAGTTTCGAATACACCATGTTCAGCGGTTGGAACGATACCAAACACCATGCCGATGCCCTTATAAGGCTCTTAAGGGGTCTGGAGTGCCGCGTAAATCTCATCCGCTTTCACGAAATCCCCGATTTCCCTTACAAATCCTCATCTCTGCAAATCATGGCGGCTTTCAGAGACCGCCTGAACAACAACGGAATCATCTGCACCATAAGGGCCTCCCGCGGCGAGGATATTCTTGCCGCCTGCGGAATGCTGGCCGGCAAACAATATTAAAGAGATAAACACTATTAAACAGGCAAAAACTACAAAAGACGAAACAAGCCCGAAAATGAAAAAAATCATACTGATAATATCCATTCTGTTTTTTACTGCCTCTGCCTTTGCCCAGCAGAGTTATGATTTGGTTTCGTCCAGCGTCGATCCGGAAGGCGATGCCGTGGTGTTCAGGCAGATGCAGAATCGAATGTCGCAAATCCGCTCGCATTATGCCCGCCCCACAGTGGCGGTGGTGCTGAGCGGCGGCGGGGCGAAGGGGGTGGCTCATGTTGGTGTGCTCAAGCGTCTCGAGGAAAAAGGGATTCCCGTGGATATGGTGCTCGGCACCAGCATGGGCGGTTTGGTGGGAGGTCTTTATGCGCTTGGCTATACCCCTGCTTTTATGGATTCTCTTTTCCGTACAGCCGACTGGGATTTTCTTCTAAGCGATGATGTCGACTCCAAATATGTGCCTTATTCCACCAAGATGAGGCGCTCGCGCTATAATTTGCTGGTGCCATTCGATTTCCGTCCCGACAATTCGCGAAGAAAGCTTGAATTCGGCTCTCAAGAGTCGGAATCCCAGGCTCTCGAGACATCTTCCAGTGTTTTTCTCCAAAGTCTCCCATCCGGCTGGGTCAGCGGCTTGAATGCGGAAAATATGATTGCCCGCTTGTGCGCAAGCTATCGCGATTCCATCTCTTTTATGGATTTGCCCATACCTTACTGTTGTGTGGCGGCAGATTTAGTGAGCGGGAAATCCAAAAACTGGACAAGCGGCGACATTGCCTTGGCCATGCGCTCCACCATGAGCATTCCGGGTCTTTTCAATCCCGTCCGCTATGGCGATATGGTGCTTACCGACGGAGGCTTGCGCAATAATTACCCTACCGATTTGGCCCGCGCCATGGGGGCGGATATAGTGATAGGAGTGGCATTCTCTCAGTTAGAGAAAACCGACATAAAGGTAGATAACATAGGCAATGTGATAGGCCAAATGATAGATATGCTTTCGAATGAGGCCTACGAGAAAAATATCCTCGAGTCGGATGTTTTCATTAATCCGAATCTCAAAGAATTTAATATGCTCAGCTTCAAATCCGAAGCTATCGACACTATACTCCAAAGGGGCTATGACGCCGCCCTCGAAGCCGAAAAAATGCTGGAGCTTGTGGCCTCCAAAACCAGAGGCCGCAGCGCCCCTATGAAAAAAGCCCGCGCCGTAGATATAGCTACCAATCCTGTACTCATTTCTCGGATAAGTTTCCCTGGGATTTCGGAGAAAGATGCCGCCTACCTTTTGAGCAAAATAAACATAAAATCAGGGCAGAGGGTCACATCTTATCAAATAGAGGAAGCCGTGTCGGGCATTTTCGCCAGCGGTTCATTCAGCAAAGCCGCTTATACCTTGCTACGCGAACTCGAGGGCTATAATTTGCAATTCAATCTGGTTGAGGGACCTGCTCACCGTTTGGGACTGGCCGGAAGGGCGGATACCCAAGATATAGTGTCGGCTCTTATCGGATTCGGCTTCAACGCCTATAAGATTAGGGGCTCCAAATTCGATTTTGAGGCCAGAATAGGCCGGAATTGGTATGGCAAAGCTGATTATTCCCTTTCTTATCCGAATTTTCCCGCTATAAATCTGTCTGTAACTTCCGGGAAAAACTTTGCCAATATGATGGTGGATGACCTCTTTTGCGATGCGGGTTTTTGGCATCACAAGGTGGACACCTATGTGAGCGGTTTAAGGGCATCGCATTTCGATATGGCGCTTGGCATAAAGTACGATTATTACGGGCTCAACACTTGGCTCAGCGAAAAAACCTTCGAAGACGAAGTTAACACAATCGAATCCTTAAATACTTACAAGCGCAATTATTTTTCGCTTTACACCAATGCCCGCGCCTATACTTTGGATGATAAATACTTCCCGACAAAGGGCTTTACGATAGGCTTGGATTATGGTTGGGTGCTTGGCAAAAACTCCGCTCAGATTTTCATGCTGGATTATCTTCAGCATATACGCTTAAGCGATAAGCTCTCAATAATTCCAAGTTTTTACACTCGATATGTGTTGGGCGAGGGCATCTCTCTTAAAGAGAATATGTTCCTTGCCAACTTTGTGGGCGGAGCCGTGCCGGGGCGCTATTTCGAGCAGCAAATGCCTTTCGATGGCTTTCACCGGTGCATGATTCTGGACAATTTCGCAATGAATTTTCAGCTGAATTTCCGTGTAAAGCTGTTCGAGCATGGATTTGCTTCATTCAAAGGCGGTTTCGTGCAGGACGCCCATAGTCTTTTGGATTTTTTCGGCGACAATTCTAAAGGCATTTACGGAGGCGCTTTGGGATTCGGCTACGACTCCATTGCGGGGCCCATAAAGGTGGATATACAATTTTCCACAGCGACTCCGCTCGGTTTATATATCAGTTTCGGCTATGACTTCTAAAGAAAAGGAGATTTCCAAGGAAAAGGCGCCTTCAAGAGAAAAAGTGCTTTCCGCCCTGCAGGCGCAATGCGTAAAGCGCGAATATTGCGTTTCCGACATTAGCCGTAAGGCCTTGGAGAGATGCAAGGGAGATGCCGATATGGCTGCATGGATTGTAGAGTCTTTAAAGGCGGATAAGTTTGTGGATGATGCCCGCTATGCCTCCGCTTTTGCGAGGGAGAAGTCTTCCCTTACTGGTTGGGGGCCGATAAAAGTGAGATTCGCCCTCCGCGCAAAGGGCCTTTCCGATGAAGACATATCCGCCGGTTTGTCAGAGGTGGATGTAGATGCGGCTGATGCCCGCTTGAAGAAGCTCCTCAGCGCCAAATGGAAGAGTCTTTCGGAAGATAAGGATGGCCGGCTCAAACTTATAAAGTTCGCCCTTTCAAGGGGTTATGAATATTCCAAGATAGAGCCGTTGGTGGATGAACTTACCCGCCATGGATAATCTCGACCTCCATACTGTATTTGCCCGCAACTGCAGCGTAAAGAAACTAAGCGTCTCGCAGGCAAAAGATTTCTTTGACGCCAATCACCGTATGGCTGATTGCACTTGCAGGCATCGTTACGGGCTTTTCGTCGAACGCTCTACAGGCAAGCGTGAGGCGGCTTTGCCTGCGGGAACCCTTGTGGCCGCCGCGGGTTTTTCCGGGGCTCGGAATATGACCGAAAGGGGAGGCAATCCGCGTTCTTTCGAGTGGATACGCTATGCCTCTCTTAAAGGTTACCGTGTGGTTGGGGGTATGGGAAAGTTGATGCAGGCTTTTGTGGATGACTTGCACCCCGATGACATAATGACTTATGTGAGGTCGCAGGAAAGTGATGGAGATGCCTTCCGTGCGCTTGGATTCGATTTAGAAGGCGAGTTTACAAAAGAATCCTGGGGCTCCGCCAATCTGAAATTCAGGAAAAATTTTTAATTTTGAAAAATATCTCTTCAGCTATGAAAAAAATTCTTTTTACTCTCATTGCTCTTCTTTCGTTGACATCCTGTTCGGTATTGCAAAAGCTCGATTCCAACCGCCTTATGCAAGGCGGAGCCAAGGCTCTTCAGGCTTTCGGGGTTACCAACGATCAATTGATGGGCTATGTGAAATTATCTGTGCTGCAGCTCGATGCCGGGGCAATCGTGCTCCCTCCGAGCAATAATTATTCCCGGCGTCTTGCCCGAATAACCAAGGGTCTTACTTCAGTGGGCGGCATACCACTGAATTTTAAGGTTTATAAAACCAATGAGCCCAATGCTTTTGCTTGTGCAGATGGTTCCGTGAGGATATATACCGGTCTTATGGATATTATGAACGACTACGAATTATTGGGAGTAATCGGCCACGAAATAGGGCATGTGGCTATGGAACATACGCTGAATGCTTATAAGCACGCCCTTTACGCTTCCGCTGCATTTGATGTGATAGCTTCTACCGGTGATTTTGCCGCCGCTCTTACCGACTCGGTATTGGGGGATTTGGGTCAAAATATGATTTCCGCGGGTTTTTCCCGTAAGCAGGAAATCCAGGCCGACAATTACGGATATGATTTTTTGAAGGGCGCCGGCATCAATCCCTGGTATATGGCTATGGCATTCGAGCAACTTCAGGCGGCTTCGCAAAAAGGTTCCTTAACCACAAGTTCCGGTATAGGAACAATGTTTTCCAGTCATCCCGATACTGCCGCCCGTATAGAGGGCATAGCCAAGAGATGTCGTGAAGACGGCTTTACAAGGCCGGAAAAATAACAGTTTCCTCTAATAACTTCTGAAAGCCCCTCTTTGAAAAGTTGCGGGCAGGCGCTAAGCAATCTGAGGTTTTCCGGGGCGGTCTCCGTTCCGTTCCTCCTCATCTTCCTGCCGGTCTTCTGTTATTTTACCCTCTTGCAGGGCCTTCCAATCCTTGCGCCTTTGATAGATGTCCAAGGCGGTGTAGATGGCGGCACGCATACTGCGCGAATCGGCCTCATCCCGTCCGGCAAGTTCGAAGGCGGTGCCGTGGTCCGGAGCAGTGCGCACTACCGGCAGACCGGCGGTATAGTTAACCCCGTCCTCATAGGAAATGGCCTTGAACGGCGCAAGCCCCTGGTCGTGATACATGGCCAAGGTAGCATCGAAACGAGCATAGTGCCCCATGCCGAAGTAGCCGTCTGGCGAGAAGGGGCCGTAGGCCTGGATGTTTTCCTCGTTCGCCTGCTTTATTGCCGGAATTATTATTTCCTCCTCTTCAGTACCTAAGAGGCCGCTGTCCCCGCTGTGAGGGTTGAGGCTCAGCACTCCTATGCTTGGGTTGTCTATGCCGAAATCCTGTTCGAGCGAATTTTTGAGGAGATGCAGTTTGCTTACCACCTTTTCTATGGAAAGGGAGCCGGGAACATCTTTCAGAGGAATGTGTCCCGTAACAACTCCGACTTTCAGACTTTGGGAAATCATGAACATGGTAACGTCCTTAACCCCGAAGGCTTGTTGCAGATATTCGGTATGGCCGGGGAAGCCGAAGCCGGCATTCACTATTGCCTTTTTGTTTATGGGGCCTGTAACCAAAACATCTATAAGACCGTCCTTAAGGTCCTTCACTGCAGCTTCGAGGGAGCTGATGGCTGCTTGAGCCGAGTCTGCGGTAGCTCCTCCGGGCTCGGCAAAGGCATTGTCCGGCAGGCAGTTGAGTATATTGATACGTTTGGGGTGCGCATCCTTTGCAGAATTGATGACATTGGTGTCCATCTGATCTATATTGTGCACGCTTTTTTTGTAGAAGCCGAAAATCTTGGATGAACCGTAGACTACAGGCGTGAGCATATTCAGTATCCGAGGGTCTGCCAAGGCCTTTATAATTACTTCATATCCTATTCCGTTGCTGTCGCCCTGAGTTATTCCGACGACTAATTTTTTATTTCTCATGACTATAGTGTTATCTAAAATAATGTATTTTCTTTTTCTTCCTGAATGTAACCTTCGTCCTCAGGCAAATCGGGCTTTCCGTAAGCCTCCACCGCCAAATAGTCGCAGCGCTCATTTTCGGGATGACCGGCATGGCCTTTAATCCAGTGAAGGTTTACCTTATGCTTGGAAAAAATCTCGTGAAAGCGCAGCCAAAGGTCTTTGTTCTTCTTTTTCTTAAAATTGCTTGCTATCCATTTGGTGAGCCAGCCTTCGCTTATTGCCCTTACTACGTATGAGGAGTCACTGTATACTTCTACTGTGGCATTTTCCCACTTTACTGCTTCCAAGCCTTTTATTACAGCCAAAAGCTCCATTCGGTTGTTGGTGGTATGAGCGAAGCCTCCCGACATCTCTTTTCGCAGATTGCCGCATTTGAGCACTACGGCCCAGCCTCCCGGACCGGGGTTGCCGGAGGCCGCTCCATCAGTATAGAGATATATGGTTTGCTTGCTTTTCATAATTAGGCAAAAATAACTAATTTTGCATGAATATGGAAACAAAAAAACTGAATGTTCTCGTAACGGGAGGCAACGGCCAGTTGGGCAGCGCCCTCAGAGATGCATCAACCGCCAGCCCTCACCGCTTTATCTTCTCCGATATCAGCGGGCTGCCGGGTAAGGAAACGGTGTTTTTGGATGTCACCAATCCCGATGCCGTAAGCCTTATCTGCGAGAGCGAAAATATTGATGTGATTATAAATTGTGCGGCTTATACCAATGTGGATAAGGCGGAGGACGATCCTGCATTTGCGGCCGCCCTTAATATCGAGGTGCCGCGCCATCTTGCCGAAATAGCGCGCAAGCGCAAGGCCGCACTCATCCATCTTTCCACCGATTACATCTTCTCCGGTAAAGAATCTTCCCCCATTCCCGAAAGCGCCGCACCCGGCCCTCAAAATGTATATGCCACATCCAAGCTTGCAGGGGAAAAGGCCGTTAGAGACAGCGCCTGCAAATATATTATTATCCGCAGTGCCTGGCTTTTCTCCAAATACGGTCATAATTTCGTTAAAACCATATTGCGCCTTTGTTCCGAAAGAGATTCACTCAAAGTGGTTTACGACCAGGTCGGCACTCCCACTTTTGCGGATGATTTGGCAGCATTCATAATACATATCATAGACGGAGGCATGCTCGGCAAGACCGGCATTTATAATTACACGAATCTCGGAGTTATAAGCTGGTACGATTTCAGCCTTGCCATCAGAGACCTTGCCGGCGCCGATTGCGAAATTACACCTTGCCTTTCATCAGAATATCCCCAAAAGGCGCGCCGTCCGAATTATTCGGTATTGGACAAGTCCTTGGTACAAAAGACTTTCGGTATAAAAATTCCATATTGGTACGATTCTCTTAAAAAATGCATAGAGCAATTAAGTCATGAAAATTGAGCAAACAGCCATACCCGGGGTGGTAATTATCCATCCTCGTATGTTTAGTGATGACCGCGGTTACTTTTTCGAATCTTACAATAGAGGCAAATTCAACTCTCTTGTAAGGAATATAGATTTTTGTCAGGACAACGAAAGCAAGAGCTCCTACGGCGTGGTGCGTGCTCTGCATTTTCAAATAGGGGACTATTCTCAAAGCAAGCTTGTCCGCGTTATTGAGGGAAGAGTCTTGGATGTTGCGGTGGATGTCCGCAAGGGGAGCCCTACTTTCGGAAAGCATGTGGCTGTAGAACTCAGTGCAGAAAATCATCTTCAGCTTTTTATCCCGCGCGGCTTTGCACATGGCTTCAGTGTCCTTTCCCCTACGGTCATTTTCCAATATAAATGCGACCGCTTCTATGCTCCCGGGCATGAAGGCTGCATCGCTTGGAACGACCCCGATTTGGGCATAGATTGGGGGGTGCCTGCAGATAAGGTGATTGTAAGCGAAAGAGACAGCCGCAATCCGCTTCTCAAGGATTGTGATTGCCTCTTCGATTATTCCATAGATCTTTATAAATGATTATTCCGGCAGCAGACAGGACCTCGGGCGTAAGGGAATATTATTTTTCCACCAAGAACAGGCAGATAGCGGCAATGAATGCCGATGGGCGCAGCGAGCCGGTGCTCGACCTTGGCATTGGCGCCCCGAACGGCCGTCCTCCGCAGGATGCCATAGATGCGCTCTGCTCGGAGGCGCAAAAGGATGGGGTGCATGCCTATCAGGATTATCGCGGCACGCCCGAATTGCGCAAAGCCTTTGCCGCCTGGTATGAGCGCTATTATAGGGTTAGTCTGGATGTCAATTCGCAGCTGCAGCCTTTGGTGGGCTCTAAAGAAGGAATACTTATAGTCTCGCTGGCTTTCCTCAATAAAGGAGATAAGCTGCTGGTGCCCGACCCGGGCTATCCCACTTACACTTCTTCCGCAAGATTATGCGAAGCGGAAGCCATACCCTATGACCTCGAAGAGTCACTTTGCTGGCAGCCCGATTTCGACAAGCTTGAAAAGATGGACCTTAGGGGCGTGAAGCTTATGTGGACCAATTATCCCGGAATGCCGACAGGCGCTCCGGCAACAACAGACTTGTTCGAAAGGCTTGTGGATTTCGGGCGGAGACACAAAATCCTGATTGTAAACGACAATCCGTACAGTTTTATAATGAGCGATAAACCGCTCTCCATATTTACTGTTCCTGAGGCTTTCTCCTGCGCTTTGGAACTGAATTCGCTGAGCAAGTCGCATAATATGAGCGGTTGGCGCATTGGGGTGGCTGTCGGAGGGACCGATTATATAAGTGAACTCCTGAAGGTTAAAAGCCAGATGGATTCGGGGATGTTCCGTCCTCTTCAGATTGCTGCCGCTTCGGCGCTTTCGCAAGGTCCGGAATGGTTTGCCGCTTTAAATGAAGAATATCGCCGCCGCAGAGCCGCCGCCTCTAAAATCTTCGATGTTTTGGGAGCAAGTTATAATCCCGATTCGCAGGGGCTCTTCCTGTGGGGAAAAGTTGGCGGGGATTCCGTGCAGAAGTCAGACTTTTTTCTTAATGAAGCAGGGGTTTTCATGACTCCTGGCATAATTTTCGGCAAGAACGGTGAGGGGTATTTGCGTATTTCGCTATGCAGGAATTTACCGCTTTACGAAAGGGCTGTGGAAAAAATAAAAGCCGTGTTATGAGCGCTCTCAAACTTATTTCTTTAGAAGATTGGGGCTTTTTCGGGGAGATGCCCCGGGTGATTGCCGGACCCTGCAGTGCGGAAAGTCGTGAGCAACTGCTGGAAACGGCCGCAGGCCTGAGCGGAATCGGGATAAAGGTGTTCCGTGCGGGCCTTTGGAAGCCGCGCAGCCGCCCCGGCTCTTTCGAGGGTATAGGTACAAAAGGGCTTGCCTGGCTGCAAGAAGTGAAAGAGCGTTTCGCTATGAAGGTCTGCACCGAGGTCGCTTCTGCAAAGCATGTTGAGGAATGCCTGAAAAACGGAATTGATATGCTGTGGCTCGGAGCGCGCACTACCGCCAATCCTTTTTTGGTACAGGAGATTGCGGAAGCTCTTAGTGGAAGCGATATCCCCATACTGGTAAAAAATCCTGTCAATCCGGAGCTTCCCCTATGGATAGGAGCCATAGAAAGGCTTAACCGCGAGGGCATTACGAAACTTGCCGCAGTTCATCGCGGGGTTTCATCTTCCGAAAAAATTCCTTACCGCAATGCTCCCCAATGGAATATGGCTGTGGAGCTTCGTACCAGATGTCCGAATCTCCCTGTCTTTGCAGATCCTTCCCATATTGCGGGCGACAAGGCTTATCTCAGGGAACTTTCCCAAAGGGCCATGGATTTGGGCTTTGACGGCCTTATGATAGAAAGCCATTACAAGCCTTCCTGCGCCCTGAGCGATGCATTCCAACAGCTCTCCCCCCAAGAATTAAAAGCTCTTTTGGAATCCATTACAATCCGAGATGTCTTTTCCCCCGATGAGCGTTTTCGTCAAGAGCTGGAACAGTTGCGGGCGCAGTTGGATGTGATAGATGAGGATTTGGTGGCAGACCTCGCTTCGCGGATGGAATTGAGCGCCAAGATAGGCGCAATGAAGAAGGCTCATAATGTTGCCATAATTCAAGCATGCAGATGGGAGAAGATGCTGGCAAAGATTTCCGATTTGGCGGTAAAATACAATTTGGACCCCGGGTTCGTAAAGGAGATTTTCTGCGCCATTCACGAAGCTTCTGTTGAGGAACAGCAGAAGAGCTGATTTGGTTTTGTGATATGCACTACAATGACTTTGCAAAACCTTCAACGCTTGTGAATTTAGTTAGGTAATTATGAAATACGATTTTACAACGGAGGCCGCACCGCGCGGCACCAATTCTTTCAAGTGGGATTTGAGGCCGGAATTGCTGCCCATGTGGGTTGCAGAAATGGATTTTCCTGTGGCTCCTTTCATTGTTGAGGCGGTACGGAAACGGGTGGAGAAAGGGGTTTTCGGCTATACTTTTGTTCCCGACAGTTATTGTGAATGCGTAAAGAAGTGGTTTGGAAGCCGTTATGATTGGCAAATAGACAAAGAGCAAATAATTCCGATTTCCGGAATAGTGCCGGCTACCTCCATCACCATAAAAGCTCTTACGGAGCCTGGCGACAAAGTGGTGTTCATGACTCCCGCCTATAATTGCTTTTTCAGGAACATTACAAACACCGGCGCCGTGCAGAATCCCTCCGAGCTTGTATGGAACTCTGACTCGCAACGCTACGAGGTGGATTGGCCGGACTTCGAGGCACGCATAGCCGATCCGGCAAGCAAAGTCTTTTTATTGTGCAACCCTCACAATCCTTGCGGCAGGCTTTGGAGCAGGGAGGAACTCGAGCGCATGGGGAATATCTGTTTAAAGTATGGTGTGCCCGTGATTTCCGATGAAATCCATTGCGAGATAGTGGCTCCGGGCTCTTCATATCTGCCTTTTGCCATCCTCTTCCCTCAAAACTGCATCACCTTTGTTTCCCCCACCAAACCCTTCAGCATGCCGGGTCTTAAAATCGCCAATATAATAAGCGCAAATGAGGATTTGCTCGCAAAGGTGAAACATATAATCGGACTTTGGGAACATGGAAATGTCAACCAGCTTGGAATTGTGGCTTTGCAGGCCGCCTATTCGCCTGAGGGCGCAGAATGGCTCAATGAGATGAATGAGGTGGTGCACGCCAATTTCTTAGACCTTCGTGAGCGTTTTGCGGCAGAATTCCCTTCTGTACGTGTCGCCACGCTTGAAGCCACTTATCTTGCCTGGTTGGACTTCGCCCCCTTGGGACTTGGCGGCATGCAGATTCAAGACCATCTTATAGAGCATCAAAAGCTATGGATTAACGCCGGCGACATATATGGCGGTCCTTCTTGCATGCGCATGAATCTCGCCTGCCCCCGCACCACCCTGCAAAGAGGCTTGAACCTTTATATCAAAGGAATCAAAGAACTCCTTTCTGCCACATGATTAAGCATTTTTGCCCCTTTCTGCTCAAGCCCCCGCCAAAAAACCGTGGGGCTTTGTCACTTTCGGCCCTTTTTGCTTAAACCCTCTCATCTCGAAGCACCCCTCCGATAGTCAACCAAACTTAGCGATAAGCACTTTCGCAGCCAGCAGCTACCGGTCGCCCCATCTTTCCTTCTATCTCCTCCTAAGTGCCTTAGACCATTATAACAAGGCCTTTAAAGCACTTCTTATGGGACAGAGACCGTCTTTCCATTTAGATTACTGACATTTTGTCAGTGGAACGTTGTTTGCCATATAATAAAGTGTCCGCTAAGGATGATAAAAGTAAAAGTATAATAATTAAAATAAAAGGAGATTTAAAATTATGTTACCAGCAAGACATTATAAAAATCGGTGGCTTTCCGATGTATTCAACGATTTTTTCGACAATGATTGGATGACCCGCAGTAATGCTACTGCTCCTTCCATCAATGTATTGGAAACCGAAAACAGTTATGAGCTCGAGCTCGCAGCCCCCGGCATGACCAAAGAAGATTTCAAAGTAACCCTCGATTCTGATGGAGATCTTGTAATCAGCATGGAGAAAAAGGTAGAGGATGAGAAGAAGAAGGAAGGACATTATCTGCGCCGCGAGTATTCCTATACCAGATTCCAGCAAACCATGTTGCTTCCCGAGAACGCAGACCGCGAAAACATCAATGCTGAGGTGATTAACGGTGAACTCAAGGTGAGCATTCCCAAACTCAAGAAAGTTCCCGAAAAGGAAAACTGCAGATGCATCGAAGTTAAATAATACTCTCAACGCAAATTACTAAGAGGCCGGCTGACAAGACTTAGCCGGTCTCTTTTTGTGCTTACACCAAACTCTTCTTCAGCCAGGCGTTGCCCTTGATGCGCAGGGCAAAGATTATCCCGCGCACATTAAGTTCTATGCACATTGCTATCCAATAGCCGATAAGGCCTATTTTCGGTGTCGGATGTGAGAAGACCCATCATCTGCGGAGCGAAAATATACATCAACACTGCAAGAAAACCCATCATGCCTCCGGCTATGCCTATATTAATCCATGCAAAACGCCTTGCATAATCCTTTCGCCCGGCGCCTATGCTCTGTCCGACAAGGGGCGTTACGGCTTCTGCCATTCCATACCCCGGCATATAACAGAAACTTTCGGCAATAATGGCGAATGCGTTGGCACTTTTAAATTGCCGCTCGCAGCCAAAAAGCCCGAAGCACTCAAACTAATCTGCATGAACGGTATTGCAGCGGCATATATCAGAAAATAAGAAGATGCATCTGAAGCAATATCGGCCTTGCCTCCAAGCCAGTACGGCAGGGGAGAACTGATGCTGATTCCCAGCAGGCCGAGAACTATTGAAAAGACAAATACGCTCACCAATCCCTTGCGCATCACATCTCTTGCCTTGCGGCTGTTCCCGGCTCCTAAGAGCTGTGCTATCTGCACCGAAAAGCCGGAAGTGGTCGCCATGCAAAGCCCGCCGAACAGCCATGTGCTGGAACTCACAAGCCCGATGGAGGCCGCCTGCGCCGCGCCGAGATGCCCTACCATAGAGGCATCTATATATTGCATGAGTATGTTTGTGGAGTTGCGGCTGGAATAGCGGGAAGACCGAGCATAAGGGAAAGCCGCAGCTGCTCTTTCCCCGTCATGGGGGAGTTGCTGCGGATTTTCGCCAACAATATATCTTTGGTCGACGCCATTAAGTCATTGTTTTGCTTGTAAAGCCCTTCGGAAAGCAAAGATATAACAATAATCGGAAAAAATAATAAGCAGGAAAGTGTTTCTGCTTGCGTTTATTAGTATTTTTAGATAAAAAACTTTAAAAAATTAACTTTAATTGAAAAATAAATTGTAAATTCGTAGCAACAGCACTAATAATACTCATAACCATTTTATGGAAGGAGCAATTACTTTAAATTCCAAGCCCGTAAAGGGCAATATTTTGGTAATAAATACGGGTTCCACCTCATCCAAGTTCGGCTATTACAAAGACGGAGTTCAGGTGTGCGGAAGCCAGATAGACCATTCCAAAGCGGAAATCGAAAAGGCTACGGATTTTGCCGCTCAGCTTGCAATACGCAATGCCGCCGTTTCCAAGTTTTTGGAGGAGAATCACATTCCCTTGGAAGAAATAGATTTGGTAATGGGTCGCGGTGGACAGATGAGGCCAATCCTCCCCGGCGTCTATTCTGTAAATGCCGATATGCGCGAGGTGCTTATGAGCTATCGCGATGGCAAGCATGCCAGCAGTCTAAGCCCCGTTATGGCTGATGATTTGGCAGAGGAGATAAATAATGTGCGTAAGGCAAAAGGGATAAAAGGCCGTTACGGCGAATGCAAAGCCTATATAGCTGATTCTACAACATCGGATGAAATGCTCCCCGAATACAGGCTCTACGGAGTTCCCGAATTCAAGCGCGAAAGCCTTTATCACGCCCTCAATTCAAGAGCCGTTGTGCGCAAGTATTTGGCAGATATAGGCCTTGAGCAAAACAATAAAAACATAATAGTCTGTCACATGGGTGGCGGGGTCACTATCTCGATGCATCAAAACGGCCGTGTAATCGACAGCACTCATGGGCTTGACGGTGACGGCCCCATCACTCCGGAACGCTCGGGCACTTGTCCTGCTCTTCCTCTTGTGGAAATGTGTTTCAGCGGCAAATATACCAAACAGGAAATCCGCAATAAAATTGTGGGTGGAGGCGGTGCGGTGGCTTACTTCGGCACCAACGACATGCGTGTGGTGGAAGCCAAGGCTAAAGAGGGTGTACCTGAATACAAATTATTCATGGAGGCTTTTGTACTCAATATCGCCAAATATATTGCCGCCCTGACTGTTGATGTGTACGGCAAGGCGGATGCCCTTCTGTTTACTGGCGGCATCGCCTATAACAAATCCATTACCGATGCGATAATCAAAAGGGTGGGCCATCTGTTCCCCGACATACGCATCTACCCTGGCGAAAACGAAATTCAAAGCCTTGCCGAAAACGGCTACATGGTGCTCTCCGGAAAGGCAAAGGCAAAAACTTACAATAAAAACAAACTGATAGAAGACTAATTAAACAACTAATACAAGAAATATGGAAAAAATTGATTACAGCAAGAGATCCTTCGCTTATTATCCCACAAACGCCATAGTTATTGCAAAATACGAGAACGGCGCATGGGGTAAACCGGAGCTCTCTTCGGATTTTATGCTTTCCGTCCATTGCTTTGCAGGAGCGTTTCACTATGCCCCCGAATGCTTCGAAGGCCTTAAGGTTTATCGCGGAGCTGATAATAAGGTGCGCATGTTCCGCCCGGACGAAAATGCCAAACGAATGATTAGCAGCGCTACCTATCTTGATATGGGTTATCCCGATGAAGAAATGTTCATTGAGATGTGCAAGATGTGCGTGCGAGCCAACTGGGAATTCATTCCTCCTTACGAATCAGGCGCCTCCCTCTATCTGCGTCCCGTATTGTTCGGTATGAATCCTCAACTCGGCATCAGGAGCGCTAAAGATGTTACTTTTATAGTTATGTGCTCACCTGTGGGAACCTATTCCGGCGCCAAGGCTCTTATGCCCGGCACGGCAGTAATTTCCCGCAACTACGACCGCGCGGCCACCTACGGCAGCGGTTATTACAAGTTAGGCGCCAATTATGCGCAGAGTCTTCATGCTTACAACATAGCCCGCAAGCAAGGCTACAGGGAGCTGCTTTTCTTGGACACTGCCACCCATACCCATATCGAAGAATTCGGCTCCTCCAACTTCTTCGGTATTAAAGGCAATAGTTACATTACCCCCGATTCGGACAGCGTTCTCCCGTCCATTACCAACAAGAGTCTCAGGCAGGTGGCTGTCGACATGGGGCTTACCGTTGAAATGCGCAAGGTGTATGTAGAAGAACTTGCCGAGATGGATGAGGTTAACGCCTGCGGCACTGCTGTAGTGATTACCCCCATCTGCAAGATAGATGACAAGCCTACATTGGAGTCCACGGAAATCACCAAATGCTACCATATCGGAGACCCCGAGAATTGCGGCCCGATTAGCCGTAAATTGTATGATGCCATAGTCGGCATGCAAAAAGGACTGCTGCCCGACAAATATGGCTGGTGCATGATTCTTGAGGAAAAATAATGGCGGAAGAAAGATGACGCCGGACGAAAAAGAATATCAATTAGGTAAAGAGTGCCAGCGCAAGGGGGATTGGCAAGGCGCCATGAACCATTATTTGGAAGCTGTTTCCATAAATCCCGATAGCCCCGCAAAGGCTGCCCTCGAAATGGTTAAAGAGATTTTGGACTTTTATAACAAAGATATGTATAACCCATAAAAACAAAGACTATGGCAAAAATACATGGAGCGGTAGTGGTAGATACGGAAAGATGCAAAGGTTGCAATCTTTGCGTACTGGCCTGCCCGCTCGGAGTCTTGGAGCTGACCCCCAAGACCGTCAACACAAAGGGATATCATTATTCCCAGCCCGTCCATGAAGAAAAATGCATAGGTTGTGCAAACTGTGCAATGGTCTGCCCGGACGGTTGTATCAGCGTTTATCGTAAAAAAGAAGAGTAAAATGGCAAAGAAAGAAGTAAGCCTTATAAAAGGCAACGAGGCAATAGCCATCGCAGCAATACGCTGCGGCTGTGACGGATATTTCGGATATCCCATCACCCCGCAAAGTGAAGTTCTTGAAACCCTTGCCGAAATGAAACCTTGGGAGACCACCGGCATGGTGGTTCTTCAGGCAGAAAGCGAGCTTGCATCCATCAATATGGTATATGGCGGCGCAGGTACCGGCAAAAGAGTCATGACCTCTTCTTCCAGCCCCGGCATCTCTCTGATGCAGGAAGGCATGTCTTATTTGGCCGGCGCCGAATTGCCCTGCGTTGTATTCAACTGCATGCGCGGCGGTCCAGGACTCGGCACTATCCAGCCCAGTCAATCCGACTATTTTCAAACCGTGAAGGGCGGCGGACACGGCGATTACCGTCTCATCACCCTCGCCCCCGCATCCGTGCAGGAAATGGCGGATTTTGTGGATCTCGCCTTTGAACTTGCTTTCAAGTACCGCAATCCTGCGATGATACTCGGAGATGGCGTTATAGGCCAGATGATGGAAAAGGTGGTTCTTCCCGACTTCAAGCCCCGTCGCACTGAGGAGCAGATTATTAAGGAATGCCCCTGGGCGGCAACAGGCCGTTTAGGGCGCAAGCACCCGAACATCATTACCTCTCTGGAACTACAGAGCGAGGTGATGGAGCAGAACAATCTGCGCATCCAGGCAAAATATAAAGTTTGCGAGGAAAACGAAGTCCGCTACGAAGAATATATGTGCGAAGATGCCGAATACCTTATCGTGGCTTTCGGCTCGGCAGCGCGTATTGCCAAAAAAACCATACAGCTTGCCCGTGAGGAGGGTATAAAGGTCGGCTTGCTGCGTCCCATAACACTGTGGCCGTTCCCCAAAAAGCCGATTGCAGAACTAAGCAAAAAGATGAAGGGTATACTCGTGCTCGAATTCAATGCAGGCCAAATGGTAGAAGATGTACAGCTCGCTGCAGAGTGCAAACTGCCGGTAGAACAATACGGCCGTCTCGGCGGAATAGTTCCCGATCCGGAAGAAGCTCTTACAGCTCTTAAGAAAATGATTTAAAATTCGGCATCATGACAAGAGAAGAAATAATAAAGACCGGTGAATTAGTATATAAAAAGCCGGAACTCCTCAACGATACTCCTATGCACTACTGCCCCGGATGTCCGCATGGCACAGTGCACAAGTTGGTTGCTGAGGTTATAGACGATATGGGCATGCGCGACAAAACGATAGCCGTTTCTCCCGTCGGCTGCTCCGTATTTGCTTACAGATATATAGATGTAGACTGGGAAGAGGCTGCCCACGGCCGCGCCCCTGCAGTGGCAACTGCGATAAAGAGGCTTTGGCCGGACCGTCTGGTATTTACCTACCAGGGGGACGGCGACCTCGCCTGCATAGGCACCGCCGAAACCATCCATGCCTTAAACCGCAAAGAAAACATTACCATAATCTTCATAAACAACGCTATTTATGGTATGACCGGCGGTCAAATGGCACCCACCACCCTGCTCGGGCAAAAGACGGTAACCTGCCCTTATGGACGGGAAGTGCCTCTTCACGGCTATCCGCTTAAAATGGCGGATATAGCCGCAATACTCCCCGGCACTTGCTACGTAACCCGCCAGACAGTGAACACCGTACCTGCCATACGCAAGGCCAAGGCTGCGATTCGCAAGGCCTTCGAATATTCCATGCAGGATAAGGGAGCAAGTCTTGTGGAAATCGTTTCCACTTGCAGTTCGGGCTGGAAACTCTCACCGGAAAAATCGTTCAAATGGATGGAAGAGAATATGCTTCCGTTCTATCCTTTAGGAGATTTAAAAGACACAGGTAAAGAATAAAGCCATGACACACGAGATTATAATTTCAGGATTCGGAGGACAGGGAGTCCTCTCCATGGGCAAGATTCTTGCCTATTCCGGCCTTATGGACGGCAAGGAAGTAACCTGGATGCCGGCATATGGTCCCGAGCAGCGCGGAGGAACCGCAAATTGCACCGTGATTGTTTCGGATAAGCCAATCGCTTCACCTGTTTTGAGCAGTTACGATGTGGTTATTGTACTTAATCAGCCCTCGCTCGACAAGTTCGAGCCAAAGGTAAAGAAGGGCGGCATCATAATTTACGACAGCAACGGCATCATTAACCCTCCCACCCGCAAGGATATAAAGGTGTATAAGATTAACGCCATGGATACCGCTGCGGAGTTGGGCCTGACCAAGGTTTTCAATATGATAGTTCTCGGAGGCCTGCTGAAAATCCGCCCGATGGTAAGCATCGAAAGCGTGCTAAAGGGCCTTCGCAAAACCCTTCCCGAGCGCCACTGGAAACTCATTCCCCAAAATGAGGAAGCCATTCGCAAGGGTATGGAAATAATTGAAGAGGTAAAGTAATCCCCGCTCTCTAAACCAATATTTTGGATATATAATTCCTGTAGGCTGTTGGCGTTATACCCTTGGTCTGCAGGAATTTTATTATCTTTACCAATCATGAAGAAAACAATAGCTTTTATATCCGCCCTGCTGGCATTTGCTGCCATTGCAGGGGCAAAGGTGACGCTTCCAAGCATTTTGGGAGACGGCATGGTGCTTCAAAGGAATGCACAAGTTAAAATCTGGGGTTCTGCCGACAAATCTTCTGCGGTTACGGTTGAAACCTCTTGGGACGGCAAAAAGTATACTGTGAAGCCGGACAAAAAAGGCGAATGGTGTGTGCAGGCGGCTACCTTGGATGCCGGAGGTCCGTATACCATAAGCATCAGCGATGGCAGAGAGGAACTCACCCTCAAAGATATTCTTATAGGAGAGGTATGGGTTTGCAGCGGTCAATCCAATATGGAGATGCCCCTTGGCGGATGGAAATACCAAGGCGTGAACGGCAGTCTCCAAGCCATCAGAAAAGCATCAGAAACACCGCTTATAAGAACTTTCACAGTTCGTCGCGACAGTTTTGATGAGCCGCAGGAAGATTGCAGAGGCGAATGGAGGTCGGGCTCTGATGAGAGTATCAGCAAATTCAGCGCTACCGCTTATTTTTTCGGCAGAACATTGGCAGAATACCTCCCCAACGTCCCCATAGGACTTATAGCTACAAGTTGGGGCGGCTCTCCCATAGAAGTTTGGCTAAGCAAGAGCGCTCTTGAAGCCACGCCTGGCATTGATGTTCCCCGCGCATTGAATAAAACTTGGAATAAAACCATACCAAGCGGCGGGCTCTTCAACGCTATGATTTACCCCTTGCGTAAATTCGCGGCTCGGGGTTTCATCTGGTATCAGGGCGAGGCCAATAGGTCCAATGCATCTGAATATGCTGCAATGACGGTTTCCATGGTAAACGAATGGCGCTCCATTTGGGGAAATCCCGAAATGCCATATTATTTGGTTCAGATAGCTCCTTATCGCTACAACAATCCTGATGGCCGCTCCCTTCCCTTGTTGGTGCAAGAACAATACAGGATTCCGGAACTTCTGCCCCACAGCGGCGTTGCACCCACCACCGACATCGGCCACCGCGACTGCATCCATCCGCCTTTCAAAAAAGAGGTTGGGGAGAGATTGGCCTGGCTCGCCCTTGCAAACGATTATGGGGTTAAAGGCCTGCCCATCACTCCGGTATACAAGAGCATGAAGGTTGAGGGGGAATCCATAAGAGTAAGCTTCAGCGGCATATCCTCAGTAGGGAATTGCTTGAGAATCCATGGGCCGAAATATAAATTGGACCTTGTAGGATTTGAGATTGCCGGCGCCGACCGCGTATGGTATGATGCCGATGCTGAAATAGACTCCAAAACAAACGATATTCTGGTTTCTTCCCCCCAGGTTCCGAGTCCCGTGGCTGTGCGTTACGCCTTCCGTAATTGGCCTGAGGGTGCAAACGTAGTAACGGATTATGACATGCCCCTGCCTCCGTTCAGAACGGATGATTGGCCGATAGAAAAAGATTAACAGTGAAAAGATTTTTATTGTTTTTTCTGCTGATTTTTCCGGCAGGACTTGCAAGGGCGCAGGGTTATACGACCGTCGAGAATATTGATTATCTGCATTCTCCCGATACCCTGCGCATTCTTGCAATAGGCAATTCTTTTTCGGAAGATGCCGTAGAGAATAATCTTTGGGAACTTTTGGATGCGGCAGGAGTCCCTGCCATTATAGGCAATTTGTACATCGGAGGCTGCAGTCTAAAAAGACATTATAATAATTCCGTAAATGATGCTCCGGATTATCGCTATCGAGAAATTACGGGAGGCGAAACCACTCAGCAGCAGAATGTCAGCTTGTCGGATGCCCTTAAAAAAGAAAGCTGGACTCATGTGAGTTTCCAGCAGTCCAGCGGGGTTTCCGGCCGGTACACTACCTATCAGCCTTATTTAAAAGAGCTTATAAATTATGTAAAAGACCGCACCTCGCAGGAAACAACTCTTATTTTCCATCAGACTTGGGCTTATGCCAAGGATGCTACTCATCGTAGTTTTCCCTCGTATGGCAGCGACCAGATGAATATGTACAGGCTCATTGCGGATGCCGTAAGTTCCGCTTTGGCAGAC
>LSQX01332967.1_pt1 | contig 55285 bp, 61 predicted proteins | sample 654561 | NCBI WGS metagenome assembly LSQX01 (sample SAMN04489861, study PRJNA283612) | anaerobic digester metagenome | isolation source: 4 biogas reactors fed with cattle manure at either 37C or 55C with and... | place: Denmark: Kongens Lyngby | collected 2014 | reverse complement strand
TGGACATGAAATTTCTGTAAAAAATCAAATCTGGAAACAACTACCAGATATTTTTTAGTGTATAAAACCCTAAATCCGTGGGTACTATATAGATGCGGTGATAAGAAGTTGCATCAAGCTTAAACTTGAATCGATACTTGCTTGCTTAAGATCTCTGTTTTACAATTGTAGATAGGTTTTCAACTTATCACCGAAATCATCGATTCAGTTTAAGCACGGAAACGAAACAGTATACGTGCACCAGCTGCACCAGCGTATCCAGTTGAAGATGGAACAACAAAAACCAAGACTTCTACGATTTAACAGCAGATCTTAAGCTTAAAGGAGGAGCCTCGTCGGGCTCCTCTTTTTATGCTTTCAGTTTACCTGACCCATAATATAGATGCTGTCCTCATGATCAATCTCAGTTAAGCAAACTGAAATCAACTCTTGTTTGGATGTAGGCACATTTTTGCCAACGAAGTCTGGACGAATTGGCAGTTCGCGGTGACCTCGATCAACAAGTACTGCCAGCTGAATTGCTTTTGGCCTGCCTAAATCAATTATGCCATCAAGAGCTGCACGCACAGTGCGGCCGGTATAAATCACGTCATCCACCAAGACAATTGTTTTATTTACCACTGAAAAAGGTATTTCCGTTTTATTGACGATCGGCTGATCCGCTACTGCTGAAAGATCATCCCGATATAGGGAAATATCTAAAATACCTACCGGTACTTCTGCACCCTCAATCTCCTTGATCTTTTCAGCAATTCTCCGTGCCAGCGGCACTCCGCGGGTGCGAATCCCAACTAATGCTAAATCAGCAATGCCTTTGTTTTTTTCAATTATCTCATGGGAAATTCGGGTCAGCGCCCGGCGAATCCCATCAGCTTCCATAATCTGTGCTTTCTTCACTAAATCCATAATTCCTACCTCCCCAATAACCAAAGGCTACAACGGAACACTGCGGCGGGCTTTCTCCAAAACGGCGGCAAAGTCTGCAGGCAGCTCAGAACGAAAATCAATCCAGCCGCCGCGGGGATGGCTCAAACCTAAATAATAGGCATGCAGCATTTGGCGTTCGGCTCCTAAATTTCCTTGTTTTCTGCCATACACCGGATCTCCGACAATAGGATGATTGATTGATGCTAGATGCACTCTAATCTGGTGGGTGCGTCCGGTCTGCAGGCGGCACTCCACCAATGAATACTTGGGATGCAGCTGTTCCAGAACCTCAAAATCAGTAACAGCTGGTCGACCATCCTCTCGTACTGCCATCTTCTTACGCTCAACAGGATGGCGCCCAATCGGCGCTGCGATCTGACCCTGTTTTTCCTTTACCACACCATGAACTAATGCTAAATAATGCCGCTTAACAGAGCGGGCTTTGATCTGCGCTGCCAAATGCCGATGAGCAAAATCGTTTTTTGCAACCACCATTAGTCCGCTAGTATCTTTATCCAAGCGGTGCACAATTCCTGGCCTCAGCTTACCTCCAATCCCAGATAAATCAGTCACATGATATAATAGAGCATTCACCAGGGTATGGCGCAGATTGCCTGCTCCAGGATGGACAACCAGGCCTGCTGGTTTGTTGATAATCGCCAGGTCTTGATCTTGATAAACTACATCAATTTCCAAGTTTTCTGGTTCAAGCTCCAGCGATATCGGTTCAGGAATAGTCACCAAAATATGATCAGTCAGCTTTAAGCGGTAACCTGCTTTAACCCTATCACCATTAACAACAATCGAACCCTCGTCTATTAAACGCTTAACTTGGGAGCGAGTCTGCTCGATCTTATCTGCTAGGAATAAATCTAAACGGCTTCCTGCGGATGCCTCATCACAGACAAATTCAAGCTGTTCAGCTGTCCGTTTGCCGGTCATTAACCAAAACCTCCAAAAACAATAACGCCACTCCCACAACTATACTCATATCCGCAACGTTAAAAATGGGAAAAATCGTTATATCGATAAAATCAATCACAGCACCCACTCGGATCCGATCGATTAAATTGCCTACTGTTCCGGCTACCGCTAACGCAACGCCCCACCGAACATATTTACTTTGGCTGCTGATCCAATTTCGGTAGTACCACGCCAAAAGCAGTACTGCTACCCCCAGGGCAATAAAAAGGGGGCGGTAGTTGGCAAATAAACCAAAGGCTGCACCGACATTGTGCACGTAGGTAAGATAGATATAGGGTAGTATACGTATCCGTTCACCGATAGCGAAGTTGCTGCTGACAAAAATTTTACTCAGCTGATCCAGCAGAATAACAGCTGCAATGGTGGTTTTATAAATCAACCAGATCCCTCTTTTCAATCACTGCTAATAGTGAACTTCGGTCCAAACCATGATTTTCCTGCCAACTACCGGACTAAATCCTAACGATCCCGTAAAATATCCTCAAGATCCTCAACAATTCCCTGCTCATCATCGGCATCAGGATACCCGTCACCGAAATAATCAATCTCCCCTAATAGATCCTGAGGATTGTTCGCTGTCCCAAATCTGGCTACTGCCTGCCAGGCATCCTCGCCATCAAAGCCCACAAAGTCGCTATCATCCCGAAAAGACCGCCTGAACGAGAGCTTCCGCACTCCTTCATCGACACCTGCCCGTGCCTCTTCCTCCCGTTTACATTCAACACACAGCTGGGCATAAGGCAATACGTTTAAACGAGCTTCGGAAATCGGCTTTTTACACTGCTCACAGGTTCCGTAATTACCCTGCTCGATTTTTGCCAAAGCCTGATCCACCAGGTTCAGCTGATTTTCTAAACTTTGGAATAAGCCTATGTCCTTTTCCCGTTCAAACATCTGGGAGCCATAATCGGCAGGATGCTGATCATATGCAGATAACTCACCAGTAACATCATTCATATTCTCGTGAATGCCCTGGTCTTTAAAAGATTGGATCGTGCTCTGCAATTCACGACGTTCGTTTTCCAGAAGTTTGCGGTAGTGCATCAATTTTTCTCGATTCATGAATACCCCTCCTAGTATGCTCGTCTTGACAATTCTTCCTGTACTATCCTGGCTATCTCCGCAATAAATTCACCGACAATCGGCAGGTTCAAAGCTGCAAGCCTTCCCAACAAATACAGGAAAAGGGCACCAACTGCTGTAAACCCAACCGCAAGACCGAAGCCCCTCGCAATCCCGCTGATAAAATTCAAATATACCAGCCGGCGCGGTTTGCGGTACAGCTCAATATACTCTGCAACACTAGCTTTTTCCATAGCTGAGGCTAACTTTTCTATTTTGGCGATTAGCGTTTTTATTAAACCTGGGTTTACATCCTTCATCCCTCTTCCTCCTTTAGGATATGGTATGAAAAAAACTCCCCTGCTATTCTGCAGAGGAGTTTGTTATCACTGTATAACATCTGGCACAGATGTGGTGCTGCTCACCGACGCTCGGATCATGGCGCCAGCAGCGTTCACATTTTTCGGAGTCTGCTAATTCCACTGTTACCTGAATTTCGCCGTTATCAGATTGAACTAGACTGACCTCAGAAACAATGAATAACATGGCCAGTGATTCTGAAATCTGCTGCAAATGTTCCAGTGTAGTTTGATCAGCAGAAACTGTAATTTTAGCCTCATTGGAACTGCCCAGTTTCTTTTCCGCCCGCGCATCTTCAAGGGCTTTAGTCACTTTACGCCGTACTTCAAATAGTTTGTCCCATTTTGCTCTCAACTCAGGACTGCGGAAATGCTCAGGCAGAGATTCCCACCGAGTTAAGTGCACACTGGCAGCTGCGTTCTCTGGTTTTGGCAGATGCTGCCAAATCTCATCTGCGGTAAAGACAGTAATCGGTGCCAGTAGTTTAACTAATTCCAGTAAAATAATATACATTGCAGTCTGCGCTGAGCGCCGTTTTTGACCGTCAGGCTGATCGCAGTACAGCCTATCTTTTAACACATCAAGATAAAATCCACCAAGATCAACTGCACAAAAATGGTGAATATTGTGGAATACAACGTGGAATTCATAGTCCCGATATGCTGCCTTAACCCGCTCACTGAGAAGCGCTAATTGATCCAAAGCCCAGCGATCAATTTCTGCTAATTCTTGATAAGGTACTTGATCAGTCTCCGGCGAAAAATCACTGAGATTACCTAAAATAAACCTAGCTGTATTGCGAATTCTGCGGTATGCATCAGACAGCTGACCTAAGATCTCAGGGGAGACACGAATATCACCGCGATAATCAGCGGAAGCCACCCACATCCGCAGAATGTCGGCACCATACTTGCTGATCACTTCAGCTGGACCAACTACGTTACCGAGGGATTTAGACATTTTTTTACCTTCACCGTCAACCACAAAACCGTGGGTAAGCACACTCTTATATGGGGCTTGGTTGTAAGCCGCTACCGATGTTGACAGTGATGATTGGAACCAACCGCGGTGCTGATCGCTGCCCTCCAGATACATGTCCGCTGGCCATCTCAATTCATCACGCTGTTCAAGAACAGCGGCGTGAGATACACCGGAATCGAACCACACATCCATAATATCTGTTTCTTTATCGAACTGACTGCCGCCGCAGTGAGGACATGTGAAACCAGCAGGCAGTAAATCTGCTGCCTCCCTGATCCACCAAGCATCACTGCCTTCTGCCCGGAAAATTTCAGCAACATGATCGGTAATTTCTTCACTGATCAGTGCCTCGTTACACTGCTTACAGTAGAACAACGGAATTGGGACACCCCAGGTTCTTTGTCTAGAGATACACCAATCGCCTCGGTCGGCAACCATGTTGGTAATCCGATCTTTTCCCCATTCAGGAATCCATTTTACACTATCAATTGCGTCGAGCATGCCTTGTCTAAACCCGCTAATCGATGCAAACCACTGGTCTGTAGCTCTAAAGATAACGGGATCCTTACAGCGCCAGCAGTGAGGGTAAGAGTGGGAAACAAAATCTAGTTTCAGCAGCGCACCTACTGCCTCTAAATCCTCAACAATCTGCTTATTGCCATCAGTAATCTTTATTCCAGCATATTGCTCTGCTTCCTCGGTGAATACACCATGCTCGTCAACTGGAGCTAGTATCGGCAGATTGTACTTTAATCCAACCAGATAGTCTTCCTGTCCATGACCAGGGGCAGTATGAACACAACCGGTTCCTGCTTCTAATGTGGCGTGCTCTCCTAGAATAACAACTGAATCCCGATTGATCAGTGGATGTTTACACACAACGCCCTCTAATTCTGAACCTAAAAATTCCTGAACAATCTCATACTGCTCTAATCCTACCTCGCTGGCAAAGTTTTCAACCAAACCTTTGGCTAAAATTAGATTGCCTTTTTCAGTACTGATCTTCACGTAAGTTAAGTTTGGATTTAAACAAATTGCCAAGTTTGCAGGAATTGTCCATGGGGTTGTGGTCCAGATTACAAAATAGGTATCTTCTTCTGAAACAATACCTTTTCCATCAGCAACAGCAAAACGCACATAAATGCTTGGGGAACGCCTGTCGCTGTATTCAATTTCTGCTTCAGCTAGGGCTGTTTCACAATCTGTACACCAATATACTGGTTTTAGTGCTTTATAGATAAAACCTTTACTTGCCATGCGGCCGAAAATCTCGATTTGCTTAGCTTCGTATTCAGGGCTAAGAGTTAAATATGGGTTTTCCCAATCACCCCAAATTCCCAAGCGCTTAAACTCTTCCCGCTGAATATTTACATATTTCAACGCATATTCTCTGCATTTTTGGCGCAGTTCAAGCTTGGATACCTTATCGCGGTCTACCCCCAAGTCTTTAATAGTCCTCAGTTCAATAGGCAGACCATGAGTATCCCACCCAGGCACGTAAGGAACATGATACCCGTCCATCGAGTGTGTTCGGATCACAAAATCCTTTAAAATTTTATTTAAAGCCGTTCCAATATGGATATGACCATTTGCATACGGCGGCCCATCGTGCAAGACAAAAAGCGGTAGTTCCTTTTCTTTACCGTCTTCCTGCAGCTTTTGGTAAAACTTATTTTCCTCCCAAAATTTAAGCATTTCCGGCTCACGCTTTGGCAGGTTTGCTCGCATGGGAAATTCGGTCTTTGGCAACTTAAGTGTCTGTTGATAGTCTTTTTTCTCCATTACCTTCTACCTCCTTATCAATCTAAAACAAAAACTCCCATCCCTATAAGGGACGAGAGTTACCCGCGGTACCACCCTAGTTAAGGCTGCCAACAGCCTTCACTTGACAGTTATAACGGAACCACCGATCAGCCTACTGTTAGTTCAGCTGATAACTCCGAGGTGATTTTCAAAGAAGCATTGGTACCGGGCTCTCACCTATTCCCGGCTCTCTGGGACCTCAAACTTCTTCTACTCTCCTCTTCATCGTCAGTACGTATCATGTTCTAATGCAAATAATTATACAGAATAAACTGATTGAAGTCAAGGAACAGCTAATCCTGATTCAGCTCTCTTGAGCGTTCTGCTCCTGCCTGCACTGCCTTAATCAGCGCTGAACGAAAGCCTTTCTCTTCCAGCACATCAAGACCTCTAATAGTAGTCCCAGCTGGTGAGGCTACCATATCTTTCAACTCTGCTGGATGCTTCTCTGTTTCCAGCACCATTCTGGCAGCGCCCTGCACTGTCTGCGCAGCCAACTTCAGCGCCAACTCCCGGGGCAGGCCTGCTAGGACAGCGCCATCCGCTAACGCCTCAATCATCACATAAACATAGGCTGGACCGCTGCCGCACAAACCTGTAATGCTATCCATTAAGTTTTCATCAACTTCAACAACTTCACCTAGGGTTGAAAAGATATTTCTAACCAGCTGCCGTTCCGTTTCAGATACGCCGGGACCGTTAGTGACTGCAGAAACTCCTGCATTAATAAACACAGGCATATTAGGCATAACCCGAACAATTCTGCACTGATCCCCCAAATGCAATCTTAAATTCGCAGTCGATATGCCTGCCATCACTGAAACAATCAACTTGTTATTGACCGCCGGAGCTAAATCCGGAGCTATCGAACCAAACACCTGCGGCTTTACTGCAAGGATAATCAAATCAGCATTCTTGGCTCCAACAGCACTGTCTTTACTCGTCCTGATTCCATAATATTCAGCGCTGCTCTCTTGCTCTGGCAGCAGTGGATCGCAAGCAGTGATATCTGCAGGATTACTTATGCCTCCTTGAACAATTCCTTTTAATAGAGCCGAGCCCATCTTTCCTAAGCCTATTATACAAATTCTCATTGATTACAGCTCCTTATCTTCGGTAACCAATCAATCACTCGCGGATTTGCCCTTGACCAAAAATTACATATTTAACAGTAGTCAGCTCGTTTAAACCCATTGGACCACGAGCATGAAGTTTCTGGGTGCTGATACCTATTTCTGCCCCCAAACCAAACTGGTTGCCGTCGGTAAAGCGTGTGGAAGCATTAATGTACACCGCAGCGGCATCTACTTCTTGGAGAAAACGCTGACTGCGGGCATAGTCGTTGGTAACAATCGCTTCAGAATGCTTTGTCCCGTATGTATTGATATGACGAACTGCCTCATCGAAGCTGCTCACAACCTTAACCGCTAAAATATAGTCCAAATATTCCTCGTACCAGTCTGCTTCTTCAGCCGCCGCGATTTCTGGCAGAATTGCTTTTGTCCTTGGACAACCCCGCAGCTGCACACCATCTTCTTTCAGCCTGTTGTATAAATCAGGTAGCAATTCAGGGGCAACCTCTTCATGGACTAACAGTGTTTCTACAGCGTTACAAACCCCGGGACGGCTGGTTTTCGCATTAGTAACGATTCTGCCCGCCATTGCAAGATCTGCCCCTTGATCAACATAGATATGGCAGTTGCCTACGCCAGTCTGAATTACTGGAACCTTCGCTTCATTAATCACCCTTCTAATCAGACCTGCTCCACCCCTGGGAATTAAAACATCTAAATAATCAGTAAGCCCCAATAAAACAGAAACCGCTTCTCGATCGATGGTCTGCACTAATTGAACTGCATCCGCCGGAAGACCGACCTGAGCTATCGCCTTGGCTGCAATTGCGGCTAAAATTCGATTAGAGTTGATCGCCTCAGAACCTCCCCGGAGAATAACAGCATTACCTGCTTTCAAACAGAGACCTGCAGCATCAATCGTAACATTTGGTCTTGCTTCATAGATGATTGCTGCAACTCCTAAAGGAACCCGCATCTTTCCAACTTGAAGACCATTCGGCCTTCTCTGGATCTCAACAATATCACCAACTGGGTCCTTCAACCGCACCAATTCCCGCAGACCGTCAGCCATGTCCTGAATTCGCTTTTCATTAAGTTCCAACCGGTCCAGCAGTGCACTGCTTAAACCAGCCGCTCTCCCAGCCTCAAGATCCTTGTTATTCTCGCGGATTATTTGTGCAGCAGAATTTTCCAATTCCCCAGCAATCGCTTCTAACGCCTGATTTTTTACCGCTGTAGGAACTACAGCCAAAATCCTCGCTGCTTCCTTTGCTTTTTTAGCCTGAACAATCAATGCATCCTTAATACTCACTACTCTCCCTTCCTTTCCACGCTGATGTAATCATTGCAGATAGCTAAATTATCACGATGAATAACATCTGGTCCGTTACTGAAGCCCAACACCGAGCTGATATCTCGAGAGTGGCGACCTTTAATCAACTCGATTTCGCTGGCAGAGTAATTTACCAGACCTTTTCCTATCAAATGACCACTGCGGCTGACGACCTTTACCAGATCGCCCTGCTGAAAATTGCCTTCTACTGCGATGATGCCGCCAGGAAGCAGGCTTTTGCCTCTTTCAACCAGAGCTGTCTCAGCCCCATGATCCACCACCAGACTGCCGCAATCACCAAGATTATACATCAACCAATGCTTGCGTTTGCTCAGGGCGTTTGCTTTTGGTATGAACGTTGTGCCGATTGAATAATCTGTACCCTGTTCCAGCATTTCTACAATATCAAGGATAACCCGTTCCTGATAAGCAGGTCCGATAACCGCAACAATTCCGGAATTCACTGCAATTTTTGCAGCGGACAGTTTAGTCTGCATTCCTCCCGTTCCCCACTTGCTTCCCCGTCCTTGGGCATAGCTCTCGATTTCTGCAGTGATCTGCTCTACCTTATTCATTTTTCGGGAGTTTTCCTGACGTGGATCGCCATCATAGAGACCATCAATGTCCGACAAAATAATCAGGAGTTCAGCATCTACTAACCCAGCAACTAAGGCTGACAAGGTGTCGTTATCACCGAACTTGATTTCATCTGTAGCGACAGTATCATTTTCGTTGATTATTGGAATTACACCTCTTTTGAGCAAACATGTCAGAGTATTGTAGGCATTCAAATAGCGTTTGCGATCTTCCAGATCACTTGCTGTCAGCAGAATCTGGGCACCAATCTCGCCAATTTCCCGCAGAATACTATTATACACTGCCATTAACTGTGCCTGGCCCACCGCAGCCATCGCCTGCTGTTCGGGAATATGTTTGGGCCTGTCTTTAACCCCCAGCTGACCCATGCCGGCACCGATAGCGCCCGAGGTAACAAATAAAACTTCCCTGCCCTGATTCTTTAATGCTGCCATCTGCTGGAGAAAATGGGCGATTTGATTTAGGTTAAGTTTTCCCCCACCACAAGTTAATGAACTGCTTCCAATTTTAACAACAATTCGCTTATACCTCATTCTCTTTATTTTCTTCTACCCTCCGCTTCAACATCTATTTAGAAAAACCCCGTTCCGTACAGGAACGAGGTCAAACATTATCCACTATTCTTCTGTAAATAGTTCAACTTCAGCTGCCAAATCTTCAAAAACCTTTGTTGCGGCAGATTCTTCCTGCAGTCTGATATCCATTACTTTCACATCTTCTAGCATCGCCCAAATTGTTTCCATAAGCTGGCGCATGTTCTGCTTAAACTTCAATTCTGTGTCTTTTAGGTTTTGAATTCTGCGAATCATTCGGTCTAATTCATCCTGATTCTCCTGCAGGATTTGTTTGGCTTTTAATCTGGCTTCGTCAATAATTACTTTTGCCTTTTTATTGGCTTCATCAATAACAGTCTGGGCCTGCTGGTTGGCAAATTCTTTCGCTTCAGAAACTGCCTCACGGGTTAGAGTTATCAGACCATAAATATCCGATTCCTTGTTCTGATACTGGCGCAGCTCTTCCTCCAACTGTTTAATCTGTTCTTTCAGTTCTTTGTTCTGCTGGATCATGTTCTCGTATTCACTTACAATTCTGGACAAAAACTGATCTACTTCAGATTCGTTATACCCTCTAAATGAACGCTTAAACTCGGCATTATGAATGTCAATTGGTCTCAGCATTGGTTTCCTTTCCTCCCACTTAATCTTAGGGCCCTACACCATTCGCTTTAGGATGAGCCCAATCCTACCCTTTTTGGTATTACCGGTGATCTGTTCTACCACAACTCGACCACGACCACGGATTGAAATAACATCACCCTGATTGATCTCGTACGATGGATTGCTGATTGTCTTCCAGTTAACCTTAACTCGCTCATTCTTTATTTCTCGCACCATTTTCGTGCGGGAAGTGCCAAAACCTGAGGCGGCAATGGCATCAAGCCGCATCGATGCGACAGTTGTCTTAATCTCTTTAACCCGCTCTGGTGCGATCGCAATCTGCTCAGGATCTATCTCTGAAACGCTGAGCGAAACTTGGTGAACTTGGTTCCAATGCTGCAGCAGATAATCTGTTATTTCGCTTGCCACCACTACTTGACAGCCATCATCCTGGCAGAGAATATCGCCGATTTTTTCGCGTTTAATTCCTAGTCCCATCAGCGATCCTAAGAAATCGCGGTGGGATACTTTCACAAAGTTAAAATTCCCGCGAGCTTGAAGAATCCTCACCGGCGGCTCGATTGTTTCGGTAAGGAAAAACTGAGGGTAAATTACCAGCCGAGCTCTCTCAGCCTGCCGGTATCCTCCAAAAGTAAGGACATTTACCTCAACAAATGCAGATAGGACACTCCTTGCTACCTTTTGTTCATAAGGATCATAAAAATCTGTAATCTGCGGTCTGTTAGTCTTCCAAGCTAATTCAGCTGCATCTATTGTTCTAATTCCGATTTCCTTTTCTAGTTCCCCTTGGAGATGTGCAATTAGTTTATCTTTATCCACTCATAGTCCTCCCTAATAAACTAACAACGTAAATAATAGCTGAACCACGATCTGTCTCACTAGCGGTAGGAGTAAGAAGACAATCAGCGGTGAGAAATCCAGTATCAGACCCGAAGGAAAGAGATTACGAATTGGGCGCAGCACCGGTTCGGTCGCACGGTAAATAAATTGGACCACTGGATGTGTCCAATCCAGAGTCGGAAACCAGCTAAGTATCACTCTGGCCAACAATATTAGCTCATAAACCCTAAACAAACTATTGACTAGACCAATGACAGCCATAAAACTACCCCCTTTTCGTAATATCGGATCAAGGCTATTCGCCTAGAATACCAAGATCAAATAAGTCCGTTTCAATCTCACCTTCAATGGTTACTGACTGGGGTGCAAAGAAAAAGATCATGTCTCCTAATTTTTGCATATTGCCATCAATAGCATAAGTTGCACCACTCATAAAATCAACAATTCTTCTGGCCTCATGGATGTCCATATGATTCAACCGCACTATCAGTGGATGCTTGTTTTTTAGATGGTCTACGTAGGTGCGTACCTCTTCAAATTCAGTCGGTTCAATAATGATTATCCTAATTGGCTTTGCACCTCCATCTAGACTTATTAAGTTACTCCTGCGCACTTGTTTAGTTTCCCTTTGATTAGGCAGTACTTCCAGCTGCCTTTCTTCTCGGACCTCGGGGTCATCCTCGATTTCTTCACGAACGCCCAACAAGGTCAATACTTTGTCAAAAACGGAAGCCATAGCTACTCCTCCTCTGTGAAAAGAGCTGAACCGATCCGAACCATCGTTGCCCCTTCTTCAATTGCAACCTCAAAGTCATTGCTCATGCCCATTGATAGAATGTCGGCATCTTCCTTGACTTCTCGTTTCAGCTGTTCGTGCAGCTGTGCTAAGGCACGAAAATAAGGGCGCACAGCGGCAGGCTCAACAAATGGAGCCATGCCCATCAAACCGCATATGTTTAAACTAGTGTATTCTTCTGTAACTAATTTAGCAAATTCGATCACTTCGTTTGGCTTTAATCCATGCTTTGAAGCCTCGTTTGAAATGTTTACTTGAATTAAAACATCTACCTGCTTGTCCCAACGAACCGCATATTTGTTCAATTCTTCCGCAAGTTTAACACGGTCTAGTGAATGAATTAGGCTGAAATTGCGGCAGTATTTTACTTTATTGGTCTGTAAAGTTCCGATCAAGTGCCAATCTGATTGCGGAAAAGCTTCACTACGGCGCTTCGCCAACTGCACACGATTCTCTCCAAAGGAATTCAAACCGAGCTCAATCAACTGCTTAACAGTGGCGTCGTCAACTGACTTAGTTACGGCAATCAACTTTACCGACTTGGGATCGCGGTTGACGCGGGCACAGGCCTGATCGATTCTGCTGCGAATGATCTCCAAATTCTGCGATAAATTCATATTCGCTCTCCTCCAACCCTCTCCCTACAAAGTTCGCTATTATTCCGTACTTTCCTTCTTTACAGGCCTAATACCAGTACCAACAGGCCAACAAACCACGTGTAATACGAGAAGATCACTAATCTGCCTTTTCTCACGAAATTCAACAGCAGTTTGATAGCTAAATATCCGGTTAGAGCTGCGAAAGCGGCACCAATCACCATATACAGCATGGACTGTTGGGTAGCTGGGTAGGCAATCAAATCTTTAACCGCAAGCACCTGGGAGCCAAGTACTGCCGGGATGCTCAGTAAAAACGAAAATCTAGCAGCACTTTCCCGGTCTAGTTTCCGGAACAGACCCGCCGCAATGGTAGTCCCAGAGCGGGAAATACCGGGAAGTACTGCAAAGGCTTGCCCTAGACCGATAAATAACCCATCCAGGAAAGTCATGCTTTTCATATTTACCAAACCTTTTTGGACGCGGTCAGATATGAAAAGAATCGTCCCTGTTATCATCAACATCACACCGGTAAATACTGGTGAGCTGAATAATCCAGTAATCCAATCCTTAAACAACAGCCCAACAATTACGATTGGAACAGTTGCAATAATAATGCTCACCACAACCCGACACCCCTCGTCTTCTGCAGCAAGTTTAGAAATTCGTGTCGGATTTGTCAACAGGCGCAGGCCAGATTTAACCAGCATCACTACATCTGACCAAAAGACAATAAAAATAGCAATCAGAGTGCCAAAATGCAGCAGGACTTCAAATACCATTCCCGGCTCTTCTATCTGAAACAGCGCACCAAAGAGCACTAAATGCCCAGAAGAGCTAACGGGCAGAAATTCTGTTAATCCTTGGACAATACCTAATACAATCGCTTCAAACAGACCCACAATATTCAACTCCTATGACAATAATCTTTTTAAACTTCGCCCCGCACTAGCTCATTCCTGCCATTTTACTGACAATTTTTGTTAAAGGGTTAATTAAAATCAGAGCACACAGAGCTGTAATCACGTTAAAGAGAGTGTGAGCATTGGCGATCTGCTGTGCTAGGCTAGATGAGGTTAGAGTGACAAACCTGGCAAATTGGTTGATTACCGGCAGCATGATTATTACACCTAGGCAGTTAAATAAAAAGTCAGCATAAGCCGCTGCTTTTGATTCTCGCGACATTCCAATACTGGATATCAGTGTAGTGAGCACTGTACCAATATTGCTCCCGAAGGCAATAGCTATTGCTCCCACTAATGAAATTGCCTGAATTTGACCAAGCACAATCACTACACTTGTGACAGCGCTGCTGGACTGGACAACTGCAGTAATGAGAATGCCCGCCAAAACAGCTGGTAGAACATGGCCGCTGACCTCAATTAACCCTTGGCGAACCCAATTATACTCCAGGAGCGGAATCAAGCTTAATTTCAGCATGAAGAGTCCCATAAATAATCCACCAATGCCAACTAAAACTGTACCAAGATGCTGAGTTTTGCGATTCCAGGGAAGCAAAAAAAGCCCACAGAGCATAATAGGTGCAATCAGTCGGGACATATCTAATACCGCTATTTGGGCGGTAATGGTGGTCCCAATATTCGCACCTAAAATGACACCGAAGGCTTGTTTTAAACTCAAAACGCCTGCATTGACTAAGGCTACAGTGATCGCAGCGATTGCACTGCTGCTTTGGACAGCTGCTGTCACTACTGCCCCTGTTATTAAGCTGATGAGCGGATTGTAAGTTAACAGTGTCAGCAGTCTGCGCAGCCGCACTCCAAGAACCGCTTGAACGCTATCGCTCATTAAACGCAAACTGAGCAGGAATATTGAAATACTGATGCTGAAACTGAATAAAAGTTTTAAGGTTTCCATGGCACATTATATGCCTAGGTTTAACCGTTTATGACTCAGTCTGTCAACAGCACGATGCTCCCTGGTTGGAATTCTGGCTTGAGGTAATCCTGCGGATCGGTGCTGAGAATCCGAACCACTTTTCCGCTGGAACTGTCAATTGGCTCAACCTGCATCATGCAGCCATGAACCATAACCTCCCGCAATTCCGCGGCAGGGAGATCTGTTTCTGCCCAAATTTCTTCAACCGGTACAATTGAATGAAGCATCTAGTACCCTCCCCTGGTATTAAAACCATGATAGCCATAAGGCTGCTGAAACGGCTGTTGAAATTGGGGACTGTAGCGGTACCGATTAGACTTCGCTAAAGCTGGGTTTTCGATAAACTGTCGCAGCTTGGATACAGCTTCACCTAAGCCGCCGATTTCATTAATCAAACCGCAGTTAACTGCTTCTTCCCCGATCAATACAGTTCCAACATCACGAACTAATTCGCCTGTTCGGAACATCATTTCCCTCAGCTGCTGTTCGGATACAGAGGAATTGTCAACTGTAAATCGAATAATGCGATCCTGCATCTTATCCAGATAGTCGTAAGTTTGAGGTACGCCAATTACCAAACCTGTTAACCGAATCGGATGAATGGTCATTGTAGCTGTCTCAGCAATAAAGGAGTAATCAGCCGCAACTGCAATTGGAGTACCAATTGAATGGCCTCCACCAAGGACCAGAGAGACGGTCGGCTTAGACATTGTTTTAATCATTTCGGCTATTGCCAATCCAGCTTCAATGTCCCCACCAACTGTATTGAGGATTACCAACAATCCTTTGATTTTGGGATTCTGCTCAATAGCTACCAGCTGTGGAATCACATGCTCATACTTAGTTGTTTTATTGCGGGGCGGCAGTACCATATGACCTTCAACCTGCCCGATAATTGGCAGCACATGAAACGATAAAGAACCATCTGGTAAGTTCATCTGCCCAAAATTGCGAATAGCCTGCATCGAAGCCTGTTCTTGATGCGGCTGATCCGGATAGTTTGACGAGACCATTTCTGATGAGTCCATAGATTCCCTTCCTTTCCTCATACTTAAAGATAGTATGAGGAATTAAGACTCAAAATAAACATCAGCTATACTTCCATGATAATCGGTAGAATCATAGGACGCCGCTTGGTCTTTTCGTATAAATAGCGGGACAAAGCATCGCGTACACCTTGTTTGAGCAGACCCCACTCAGTGATACCCTGCCCTTCGTACTCAGCTAACACTGTTCGAACTCTTTCGCGAGCTTCTTCAATCAGCTCTTCGGATTCACGCACATAAACAAATCCCCGGGTTACAATATCCGGACCTGCCAGCACCTCACCATTGCGGCCGTTAATTGTCACCACCACAATCAGGATGCCATCACTGGCTAATTGGCGGCGATCCCTTAAAACAATGTTGCCGACGTCACCAACTCCCAAGCCATCAACAAACACCTGTCCAACTGGCACGCGCTCTGTTGACTTAAGGCCTGAATCACTAAACTCTAACACTGAACCGAGTTCCGCAATGCAGATATTTTCTTTCGGAACACCTACAGTTTCCGCTAATTCAGCATGTTTCATCAGCATTCTGTGTTCACCATGAATCGGAACAAAGAATTTCGGCTTGGTCAGATTCAACAGCAATTTAAGCTCTTCTTGCTTCGCGTGCCCGGACGTATGGATCCCAAAATGCGGCTCATAAACAACTGTAGCGCCTTCCTTAAATAGGTGATTGATGATTTTACCTACGCTTTTTTCGTTTCCTGGGATTGGATTAGCAGATATAATCACCGTATCACCAGGAGCAATAGCCAGTTTTCTATGCTCAGCCATGGCAATTCTAGTCAGTGCGGACATCGGTTCACCTTGGGAACCAGTTGTAATTACAACCACTTTGTGAGCAGGTAGTTTATCAACTTGCTCAACATCAATCAGCATACCTTCAGGAATTTTAAGATAACCTAATTCCTGTGCAATTGTTACTACATTTACCATACTGCGGCCGATTACACAGATTTTGCGACCTTGTGCCTCTGAAGCATCAACAATTTGCTGGAGCCTGTGGACATTTGAAGCAAAAGTGGCAACAAATATTCTTCCTTCAGCTCGGGTAAAGATCCGGGCAAATGTTTCACCAACAGTTCGCTCCGATTCAGTATAGCCAGGTCGTTCCGCATTTGTTGAATCAGAGAGCAGACAGAGTACACCTTCGTTTCCAAGCTCCGCTAATTTATATAAGTCCGTGACTTTACCATCAATTGGCGTTTGGTCAAATTTGAAATCGCTGCAGTGAACCACAATACCAAGCCTGGTATGAATAGCTAGGGCGACCACATCCGGAATGCTGTGATTTACATGAATAAATTCCACATCGAACTGCCCAATTTTGATTCGATCTCCGGCTTTAATCTCATGCAGTTTGGTGGAGCGTTCAAGATTATGTTCCATCAACTTTAGCTTCAGCAATCCCAGGGTAAGCTTGGTTCCATAGACTGGAATATTGACCTGCTTTAACAAGAAAGGCACTCCGCCAATATGGTCTTCATGTCCATGAGTAAGAATAATAGCTTTAATTCTATGAGCGTTTTCCATCAGATAAGTAACATCGGGAATCACTAAATCGACACCAGGCATGTCATCCTCAGGAAACATAACGCCAGCATCGACAATGATGAGTTCATTGTTGTATTCGAACACCGTCATGTTCTTACCGATTTCCCCCATACCGCCAAGGAAAACGATCCTAAATTTGTTTTTCTTTTTCGCCATAAATATAGTTACCTCCATTTAAATTATCGGGTTCGATAAGAAACTCACTATATTAGTCTACCTCCGCTCATCCAATAATAGTAGACCTAAGGTTGTTATCGCTTCCGAACACAGCCGTTAGGTCTATTATAGACAAAGTGGGTTATTTTTACAACCAATACCGTCCTGCAGAAAAAAAGAGCACCATTTTACTGGTGCTCAAGCAGCCCGTAATGCCGCAGAGTCTCTTTAATCATTTCCGCCTGCTCTTCAGTTAAATCTACTAATGGTAATCTTACCGGTCCAGTATCAATGCCTAAGTACTCTAAGCTGCGTTTAACTGGAACAGGATTGGTAGCAATAAACATTGTTCTAAAAATTTGGATCAGCTCAAGATGAATACTTGTAGCTTCCTGTACCCTGCCGGCTAAAAATGCTTCGATCATCGACTTAATCCTTCTGCCCACTAGATGCGCAGCAACACTCACTACACCACATCCGCCGATTGATAATATTGGAAGTGTTAAGGCATCGTCCCCGGAATAGATTAGAAAATCATCTGGTGTCAGCGTCCGCAGATAACTTACCTGCTCTAAATCGCCGCTGGCTTCTTTAATAGCTATAATATTCGGAATTTCAGCTAAACGAGCCACAGTCTCAGGAAGCAGATTGACATTAGTTCGACCAGGCACGTTGTATAGCATAATCGGCAAACTAGAGTTTTCGGCGATTGCCTTAAAATGCTGGTATAACCCCTCCTGAGATGGCTTGTTATAATAAGGCGTAACGAGCATAATGCCATCAACACCAGCTTTCTCCGCAGCTTTAGTTAAAGCGATACTGGCTGCAGTATCATTCGATCCAGTTCCGGCAATTACCTCAGTTGTCCCGCCTAACTCATTAACTATATCAGTAAATAACTGTACTTTTTCATCAAATGTTAAAGTTGCAGATTCTCCGGTAGTTCCACCAACAACTAGACCGTCTGAGCCGTTGTTCACCAGAAATTCTGCTAACCTTACAGCCTGTTTGTAATCTACAGATCCGTCCGCTTTCATTGGCGTAATCATTGCTGTAAGGACTTGACCTACCCTCACGTTAACTAACCCTCCTTAGATAACTCAAATTCATCAAACAAAGCACGCACTGCGGCAAGTAAATCTTCTTCCTTGATTAAACACGAGATATTCGCGTGAGAATCAGTGGTTTGATAAATTGGTACGTCCGCTTGTTCTAAACTGCGTACAACTCTTGCCATAACCCCAGGGACTCCGTGCATGCCTGCTCCGACAACAGAAACTTTAGCATATCCTTGCTCAACAGTAATATTCAATCCCAGATCTGCCAAAACCTTCTTTACTAACTCGGCCTTTTCATCATCAACGATAAAAGCAATCAGTTCTGGAGATAAATAGATTAGATCCACGCTAACTCTGTTTTGAGCCAGTAAATTAAAAATCTTTAGCGTCACATCTGTCTCGTTAAAATTCTCTGCACCGCTAATCTTAACATGTGCCCGCTTTGTGAGATGGGCTATTCCGGTAACCACTCGATCACGAATCCTTCTGCCATCAGGTTTGGCACCCCCGCCCCGGGTGATGGTGGTGCCAATACCGTCTTGATCAGCTGCTAGAATTTTGAGTTCGATTCCTGACTCCATGGCGATCTCTACAGCCCGAGGATGAACTACCTTTGCTCCAAGATGGGCAAGCTCGATTACTTCACTGTAAGTTAACAATGAGATGGTAGGTGCATCTGGTACCAGACGTGGATCTGCGGTCTTTACTCCATCAACATCTGTATAAATTTCTACAGTTTCACAGTTCAAGGCTGCTCCCAGTGCCACAGCGGTAATATCGCTTCCGCCTCTACCCAAAGTGGTAACTGCACCGCTGCTGCTCCAACCCTGAAATCCTGCGACTATAGGGATTATCCCTGCAGCAGCCGCTTTTTGAATTTCCTCTGGATCAACAGATAAAATTCTTGCACTGCCAAAATTCTGGTCAGTTCGAATCCCCGCCTGCCATCCGGTAAACGCCCGCGCTTTATACCCCAAATTATTGAGAGTTTCCGCTAAAATCACCGCTGAAATGATTTCTCCGCAGCTTAGCAGCAGATCCGTATTTTGGGGATTTGGATCAGGATTGGCATCCTTGATCAGGCTGACAAAGCTGTCTGTTGCGTAGCTATCACCAGCACGCCCCATGGCAGAAACAACAACTACCGGGTGACATCTGGACTGCAGCTTCTCTCCAATCTTGTGTGCTACTTGGCTGCGCAAAGCGGCTGAGTTCAACGAACTTCCACCAAATTTGAGCACACAGAAATTCATAGAACTCACCTCAGATCACGAATCAGATTTTCTCCAATTTGAACTGCATTTAGGGCAGCCCCTTTGCGGATTTGATCGCCTACAACCCAAATATTTAAACCGTTTTCTAAAGAGGTATCTTCCCTGATCCTTCCAACCCAGACTAAATCTTGTCCAGACGTATCAAGGGGCATAGGATATTCTTGTGCATCCAGATCATCCACTAGCTTTATTCCTGGTGCATTTTTAAGCAATTCTCGACAATCTTTGGCTGTCAATTTCATTTTGGTTTCAATATTTATTGATTCACAGTGAGAGCGCATGGTTGGTACTCGTACTGTGGTTGCTGTAATTTTCAGATCTGGATCGGCGAAAATTTTCTGCGTTTCCCGAATCATTTTCCATTCTTCTTTAGTATAGCCTTGTTCATCGGGAATATCTATTTGCGGGATTACATTGAACAGAATAGGATAATGTTTTGGCAATCCCTTTACCGGCAGTACCTCCGCTTCTATTTCTTCACCACGGGCATATGCTTGGGTTTGAGCTGTTAATTCGTCAATTGCAGCCTGACCAGCACCTGAAACAGCCTGGTAGGTGCTGACCACAACACGGCGAATTCCTACTGCGTCATAAATAGGTTTGAGTGCCAAGGCAAAAATAATAGTAGAACAGTTAGGATTAGCAATAATGCCCTGATGATTCTTTGCCGCCTCCATGTTTACTTCTGGCACGATCAGCGGCACATCGGGATTCATGCGAAAAGCACTCGAGTTGTCAATAACTGTACATCCAGCTTCAATCGCCACTGGAGCCCACTGCTTACTGGCATCACCGCCAGCGGCAAAAAAGGCAATATCTACATCTGCAAACTGTTCTGCAGAAACCGCTTCAATAACGTACTCTTGATTATTAAACTCTACTTTCCTACCTGCTGAACGAGGCGATGCTAGCAACTTCAGCGACTTAATCGGAAACTGTCTTTCAGCTAATATTTGGAGCATCTCTTGACCTACTGCTCCTGTTGCACCCAGAACTGCTACATTTACCGCTCTCACTGTACATCCTCCCTACTTTACTTGTCTTATACTTCTTTCAATTATTATCGGCTGCAGTTGTTGGTGCTGAGCCGCTTTGGCAATTGCCGGCACAAGCAAATTCATATCTGCAACCAATGAGTTAGGTTTCTTTTCCGGATTATCCTGACCGAATGGAACAAAATAGACATTTTTCGTATTTAGTAAAACCCCGATATTTTTGGCATTCATGCCTAACCCGTCGTTGGTCGATATCGCTAACAATAATGGTTTGTGATTGCGCAGATGCGCTTTTGCAGCCATTAATACTGCAGTATCTGTTATGGCATTGGCCAATTTAGCTGTGGTGTTACCAGTACAGGGGGCAATCACCATCACATCAAACAAATCTTTTGGTCCAATTGGTTCGGCATCTACAATATCAATTATAACAGGTTTGCCAGTTAATTGCTCAAATTTCTTTATAATATCGGCACCTCTGCCGAAACGTGTATCAGTATAAGCCACCGCATGAGAAGCTATAGGATACAGATCAGCACCAAGTGAAGTTAAAGCTTCGAGCTGGGGCCAAATTTCCTCATAGGTGCAGTGGCTGCCAGTCATCGCAAATCCTATCCGCAGATCTTTAAACTGCATTCCCTCCGCCTCCTTCTATCATTTCATGGAGCAATCGAGGAATGCAATCAGAGAGAATTTTTCCGGCGGTGATCGGTGCAACTTTACCCGGAAGCGAGAGGGCTAAAATAGCCTTAATCCCAAGAGCTTCGGCGGCGGAAAAATCCACTCCTCCCGGTGCCGCGGCTAGGTCGATGATCAGCGTTGATAAATTAAGCTTTTTCAGATATTCGTTTGTAATTACCAGGGCAGGTACTGTATTAAAGATTACATCAAAATTGGTATGCAGATGCAGGTCTGACAGTGGAGCAGAATTCAGCCCCATTGTCAAGGCGCGGGCTAATTTTGATTTATTTCGGTCAACGATCGTTACCGATGCCCCTAAGGCTGCTAAGCTGGCAGCTAAAGTCTGGCCGCAGCGACCAAAACCTACTACCATGCAGCGTGATCCATGGATTGTAATGGGAAGCTCTTCCATTGCAAGCTGAATTGCACCTTCGGCGGTGGGTATCGAGTTCAGTATAGCAATTTCATCAATCTCTGCAGTTTCAACCAACTTCAGACTATGCTTCTGCGCAAGTTCTCTGATAACCGGTTTTGCTACTCCAATCAGCACAATTGTATCCTGCGGCAGTTTCGGCAACAGCTGGGTTAGATCGATCGGCTCCCCCTGATCTAAACGAGTAAAGATTCTACCTTCCAAGTCTGTATTTGCCATGGGAGCAATCAAAGCCCTTATCCCTGCAACCGCAGCTTCAGGATCACTGTACAGCTGTGCTGCTGTAAGATCTGGATGCGGATGAAACCCTACTAACCGCAAATCCACGTTTAACTGAAGCAGTGCTTTGGCTAACTCCAATTCACGCCGATCCCCGCCCAGCATAGCGACAGGTATCCCAGATAGATCAACAACCATGGAACGACCTCCTCCCCGATGCACTCATGGATAGTATATGAGGCGGGTAGGAGGCCTGTGAATGAACAGCTAGTTTATAATTCTACAAGATCTGCTCTAACCCGTACACGATTCCTTCCAATTCACCAATTTTGCGGATCGCCAGCAAAACTCCAGGCATAAAGCTTTCACGATGCGTTGAATCATGCTTAATAGTCAACAGCTGTCCTGCAGAACTAAAGATAACCTCCTGGTGAGCAACATAACCCGGTAGGCGAACACTGTGAATGTGAACTGCACTGCTGGCAGCTCCCCTGGCACCGGGAAGCTTTTCAAATTCATCAGGATTAGTTTCTCGCTGACCGGTTAGTACCTGATTAATCATTTCTGCAGTTTTAATAGCAGTCCCGCTGGGAGCATCCTTTTTCTGCGAATGATGGTATTCAATAATTTCCACATTGGGAAAATACCGAGCTGCTTCCTGCGCAAAACGCATCATTAAAATTGCTCCAATAGCAAAATTAGGGGCAATCAAAGCGGCCCAATCTTCCCTGACAAGTTCACGCTTTAATTTCTCCACATCATCTGCTGTTAATCCGGTGGTACCTACTACTGCTCTAACACCTAATTCATAGCAGGTTTTAAGGTTTTCCACCACCACGCCAGGTTGAGTAAAGTCAACTACCACATCCGGTTTGGTCGCTGTAATCGCAGGGGCAAGTTCTGTAAACATTTTGACTCCATCCACATCATATTCTGCCCTTGGGTCGACACCGGCAGCAACTTCCAAATCAGCAGCCTGCCTCACTGCTTTGATTACTTCGCTACCCATTTTACCTAAAGCACCACTTACTAGAACTCGTTTCATGCTACTCCTCCACCTAATAATCAAATACTGGATTTTTCTGGATCAGGCTCGTTAAATCCTGCAAACATGAAAAAGAGACTGTACTAACAGTCCCTTTTTCTCAGTATCTAGTTATCTTCACCGCCATGACTTTCAACATCTTTAGCACCGTTGCTCCGCAAAATTTCGCTTGCCTCGTTTACCTTTTCGGGGCTGGTTTCGATAACAGCCAAGATCCCACCGGCTTTTAACTTCTGCTCGTACTCCTGACCACGTTCCTCAGGAATTCCTAAGTCAATCAAGCCTCCGGCTACACCACCGGTTACAGCTCCTGACAGGGCTCCAGCTAAAGGACCAGCAGCCACAATCGGTCCAATACCAGGAATGGCAAGGGCGCCTACTCCGGCTAAAATTCCAGCTAGACCTCCTAAAGCGCCGCCCCACGCTGTGCCATCAGCAATATTTTGTTCAGCCCCGAAATCGCCGCCGACTTCCATGTCGCGTTTTCTGGTTTTACCTTCATCTTTGGCGATAATTGAGATTTCGTTCTCAGTAAATCCCTTTTCCCGCAGTACTTTTACTGCCTTTTCGGCAGCCTCAACTTGATTAAATACCCCTATAACTGTTGACAACTTGCAAATCCCCCTTTCCTGAAATGGGTACATCGATATTCTACCCATGAAAGGGGACAAATTATTCTAGATCAAGTCTGCGCACCAGATCATCGTAATCCTGAGCAGTGGTTAAATCAACAATGATTAAATCCCGGCCGATTTTTTTTATTCCATGCCACGGGATTACAATCATTCGTTTGTTAAACCAGCTCTTACCATAAGGGATAATTATTGAATCTACCACACCAGTCTCGGTATTGATGATTAGATCTGTATCGTTGACTACTCCTAAACGAATCCCCTCATCAAAACAGACAATTTCCTTCCCAGCCAAATCGGAATACCGCACACCTTACCAACTCCAACCCCATGATACTTCTAAGTGCGGACTGTGATTAAATCCAGCAGTTAACTGACCCCGGTCACTCTGCCCATACTTGATTTCACACCAGCCGTTTCCGCTGTTCAAACGCAGAGCTCCATAATAGAATTGACGTCCAGTTTTAGCTTCAAACTTATAGATCAAATGTAAACTCAGATTGCTGTTATACCGATATTCTATGCGGTGCAGGTTTAAAGATGAACCAGCCAAGCTAATTTCGTGTTTCCCAATCTGGCGCCTATACTTGATTTGCGGCAGATCCGGCCTCCACTCAATTGTCAGATCTCCGCGACGATATCCCAATACTACCCGGCGATTAGGGTGCCAGTGTACAGCCGCTGATATGCTTTGATTGGCCTCTCCATATTCCAACTGCAAATTTGTGGTCGCGTAAGTCCGCTCGCTGCTGAGGGCTTTAAAGCGATCCCAGTTAAATGTAATTCGCCAAGGTTCTGCGTTAAACCGAGTCTGAGTCCCAAAACCAATCCGATCATTTGGATATGGTTTGGTTTTCGTGAGCGGCCAATCAAATTCTCTGCCGATAATCCTGAAACTAGGAGCAAACGATATCTGAGCGCTGTTTACTTGAAGATTTACAGCCAGCGCCTGACTCTGGTTGAAATCCAAAGATTCTTCCTGGTAATCATGGCGCTGAAGATAGCCCCAACCTGCCTCCAAAGAAAAGGAATCATGTTCTACACCTGTCTCCAGCACCACTATCTCACCCCAGTTGCGTCCAAATTCAGGATAATATTGGGAATCGTAGCGTGCAGCGGAAATCTGCCATGTCCACGGGTCGTTACTCAAGGCAAACTGTCCGAAACCGACAAAGCTGGGTAGGCGTGTTTTGCTTGGAACCTGTTCAGCCACAACCACTACTAGATGAGGTTCCTGCTGCTGATACACTAGGGCTAAATGTTTCTCGCTGTAAAAATCTTTGTGGATAATGCGAAATAAGTCGCTTGAAGTGATCAAGGGGCTGTTGTACTTCAGAGAAAGCTGACGTTTAGTACTGGGATGATAGTCAAAGACCCAATCATGAAAGGTTAACCCCAGTAGTTGAGAACTTGTTGACTCTAGGGTTAAATTTCCAGATAAACGATGACGTTGAGTCAATTCACAATCAACACCAAATCGGGCACTAGTAGTGAAATTCATGGGGTTAATGCGTAGCGAGCCCGAAATCTCTTCTAGCTCAAGTAAAGCTGCAGCAGATATGGGAAGCTGGATTTGGATAAAAATAAGAATGAGAAGAATACAAAAACAGACTCCGCGGATAGCAGCCATAAAGGATCACTCCTTCCACTACCTCCCTTGGGCAACGAAGTCTATTAATAAAATACCATATTTTGAAAATTATGCAAGTCCCAACACCACTAGGTTCCAGTTATCCACGTCGAGAATTTGCTGAGCCAGTGCATGCAGCTGCAGAGCAGAAATTTGGTCAATTAAAGCTAACGATTCATCAACCGAAACTAAGCGGTTATGATTAAACTCATCCTTCGCTAGTTTCACCATGCGGTTCATAAAGCTTTCTAATGATAAAACAAGATTGCCTTTCACCTGTCCTTTGATCCGTCCAAGTTCCATTTCAGTTACTGGGCTTTGGACCAAAAGTTTTAATTCCTGGCGCAACACATCGATTACCTGCTGGTAATTACTGCGGGAACAAGCCGCATAAATTAGATACTCACCTGTATCCCGATAAGCCGCATAATCAGAGTAAACATTATAAACTAACCCTCGGTTTTCCCTCAGTTCCTGAAATAAACGAGAGCTCATGCCTCCACCAATTAGAGCATCAAGCAAACGCAGTGTCTCTAACTCTGAGTTGAAACGTGAGAGTCCTGGCCCGCCAAAGCATAGATGAACCTGCTCCAGATTTTTGGGAACGTATAATGCCTGCTGCTGCGCTGGAGTTGGAGCTGATGGCATGGCTTTTTCCCCGCTGCAGTTTGGATTTAGAGCTTCAAATTTCCAGGCAAATTCATCAACTAACACTTGATGCTCAATATTCCCCGCAGCAGCTATTACTAAGCGATCCGGTGTGTAATACTGGCGGTAGAACTTAAGTAAATCATTCCGGTTGGCTTCCGCCACGCTGTCGACCGTACCTAAAATTGGTCTGCCCAGGGACTGTTCCGGCCAAAGCTGTGCGTAAAACAGTTCATGCACATGATCTTCAGGTAAATCCTCACATGATTTTATTTCCTCCAGAATCACCTGCCGCTCTCGTTCTATTTCCTCTGGCAAGAATGTTGGTTTAAGCAGCATTTCATGAAGGATATCGACAACCAGTTTAAAATCCTGATCTAGAAAGCTGGCATAATAACAAGTAAACTCTTTGCTTGTAAATGCGTTGAGATAGCCCCCTACTCCTTCGATCAATTCAGCGATCGTGCGGGCATTGTACTTCTCGCTGCCTTTAAACACCATATGCTCGATAAAATGGCTGTAACCATGCTGGTCATCTTGTTCGTTTCTACTGCCAACTTCAAACCATACACCGAGCGTAATCGATCTAGCATTGGGTATGAATTCAGATACTACGCGAATACCATTTGGTAAAATCGTCTTTTCGTACATTGCTTTCTCCTTACCCCTAGTAATATCTAATTAACACCAGAGCAAACATTATTTGTCTTTGTGTTAGGATCGCAGAACATGGTAATATAGTATTGGTTATTATTATCGACGTTGGAGAGGAGGACGCATAATGAACCAAAACATTTTGATTCCCGTTTTAACTCTATTGTTCTATGTAACCAGCATCCTTGGCGGCGGCGCTGCTCCTGATTCGCCTGTTTTAACACCAAGCGAAATTACAAAAACCGCGGTAATCGGACAGCAGGGTGAAGTAATTGGTGACAAAGTTACGGTTCGGACAGGACCGGGAACTCAACATGATGCACTAACTTCACTCCATCAAGGTGAACGGGTAATCATCTTGGATTTACAAGATGATTGGTATGAAGTTAAACTTTCCGATGGGCGCATCGGCTGGATTGCTGAGTATTTGATAAAAACAGTCCCGAATAAACCACAGGCAAAACCGCATGGAAAATCAGTTTTAGGTTATTATCTAGTAGGCACATCATCATACAACAGCTTGATTCAGAACAGCAACTACCTTACCGGCATCGCACCTTGGAGCTGGGGTTTATCTAGTTATGGCACCCTTAACGCTGATTTTGAACCAGAAGCAATGGCACAGGTGCTCTTATTTGCCGGCAACCGAGAAGTTGAAACTTATGCACTAATTCATAATATGTTTAACGGCAGTTTCGATCCAAAGGTTGTTAGTGCACTGCTAAACAGCGAAGTTGCTCGAGCTAGAGCGGTTACCGAAATCAAATCTGCTTTAATTAACTGGGGTATGACCGGTGTAAATCTCGACTTAGAAAATGTGCCCGCCACTGACCGGCAAGCTCTTACAAGCTTTGTTGCAGAACTGAGCCAAGCTCTCCATGCTGAGGGACTGAAAGTGACAATGGCTGTTCCGGCTAAAACCGCAGACAATCCTGACAATAACTTTTCGGGAGCATACGATTATGCTGAATTAGGCAAACACGTGGATCAGCTGGTAATCATGGCATACGATCAGCATTATCGTGCCGGACCACCGGGACCAATCGCATCAATCAAATGGGTGGAAGATGTAGTTAAGTTCGCAGTCAGCCAGGTACCCTCAGATAAGATCATTCTAGGCATTCCTAACTATGGCTACGATTGGCCGCAAACCGGCATGGCGTCAGCCCTCACTTATGATCAAACAATGCAGCTGGCAGCTTCCAACAATGCAAGCATCCGCTGGCAGGGTGAGGATAAGGTTCCGTATTTTACCTACGGAAGCAACCGCCAAGTCTGGTTCGAAAACCGCTACAGCATAAAGTACAAACTTGAACTAGTTAATCAATATCAGTTAAATGGTATAGCACTGTGGCGTTTAGGTCAAGAGGATTCAGGCATATGGGATGTTATTAACAATACCCTAAAATAAAAGAGTTCCTGCGCGGGAACTCTTTTATTATTGATTCAAGATTTGCAACACCGGCACTACAGAGTAACCTTTTTGCTGCAGCTGCTCAATGATTAAGGGTAGAGCTTGTGCGGTAGGCTCGGTAGGATGCATAAGTACAAAGGCGCCATTCTGAATTCTACCTACAACCCGATCAATAATTACTGTAGGCGCAGGGCGCTGCCAGTCAATCGTATCAAGAGTCCATAAAATGGTTTTGTAGCCCAGTTCAGCTGCCACTGCCACGGTTTGTTTGTTAAAATCCCCTGCTGGCGGTGCGAACAGCATTGGTTTCTGACCAGTTATATCCATAATTTTCTCCTCCCCAGTTAAGATCAGGTCCCGCACCTGTTCCTGACTCATTTGACTTGGCATTCCGTGCCAGCCGCCGTGATTCCCGATTTCGTGTCCCGCTTGTGATATTTGCTCAGCTAAATCAGGAAACTTTTCTGCCCATGTTCCCGTTAGGAACCAAGTGGTGGTGACACCATAGCGCTTAAATGTTTCTAACATGGATGGGATATATTCATTACCCCAGTCTACATTGACCATCAAACTGACCCAAGGCTTATCAGCCGGTCCTCGGTAATAGGGGGAAAAATTTGCCTGGGTGATTGAAGGTATAACCGGTACCGTTACAAATTCTACTATAGAGCCCGCTGAAGCCTGCATAAGCAAATGTAGAGTTGCGTTAAAGTCAATCACTTGACCCACCTGTTCCGGGTGAACGACATCGCTGTTCCAGTCATAACTAGCATTTCTAGCTTCTTTAATTTCTCCTTCACTTATTTTGATCAAAGCATCATATAATTCACTTCTTAAGAGACCGCCAACATCATGTCCGGCAATTTTCACTCCTGGTTTTACCCCATGCACCCGGCGCAGCAGCTGATTATACAAACTTGAGCCAACCAGAACGAAAACAATTACAAGCAATCCAGCCGCACTGATAAATAGAGTCTTTTTGGTGATAACCAACGAAAACCAAGTTCTCCGAGCCATTGCCCTAGTCTCCTCTCCGCAGATGTTGGATACCGTTGTTATCAATATAGTAATTCTCGCGATAAATCAATTCTGAAATCGGCACAATCTCATATCCCTGAGCAAGCAAATCAGGAATGATTCTGCGAATAGCATCTGGTGTCCCCACAGCTGCGTTATGGAAAAGAACAATTGCACCAGGTTTGATCTGCCCCATTACCCGCTGATAAATCTGGTCTGAAGTGGTATTTTTCCAGTCAAGCGAGTCGACCGACCATTGAATAGTATAGTAACCCAAAGAATCTGCAGCTTTAATTACAGTGTTATTGTACTCTCCAAAAGGCGGACGGAAGAGAAATGAGTTTTGACCAGTTAAATCATAAATCATTGCATGATTACGCTCTAATTCCATCACAGCCTGTTCAAAAGTAAGATTATTCATATGGGGATGGGAGTAGCTGTGATTTCCAATCTCATGACCTTCCTCTGCAATTCTAACTACATACTGAGGATATTTATCAACCCAATAGCCCGCCAAAAAAAATGTGGTTTTAATATCATACTCCCGCAGAATCCCTAAGATCTCATCGGTTAAGTCGGTTCCCCAAGTCGCATCAAACGAGATGGCAACTTTTTTTGCTTCTGTATTTACCGCATAGATTGGCACTAACCGATTCGACGCCACACTGATCACATGAGAAATTGCTGGCAGAACAGTTTCGTGATAAACGCTGAATATCAGGAGCAGCGCCACAACAGCAACCAATACATGAGCGAAGTTAAGCTTCAAGACAAATACGCGCATCACTAATCCCCTCCTCATGTATTCATATTCAAAAAAAAAGAGGCAAATAACAAGTATTTGCCTCAGATTGCAAAGTTATGATTGCCAATTTGTTTGATCACCGGCCTTGTTTTCCAAAACTCAGGCGCAGCCGTTGTCTTTGGATTATAAAAGAATAGTGCCCCTCCGGTGGGATCTTCACCAGCTAAAGCCCTCTCAGCAGCTTCGACCGCAGACTCTTGGGGAACTTTTGGCATGGTGCCCAAAGCTATTGGACTAAATTGTCCCTTCTGATAGATTACCTCTGTAATTGTATCGGGAAACTTGTCACTCTTTACCCGATTGATTACAACTGCTCCGACAGCAATCTGCCCCTCAAGGGGCTCACCCCGGGCTTCAGCATGAATCAATCGCGCTAAAAGATCCCGTTCTTCGGGAGTAAAATCGACCACATAGACTTTGCTGGGAATCCGGAGTTTCATTCCCGCTCGCATCCGAGTCGGATCCTTAATATTATTAAATTGGGCAAGGTAACGCCAATCAAGATTATACTCCAATGCGATTTCCGATAACGTATCTCCCGGCTGGACTATATACACCTGTTCCACCATCTGGGCTGGAGCGGAAACCGCCAGCAGTAATATGATGAATGCAATGATTAAAACCATGACCTAACCTCCTGCTCAATTGCTTCTAATTTATCATAATGAATAGAACAAGCGGGCAGTGACTTAATAAAAAATTTCCCATAGTTCCGCTCCATAATTCGTTTATCGCAGATTAAAATCATGCCCCTATCTGTCTTGGTGCGAATTAGGCGTCCGCATCCCTGGCGAAACTTCAAAACAGCCTGCGGTAAAAAATATTCTAGAAAAGGATTACTGCCGCTTTGGCGCAGTTGCTCGCTGCGGGCGGCTGCAATCGGTTCAGTCGGCACCTTAAAAGGCAATTTGGTAATAATAACCGTCGATAGAGCCTCTCCTGCAACATCCACACCTTCCCAAAAACTATCGGTTCCGAGAAGAACAGTCTTTAGTTCCCCGCGAAAGCGATCCAGCATCTCGGTACGGGGCATTTCTCCCTGAACCAAAAAGTTGTACTCCTGATCTAATCCCCGCTCCCTGACAAGTTGAGCAGTTTTCCGCAGCATAGCATAGGAAGTAAACAAGATGAATGCTCGTCCCTGCGTCACTGCTAACAGCGGCTCTAAGTGATCGACCAGCACCTCTGTAAATTCTGACCGATCCGGCGAGGGCATGTCTTTAGCGACAGCCAGGAAAACCTGTTTTTGATAATCAAAAGGGGATGCGAAAATGGCCGTATTTAGATCCCAATTTTCATTCTGATCAATACCGATGCTGTTGCAAAAGAAAGTAAATTCTTGGTTAACAGTTAAAGTAGCACTGGTAAAGATAGCGGATTTAACCTGAAACAACAGATTCTCCCTCAGCTGTTCACCAACATAAATTGGTGCTGCCTGAAGTACACAGCCGAACTGTTTCGATTGTTTTTTCAACCAGTAGACACAGCTTCGATCATTTGCTTCCATTAAAAACTCTAAATCAGCAATTACTGATTCGAACCGCTTTAAATAAGGCATTAATTTATCGCCTTCATCTGGCTCAAGCAGGTGGACTAAATTCTCCAGCTGCGTTTTTAAGGTGACTAAAGCACTAAAAAAACGATCATAACTTTCTAAAAGCGGTTCTCTTTCCAAGCCGCAGTAGGAGATCAAAACAGTTTCCGAATCCTCACTTTCCTTGAAGAATTCCTTTTCTAACGCGGCGAAATACTTGACAGCAGCCTCATCAACTATTCTCAACTGCGGCAGCATCTGCCAATCTAAGACTGATAAAATGTCATCGTTTTCCTCGGATGGATTGCGGCTTAGTTTTTGGCGCAGACTGGCTAATACACCGCGATTTTTGCCATATGGTCGGTTTAAAAAACCCAACAGCCTCCTAATCCGGAGCAGCGAAAGCTGTACACCGAAATACTCGGTTGCGATATCTTCAATATGATGAGCTTCATCGACCACCAGGTGATAGTATAAGGGCAGTACAGCATTTTCCTCCCACCCTACAGCCTGACGCACAGCGATATCCGCCAGCAGAAGATGGTGATTGACGATTACAATATCTGCTGTTTCTGCCAGACGGCGGTTGATAAAAACAGGACACTGATTAAAAAAGCTGCACTTACCGCGAATACATAAATCAGATTCGGCCTGGATCTGTTCTTTTATGTCCGCACTTAAGCTGTCAAATAGTTTCGTGATTTCAGCGATTGATTCTTTTTCCAGCAGTTCTTCCATCTGTAGCATGGTTTCAGCATCAGCTTCATCCTGCAGCTGTTCTTGGAGATCCTTTAACCTCAGCCAGCATGGATAATTGCTCCAACCCTTGACAACAGCTGCCTTAAATTGGAGTCCCAGTTTTTTTAGCACAGGTATATCTTTATCTAACAACTGCTCCTGCAGATTGATTGTGTTGGTTGAAATGACCACCTTTTCACCTTTCGAAACTGCAAAGCAAACCGCAGGATAGAGATATGCCAATGATTTACCTGTTCCCGTTCCAGCTTCAATCAAACCTATATGACCATTTATAAGGATATCTAAAACTTGATCAGCCATTTTCTGCTGTTGTTCTCGATATTCATAACCTTCTAATTGAGCGAGTTTGCCCGAAGGCAGAAAAAAATTGCGGTCGTAATACAAAAATACTCACCTCCGCAAGCGGGTGAGTTATTTATTCTACATAAAGCAGATTATACCTGCATTTTGTCTGTTTCAGGTTCTTTTACGGCCTATCAAATCGAAATAATTAAGGATAGGCGTATTCTCAATCAGTTCAGTCAATGAGCGGCGTTCCGCATACAGATGCACAAAAATTAACAATGCCAAAGAGACAGCTCTACCCTGCAGCGAAAACTCAATCACAGCCAAACCGATAACCGCTCCCAGCACGTTTGAACCGACATCTCCCATCATTACTTCAGCATTGAGATCCCAAGGCAGATAGGCAGCTGCGCTGACTGCGACAAAAATCAGGGCAGGACTGAAATAGCCAGTTAAACTTAGAACAAAAGCTGCCAGCAAATAAAATTTACCAGCTCGGCCTGGGCGAACGTCAAGTAAATTTGCTAAATTAGCGTTCAATGCGATAATGAGGGCATTAAGGATAATGTTTATCAGACTAGTGGCCCCAACTGATGACACCAACAGAGCGGTTACAAGACCAAACCCTGCTTTAAGGGCGCCGGTGGTGAGGTAGCCATTCCTTAAAGCTCGAAAATGACCTCGAAAGCCCCGGGCTTCCCGGCTGCCGAGAGTGTCGTCGATTAAACCCAAAAATCCGAAACTAAGGATCGTAATCACAGCCACCGCAGTTTGACTCAAAGAAGTTAGTTTAATAACCACCCCAAAAATCAAGGTGGGTACTGCTGTAAGGCTGAAAACTAGGCCCAGACCAACGGGTATCTCTTGATTGCGATAATTTAATGCGGTCTGGCGGGGTGCAATCATTTTGATCAGCAATGGCATCAAATAGAGCGTTCCAATGTAAACAACTGCAGCCAATATAACCAACCACTGCACCTAATGATTCCTCCATGCTTTGTAAAGTTCTAAGACTATTGCCCATAGTTGTCTGCCGCGATGTCTAAATCCAGCCCAATTTCTTCCAGTTGCGCGATGCGTCATCGGCAGATCGATATCGACAATCCGATAACCGCGGCGGAGAGCTTGAATCGTTAAGGCAGCCTCTACTCCAAACCCGGGTGCAAATCCCCCGCAGTCTACCAAAACCTGATGAGTAACCGCCCGCTGTCCAGATAGGGGACTGATAAGCTCATGGCCGGTTAATAACTTTATCCCATATTTAGCTATATTCTTAGCAATTCCAAATCCCATTTTACCCCTGCTGCCGGTTTGATTGACTAGGTTAGCAATTGTCATATCTGCCTCATTGTCCAGCACCGGCTTAAGTAGGGCTTGGGCGTATACTGCACTTGACTTAAGATCAGCGTCTAACAGCAGGTAAATATCGGAAGAATACGTCTGCCAACCGACATTAAGAGCTCCACCCTTGCCTTGGTTTTTTTCCAGCCTGATCAATTCTACCGGATAACGCTCCACGACAGAAGCAGTTTCATCAGTGGAACCATCGTCAATAACAACGATCTGATTAACTGATTTTATTTCCAGTACCGCTGTAAGAGTTTCTCCAATCCGTTCCGCCTCATTGAACGCTGGTATTAGCGCTGTCACCTTCATTCTCGTTCTACTCCATATCGATCTGAGGAATTAAGCCCACCGCTGCACTGCTGTGACCGTAGATGCCGGTTAAACCTGCACTTAAACCACGAATCACAGCCAATTCGCCTATAAATGTATCGCCGAGATCTATAATTAGTGCATTTTCTGCAAACTCAGCTAAATTAACATCAGCACTGTACGGCTGAACAATGCAGAGCTTACAGCCGAGCTGATGCAGATATTCTAACCCCTGCTTAACTGTTTCGCTTAAAGGTTTGTCAACCCAAACCACAGCTGTTGGTTTGTCAAATTTTTCAGAATTGATGTCCTCAAAAAAATTTTGTAGTTTCTCCGGCGCATTTGGCCACACGAAACTCCCATAAACTTCAGCTCCAGCATCTTCCACTAGTTTGGTTAACCGTTTAATGGGAGCAAGCTGTTCTCCATTATGAAAAAACATGACCTGGTGATTTAACAGCTGTTCATGGATTAATGCTGCGCGGACCAGATCCCAGCCCTCGATCAGAAGTTGATCTCGAGTTTCGATCTGCTTCAAGTTAGCCTGCATTTCTTTTGTCGATAATTCTAACTGCTTAAACCGCTGTTCCAATTCATTTATAATGCTGTTTTGCTCCTGAACCAATAAATCATCCTGAAACAAAATGCTGCCAACTATAATTCCCAAAAAAAGACTGAAGAATACGGCAACGAGAGTAGCAACATGATATCTGAAGCCTATATGCATTTACAGCAGTCCTCCTATGAACAGCCTCAACTCCAACCAAAACAGTCTGAGCAGATCACGCCAAGATGTAGCCAGCATAATTATCAACAGAATTGGAATTACAGCAGCAATCAAAAGCGGTATAGGAAGAATACCAGCTTTACCTTTGTACAGCTGACTAACTCCTTTAGCATCAACCAATATCGAGCCAATCTTCATTCTGGTCAAAAAAGTCGAGGCCATACCAGGCCGGCCTTTTTCCAAAAAATCGATTAAATTCGAATGCAGGCCTACTGCAACAATTAACTGTGCTCCCAGCTCATAGGCAAGTAAAAGGGCAATATCTTCGCTAGTTCCCGGTGCAGGAAAAATCTTATAATCTATCCCCAACTCACTTAACCGCCTTGCTCCCGGACTTCTACCATCCTGATACGCGTGGACCAGAATTTCAGCACCACAGTTGAGAGTCTCACTGCTAACACTGTCCATATCACCAATGATCAGGTCTGGTGTATGACCAAACTCCAGAAGAGCATCGGCACCACCATCAACCCCGATCAGAACAGGATTCATATCGTCGATGTAAGCACCAATAGCCCGCAGATCGTCCCGATAGTTGATTCCCCGCACAACCACGACCACATGTCGATCTTTAATCGGAGTTCGCACTTTAGGAATTATCAGATCTGCCAACATCAATTGTTTTTCCTTCTGCATGTATTCAATGGTGTTGTCGACAAACTGAAATACTTCCGCATCAATGTTTTTCCGTGCCTCTTCCATTAAAGACAGCACGAGATCACGAGTAACCAATCTCCCACTTGCAACCAAATGCTCGTTCAAATAAATATTTTGCTGAACAATCTGGATTTGATCTCCATCTTGAAGCTGGGTGAAGATTGCGTCACCTAAGCGATCAATCAACACAATCCCCCGCTCCAACAACAACTCCGGTCCTAAATTAGGATAGCGACCAGTAATTGAATCAGCAGCGTTTAAAACAACGCTGACCCCAGAATCAGCCAGCTGCATCGCTCCCACCGCATCCAAATCAGGATGATCGATCACAGCAATCTCTCGAGATTTTAAGTTTTTAACCAGTTCTTTTGTCTTGCGACCCAGCCTGACCTGCCCTTTATACCGCAACTGACTCCACCCCTACAAATAACTGGAAAGGACGAAGATAAAAATCTTCGTCCTTTTTAATATGGTCTTTTAGCTTTTGGTTTAGTCACCTATCTGGAAAACCTAAGGTTAATAATATCTGCCATTTTGGCAATAAACGCTGCATTAGTCGGTTTGCCTCGGGCTGGATCAATAGCATAAGGGAATAATTTCTGCAGCTGATTAAAGTCGCCCTTCGCCCAAGCAGTGTCGATAGCATAACGAATTGACCGTTCCACATGGCTGGCGGTAGTCCGATTACCTCGAGCAACTGCCGGATACAGTCTTTTGGTAATTCCATTCAGCCATGAATCATCCTGACTAACCAAAAGAATCGCATCCATAAGATAACGATGCCCCTTATAATTAGGAGGAATACCTAACTCGGCAAAGCAGTTGACCAAGAACTGCTGAATCGCTCTACGATCACGGATGTAAAAGAGATCAAGCATACTGCTGTAGTAATTATGAATGAACTTGAGCCTCTCGATCAGATCCAAAACTTGAAATGGTTTGATCATATAATAAGCCACACCAATATTAAGAAGCTCTCCCACAAACTGATCATTTTCAATATCTGAGATAACTAGAATTTGAGTTAAAGGCTGTTTCTTCAATATCCGCTGAACCACAGAAATCCCTGTTTCAACCGGATGCATAAAATCCAGCACCACAATATCAGGTTGTTCTTGACCAATAATTTTTATTAACTCATTTGGATTCGATGCTGTGCCCAGCACAGAAATTTCCAATTCGTGTTTTAACTCTCGCGATATTAGCTCAATGTATTTTGGATTTTCATCTCCTACCACTACTTTAATCAATTCCGGCACCTCCACAACCTTCCCCCAACTTCAGCTAACTTCGCGAGTTAAACTTTGTTTTCCTGCAAAAAAAAACGAACCGACTCCGAAAAACGGATCTGGTTCGCTACAATAAAACTGTATTCACTAGTTGGAACTTCACCACTTATCCCCGACTCATAGACCATCCACTCGATAAATCCACCATAACCCATCCGCGGGTCGTTGACAAACACATGAGTAATCGCACCAACTAATTTACCATTCTGTACTATTGGGCTGCCGCTCATTCCCTGCACAATCCCTCCGGTTTTCTGCAGCAGCTCCGGATCGACAACCCGAATAATCATACCTTTATCAGCCGGCTTTGATTGATGGTAAACCCTAGTAATCTCCACATCAAATTCCTGGATCCGACTGCCGTCAACTACCGTATAGATCTTAGCAGGACCAGCTTTCACTTCGTGGTTTAAAGCAATTGGAATTGGACTTTTAAAAAAAGGATTCTCCAGATCCTCTGTTAAACTGCCAAATATACCAAACTTCGAATTTTTATCAATCGTGCCCATTACTGTATGATCTAAAAAGACCCCTAATTTTTCTCCAGGTAAACCCCTTAAACCCTGTTTCACACTCTCTATGCTGGCTGAAACAATGGTGCCATCAGTAATTTCTAAACTGCGTCCCAAGCCATCGGTAATTGTATGTCCCAAAGCGCCGTATCTTTTGGTATTTTTATCAAAAAACGTAAGAGTACCAACGCCGCTCGCCGGATCTTCTAAAAAGACACCAAGGAGATAAACCTCGCGCTGATTGCCCCGCAAATCTTCTTGAATAGACAGCACTGGGGTGATAGTGGTATTCAGCCTGGTATCATTGCGTTGAATCACTATCTGCAGTTGAGGTGAATCTGCTGCCAGTTCGTTAACAATCTGACCGACCTGCTCTGGGCGGGAAACTTCCCTTCCTCCGATGGAAATAATCACATCTCCTGGCTGAAGCCCTGCTTCGGCAGCTGGATAATACTCCTGACCGTCAACCCCTCGAACCGGTACTATCCTGCTGATCATCAAACCAATAGGATTTACCAAAACTCCAATAGAATGGCCGCCTGGAAAGACCTCAACCTCGGGAACAACATCAACCACCAGTTCCCGAACGGGAATGAAACCAAATAGCCTTACTTGGAAATACTGTTTACCGACCTGTTCTGCTTTAACGAAAAACTCGCCTTTTGGTCCAGTAACATCCAACCCATCACCATCAATCAAACGCAGCGGCAGCTGAACCGATAATGAAAACTCTGTCCCCGGAAATAGACGAACTTCGCCGGGAATACCTGCCAGTGATGCCAGCACTGGTGAAACCAACAAACCAAGAATGACCAATCCAGGCAGCAGCAACAACAAATGCAATCTCTTCACACCCGAATACTCCCCTCAAATCATAGTCTGCTTGTATCGTACCCGGGTTAGAGAAGTTATATATTAGGAACTAGCTGGTAGCTGCCTGTTGTAGCAGTTCTTTAGCATGGGCTCTCGTGGCCAATTGGTCAGCTTGTCCCCCAAGCATTCTTACCAATTCATTGACACGACCGTCCTCATCAAGCAGTGTTACTTTAACCGCTGTTCTGCCGTTGATTTCATGTTTTTCCACGTAATAATGATGCTGGGCATAGCTGGCAACAATCGGCAGATGGGTTACAGCAAAAACCTGAAACTGCTTGCTTAGGCTGCGGAGCTTCTCTGCTACCTTCAGAGCTGTCCGTCCACCGATACCGGTATCAACCTCATCGAATACTAAGGCTGGAATCCGCTCTACCTGAACTAAACTGTTCTTGATCGCCAGCATAATGCGGGACATTTCCCCTCCTGAAGCGATTTTTGCTAACGGTTTTAATGCCTCTCCGAGATTAGGCGACAGCTTAAACTCAACTGCATCGGTTCCCGTTTCTCCCAGCTCGGCAGGGGCAATTTCCACCACGAATTTTGTGCGTTCCATGTTTAAATCAGCTAAGTGGGCTTCGATCAGCCGCTCCATTTTTGCAGCACACTGCCGCCGCTTCTCACTCAGCTGTTCAGTCATCGACCTGAGCTGCTGATAGAGTTCCTCTTCTTCGTTTTTCAACTGCTCGATAGTAATTTCACTGGACTGGAGAATCTCGAGCTCTTGCTCGATCCCCTCAGCATAATCCAGGATAGCCTGCTCATCTTCACCATACTTGCGCTTTAAAGTTCTTAACAGACTTAGGCGTGCCTCAACCTGCTCCAGGGCTTCAGGATCACGCTCAAAACTCTCAATGTACTGCCGCAGATCCCTTGAACCTTCCTCAAGCTGGACTAATGCCTGGTTAAACAGGTCCGCAATTGAAGCTATTTCCTGATCATAACGGTTTAGTGAAGATAAGTCATTGATGGCTTGAGCCAGCTGATCATATAATGGAGGCTGATCAGGCAGCTGCTCTCGGAGTCTAGCGTACACACTTTCGGCGGTTGTGGTAATTCGCTCTATATTAGCAAGACGCTGCTGCTGCTGAAGCAGCTCTTCTTCTTCCCCAACTTTAATCTCCGCTTGTCTGATCTCCTCAATCTGAAACTGCAGAAGATCGATCCGAGCCAGTCGGTCCCGTTCTTCTGCCTGAAGCTTTATCCGTTCCCGCCTTACCTGCTCATATTTTCTGTACAGCTCCCTTACAGAAGCCTTTAAACTTTGGTGTTCAGCATCCCCAAAGCCATCGAGAATTTCTAAATGGCGGGTGACATCCAGCAGACTTTGGTGATCATGCTGTCCTAGAATATCCACCAGGTAGTTTCCAAGTTGTGCCAATTGATTGACAGTGACCAGCGAGCCGTTGAGCCGACAGCGATTGCGGCCATTTCGATAAATTTCGCGACTGATAATTATTTCCATATCAGATTCAATTCCCCATTCGTCCAAAAGCGATAACGCAGCTGGTGGTGGTTGGAAGACTCCTTCAATCACTGCTCGTTCACTGCCGGTACGGATCATCTCTGTTGATGCCCGGGCGCCCAGCAGTAAACTAAGAGCATCAATAATTATTGATTTTCCAGCACCTGTTTCTCCCGTCAATACGCTAAAACCGGAGTAAAAAGATAAATGCACACTATCAATCAGGGCAAAGTCACTGATCTGCAGTTCTCTTAACACATTAAGTCACCTCAGCGTCCGAAAAGCAAATCTTCAAGTCGTTGGTAAAGTTTGCCGGCAATCCCTTTTGGACGAGCTAAATTCTTTTCCGCCTCGTCGCGCACAACCAACAGAATCACATCATCTCCTGCTAGCGATGCTACAACCCCATCCCACTCCAATTCATCCAATACAGCGGCTACCGCATTTGCGCCGCCAGGATACGTTTTTACAACCAGGATATTACCGCTGAAGTCAATATCCCTAACATAGTCTTCAAAAACCCGTTGTGCCCGCCGATTTAGATCTCCCTTGACTGTTCCTTGAGGCAGGGCATATTTATATCCGCCCTTTCCGTCTGGTACTTTTGCTAACCGCAGTTCCTTTATATCACGGGATACTGTTGCTTGAGTAACGGCAAAACCGGCTTCATGCAGGTAACTCATTAATTCCTCTTGAGTTTCAATTTCATGGGTTTTTATCAGCTGTAAGAGATACGCTTGTCGTCTACTTTTCACTGATCTTCGTATTCCTTTCTTGTCGTGATCGTCTTAAGGCGGTTATTAAGAATTGTGAAAAAATTACGCCCGTGCAGCTTAACGAATTTAGCTTTAATATCAGCTTTGACTACTTCGATCACATCTCTGCTTTGAAGCGGGAATCCAATCTGACCGTCAATTGTGAGCATGATGTCCTTGTGGGTTGCTTCAATAAGTACTTTAACAACCGAATCATGACTTACAACCACAGAGCGGGCGGCTAATGTATGGGGACATATGGGAGTGATAATAAGACATTCCACCTGTGGTTCTACTATGGGACCGCCTGCCGACAAGGAATAAGCTGTAGAACCAGTAGGAGTAGCAACAATAAGTCCATCTGCCTGGTAATTCACAACCGGCTGTTCGTCTACAAATGTCTGGAGTTGAATTATGCGGGCAAAGGTACCACGAGCAATCACAGCATCATTAAGTGCATGATAGCTGGCAACCACTTGCTGTTCGCGGATTACGCGACTCGATATTAACATTCGCTCTTCAATTTTATATTCCTTGTTAATAATTGCCGCTAATGCCAGCTCCAGATTATCTGTCTCCAACTCAGTCAAGAATCCTAAATGTCCTACATTTACCCCTAACAGCGGTAGGTCGTGCTGGGCAGCTTTGCGAGCAGCTCTCAACAAAGTACCGTCTCCTCCCAGCACCAGCAGCACATCCAGACTTGCTAAATCTAGATCTGGTGGGGACAAATCTTCCCGACCCAGAACAGCAGCTGCCTTAGGTTCAACCCAAGGTGATATATTTCTTGCTTCGAGGCATGTGATTACATTTTGGGTTAATCTTAGAGCCAGCTTTTTACCGGTATGGGGCATAATGCCAATTTTAACCAGCCTCTCCACCTCCAACCAAAACTATAAGTTTGGATCATCCTGTGCAGCATCGACAGTCCTATTTACCAGATCAGCACAATCAACAGCTGGTCTGCATTTAGAAAAATACGCCAAATATTCAACATTCCCTTTTGGACCTCGAATTGGTGAATAGTCCAGGTTCACTAAACCAGCACCAGATTGCTGGAGTTCTTCTATTAGGTCCACTAAGAGCTCGCGATGAATATTGAAGTCCCGCACCACACCCTTTTTGCCTACTAATTCTCGCCCAACTTCAAACTGGGGTTTGATCAGCGTGATAATTTCGCCCTCCGCTTTCAGCAGTGCCAGCAGATTTGCAAAAAACTTAGTGAGTGAAATGAAAGCGACATCAACTACCGCTAGATCCAATAATTCACCGATATCATCAGGCATGACATACCGGATATTAGTGCGTTCCATTACAATCACCCGGGGATCGTTTCTAAGTTTCCAATCCAACTGTCCGTAGCCTACGTCGACAGCATATACCTTGGCCGCACCGTTCTGCAGCAGGCAGTCAGTAAAACCACCAGTAGAAGCTCCAACATCGATCGCTGTCAAACCAGTGACATCAACATTAAACACCTCAAGGGCTTTTGCCAGTTTTAATCCTCCCCTACTGACGAATGGGTGCAGCTCACCTTTTACTTCAATCACTGCATCCAAATCTACCGCGGTACCGGGTTTAGTAATGCGCTCTTGATCAATAAAAACTAACCCAGCCATTATCGAGCGCCGTGCCTGCTCTCGAGTCTCGAATAGTCCTCTTTCCACTAATAGCAGATCGATCCGTTTTTTCTGTCTCGCCATAACTCTATCTTCCTTTAGTTCTTACGATATTCAAGCTGTGCTTGCACTTGTTTGTTTACCGCAGCCGCAATTTGTTCTGGTGTCAATCCAAACATACTGTGCAGCTGGTCGATACGGCCTTGGGGCACAAATTGATCCGGATATCCAAAAGTGATTACCCGCTTTTGGCCTGACGCGGCAGCTAACCGTGCTACATGACTGCCAAAACCGCCAATAACAGCGTTATCTTCGATGGTAAAGATTAGATTGGTATCCCGGGTAAATCTGTCTAAATCGCGCTCATTAAATGGCTTGACAGTGCGTACGTTGATTACTCGGCAGTTAATACTCGGCGAAAGCAGCTCTGCCGCTTTCACAGCACAATCCACCATACCACCTACCGCCAAAAGTGTACAATCGCTGCCATCGACAACCACTTCACCATTTATCAGCTCATCTGAACTAAATTCTAGTTGATCGGTGACAGTTGTCTGCGCTCTCGGATACCGAATAGCCACTGGATGATTCTGAACCAATGCCCACTGCAGCATCGCCTTAAGCTCAGACCCATTTTTGGGAGCTAAAATAATCAAATTGGGCATGTGGCTTAAATAGCTCAGATCAAATACGCCATGATGAGTTGGTCCATCTTCTCCGACAACTCCGCTGCGATCAACCGCGATCACCACCGGCAGATCCTGCAGACAGATATCATGAAGGATCTGGTCATAACCCCGCTGTAAAAATGTAGAGTAGATTGCCACAACTGGTCTCAGTCCCTGAACCGCCAAACCAGCTGCATACGTTAAAGCGTGCTGTTCGGCAATGCCAACGTCAAAAAATCGGTCAGGAAACTGAGCAGCAAATGGTGACAGTCCTGTGCCATCCTGCATAGCCGCTGTGATTGCAACGATCCGCTTATCTGCTTCAGCCAGTTTGACCAAGCTCTCGCCAAAAACCTTACTAAAGCTGACTGTACCGGTTTTGCTGTTACTGTAGCTGGGCACCAACCCATGATATTTCTCAGGATTTTTTTCCGCCGGTGTGAATCCTCTCCCTTTTTGGGTGAGAACATGAATTAACACTGGTCCACCTCTTTTAATACCATCACGCAGAGCCCGCTGCATCTGACGAATATTGTGACCATCAAAGGGACCAAAATAACTGAAACCCAGTTCTTCAAAAAGCTGCCCAGGCAGCAAACTTTTGATCGCATCTTTAAAAGAGGAGCCTAAGCGGCTGACTGATCCACCGATGGCTGGTATTCTTTTAATGAAACTTTCTAATTCATTTCTAGCTTTGGATAAAGTAGGATCTAGACGCAGCGTGTTTAAATAGTTATTCAAAGCTCCCACATTTTCCGCAATAGACATGGCATTATCATTTAAAATGACAACTAGATCTGTATCTAACTGCCCCGCATGGTTCAAAGCTTCAAAAGCCATTCCGCCAGTTAAAGCTCCATCACCAATCACCGCGACGACATGAAAATCTTGCTGCTGCAGATCTCGTGCTACAGCAATCCCCAGTGCAGCAGAGATTGATGTCGAGCTGTGACCAACACGAAAAACATCATGGGGGCTCTCCTCTGGACAGGGGAACCCAGCGATCCCTCCTAACTGCCGCAGCGTATCAAACTCTTTATATCTATTCGTCAGCAGTTTGTGGGGATAGCATTGATGCCCTACATCCCAAATAATTTTGTCATGAGGGCTGTTTAAGACTGAATGAATGGCAATTGTCAGCTCCACTACTCCCAAATTCGCTCCTAAATGGCCGCCTGTATTGGTCACAGTTTCAATAATTTTAATCCGGATTTCCTTGGCAAGTTCTGCCAATTCGTTATGGTCTAATTTATGTAAATCTTGCGGAGATTGAATCGATCCCAACAAAGAAGGTAGGCTCCTTTCTGGTTATTATTTCCGTTTTAGCCTTAGCTGTTTTTCCGATTTTTAATCACTGAATAGCCTAATAAAACAATAAAAAAAAGCAGCACAAAGCTGGCCGACAGTGGAGAAAGTATGTGTTTAATATGCTCTTGATATTATTAAGATTAATGACTGTAAAGCGAGTAATCTCCGCTGCCGAAACAGTCAATGAGTTTCCCCAGAGAATTGTGATGGAAGGGTGTGTGCCTACTGCTTTAGTAGTTTACCCTTCCACCAAAACCTGAAAATACTGCGTATTTCATCATTGAAGGACATCCATATTATAACATATCACAACTGGATCTTCAATGCGGCTAGAAGTCCCGGTTGAGAACATATTCTGCAAGCTCAACTAAACGGTGATCGCTGCTGGGAAGTCTTTCCGCATAACGTTTGCATTGTTCCACACATTTTTTTGCTTGTTCCTTAGCTCCTTCTAAACCCAGCAGAGAAACAGATGTTGATTTGCCTTTCCGTAAATCTGCACCAGTTGCCTTGCCTAATTTGGCAATATCACCAGATACATCTAAAATATCATCGGTGATTTGAAATGCTAAACCCAAGTTCTCCCCATACAAGGCGAGATCCGATAGCTGTGCCTCATCAGCTCCGCCAATTATTGCTCCACCCCGGAGCGCAGCTGAAAACAACTTTCCAGTCTTATGACGGTGGATGTACTCAAGTGTCAGCTGGTCAATCTCCTGGCCTTCTGACTCTAAATCGACCACTTGTCCACCGATCAATCCCTGAGATCCACAAGCAACGCTTACTTCTTGAATTAATCGCAGAACGCGGCTGCTTTCTATATTTTCCAGGCCGGACAACACTTCAAAGGCGAATGTTAATAGAGCATCTCCTGCTAGGATAGCAATCCCTTCACCAAACACTTTGTGATTGGCTAATTTACCGCGGCGATAATCATCATCATCCATCGCTGGCAAATCATCATGAATCAATGTATAAGCGTGGATCATTTCAATCGCACAGGCAAAATCTAAAGCCGATTCCCGTTTACCACCAACTGCTGCACATGCTTCCATGGCCAAGATCGCCCGCAGACGTTTGCCCCCACCTAAACAGGAATAACGCATTGCTCTGTGAATAACATCAGGTTTCACCACTGATTCAGGTAACAGCAGATTTAGTCTATCCTCAACAATTTGAGCATTGGTCTTCAAATATTCTCTCATTCCCATGGGCTACTCATTCTCCTTTTGTTCGAATGATTCAGTTATAGACTCACCATTTTTCTCCAACAAAATTTCAATCTTAGCTTCATATTGGTCTAATTTCATGCGGCAGATACGGGCCAGCTTAACTCCCTCCTCAAACAGCTTAAGTGAATCGTCAAGACTGGTAGTACCTGCCTCTAACTGATGTACAATTTCTTCTAAAGCTTTGATTGCAGTTTCAAAGCTGATATCTTTAGCTTCACACACTGTCATTAGCTTCTCCTTTCTCTACCCGACATAATAAACACCCCGATTTCAGCAGAACCTTCACCTGCTCACCGGAAGCCACTTGACGGACATGAGTGACTAAAGTATGATCAAGTTTTTGACAAACAGCATATCCTCGAGACAGTACTGCAAGAGGACTAAGGCTGTCCAATTTGCCAGCAAGATTTTCGAAAGTTTGCCCTGCCATACTCAAGCGGTGGGCCGTGAGCATGCTAATTTTTGCAGTTAGCTCGTCAACCCGCTGCTGTTCCTGGTTAATTTTCTCTTGAGGCTGCAGAAATACCCGCCGCTGTGTTAAATATTCAACAGCCTGCCGCCTTTCGTTAAGCGAATTCTGCACCGCCAATTTAAGCCGTTTAGATAACTGTTCTACAGCTTCCGTCAACTGCTGATAATCGGGTACAGCCAATTCTGCAGCTGCTGACGGTGTTGGCGCCCGCAAATCTGCAGCAAAATCAGCAATGGTAAAGTCGGTTTCATGCCCAACCCCACTGATCACAGGAATCGGACTGGTAGCAATCGCCCTCGCCACTGCTTCGTCATTAAAGCTCCACAGCTCTTCGATGGAACCACCGCCACGCGCAAGAATGATGACATCTAGATCTTGGGCAGCCGCTGATTCTAAAGCTGCAGTGATGCTTCGTGGTCCCTCATCACCCTGTACGATAGCTGGAATAATCAGAATATCCATCAGGGGATAGCGTCTGCGAATTACGCTGATGCAGTCCCGTACAGCTGCTCCTGTAGGAGAAGTGATAATCCCGATTCGACGCGGCAAAAACGGCAGTGGTTTTTTTCGTTCGTGAGCAAACAGACCCTCCTCTGCCAGCTTCTGCTTCAACGCTTCAAATTTAATATGTAATGCCCCGATACCTTGAGGCAGCATCCGCTCTACATAAATTTGATATTCCCCATTAGGCTCATAAACTCCAATAGAGCCCATTAGAACAACAGTATCTCCGTCTTTCGGTTTAAACTTCAGCCCAGCATTGCGACTGCGAAACATCACAGCCTTGATCCGGCTGAATTCATCCTTTAACGTAAAATACATGTGCCCAGACGAGTGATGTATAAAGTTGGATATTTCGCCTTCCACAGCAATGAAGCTGAACATAGGCTGTTCCAACTGTCGTTTTATCATTTTGGTCAGTTCACTCACACTGATTACTTGCGGCTGATTCATTGTATCCCCCCTCAGTTATGTTCTCTCCGGCTGTTTTGAAAACCTGCTTGGATTTTCGTCGCCAAAGAAAAAACCGGGGGACAGCCCCGGTAGATTATTCTTGTTCTTTCTCCTTTTTCAAATAGCGATTTAAAACTATGTCTGCTAAAGCACCCAGCACTACACCAATCAATGCCCAAACTGCATACCCTGGAGGTACCCAATGCCCAACAATCAAGCCTGCTGCAGCTCCAATGATAATTTTAAGCCACACAGCTATCCCTCCCTCTGCTGAATAATATGCAGCCTGGTCAAAAAACATGACGACTAAACGAATCTCCAGCAAAAGAAAGGGCTGAAAATACTGCGGCGCCCACAGCATTATCAACGCTGAATTTTGGTTCTGCAAAGAACAGCTCAAAATCAGTTAGCCGCTCCAATAATTCTGCCCGTAGAATTAAGTTAGAACATACACCGCCAACCAATAGTACTTGGGTTATTCGAGTCTTCGTGCCTGCCCACTGAATCAGTTTGGTGGTTGCCCGGGCAATATTAAGCAGAACCGCCCTCGCTACATCTTCCTTTTTCTCCTTATTCAGCATCCGTAAGGCTGCCGCTTCCGCTCCAGAAAAACTAATTTGTCCCTCGTGATGGTATGAAGGAATAATCAAGTCTTTGGTACTGGCTAGGGCTAGCTGTTCCAAATCGCGGCCTGCGGGAAACTGCAGTCCCATGGCTACACCAACTCGGTCAACTAACTGTCCCGCATGCAGATCTGCTGTTCCTCCTAAAAGTTGGATCTCCAAGCGATAATCTGGTTTTACCGTCACCACTAAAATCTCAGATGTACCTCCAGACAGATGCAGGGCTAAAAAGTGATCTGCAGCTGGTCCTTTAGCACTGAAGAGACCAGCCCAAATATGACTTTCTTGATGCGATAGGGTAAACTTTGGTATCTGCAAAACTGATGCTAAAGTATCGACAATGCCAGTGCCTGCTAAAAAAACAGGCATATATGAATCTGAAGCTGGACGCGGCTTGGTAGTAACCGCAGCTGCCCGCAGCTTTTCCGATAGATTAGGAACAACAGCCGCTGCCTGCTCAATTAAGAGCGGCAGGTGCTTTACGTGCCAAAAAAGAGCCTCCGATTGACGAAGACCCCTTTGTCCAGATTTGACCGGTAGTAACTGTCTAATGTCTGCAACCAGCTGAGCTTGCTCATCCACTAGGGCAATAGATGTTGTGTAATTGCTGGTATCTATTCCTAAGAAATATGCTCTACTCATTATGTACTCCCGCTAGATAATCTACTACTGTACCTAATATTCCGTTGATGAACTTGGCAGCTTGCTCATCACTAAAAGCTTTAGCCAGTTCTACCGCTTCATTAATACTTACTTTGGTTGGAACATCCGGCATGTACCTTAGTTCAAAAATAGCTAGTCGCAGAATATTGCGATCGACGACAGACATCCGTTCAAGTGTCCAATCTTTCGCAAAACGAGCAATCAGCTCATCGAGTTCCTGAAGACGTTCCCTAACACCTTTAACCAGCAGGTGAGCGAACTCTTGGTCCACAGACGATAATGGTGTTTCCACTGCTGTATTCGCCAATGCATCTGCTGTTGAACATTTTGTAAGATCGATCTGATAGAGTAACTGCAATGCTGTTCGCCGCGCTAAACGTCTGCTCAAGCCACTCACCTCCAAATTAGAAATCATTTACTACATTCGTATCTGCTGTTGAGAAGCAACTCCTTTCACAACAACATTGATAACTGATGCTCCAACTCCGATGGTCTGCTGTAAATAGTCGCTTACGCTGGCTTGGACCATTTCGGTTAATTGAGGTATCGGTCGATCTGGCAAGAGCTGCAGCTCCAGTCTGAGACTTAAAGGCTCAATCTCTGTCACTGTAATTGAAAGCTCTTTGATCCCCTCGATACCCTGTACAGCTTTATTAACCAGCTCAGAAATGGTCGGAACAGTGATCCGTACGTCTCCTAAGGGCGTCTGTTGAACAACTGCCCTTTCATCAGCTTTACGTTCGTTTGCCAGCATTAACGCTAAATACCCAACAAGTAAAAGCAGAATTACAATTAACAAAATCCCATCAAATTTTCCCGACTGAACAATCAGCAGCCAATCTATCAGTGCGCTGCTGCCAAAGAGAGTCATGGCAACAAACGCACTGATCACCAGCAATACAATGGCAACAACTAGTAAAATCAACCGATCAAGTGTAGTCATTTACTTCACCCGTGGCTGCGGCGTCTCTTGGGGCGGTTCTTCTGGTGCTGGCTGTGGAAAATGCACTCCTAATACATGAACGTTTACTTCCACAACGTTAAGGCCAGTCATCCCTTCGATAGCCTGCTTAACATTATTCTGTATATTTCTCGCCACTTCTGGAATAGGTGTTCCATAATTAACGATAATAAACAGATCTACCGCAGCTTCATGCTCACCGACTTCAACCTTAACTCCTTTTGATAGATTTTTTCTACCTAACATTTCAGCAATACCGCCGGCGAGTCCACCGCTCATTCCAGCTACACCTTCGATCTCAGTCGCAGCTAAACCTGCGATAATACCCACTACTTCGTTAGCAATCTTAAGTTCACCTAAACTAGTGCGCTGCTCATCTGCCATAATTTTGGCACCTCCTCACGTTGATATTATAACAAACCACCTAATATTTGACAATTAACTCATCTCTTAGTTTCCGCCAAAAAACGATCAACAAAATCTACCCCATATTTACCAGCACGAAAACGTGAATCCTGCAGTATGCGTTGATGGAACCTGACATTATGGGTGATCCCTTCTATTTCAATCTCAGCTAATGCGCTCTGCATGCGGTTGATCGCTTCTTCTCGATCAGTACCCCATATAATTAGTTTACCAAACATCGAGTCATAATATGGCGAAATCTCACAGCCTTGGTAAACATAGCTGTCCCAGCGGATACCATGTCCTCCAGGAATATGGAGTTGTGAAATCAAGCCTGGCGATGGTAAAAAACCGTTATCGGGATTTTCAGCATTGATTCGGCACTCAATTGCATGAGCAGAAGGAACGATATCCTGCTGATTATAATCTAATTCAGCACCTGCTGCAATTTGAATCTGGGCCTTTACTAAATCTATACCATACACCATTTCGGTAACAGGATGTTCCACCTGGATTCTTGTATTCATCTCCATAAAGTAGAAGTTACCTTCCTCATCCAAGAGAAATTCAATCGTACCTGCATTGAGATAATTTACTGCTTTAGCGCCTTTTACCGCGGCCTCTCCCATCTGCTCCCGCAAACGGTCACTAACTGCTGGGGAGGGAGATTCTTCTATCAGTTTTTGATGCCGCCGCTGAATCGAGCATTCCCGCTCGCCAAAGTGTACTATATTTCCATACTGGTCACCAAGGAGTTGAATTTCTACATGCCGAGGATTATTAATAAAGCGCTCAACGTAAACTTGATCATTACCGAAAGCAGCCCCTGCCTCACTGCGGGCCAAGCGGTACCCTTTCAGCAGCTCTTCTTCATTATATGCTACCCGCATGCCTCTGCCGCCTCCGCCAGCTGATGCCTTAATGATTACCGGATAACCAATTTTTTCAGCCACAGCCTGAAGTTCCGTTTCATCAGCTATTGGTCCATCACTGCCGGGAACTACAGGAACGCCTGCCGCTTCCATCACCGCTTTAGCTCGTGATTTATCACCCATGAGCTCGATCTGAGCAGCCTTAGGTCCGATGAAAGTGATTCCATAATCCTCACAGATCTCAGCAAAGTCAGCACGCTCGCTGAGATAGCCATATCCAGGATGAATCGCATCTGCTTTGCTCATCACCGCTGCAGCAATGATATTAGGAACATGTAGGTAGCTTGATTGGGATGGTGCAGGACCAACGCACACAGCTTCATCAGCCAGCTTCACATGGAGTGAATTTCGGTCAGCTTCAGAATAAATTGCTACCGTTTTTATACCTAACTCGCGGCATGCACGGATCACTCTTACTGCTATTTCCCCACGATTTGCAATTAGAATCTTTCCAAACACTGCAACCACTCGCTATTCTCCAGATTCAATTAAAAATAAAGGCTGTCCAAATTCCACAGGTTGTCCATTTTCAACTAAAATCTTAACAATTCTACCGTTATACTCAGATTCCAACTCATTCATTAATTTCATCGCTTCGATTATACATAATGTCTGTCCCTTTTCCACCATAGAACCTTCAGTTACAAAAGGCTCGCTATCGGGGGATGGTGCACGATAAAATGTACCAACCATGGGAGAACAAACCTCATGTACGTTCGGTCCATATTTTTCCCGCTGCTGCACCTCGATAGCGGATCCCTGTTCCCCAACCTCCTGCTCAACCGGTGCTGGTGAAGCCTGGAGAGGAGGACTTGATACCTGCATCGATTTTGCCAAATACAGCTTGAGATTCTCAAGCTCTAGTTTTAATTCACTCACATTACTGTCACTAAACACGGTAATTATCTCTTTCAGGTCAATATTCATCCTTACCGCCTCAACTTTCTTCAGGATTAAGCAGGGAAGTAATAATAGTTTCGACATTCTAAAGTAATGTCCTGTTTCATGGTATACTTTTCCACTGATACATCAATTTCATGCCAAAAAAAACCAAGGTCTACCCTTGGTTGGTGGAACCTTGGTTTCACACTAACTTCTGGTCAACTCATCAATAATCGTTATCCTGTCAAACCTGATATTGGTGATCCTGCGCACCATTTCGCCAATGGCCTCCACTTCTGTGCTTGTGAGCGTCACTGGAACGACTATTGTCGCCGAATCGTTTTCAATCAGCACCACAGCATCAATATATCCATTTACTTTCAATAGATTTTCTAACTCAGTCTCTTTTGCCATATTGTCCAACAAACTAATCAGTTCTAACTGCAGCTGCCGACGCTCTTCAGCATCAAGTTCTGGGCTTTCCAGCATCCGCTCCAGCAGATCAAGCCGCTGACTTCTTACTTTTTCCCGCTCGATCCGATATTCCACAAATTTAGTCGGTACCGGTGTGACAGCAACAACCACCCCTTCTTCCAGCTCACTTACTGTCCGCGGTGTTTGTGCGAAAACATCCACTACTGGTTCTTGGTCTGGATCAATATCTTGATCTGCATAAGAACCAAACTCCGCTCCTGTCTCACGAATTCCTTCTTCACCATAAAAACCTGCCCAAAATGTTACGCCAATCAACACCAAGATAATCATCAGCAGAACAATCTTTTTAGCATGAATCACATAATACACAGCACGACCACCTTTCTCTAGTTTGCTTTAGCCAGCACTTCAATCTTGTACATCGGCAGCTGCAGCACTGTTTGGACTGCTTGCAGAATCTGATACCTAGTCTGAGGGTGTTCAGCACCGCTGGCTACAATTAAAACTCCCCGGAGCTGTGGCTCATACTCTTCTAAAATCACGGGTACTTCATAACTGCCTCCATCAGCCCTCAATGTAATAGGCGATTTAGTTTGACGCATTTCCCCCTCTCTAATTTCCTCAGTAATTGACTCAGCAATCACGATTTTTGAACTCCGTTCCAGGGTTACAAAGACCTCAACATCACCAACGCCCGCAATCTGTGAAAGTATCTGCACTAACCGCTGTTCAATTTGACCCTCATAACTGCCGCTGTTCTGCTCATGGCTAACTGGAGGACTTGTGGGGGGTTGGGTCAATCCACCTCGATTTGAAGTTGATTTAGGAGGTTGAATCAGCATAAAGCCAATGCCGATTACGACTAAGAAACCTAACCAATTGATCAGTTTGCGCTGAAACACCGATAGTCTATCTAACACACCACTTCCTCCTCACTTTAGCCAATTTCAACATAAATATTTGCTTGAGCGATCTGCAAATACCTAGAAACCAAATCTTTCACTAAGAGCTCCAGCTCTTGTAGATCCTTCTGTGAAAGTTGTTCCGCAGCATTTGTTGGGATTACCCTCACCTCTACAGCTGTTATCGAACCGTCTTCACTCATGGTAATTGTGAGCCGCGCATCCGCGATTGCTGGACTGCTGATTAACAGCGCTTCCAATTGATGAGCAGCATTTTCCGTAACCAGCTGCATCACTGGCTGCATTCCGGCACTGTGGATCCGACTGCTGGCATCAGCCAAGTTAACAGACGGCGGCAGCGCAGGGTTCCCTAGTGAGAACCAATCAGCTCTCCACACCGAATAAACTACTGCTAATATTGGTTCCAGCAGCACCATCATGATCACTAATCCCATCACCAGCTTTGCCAGCTTCTTATTATCATTTGCCGGCAGCAGAAGATCAAAGATCGCTGTCATCAAGATTATGCCTACTGCCATCCGCAGCCACTGCTGTAATTCACTCATCATCTCACCTCATTACCGCAGCTAAATTGCCAATGCCAACTAAAATCGTAATTGTCAGGAAAAACATCAGCGCAACAGTAGCCAGTGACACCATGACCAAAGTGAGGGAGCCCGCCATACTGCCCACCACCTCAGCAATCCGCTTATCGCTGATCGGCTCAACCAAGGCAGCCACAATACGGTAAATCAGAACGATCGCCCAGATCTTAATTATTGGCAGGGCTACTAAAAGGAAAATTATCAGCATCCCAAACATTCCTACAGTGTTCTTGATTAATAGTGACCCTCCGACTACCACTTCTACCGCATTAGCAAACATGGAACCGATCACCGGCACAACATTGCTAGTTAAAAATTTTGCCGCTCTTAGAGCGACCCCATCTGCTACAGGTGCAACCGCTCCTCGCACCGCTAATACACCTAAAAAGATTGTAAAAACAAAAGAAAGCAGCATTGTCGATAAATGTTTAAGCAGGCTGCTCAAACGGGTTAAAGGAAAATCAGGGGAAATATGTACCAGCAAACCAACAACAGCAGATACATTCAGCAGAGGAAACAAAACAGTTCTTATCAAAAAGGCAACACCGCTGACCACAGCGATCAGTACCGGATGAAAGATAGCAGCCGAGGTGATCCCCCCAACTGACGCCACCAACGTAGCCAGCATCGGCAGTAAGGCATACATAAACGAAACCATATCATCTAGACTTTGATATGCCAAGGCTAAGGCGGAGCGAAAACTCTGCAGCCCAATATAGATAATCACCAGAAAGCAGACTAAAAGCCCGATATTGATTATTCCTTTATCTTCCACAGAAAGCTGTAACTGCCGCAGCACTGCTGACAATAGAGCTGCTACCAGCAGCTGGCGCATTAAATATGAACTGAATATCACTTCTTTAAACAGCGCGCGGACAAAAGTATTCAGTATATCTATTAGATTAAGTCCCTTCAGTCCCTGACTGGAAATTGTCTGCCAGTTCAACGCCGGAACAAACTCTTGAAATTCTGGATCAATACTGTCAACGAATCCTAACAATTCTTCAAGATTGAGAGTCCGCAGCTGCTCTTCCACTGATTGGGCCAAGATGTCGATCTGAGTGGGATCAGCAGCAGCTGTACTTACGGAGTATGCTGTTATAAACAAAAACAGCAGCAGCACTATAACACCACGATTTTTATTCACTAGCCTCCACCCACTATCCCAATATTCCTAATACAGCAGTTAGAATTGCTTCGATCAGCGGCAGCGCAATGATTAAAATAATCAGCTTCCCGGCTAACTCCACAACAACAGCCATGGCATTTTCATCTGCATCTCGACAGATTTCGGTACCAAATGATGTGACATAGACTATTGCTGTGGTTTTTAAAATTGGTGCTAAATAATGGGCGCTCACTCCTGCTTGGGCAGAAAGGCTCTGGAGAAAACCCACTATTTGATTTAACTGAGGAATTAATAATAATGCCACTACTACTGTGAACGTTGTTGAGGTTAAAACAGCCCAGGACTGGTTAACCGCACGGAGCTGGGTTTGGACAATCACCAAGATAACAGCTAGTCCTGTTATTAAAGGAACCCACAACATTAGAAACACTCCCTAGTTTACCAGCGAAAAACTGCTTCAACATTCTCAAACAATCGGGCTACCATCTGCACAAGCCAGAGTAGCACAATGATTACTCCCGCTAGGCTGAGCATCTGTGCTTGTTCTTGTCTGCCCGCCTGCTGAAGAAAGATGTTCAGCACAGCAACCAAAATTCCCAAACCAGCGATACGATAAATAGGTGTTAAATCAGTCATTGCCTAACTCCCTTCTAAATCAGCATTAACACTGCCAGAGCGCCAATACAAAAGCCGAGATAATTCCAAAGCCGAACCATTTTCTCCCTTTCCTGCTCAGCCTGATCGCCAAACTGTTCCAGCCTAGTCTGTAAAAGAGCAAGATGCTTCAGCTGATCTTCAGCATCACTGCGTCCCAGCACGCTGCCAAAATGACCAATCGTTTCCAGTTCCTGTTTCACAAAACCTGCATCTGCTAAAACCTGGAGCGATTTGCTCCAAGCCTCATTGGCGCTCATGCCGCTGCGTCCCTCAAGGTAAGCTGCAAACTGGGCAAAAAACTGAGCAGCCGGTCCCTTGGTTTGACCAGCAATTTTACTGCAAGCTTCAGATAAGGATGTTCTGGCGTAATCAATTTCTGTTGCCAACAACTGCAGTGCATTGGATAGTTCCCTCAGGTGTTGAGGACGCAGTGCATAACTTTTAGCGACCACCATCCCCCCTAAACCACATCCGATGATAACTATCAGTGCTCCAAACAACCGCAGCATGGAATCCACTCCCATCGTGGTATCTAATACTATGCAAGCTAATCCAATTTCAGAACCTGTTC
>LSQX01176553.1_pt1 | contig 55309 bp, 51 predicted proteins | sample 654561 | NCBI WGS metagenome assembly LSQX01 (sample SAMN04489861, study PRJNA283612) | anaerobic digester metagenome | isolation source: 4 biogas reactors fed with cattle manure at either 37C or 55C with and... | place: Denmark: Kongens Lyngby | collected 2014 | reverse complement strand
CATTGCCCCAGACAAAGGTGTATCGACCGGCTACCGACTCGATTTTAGTTCCGTCTGTGTAAACACGCTTCAAACTCACTAACTTCTCTTCTGCCAAAAGCAATACGACTTGTTTGAAAATGTCTTTGAATACGGCTTTTAGCTTATTGCTACGAAATCGGGCTATCGTATTATGGTCGATACTTTCTTTGCCGGATAGCCACATAAAATTGATGTTCTCATTGAGTGCTTTTTCAATTTTCCTACTCGAGTAGATATTGTCCATATAAGCGTAAACCATCACTTTGAGCATCATTTTAGGATGATAACTGGGATGCCCTTCCCGACTGTATGTTTCTAACAGGGGTTTTAAATCTATCTTCTCCACTACATTATTGACGATTCTTACAGGATGATCCGATGGAATTAACTCTTCTATGGAAGGTGGAAATAACCAGTTTTGAGATTGATTATATTCTTTAATTCTATAACTCATTGTGCTGATAATTAGATAGTTAAATATAGTGATTTTTGCATTAACATCCTAATTATCAACCTTTTATTTGCTGAAATTGAACAAAAAAACCGCCTCGGTTGAGACGGCTTCTTTTTATACAGTTCCTTCCTGATAAAGCTTTGTTAAACCCGGTTTCAACTCCCAACTAATTCTTAACTTTGCATTTATTTTCAAGCCATTATGCAATTCAAAATCCATTCGGAATTTCAACCGAGAACGTTATTATTATGAAAATTCATTGTTTAATACTTTATATTTTAATCTTCCCTATTTTATCCTATTCACAAGAACTTCTTGAAGATAATCCAAATTGGTCAAAATATTCAAAAGTGATTGAAGTCAATCCTGAGTTTAAAGATTCAAAAAGCGTATATATCTTGGAAGATGGAAAGGTAATCAAGACTCAAAACTTTATAAAAGATTCTTTAGTTTATTCTGAAACCTACATTTATGACAAGCAGAACAATGTAGAAATGATTATCAAGGATCTAAGGAAGGATACTATCAAATTATATAATCAATATCCATTCGGTGATTTATTAGAATATGATAAAGATTTTTACTACAGCTATAATAAAAACGGAAAATTAGTCTCTAAATGGAAAGAAGGATTTCTCCCTTCAATAAGCTATTCATATAATGAAACTGAACTAATAGATCAGATTGTCTCAATAGAATTGACAAGTCATGGTTTTCTACAGAGAACAACATCCTTTTTAAAATATAATAAATGTAATAATGTTATTGAGTCCAAGTCAGTAAAAGAAAAAACCCAGTCCATTTCTCAAAAAAATGAACCCGATTTAGACAATGCTAAAATCTCCCAATACGTTTATAAATACAACAACCGAGATTGTATCTGGACTAAAAAATACTTAGTTGAAAACGGCAAGAAAGAATTAATTTCTACTCGAAAATTGATAAAACCAAAATAACCTCTTAAAACTTTTCAGGTTTTTAAAACCTGTCAGGTTTGCGTAACTTTGCATTTATTTTCAAGCCATTATGCCATTCAAAATCCATTCGGAATTTCAACCCACCGGCGATCAGCCCAAAGCCATCGAAACTTTGTCCAAAGGAATTATTTCCGGAGACAAATACCAGACGCTTTTGGGTGTGACCGGCTCGGGAAAAACCTTTACGATTGCAAATGTGGTGGAAGAAACCCAGCGGCCGACTTTGGTTTTGGCGCACAACAAAACTTTGGCGGCTCAATTGTATATGGAATTCAAAGAATTTTTCCCCGAAAATGCGGTGGAATATTTCGTTTCCTATTACGATTATTATCAACCGGAAGCCTATATTCCCTCCTCGGGATTGTACATAGAAAAGGATTTGTCCATCAATGAAGAAATCGAAAAACTGCGATTGAGTACTTCCTCTTCCCTCCTTTCGGGTCGACGCGATGTGCTGGTGGTAGCTTCTGTTTCCTGTTTGTACGGGATAGGAAATCCGACTGAATTTCATAAAAACATCATCGCCATTCAAACCGGTGAAACCATTTCCCGAACGAAATTCTTACAAAAACTCGTGAGTTCGCTTTATTCGCGTTCCGAAGTAGATTTTCAACGTGGAAATTTCCGTGTTCGTGGTGATGTGACCGATATTTTTCCGGCTTATTCGGATCAAGGAATTCGGGTTCATTTCTTTGGAGATGAAATCGAAGAAATCGAAACATTTGATCCAGCGAGCGGACGCAAAATCAATTCCTTGGACAAAATCAATATTTATCCGGCCAATTTATTCGTGACTTCTCCCGAAACGCTAAACGGCGCAATCAAAAACATTCAGATTGACATGGGAAAACAAGTTTCCTATTTTCAAGAAATAGGAAAACATCTGGAAGCAAAAAGGCTACAGGAAAGAACCGAATTTGACGTGGAAATGATGAAGGAACTCGGCTATTGTTCGGGGATTGAGAATTATTCCCGCTACCTCGACGGTCGTTTGCCCGGGACGCGTCCTTTCTGTTTGCTGGATTATTTCCCACAAGATTATCTGATGGTAATCGACGAATCACACGTAACCATTCCGCAGGTTCACGCGATGTACGGCGGAGACCGGAGTCGTAAAGAAAATCTGGTCGAATACGGATTTCGATTGCCGGCTGCGATGGACAATCGTCCGCTGAAATTTGAAGAATTCGAAGCCATGCAAAATCAGGTGATTTATGTTTCGGCGACGCCAGCGAATTATGAACTGGAAAAATCGGAAGGCGTGGTAGTCGAACAAATCATTCGTCCAACCGGACTGCTCGATCCCATCATTGAAGTTCGTCCGTCCCTGAACCAGATGGATGATTTGATGGAAGAAATTCAAAAACGTGCGGAAGAAGACGAAAGAGTTTTGGTAACGACTTTAACCAAAAGAATGGCGGAAGAATTGACCAAATACCTGACGAAATTTGGTGTTCGAACAAGGTACATTCATTCCGATGTGGATACTTTGGAGCGGGTTCAAATCATGCAGGATTTACGCGCCGGATTGTTTGATGTTTTGGTCGGCGTAAACCTTTTGCGGGAAGGACTGGATTTGCCGGAAGTCTCGTTGGTAGCGATTTTGGATGCGGACAAGGAAGGATTTTTAAGAAACCATCGTTCGCTTACCCAAACTTCGGGACGTGCGGCTCGAAATATCAACGGACGAGTGATCATGTATGCAGACAAAATCACAAACAGTATGCAAATGACCATTGATGAAACCGAACGCCGACGTGAAATTCAAATGAAATACAATGCGGACAATAATTTGACACCGCAACCTTTGAATAAGAAAATAAATGCCATCAATACTTCTGCAGAAAGATTTGAGCTAAATCCTTACGAACGAAAAACCATTTCCACGATTGCGGCGGATGAACGGGCGGAATTTGGAAGTCTTTCGGCTGAGGATTTGTCCAAAAAAATCGACGAACTTCAGAAAAAAATGGAAAAAGCAGCGAAAAACCTGGACTTTATCGAAGCTGCTAAATTCCGTGATATGATCAAAGAATTACAAGAAGTTCAGAATTGATTGAACCATTAAGATTTATTCATTGAACTTATTAAGAACGGTTAACCTGTCAATCGACAGGCAGAAGTTCAACAAGCTGGTTCAGTTTTCTTAAAATTAATAAAATCAATTGCATTATAATTAAAAACTGAAGTTTTAACTTTTGTGAATGCCCGAAACGATGGACATTTGCAACTTCAAAAAATTCAAATGAATAAGGGATTGATAGCGCTTGCTTTTGGCGGAATGGCGATTGGAATGACGGAATTTACGATGATGGGAATTCTCCCCGACATCGCAAAAGACTTGGAAATTGAAATTCCAAAAGCAGCTCATCTTATTGCACTTTATGCTTTGGGCGTGGTTGTGGGCGCTCCAACTTTGGTTTTATTTTCAGGGAAATATCCGCCCAAAACCGTTTTGATGGTTTTGATGTTGGTCTTTTTTGTTTTCAACGCTTTGTTTGCCATTGCGCCCGGATTTTTTCTTTTGGAAGTTTCAAGGTTTGCTTCGGGATTACCACACGGCGCTTTCTTCGGCGTGGGTTCTGTGGTCGCCACCAATCTCGCCAAAAAAGGAAAAGAAGCCCAAGCAATTGCCACCATGTTTACCGGAATGACGCTTGCCAATTTGATTGGCGTTCCGCTGGGAACTTACATAGGACATCATTATTCCTGGCGAATTACCTACGGAATCATCGCATTTCTCGGACTTGTTACCTTTGCGGCTCTTTGGCTATGGCTTCCGGTCATAAAAAGTTCCAACCGAAATCTATTCGGACAACTTAAGTATTTCAAAAAAGGACGTTCTTGGCTTTTGATTGCGATTATTTCCATCGGGACGGGCGGTCTCTTTGCTTGGATTAGTTACATTGCACCGATGGTTACCAATGTTTCGGGATTGCCCGAAGGCAGAGTTCCTGTCATTATGGTTTTGGTCGGATTGGGAATGGTCATCGGGAATTTATTGGGCGGCAAATTGGCCGATGCGGTCAATCCGACCAAAGCGACCATCATTTGTTTTTCCTCGATGGCGATTTGTCTTGTCGCGGTTCATTTCACGGCGGAGATTGAATGGATGGCTTATGTGATGGCCTTTATAACGGGTGTGATTTCATTTTCGGCCGGTTCACCGATTCAGATGATGCTCATCCGTGATGCCAAAGGCGCAGAAACTTTTGCCGCGTCGGCCGGACAAGCGAGTTTCAATATGGGAAATACGCTGGGTGCTTATTTCGGAGGAATTCCGATTACGATGGGATTTGCTTACGATACCCCGGTTTTGGTCGGTGTGGGAATGGCGGCAATTGGCGTGATGTTGACGGTTGCTTTTTTAAGAACTCAGAGGAAGTAAAAAACCTCCAAAATTTCTTTTGGAGGTTTATACAATATACTTTATACAATTTTACATTATACAACTACATCAAAGCATCGTCGTCGGACAAACGAATTCTGTTTTCGGAAAAACTTCGGATGTTTTAATTTTTCCAAATCCGCCTTCCACATTGATTAAATTTTTATACCCTTTTGATTTGGCGATCGAAGCAAAAATCACCGAACGATATCCACCTGCACAATGCACAAACCAAGTTTTATCGGCATCGGCTTCATGCAGGTTTTTGTGAATATAATCCACCGGAAGGTTTTTGGCCGAAACGATGTGTTCGCTTTCAAATTCTCCCGCGCGACGCACGTCGAGAATGTCCATTTCGGGATTGGATTGATATTGATTTTCGAATTCATTTATGTCAATGCTTTCCATGGTATCGATCGGATTTCCGGCATTTTTCCAAGCCTCAAAACTTCCGTTCAAATAACCCAAAACATTGTCGTAACCGATTCTTGAAAGTCTTGTGATCACTTCTTCTTCTCTTCCCGGTTCGGCAATAAAAATGATTTTCTGGTTGATGTCTTCAATTACGGTTCCCACCCATGGTGCAAAATCACCTTGTACCCCGATGAAATAGGAATTCGGGACAAATCCTTTTACGAAATCATTTTGATGGCGCGTATCCAAAACCAAAACGTCAGATTCGTTTGATAAAGTTTCAAATTCATCTACCGAAAGTGGTTTCAGGTTCTTCTTCAAAACTTCATTAAATCCAGTAAATTCTTTTCGGTTCATCACGGCATTATTCGGAAAATAAGCCGGCGATGGTGTCAATCCGGTGGTGAGTTCTTTGATAAATTCCTCTTTGGTTAACTCAGGATTAAGTGCATAATTTACTTTCTTCTGATTCCCCAAAGTGTCGGAAGTTTCTTTGCTCATATTTTTCCCACAAGCTGAACCGGCACCATGCCCCGGATAAACGATGATATCGTCTGCCAACGGCATGATTTTATTTCGAAGTGAGTCAAACATATGACCCGCCAATTTATCCTGCGTCAAGTCTGAAAATACGCGTTGTGCCAAATCGGGACGACCTACATCACCGATGAACAAAGTATCTCCGGAAAACAGCGCCACTTCTTTTCCGTTTTCGTCACGAAGCAAAAAACAAGAAGACTCCATGGTATGCCCGGGCGTGTGCAATAATTCGAATGAAATTTTCCCAACTTTGAAAATTTCGCCATCTTTTCCTTGATGGAAATCAAAATCGGCTTCAGAAGTCGGTCCGTAAACGATGGTTGCACCGGATTTTTTCGCCAAATCCAAATGACCTGAAACAAAATCAGCATGAAAATGGGTTTCAAAAATATATTTGATTTTCGCACCGTTTTTTTCAGCGATTTCCAAGTAATGATCGGTTTCGCGCAAAGGGTCAATCACAGCTGCTTCGCCCTCACTTTCAATATAGTAAGTAGCCTGCGCTAGACATTTGGTATAAATTTGTTCGATTTTCATTTTGAAACTATTTGAAGTTCAAATTTACGGAATTGCTTTGGTTTAAAATCCAGAACTGATAAGTTTCAGTTTTATAGGGATTTAGAAAAGTTTAGAGTTATGAAAGACAAAATTTTCATTTAAGCTTCCAAAATTTCAGTCAATGAATGATTTAAGAATTCAGATAAAACTCCATGAAGAAAATAAAAACCGCCATTAAAATCACGAAATAAGCAAATACTTTTTTCAGTCGTTCGCTGTTGACACGTTTGGTTAAAATCCCTCCGAGAACAATTCCTACAAAGGAAATCGCCACGAAAACAAAGAGGAAATTCCAGTCGATTTCCATATAGAAAAAGTCGCCGAGAAAAAATCCGACCAGACAATTCAGACAAACGATGACCAATGAAGTCCCGATGGCTTCTTTGATCGGTAATTTGGCAATTAACATCAAAGCCGGCACAATCAAAAACCCGCCTCCCGCACCAATTAATCCCATAAAAATTCCCAGAAAAAATCCTTCGGTAAGCATCAAAGGATGAAACTGAAAACTCTGGTTTTCGATTTCCGATAAATTGACTTTGGTTTTATGAAGCATCGTATAAGCCGCCAAAAGCATCAACATTCCAAATAATCCAAAAACGAGCATTCGCCGTGTGAATTCAAAGTCGGAAATATGAAACAGAACTTCGGGCAAAACCGGCATCAGAATTCTGCGCACCAGCAAAACGCCGATGATCGCCGGAATTCCGAAAATCCAAACCGATTTGAAATTGACCAATCGGTTGTAAAGAGATTGGGAAGCACCAAAAAGAGCAGTCACTCCCACGATGAAAAGCGAATAAGCCGTTGCCGTTTTTTCGTCGTAACTAAAGAGGTAAGCCAAAATAGGAATGGAGAGAATGGAGCCGCCGCTACCGGTCAGTCCCATCACGAGACCAATGAACAAAGCGCCGATGTATCCGATGATCTCAATCCCGCTCATACTTCGTCCATTTGCATTGAAAGTTCGAGCCAGCGCATTTCTTTTTCGTCAATCTGCGCAATGATTTTTTCCAATTCCTGACTGACTTTCTGAATCATTTCGAAATCCAGATCGGGTTCGGAAAGTTGATTTGTCAGTTCTTCTTTTAATTTTTGAAGCTTTGGAATTTCGGTTTCCAATTCCTCAAATTCTCTTTTCTCCTTGAAGCTTAATTTTCTGGCATTGGATTTAATTTCTTCCTGAACTTTTTCTTTGGGTCTCTCCTGAATTTTTTTCTGTTCTTCCAATTCTTTTTGCAAAAGGAAATATTCGGTATAATTCCCAATGAACCAATTGATTTTACCTTCGCCTTCAAAAACCATCATTTCGTCCACCACTTTGTCCATAAAATATCGGTCGTGACTGACGATGAGCAGACAACCCTGAAAATCATTCAGGAAATTTTCCAAAACCGTCAGCGTCGGCAAATCCAAGTCATTGGTTGGTTCGTCCAGAATGAGGAAATTCGGATTTTGAAAAAGCACGGACAGCAATTGCAAACGTTTTTTCTCGCCACCGCTGAGTTTTGCAATCGGCGTGTATTGCTGTTCAGCACTGAAAAGAAACATTTCCATAAACTGCGAGGCCGAAATTTGTTTTCCATTGGAAAGTGGGAATGACTCCGCCAATTCTTTCACAAAATCAATGGCACGAAGATCTTCCTTGAATTTAATTCCATCTTGTTTGAAATGTCCGATTTTCAAAGTTTCACCGATTTCGATAATTCCCGAGTCAATCGGTTCTTCTCCTTCGATGATTTTCAAGAAAGTAGTTTTTCCGACACCGTTTTTTCCGATGATCCCGATTTTATTGCCGCGTCCAAAGAAATGTGAAAAATTATCCAGAATAATTTTATCGCCAAATCGTTTGGAAACTTCTTTCATTTCGATGATTTTCTTTCCCAATCGCGTCATCTGCATATCGAGTTGGACTTCGCTTTTATCGATTTTCTGATGCGCTTTGTCTTTGGTTTCGTAAAAATCACCGATGCGACTTTTGGATTTGGTCGTTCGTGCTTTGGGTTGGCGTCGCATCCATTCCAACTCTTTTCGATACAAATTTTTGGCTTTATCGATTTCGGCCGTTTGGTTTTCAATCCGGATGGCTTTATTCGTCACATAGGTTTCATAATCTCCGTTGTGGACATAGGTTTGTCCACCTTCCAGTTCGATGATTTTCGTACAAATCGCATCCAGAAAATAGCGATCGTGCGTCACCAACATCATTGTTTTGTTTTCTTTGTTGAGGAAGAATTCGAGCCATTCGACCATTTCAATATCGAGATGATTGGTCGGTTCGTCCAAAATCAAAAGCAAATGTCCGGACTCCAGACTTATATCAATTAGAAATTTAGCCAGTGAAATTCTTTTGCGCTGTCCACCGGAAAGTTGTCCGATTTTCTGGTTCAGGAAATCGATTTTCAGTTTGGATAAAATTTCCTGAATGATCGACTCCACATTCCAAGCATCGAGCTGGTTCATCTGTTCCATCAAATCCATCATTTTCGGATCCGAAGGATTATTCTGCATCAGGTCTTCGTATTTTCGAATGACGTCGAGGATGGTATTGGAATGATTAAAAATATAATCGCCGGCAATCTGACGGTCATCAAAATCATCAGATTGTTCAAAAAGCAAAACTTTCACGTCTTTGTTGAATAAAATTTCGCCCGTATCCGAAGTTTCTTTTCCGGCTAGAATTTTCAAAAGCGTTGATTTTCCACTTCCGTTTTTGGCTACAAGTGCTATTTGGTCGCCTTCGTTTACGTGAAAACTGACGTTGCTGAACAGCGTCCTGACCCCATAGGATTTGGAAAGATTGTTTGCTGAAAGATAGTTCATTTGTGTGTTGTCAGATACAAATATAAGGGAAAACTTTGGATGGAATTTTTGGTTCGGGTGAATTTATTTGAAGTTAAATTGATGAGAAATTGAAATTTTACTTTGTGTTTAATTGACTGTTTTTAATTAAATTAGTTCTATCAATCATAATTCTTATGAAAACATTTACAGGTTTTGGTTTGCTCTTGTTCCGGATTTTTATGGGTGGAAGAATTTTTATCGGTGTTTGGGACAATGTGGTAAATTCAGAGAAAATGGCCGAATTCGCTCAGTTTCTGTCAAGTTACAATGTTCCTTATCCGACTTTGGCTGCACCACTTTCGGTTTATGCGCAATTGATTTGCGGATTATTGATCATTTTGGGTCTTCAAACAAGATTTGTGGCATTTTTGATGATGATTAATTTTCTGGTTGCTTTTTTTGTTGTGGATATTCACTTAAGTTTGGAACAAATGACGCCCGCGCTGGCGATGCTTTTCGGGAGCTTCCTTCTGATTTTTGAAGGTCCCGGGAAATTCAGTTTGGATGCGGTTTTTGATAAAAATGAAGATTAAAAAATAAATAAAATATGAATGCTTGGCTCGATTCTTTGGAAAGTTTGACCGACAAAAATTTTCTCAAAAAATTTGAAGAAATTTATTATTTGGGAAGTACCAAACCCGTCGATGAAAATTCGCTGAAAAACACGATTTCCGATGGGAAATTAAAAGAATTTTTAATTAAAAACGAAGCCGATGGAAACGAAGATTTACTCGATTTCTTTTTGCTTGTCAATGAAGAAACTCAGGATTTAATCGTGATTTACAGTCCTTTTGATTTGTTGGACGACGAAAGGATTTATCTGAATTATGAAAAGATTGAAGAAGATTTGAGTTCGCTTCCCGATATTGATGTGGTGAAATAATCTGAACCTCTTCAGGAAAAAATTCAATCAATCAAAACTTTCATTCGGAATTTAATCTCAAAAAAATTACGGATTTTTGCCTTTCTTGAACAATTTGCATAAATGATTCTTTGTATTGCCGAAAAGCCAAGTGTAGCGAGAGATATTGCCAAAGTTCTGGGTGCGACAACCGCCAGGAACGGATATATGGAAGGAAATGGGTATTGCGTGACCTGGACTTTCGGGCATCTTTGCACGCTCAAAGAACCCCACGATTACAATCCGAATTTAAAGTATTGGGATTTGCGAAACCTTCCCATCATTCCAAGGAAATTCGGCATCAAACTCATTCCCAACAAAGGTGTAGAAAAGCAGTTTGAGGTAATTGAAAAACTGGTGCAGCAATGCGATGAAGTCATCAATTGCGGGGATGCAGGACAAGAAGGAGAGGTAATTCAGCGTTGGGTTTTGCAAAAAGCAAGATGTGAAAAACCGATGAAACGCCTTTGGATTTCTTCGCTGACGGAAGATGCGATCAAAGAAGGATTTGCGAATTTAAAAGAGGCCGAAGCTTATCATAATTTGTATCTGGCGGGAAATGCACGTGCGATTGGCGACTGGCTTTTGGGGATTAATGCCACGCGATTATTTACCAAAAAATTTGGTGGCGGAAAAGCAGTTCTTTCCATCGGTCGGGTTCAAACGCCGACTTTGGCGATGATCGTGCAACGTCAAAAGGAAATAAACGCATTCCAATCGGCTGATTATTGGGAACTTAAAACCAAATACAAGGAAGTTATTTTCAACGCTACCATTGACCGATTGACTTCTCAAGAACGTGCCGAAAAAGGTTTGAAATATTTGAAACAACATCCTTTTGAAATTATTTCATTTGAAATCAAAGAAGGAAAAGAAAAGAATCCAAGGTTGTTTGACTTAACGGCTTTGCAGGTGGAAGCCAATAAAAAATACGGTTATTCGGCAGAAAACACCTTGAAATACGTTCAGAGTTTGTACGAAAAAAAACACGTGACTTATCCGCGTGTCGATACCACTTATTTATCGGAAAATTTACATCCAAAAATGCATGGAATTCTTGCTTCGATGCGGTTTTATCAGGATTTAATTGCGCCGCTTTTGGGCAAACCCATTCCGAAATCCAAATCGGTTTTTGACGATACAAAAGTGACGGATCACCACGCGATTATTCCCACGGAAATTCCTCCAAGTTCGAATTTAATGAAGGAAGAAAAGTTTGTGTATGATTTAATTGCGCGCAGGTTTATTTCGGTTTTTTATCCGGACTGTAAAATTTCCAATACCGTTGTGGAAGGACAAGTCGGGACGATTCCTTTCCGGGCAACGGGAAAGCAGATTCTCGAACCTGGTTGGCGGGAAGTTTATGCCAAGGACAAAAAAGACGATTCGGAAACCAATAAAGACGAGGAACAAACCATTCCTGAATTTGTGGCGGGCGAATCAGGTCCGCACGAACCTTTTGTTCATCAAGGCAAAACCACGCCACCCAAACCTTATACCGAAGCGACTTTGCTTCGGGCAATGGAAACGGCAGGAAAACAAGTGGAAGATGAAGAATTGCGTGAATTATTGAAAAACAATGGAATTGGAAGGCCTTCGACACGTGCCAATATCATCGAAACTTTGTTCAAACGAAATTACATCGAAAAGAAGCGAAAAAATTTATTTGCGACTTCCGTCGGAATGGAATTAATCGATACGATTGAAGATGAAGTATTGAAAAGTCCGGAGCTGACCGGAGAATGGGAATTGAAACTTCGGAAAATCGAAAAAGGCGAATACGAAGCCCTTCAATTCAAAGAAGAATTGACTCAAATGGTCCGTGATTTGACCCAAAAGGTAATTCGAGGTCAGCACAAAACCATCGAAATCAAAGAACCGGAACCCGAAACGAAAAAAGATCTAAAACCCCGAACCAAAAAAGAAATCAATTGGGAAGAAACCGATTGTCCAAAATGTAAAAATTCAAAGTTAATCAAAGGAAAAACCGCGGTGGGTTGCCAGAATTTCCAAGGTTGCGGATTCAAAACTTCCTTCGAGATTTTTGGTAAAAAACTGACCGAAAAACAAATTATGGATTTGGTTTCAAAAGGAAAAACATCAAAGCTGAAAGGTTTTAAATCGCATCCGGAAAATTTGGAAGAAGGGATTTTGGTGTTGAGTGAAAATTTAGAAATTGAATTGAAATAATTGATTATTAAGCATTAAGACTCTTAATGTTAAAAGGATTTATTTTTATAAAAAAAAACGCTCCCTTTCGGAAGCGTTTTCGAGTATAACAAACTGAAATTATTCAGTCGGCTTATTATTATTACCCTTTGGCCTGTCCGTTCTTTCCGGTTTTGGCAACAAGGCTTTTCTTGAAAGTTTCATTTTTTTCTTGTCGTCGTAACCTAAGAATTTCACATCGATTTTATCGCCCAAATTCAGGGATTCTTCCACCGTGTTTAATCTTCGGTGTTCGATTTCTGAAATGTGAACCAAACCTTCCACACCTTTTGAAATTTCCACAAAAGCACCGAACGGCTTGATGGATTTCACTACGGCATTGTAGGTTGCGCCCAATTCAGGAACGAAAGCAATTTGTTTGATTCGTTCAATGGCCGCATTGATTTTTTCCTGATCTACACCTGCAATTTCCACTCTTCCAAATTCTTCCGTTTCTTCGATTGCGATAACTGTGTCGGTCTCTTTTTGTAATTCCTGAATGATTTTCCCACCCGGTCCGATTACGGCACCGATGAATTCTTTCGGAATTTCAACTACAATCAATTTCGGTGCATTTGGTTTCAATTCCGGACGTGGTTCAGAAATCGCTTTCATCATTTCACCCAAAATATGCAAACGTCCTTCTCTTGCTTGTTCCAAAGCTTGTTCCATGATGTCCATGGTCAATCCTTGAATTTTAATATCCATTTGACAAGCTGTAATGCCTTTTTGGGTTCCGGTTACTTTGAAATCCATATCTCCCAAATGGTCTTCGTCACCCAAAATATCGGATAGAACGGTAAATTTCCCGGATTTTTCATCGGTAATCAATCCCATTGCGATTCCAGAAACCGGTGCTTTGATTGGCACTCCACCGTCCATCAACGCCAAAGTTCCGGCACAAACCGTCGCCATAGAGGAGGATCCATTGGATTCCAAAATATCGGAAACGATACGTACCGTATAAGGATAATCTTCCGGCAAAGTATAAGTCAAGGCTCTTTGCGCTAAGTTCCCATGCCCTACTTCACGACGAGAAGTTCCACGAAGTGGTCTTGCTTCTCCGGTTGAAAACGGTGGGAAATTATAATGTAAAAAGAATTTTTCATCGTATTGTGAAATCACGCTGTCCACCATATTGGCATCTTTGGAAGAACCCAAAGTCAATGCGGTAAGTGATTGTGTTTCACCACGTGTAAAGACTGCGGAACCATGTGATCCTGGCAAATAATCCACTTCGCACCAGATAGGTCTGATTTCTTTTGGATTACGTCCGTCCAAACGAACATTTTCGTTCAAGATCATCTGACGCATAGCTTCTTTTTCCACATCGTGGTAATAAACTTTTGCAAATGGCGTCACGCGTTCCAATTCTTCCGGATTGTCGATGTATTGCGCAAGGAATTCTTCCAAAACAGCTTTGAATTTTTCTTTTCGCTCATCTTTTCCGGCAGGTGATTTGGCTACTTCATAGACTTTGTCATAACATTCTTTCCATACTTTTTCACGGATTTCTTCGTCATGAACTTCGTGTGAATATTCTCTTTTCGGCAAAGATTTCCCGACTTTTTCGGCCAATCTTTCTTGTGCTTCGATTTGTTTTTTGATTTCTTCGTGTGCAAATGAAATCGCTTCCAACATTTCTTTTTCGGAAATTTCTTTCATTTCACCTTCTACCATCACGATAGAAGATTTGGTTGCACCGACCATAATGTCCAAATCACAGATTTCTAAATCTTTGTAATTTGGATTAACTCTCAATTCTCCATCAATTCGGACTACGCGTACTTCTGACATTGGCCCGTTAAAAGGAATATCGGTAACGGCGATGGCTGCAGAAGCGGCCAGACCAGCTAAATCGTCCGGAATGGATTTTCCGTCATAGGAAATAAGTGAAATCATCACTTGAACTTCTGCGTGGAAGTCTTCCGGGAAAAGCGGACGCAAAACGCGGTCCACCAATCGCATCGTCAGGATTTCCTGATCAGAGGGACGAGCTTCTCTTCTAAAAAAGTTTCCGGGAATTTTACCTCCTGCATAAAATTTTTCTCGGTAATCTACGGTAAGTGGAAGGAAATCTACTCCTTCATTTGCTTCTTTGTTGGCTACAACGGTCGCTAAAAGCATCGTTCCGCCCATTTTTACGACAACGGAACCATCGGCCTGTTTGGCCAGCTTTCCCGTTTCAATCGTGATTTCCCGGCCGTCTGCCAGGACAATCGTTTCTGTGATTGCTTGTGGAATCATTCGTCTAATAATTTTAATTCGTCTTGGTGAAACCGTCTGTTTCACCGGGTATTTATAGTCTTTCTATAATTTCAAGTTCAAAGTTTAAAGTTCTAGGTTTAAAAAAAATCTTAAAAAGCCTTAAGCTTTAAAACAAAAAAAGGCAATCTTGCAATTGCCTTTTTTATAGTGTGGTTTGAATGATTATTTACGCAGACCAAGTTCGGCGATGATCGCACGATATCTTTCAATGTCTTTGCTTTTCAAATAATCTAGCAAACTTTTTCTTTTACCTACCAATCTCACCAATGCTTTTTCAGTGTTGAAATCTTTTTGATTTGCTTTCAAGTGTCCTGTCAAGTGATTGATTCTAAAAGTAAATAAGGCGATTTGGCCTTCGGCAGAACCGGTATCTGTTGCAGATTTACCGTGTTTTGCGAAAATTTCTTGTTTTTTTTCTGTTGTCAAATACATTCCAATATTGTTTTAAATGATTATTATGTATGCGGGTGCAAATGTACAATTATTTGGGAAAGTAGAAAAACTTTGTTTGATTTCTTATTAAATTCTGGAACTACTATTTTTTTTTAAGCGCATGAATAAATTAATTTTACTATGTAGCTTCGGGCTACTTGGAAGTTTTGCTTAAAATAGGTGAGCTTCCACCATGTTTTTTTAAACAAAGCCCCAATAGAATTTGGCAATTCAGTTTATCGGGAAGAAATTTGACCAATAATAAATTTTTCGAAGAAATTTTTGTTTCCGATTATTACACCTCCAGTTCTCATCAAAGTTTAAACCGCGCATTTGTTTTGGCCGAAATGAGCTTTAATTTTTAATTGGATTGAAGTTAAACAATCCTACTTCAATTCAAATTTCTATTGGGTTCAGATCAATTAAGCGCATAGGAAGTGGTAAAGCCAAACATTCCGCGTTCTTTAATTAATTCTGCCACTTCTGCCGGCACATTTTTCTCCCATCCTTCTTCTCCTTTCACGATTTGTTCTAGGATTTTTCGGGAATAAATATCCAAATAGGTCGGATTATAGTTTTCTATGTCCCGAATTCTCTGATTGAATTTAAAGAATTTATAGAGTTCCTTCAGATTTTCATTGACTTTTAGATTGTCTGCAGTGAGGAGTTCATTGTTTTCTTTGTTGAAATAAGGGTACAAATAAACCACGACATTTTTCTTGAACAATTTCCCGAATGCCTCCATAATTCCACCTGGAAGGTTTTCATAATAATTGGGATTAAACACTTCGAGAAGGTTGTTCACTCCCATTCCCAATCCTATTTTGGTTGCATTTTTGGTGAATTCGGTAAAATAATGGACGAGTTTATAATATTCAGAAAAGTTGGAAATAATAACGTTATAGCCCAAACTTCCGATGATATCGGCTCGATCCAGAAAGTCTCTTTCATCGATTTCCCCATCGGTTGAAAGGTTGCTCAGGGTAATTTCGAAGAGGATTTCGGTATCTTCCTCATTGACATCTTCCTGATCCATAAACATATCCAAACTCGACTGAAGCATATCCAGATTGACATGGGTTACCGGTCGGAAACTCCCACGGGTTGCAAAAATATTTTTCTTGTACAAAATGGCTGCTGGCAGGAAGTTCTTTCCATTTGGTCCAAAAATAACGGCATCGGTCATACCGTTTTTCACCAACTGGAGGCTCATCAAGCGATTGTCCACATACGCAAACCGCGGACCGCTAAAGTTGACCATATCGATTTCCACCTGATCATTATCGAGTCCATCATAGAGAGATCTCAGCAATCTACGTGGATTGTCGTTGTAAAAATAAGCACCATAAATGAGGTTGACCCCAATCACTCCCAATGTTTCTTGCTGAAGTTGTGCGCTATTTTCTTTAAATCTTACGTGAAAAATAATTTCGTTGTATTCGGTTTGGCTTGGATCTGTTTTGAAGCGGATTCCGACCCATCCATGACCTTTGTATGTTTTCGTAAAATCGATGGTCGTTACGGTGTTGGCATAGGTAAAAAAAAGTTTGTCTTTGTGCGTATCTTGATTTAGTCTTTGTTCGATCAATCGCATTTCATGGTCGAGCATTTTCTTTAATCTTTCTTCGGTCACATACCTTCCGTCTTCTTCTTTTCCATAAATCGCATCGGAGAAATCCTTATCGTAAGCACTCATGGCTTTTGCCAAAGTTCCGGAAGCACCACCGGCACGGTAAAAAAAACGTACTGTTTCCTGTCCTGCGCCTATTTCCGCAAAGGTTCCATAGATGTGTGGGTGTAGGTTAATTTCCAAAGCTTTTTGTTTGGCAGACAGAACCTGATCAAAACTCATATCCTCTTTTTTATTTTTGGTGTAAATTTACCAAAATTAAACCGAATTCGATGCTTAAAATTCAGTTTTTGGGAACAGGGACTTCGCAAGGGATTCCTGTAATTGGAAGCGATCATCCGGTCAATTTTTCGACCAACCCAAAGGACAAACGATTGCGGTCTTCTGTTTTGCTTACTAAAAATGGCCAAAATCTGGTTATTGACTGCGGCCCCGACTTTCGTCAACAAATCTTACGCGCCAATCTAAGAACTCTGGAAGGAATTGTTTTTACACACGAACACAATGATCATGTTTTGGGGATTGATGATACGCGTTCTTTGAGTCATTTCGCAGGGAAGCCTATGGATATTTATGCTGGCGAAAGAACTTTAAACGAAATAAAAAACCGGTTTCCTTATGCTTTTGCCGAAGAAAAATATCCGGGCGCACCGAGTTTCAACGAACATTTAATCAATAATCAAAGTTTTAACATTGCTGGATTTCATATTGAACCCTTGAAGGTTCTACATGGAAATCTTCCGATTTTGGGTTTTTTGGTCGATGAGAAATTTGCCTACATCACAGATGCAAGTCATTTGCCTGAGGAGACTTTAGAAAAAATAAAAGACATAGATGTGCTGGTTTTGAATGCTTTGAGAATTAACGAAAAGCATCATTCGCATTTTACATTGGAGGAAGCTTTGGTAGTAGCTGATCAGGTAGGAGCTAAAAACGCTTATTTTACGCACATTTCTGTGACGATGGGTTTTCATGATGAAGTTCAAAAAACTTTACCAAAAAACCGATTTCTTTCCTATGATGGATTAGAAATTGAAATTTAATTTGGAAATAAATATAAAAACGTTCTATATTTGCCGTCCGTTTAGCAGGCCCGAGTGGCGGAACTGGTAGACGCGCTGGATTCAAAATCCTGTGTCAGCAATGACGTGCCGGTTCGATTCCGGCCTCGGGTACAGAAAGCCTTGATAAAATTATCAAGGCTTTTCTTTTTTACTCCATTCTCAAGATTTCAAATTCTTGGTTAAATAGATTAATTCCCGCAACATCCTGGTTTTAAATTTTGAATTTTGACTAAATTGCAGCAGAATTTTATTATGCGGATTTCAGCTATTCTTTTTGTATTTTTAATGATTATCATTTCCTGTGCTCGCCAAGGAACCCCTTCTGGCGGACCAAGAGATACGGAACCTCCAAAATTCTTGGGAGCAAATCCCGATACGCTCTCGCTAAATGTATCAACGGATTTGAAGGAAATTAAAATTGATTTTGATGAATACCTCATCCTGAAAGATCACACCCAAAACATTGTGGTCTCCCCTCCCTTTGCCGGTTCTGTGACTTATTCACCAATCGGCACTCCCAATAAATCGGTGCGAATCAAACTAAGCGAACCTCTGGAAGAAAACACAACCTACAACATCAATTTTGGGAATTCTATTCAGGATAATAATGAAGGAAATAAGTTGTCGTATTTTCAATATGTTTTTTCGACCGGAGATTATATTGATTCTTTGGAAATCACTGGAAATGCAAGCGTAACGGGAATGAGAACTCGGCCGGAAAATTTATTGGTGGCACTTTTCAAAGTAGATTCCACCTATAACGACAGCCTTGTAATGCGTCAAAAACCTTTTTATGTTTCCCGACTGGACAGTGCTGGACTATTTAAACTGAATTATTTGCGTTCCGGAACCTATCAAATGGTTGCTTTTGATGATAAAATCCAAAATATGCAGTTTGACGTGGGGCAAGAAGCATTTGGATTCATAGAGGAACCCATTAATTTATCAGAAAACCAATCGATAGACATTCAATTATTTCAGCAAAACCCGCCTTATAAAGTAGGAATTTCGGAACAAAAAGACTACGGTCATCTTGTTTTTCGATTCGATGGTCAACCTGAAAGCGTGGAAATTCAGCCTTTGGATTTTGAATTCAGGACATCCCAAATTTCGCATGAACCCAAAAGTGATTCTTTGGACTTTTGGTTCAATCCGGCAGTGGATTCCATACATGAAACTTCCAGAAGAATTAATTTTTTGGTTAAAAACCAGGACATTTCGGACACAGTTTCATTGGTTTATTCGAATTCCATTCAGCACAAATTAACTTTGGATCGAAAAACCAAATTGGATTATGCTCCAAGTCGTAAGGTGCAATTCGCCGCCAATTATCCGATTGTTGATTTGGATTCTTCTTATGTAAAGGTTGTCAAAGATACTTTGGAGCTTCCTATTCGATTGATTGCTGATGCCAAAAACCCTAAGCTTTTCACTTTGGATTTTCCGATTGAATTGGCTTCGCGGTATCAGATTGAAATTTACCCAAATGCAATTACCGATTTTTTTGGAAAAACCAATGACAGCATTCAATTTGAAATTCGAACTCAAACACGCAATGATTTTGGAAATTTAAAATTATCTCTTCAAAACTCGCCCAAGCATCCATTCTGGATTCAGCTTTTGAATGATAAAGATGAGGTTTTGGAGGAGCGTTACACAAGAGATTCTGAGTTTGAATACGATCACCTTCCGGCCGGAAATTATTATTTCAAGCTTTTGGTCGATGAAAATGAAAATGGTGCTTGGGACACTGGTGATTTTTTCCAAAAACGACAGCCTGAAAAACTGTATATTTATCCCTCTCTGATCAATGTAAGGGTTCTATGGGATTTTGAAGAGACTTGGGTCATCCCTATGGATTCAACAGAAGAAGATTTGGATTCAGATGAATCCGATTTTACTCCCAATGAAAAATCCTCTCCCGATGTGGAAGAGGATTTGCCTTGATATTTTTATTTCTGATTATTCTACGGTTACAGATTTGGCCAAGTTGCGTGGTTGATCCACGTTTCTACCGAGTTTCACTGCGATATAATACGACAACAACTGCATTGGGATCGCTGCCAAAATTGGGCTGAATTCCTCTGAAGAATTTGGGATTTCAATCACATGATCTGCAATTCTCCTGACTTCATTGTCGCCTTTGTTAACCACTGCGATGATTTGTCCTTTTCTCGCTTTGATTTCTTGTGCATTGCTCACTACTTTTTCGTAATGACCGGTTTTGGTTGCAATAATCACCACTGGCATATTTTCGTCAATCAATGCAATCGGTCCGTGTTTCATTTCCGCTGCTGGATAACCTTCTGCATGGATATAGGAAATTTCTTTCAATTTCAAAGCCCCTTCCAATGCCGACGGGAAATTATAACCTCTTCCCAGATAAAGCGCATTGGGTGCGTCTTTGTAGATTTCGGAAATTTCGATTACTTTTTCGGCTGTAGAATCCAGGGTTTCTTGTACCAGTTCGGGAATTCCGTCCAGTTCACTAATCAATGCATTGAATCTTTCATTGCTCAAGTTTCCATTGTGTTTTCCTAACTTGATGGCAATCAAAGATAGAATGGTGAGCTGAGCTGTGAAGGCTTTGGTAGATGCCACTCCGATTTCTGGTCCGGCGTGCGTATAGGATCCTGCGTCTGTGATTCTCGCGATGGACGACCCCACTACGTTGTTGATTCCATAGATGAAAGCACCTTTTTCTTTGGCGAGTTTCAATGCCGCAAGTGTATCTGCCGTTTCACCGGATTGGGAAATAGCGATTACGATGTCTTTTTTATTGATTATCGGATTTCGGTATCGGAACTCCGAAGCATATTCAACTTCTACCGGAATTCTTGCCAAATCTTCAATCAAATATTCGGCAATCAATCCAGCATGATAAGAAGTTCCACAAGCTACAATGATGATCCGTTTAGCATTGAGGAATCGTTCTTGATGATCCCAAATTCCGGCCATTTTGATGATTCCATCTTCTACCAACAATCGTCCTCGCATCGTATCTCGTATGGATTTGGGTTGTTCATAGATTTCTTTCAACATGAAATGCTCAAAACCACCTTTTTCGATTTCTTCGAGATTGATTTGTAATTCCTGAACTGCTGGGGTTACTTTTAAATTATCTTTGATTTTTCGGATGTCCACGTCTTGACCCGATGAAATGATCGCCATTTCACCATCGTCCAGATAAACTGCTTCTTTTGTAAATTGAAGAAAAGGCGAAGCATCGGAAGCGATGAAAAATTCATTTTCACCAATTCCAATTGCCAATGGGCTTCCAAGTCTTCCCACTACGATTTCATTGGGGTTGTCTTTTTCCAAAACAGCAATTGCATAGGCACCGATTACTTCGTTCAGTGCATATCGAACTGCTTCAGCCAACGTTAGATTTTCAGAGTTTTTGATGTATTGGATCAAATTAACCAAAACTTCTGTATCTGTTTCGCTATGAAATTCAAATCCTTTCTGAATTAATTGGGTTTTAATGGTGTCGTAATTTTCTATAATTCCATTGTGCACCAAAACGATATTGCCATCGTTTGATAAATGAGGATGAGAGTTTACATCATTGGGTGCACCGTGAGTAGCCCAACGTGTGTGTCCTACACCGATTTTCGAACCATTGTTCAGGGATTTGGACTTCTCTTCCAAGTCCGACACCTTCCCTTTGGTTTTCACCAAACCGAAATCATTGTTATCAATGACAACCAATCCGGCACTGTCGTAGCCTCTGTATTCCAGCCTTCTCAATCCATTGATAATAATCGGATAGGCCTCTCTATGTCCTAGGTAACCAACAATTCCACACATAGTTCTTTCGAGTTATTTTTTTGTGTAATAAATTTTTAATCGCAACTTTTTGTCTTCCTCTTCCGAATTATTTCCATGAAGCACGACTCTGTAAGGATTGAAGGCTCTGTTGTTGTAAAACGGATTGGTATCGCTTACGACTGTTGAATAAGCATTATTGGGACTAAGTAAGAAATTTCCCATACTCAAAATCACAGACCCGTCTTCGTAAACTTCGTTTCTTTCTACGATACTTTTGACGTAATCTGTAATTCGAATGGTGTACGTTTTTGGGTTGTCCGAATAATCATATTGAGGATTAAACTGAACAGCCAAAGGATAGCTATTAAAGAATTCCGAAACATCGGTAAAATTGATGTTTTTCCAATTATTTCCATCCTTGTATTGATTCCAAGCAAAAAGGAAAGGAGGTGTTTTCAAATTATAACTATCGTCAATGTGCAGATTTAGTTCCGCACCTACAATTGCCCAATCGTTATTTAAGACGTTGTTTCTAATTTCGCTTAACTGCTCTTGGTTCAATTTAATAACTGCTTTTGTTCCGTCCATTCCTGCCAGATAAATTCTTGAGTCACCTGTGGTCGTATTGGGGTTGGTATAAGCATTTACAAACTGAGAACTTCGGTTTGCGTGTTCAAATTGACTTAATTGGACATTGTATCCTCCGCCCCAAAACGAACTAAAGTTTAAGGCAAAGGTATCATCTAAATGCGTATCATCACCTTCTTCTGGGTTATCATAATGATAATACATCGTCAAATTAAAATGAGGAGAAGTTGGATTGAAATTAAAAATAAATCCTTGATTCTCTTGTACACTTAATTCAATTCCTCGGAAAAAATTTCGAATAAACGCAGAGTTATCATTCAGATCCGATGAGTTTTGGTTGTCGATAAATTTCTGTTTGAAATAATCTTTGTCCAACTTTACTTGAATCGCAACAGGAGGCGCGTCGCCGGATGCATTTTTCTTTTTGACCTGATGCGTCGTTATTTTATTTTTGATTTCTGTCACGCCCAAAACATTTGGAAAAACTTCGATTTCGTTGATATTGGGACATCCTTGACAAGATGCTATCGCTGGATTGGAATAATAAGTTGAATCCATGGAATACAAATATTGGGCTACTTCTCTGACCTGTAGATTCATCGTAGCATTGGTCTGTCCATAAATGGAATCCAGCTTATAAGTTCGACTGATTCGAATCGTGGCTGTATCAGTCGGGGTTTCGTTTTCACCCAAATAAAGATAAGTTGTATCGATTTCGATATCCGCCTCTTTATTTTGATAGAATACAGGGATCGAAAGGATTACCGAATCCATTTCGGCATTTGCACCAAAATTCGGATTGAACTGATTTAATCTAGCTTGGGTGATGAATTTTGCTTTTGTTCTTCCGAAAACCGGTTCTTCAAAGACACCCAAAGATGCACTTTGAAGTACAAATTCGTCGGATCGTATCGAGTCGTTGTTGGTGTTATAAGAAACCACATCTACATAGGTGACATCAGCTATTGAGCCGTTGTCAATGAGTCCGCTTCCTACATCTGAGATATCATCTTCGCACGAAAAAACCGTGAAAGCCGTTGCACACAGAAGGATTGCTGCAACCTGATTGAAAAATCTTTTCATCAATTGTTTTATAAGTTCTCATTCATTAACTCTTCGGCGTAGAAAATATTGTACGCTTCGCTGATCCCTTCTTCTGGACAGAACTCCATGACAGGGATATTTTCTGACTGTAGATAGTCATTTATAGTTTCTGAAATGAATTCCTCGCCTTTTACGGCAGCATCTGCATATTTTAGGGCAGTAAGATTCATCGCTTCGAAATTTGGTTTTTCAAGAAAACTTGAAATCTCACCTTTGATTCCATCGAATGCAAGTTTTCCTGAAATCTCTTTGTCTAACTCACCTTCAAATGGATTATCAAACAAAGAAACTACGATTTTTGCTTCATTGAAAAAGGAGTCTTCTGCATAGTATTCTTTCAAATAAGCAGGCACCATACCAGACATCCAACCCAATACATGAACTACATCAGGTTTCCAATTTAACTTTTTAACCGTTTCCAAAACTCCTTTTGCAAAGAAAATTGCGCGCTCGTCGTTGTCATCAAAAAGATTTCCATCTTTATCAAAATAAACCGCTTTCCTTTTGAAATACTCCTCATTATCTATGAAATACACCTGAAGTCTTTCTCCAGGAATAGAAGCCACCTTAATAATCAAAGGCTGATCCATGTCGTTGATAATCAAATTCATCCCAGAAAGCCGAATTACTTCGTGCAACTGGTGTCTTCTTTCGTTTATCACCCCAAATCTCGGCATAAAAATCCTTACATCCGCACCATTATCACTCATGGCTTTCGGAATACGTAAAGACTGAAGCGACATCGGAGTTTCAGGAAAATAAGGAACCATCTCTGTAGTTACATACAAAATGCGTTTTCCATCCATATCCAAATTCATTAAATTCTTGAAATAGTGCACAAAGATACGAATTTTCTACGAGATTTGCCTCACTTATATTACTTTTGCCCTGTTTTTGATTAATTTAACACCGATTAATGATTCTTTTAAGAAAGCCGGAAGAAGTTCAGAATCTGATAACTGAATTAAAGAGTTCACATAAATCCATTGGTTTCGTCCCGACGATGGGTGCCTTGCATTCAGGGCATATTTCTCTGGTCAACCAATCCACTTCTGAAAATGACTTTACACTTGTGAGCATTTTTGTAAACCCTACTCAATTCAACAATCCGGAGGATTTAAAGAAATACCCAAGAACCGAAAAACAGGACGCCGCACTTTTGGAAACCGCCGGAGTCGATGCCGTATTTCTTCCTTCCGCCGAATCCCTTTACCCCAACGGAGAGGACTCCGAGCATTTTGATTTCAATGGTTTGGAAAATCAAATGGAAGGAAAGTTTAGATCGGGGCATTTCGACGGAGTCGCTACCATCGTTCAAAAGTTTTTCAAATTGATTCAACCCGACAAGGCTTATTTCGGTGAGAAAGATTTTCAACAATTGAGAATCATACAAGAACTCGTGAAACAACATAATTTATCGGTGGAAATTGTTCCTGTCGAAATCAAACGCGAATCCGACGGTTTGGCCATGAGCTCAAGAAACATGCGCCTTTCCCCTGAAATGCGTAATGAGTCCACAGAAATTTATCGAATTCTCACTGCCGCTAAATCCTTTCTGAAATTCAATTCTATTCAAAAAACCAAAGAATTTGTAAAAAAAGAATTCGCTAAAACCAATTTGAAATTAGAGTATTTTGAAATTGCTGACGAAACCAGTCTTTTGCCTATTTCCGAATTAAAAGAAAACCAAAAAATCAGAGGATTTATCGCTGCTTTTGCCGAAGACATCCGACTGATTGACAATATGTCTTTAAATTAAATTTCAATTTCCCAAAACTGTTTACCTTTGTACCTGTTATGATGATAGAAATTGTACGTTCTAAAATTCACCGTGTAAAAATCACCGGTGCAGAATTAAATTACATAGGTAGTATCACCATCGATGAAGAATTGTTGGATGCTGCCCAAATGATTGTTGGAGAAAAAGTTCAAATTGTAAACCTCCAGAACGGGGAAAGATTTGAAACTTATACCATAGCCGGGAAAAGAGGTGCGGGAGAAATCACGCTCAATGGACCGGCGGCTCGTAAAGTTCAGGTTGGGGATACGATTATTATCATCGCCTATGCCCTTGCCAGTATAGAAGAAGCACGGAACTTTAAACCCACTATCTTGTTTCCTAACGAAGAGACCAATCGACTCAACTAATGAAGCCTCGCATCGGCCCGTTTATTTTCAGCCTTATCGCAGCGCTCCTTGCTGTAGTTTTCATCTGGCTGACATTGAAGCAAACCGATTTTGAAGTTTTAAAATCCGCCGCGGGAAGAGCCAATTACTTTTGGTTTGTGCTCTCCATGGCAATCAGCATATTATCCTACTGGCTTCGCGCCGCTCGATGGAAACTTTTACTCGGCCCAATCGGATACGACATAAAGGTAAAAAGTGCATTTTGGGCGATTTCTCTAGGGTACTTCGCCAACCTCACCATCCCCAGAAGTGGCGAAATCGCAAGAGCTACTTCTCTATACAAAATGGAGAAAGTGCCTGCCGACAAATCCATCGGAACCATCGTCTTGGAAAGGGTAATCGATCTTATTTTTTTGGGATTATTTTTTGTCCTGACACTTCTTTTCAATGCCGAAACGCTGATTTCTTTTTTCTCATTTTCAAATAAACCTGAATTTGGGAAATATGGAATCGCACTCGGAATTCTGGTTTTAATCTTCTTTGTATTTCTGACTTTCCGTAAGTCATTGAAAGGCTTTTCGCTCTATCAGAAAATTGAAATTTTCATAAAAGGAATTTGGGAAGGCTTCAAATCCATCCTTCATTTAAAGGAAAGATTTCTCTTTGTATTATATTCTTTCGGAATTTGGATTTCCTATTTTCTGATGACTTATCTTGTCATTTTTGCATTTCCTGAAACCTCAGATTTCGGAATGGACGAAGGGTTTTTCCTCATCGTTTCGGGCGCATTGGGCATGATACTACCTGCCGTCGGCGGACTGGGCTATCCGTATGTGATGAGCATCGCATTTGCAGCCATTTATATCACTCAAGGACAAACCGCCGAAGAGGGGCGAATCGTTGGTAATTATTTTGGATTGATGCTTTATTTCGCACAAGTAATTTCGATGTTGATTTTTGGTTTTTTAGCGATTTTTTACATCGGAAAATCCAACCCTAAAACGATCCCATAAAAATCATCAGAAAGAGGCTAAACATAAGCTGAAGCAATAAACTCACTAAAATAATTCGATAGACTTTTATCCATTTATTTCGAAATAAAAACACGAGAAGGGATAGGAAAACCGCAACAAAGGGATAAAATCTAAAAAATGAAATAAACTCTCTTTCACCCGGGAAAATACTTCCACTCGTATTGATATCCCAAACAGAACTGAAGTTTTGAGCCAAAATCAAACTGATGCCAAACGGCAAAATCAAACTCAATGTCAATGCCATGATGCTCCACAAACACCCGGTCGAATGAATTGGATTTTGATTTTCTCTAGTATGAATTTCTGAATTTTTCAAGAGATTAATTTCCGATTCAACTGGACAATAATACTAATTTTAGCTGAATGATGAGTTGAACAGATGCAAAATTCAAGGATTTTGAATCGGAACAAATTTCTTTAATTACCTTTGAATTTGAAATAATCCTGAATTTTTTATGGCCAAAGTCAAAACTAGTTTTTATTGTCAAAATTGCGGAACTCAATACAGTCAATGGATGGGTCAATGCAAAGCTTGTGGCGAATGGAACACAATTGCCGAGGAAGTAATCGACAAAGGAGAGGAAAAAAAACCTTGGAAATCCATCGAGTCCAAAAAGCCAAGCATTCAAAATATAAAAGAAGTATCCGAACTAGGTGAAACACGTATCGACACACTCAACGAAGAGTTAAATCGAGTTTTAGGTGGTGGGATCGTCAATGGTTCTGTGGTTTTGGTCGGTGGCGAACCCGGTGTTGGAAAGTCCACTTTGATGTTGCAAGTCGCACTTCATATGAAAGAGGTAAAAACACTTTATGTTTCAGGAGAAGAATCAGCTTCGCAAATTAAATTAAGAGCCGAACGGATCGGAATTCAAACCGATCAATGTTATATATTAACCGAAACAAATACCCAAAAAATATTTAAACACGCGCAAGAAATCCAACCCCAATTAATCGTGGTGGATTCCGTCCAAACTTTGCACACACAATATGTGGAAAGCTCTCCGGGAAGCATCTCACAAATCCGTGAAACCACTTCGGAATTGATAAAATACGCCAAAGAAACCAATACTCCTGTGATTCTCATCGGACACATTACCAAAGAAGGTGTGATTGCTGGGCCAAAAATATTGGAACATATGGTTGATGTGGTTTTGCAATTTGAGGGCGATCGAAATCATATTTACCGGTTGCTTCGTGCCCAAAAGAACCGTTTTGGCTCCACAGCTGAATTAGGGATTTATGAAATGATGGGCAGTGGACTTCGTGAAGTAAAAAATCCTTCCGAAGTTTTAATTTCCAAAAAGGATGAACCTCTGAGCGGAAATGCCATCGCAGCGACTTTGGAAGGTGTTAGACCGATGTTGATTGAAATCCAAGCCTTGGTCAGTTCGGCAGTTTATGGCACTCCTCAGCGTTCCGCCACGGGATTTGACATCAAACGACTCAATATGCTACTCGCCGTCCTGGAAAAACGCGCCGGGTTTCAATTAGGGGCCAAAGATGTATTTTTAAATATCACAGGTGGAATTCGTGTCGATGATCCTGCTACCGATTTGGCGGTGATTTGTGCAATTTTGTCTTCTAACATGGATGTGACTCTGCCAGATAATTGTTTGTTTGCGGGCGAAGTAGGATTGAGCGGTGAAATCCGAGCCGTCAATCGGGTCGAACAAAGAATTATAGAAGCCGAAAAGTTGGGCTATGATGTTATTTTCATTTCGAAGTACAATAAAATCAAAACAAACGACTTTCAAATTCGTGTAGAGACCGTTTCAAAAGTAAATGATCTGATCAAGTTATTGTTTTGATTTCCAACTGATTTTCATTATATTAATAGGTCAATTAGTTATCAGAATTTAAAAATAAAATATGCGATTTCATACAAGAAAATGGGTAAAACCCGAAGATTTAAATGCGAATAAAACTTTGTTTGGCGGTAGATTATTGGCTTGGATTGATGAGGAAGCCGCGCTTTATTCGATCATTCAACTCGAAAACAAACACGTGGTGACCAAATACATTTCAGAAATCAATTTCATGGCTTCGGCACGCGAGGGTGATGTAGTGGAAATCGGGATGGACGTTGTGAAGTTTGGGAAATCCTCATTGGTATTGAGATGTGAAGTTCGTAATAAAATGACGCATGAAACCATTGTCACGGTGGACAATATCACGATGGTCAATCTGGACGAAAACGGTCGTCCCAAAGCTCATAATAAATCACAAATCGAATACGTTGAGGATCGTTTAAAACGAAATAAAAAGATTTAATTCATAATTACTCCCAGATGAATTGCTTTTTTAATCAATTCGGCATTGGTGTTTACATTTAGTTTGAGAAAAATATTTTTCTTATGACTTTCGACTGTGTAATAACTCAAAAATAGTTTTTCAGCGATTTGTTCTGAGGACAATCCATTTCCGATTTCGACGACAATTTCCTTTTCTCTTTTGGACAATACGACGCCTTTTGGCAAGGAAGTGTAGCTGCTTTTGGGCTTTTTTTTGAGAATGGTTTTGATGGCCTTGAGAATGGTTGTTCCCGAGGATTCTTTCAGCAAATAACCATCGATGTCTTCATCGTTGATTAAATCGGTTCGGTACATACTCAGAACCATAATTTTGACTTTAGGAAACTGTTCACGTAAGTTTTGAATGAATTCAGCTCCGTTCATATCGGGCATAGCCACATCGGTAATGATCAAATCCACAGGGTCATCCATCATGATTTCCAAGGCTTCCCTGGCGCTGTTTCTGGAGAAAACCACTTCGTAGTTTTCCACCGATTTCAATAAATTTTCTAGACCATCCAAAATTAATTGATGATCATCTACAATTCCAATTCTAAATATTTTTGGTTCCATCCTCCGGAATTTCTATTATAAATGTTGCACCTCTGCCGAGCATTGCGTCAATGTAAACTTGACCGTTCAATGATTCGACTCGTTTGTAAATGTTGTTTATTCCCATGCCATTTTGAGTAGCTTGTACATCAAATCCCTTTCCGTCGTCTTCCACAATGATGCGGTAATGGGTATCAAATGTACAATCGATAGCTATGTTCTCGGCCTCGGCATATTTTAGGCAGTTGGATAGAATTTCTTGTAGGGTTCGATAGATAAAATGTTTGGCAGTTCCTTCTATTTGTTCAAATTTATTTTCAGGATACATATTCAGGTGAATTTCACCTGTGAAATAAAATTTATAATCTTTTACTAATTTTTTAATTAGATGTACAAAGTTTAACTGATCTATTTTATTTTCATTTAATTCATGGGATATCACCCTGATTTCTCTTGTTGTTTCCTGTAGTTGTTTGATGCATTCTTCCAATTCTGGATCTTGAAGATTAGTGGTATTTATCTGATCAATTTTGATTTTTATGGCCGAAAGTCTTCCTCCCACTCCGTCATGTAATTCTCTTGCAATCCGGTTTCTTTCCATTTTTTGTCCTTCGATGAGATTCTTTGCTTTGATGGCTTCTTTTTCTTTTTCGAAAATTAATTTATCCTGCTTGGTTATCGTTTGCTGGTATTTCATTCGTTGACGATAAAAAAACGCGAGCAACATGAGCGGGATTATGACTGAAACTGCACCAATGGCAATCAATCTTTTGTGTCCTTGCTGAATTTCTTTTTGTTTGTTTAAAAGTTGGATTTGGTTGTTTTTCCTTTCCACATCAAACCGCGTTTGAGCATCATGGAATTGTTTGTTTTTTTCGATACTGAATATACTGTCTTGTAAAGTATATTGTTCTTTTTGAAATGAGAAAGCTTCTTTGTGATTTCCTAATTTCGCATGAACTTTTGCCAAGTTCTCGTAGAGTTCAATGGCATAAGCATTTTTATATCCCTTCTTGAGCAAATCATATGCAAAGTTATAACTTTCCAACGCTTTTGGATAATTTTTTTCAACTTGTTCATAATAATTCCCCATATAAAAGTAACTGAAAAATTCCGCTTCAGGATTTTGGATAACCTTACTCAGATTCATGGATTCGTTCAGATACTGAAAGGCCTTTGTATAGTCATGGGTTGATTGGAAATTTAAATAAGTAGCAACCAGATTTATTTGTGCCATAATCTGACCGTAATAATTATGGGTTTCTCGGTGAATTTCAAGGGCTTTGTTTAGGAAATATTCGGTACTATCTTTATTGGTTTTCATATAAGAAACCGCAAGGTTGTTGTAAACCACTGCAAGGTTGAGGCTCTCACCACTTTGCTCTCCTATTTGTTTTGCTTGATGATAATATCTTCTTGCGCTGATGGTATCTTCCTGCAAAATATACAAATCGGCAATATTGGAAAGTACCGCAATTGTATTGTCACTTAATTCTTCTTTTTCTTCTGAAATTTTTAGTGAATTATGGTAATTTTCCAAGGCTTTACGAAAGTCATTTTGGACGGAATAAACCTGGCCGATTTGATTATAAGATTTACTCAGAATATTTGAATTCCCTACTTTTTCTGAGAACTGAACGGCTTGATATAAATAACCTTGGGCGGTATCATACTCTTGTTTCAGATAGTAACAATACCCGATTCCATAGTAAATTCGAGAATCCCAGTTTAAGTTTTTTTCTTCTTTGTTTATATCTTTAGCGCGCAGAATGTAAATGAGAGCAGAGTCAGGATTTGACTCTACGATGGTTCGGTATTTTTGATAATTCCTTTCAATTTGACCCGCCCTATCTTGCGAAAGAAGGGAAATCATAAAAAACATTGAGAAGAAAACAATTGCAAATTTCATTCTGGAAGTAAAAATACCAAAATCTTGGTAGTATGATTAATTTTATTCTAAATAAATTTGTAGTATTATGAAACAGGTAGTCTTTTTATTTTTATTTTCGTTTGCTGTAGGCTTTACATATGCGCAGCAAAACAATGGAATTCGCATTGGGAACGGTAACAGTGGTAAAAACTTTAATCCAAGTGTCTTCACCGAAAGTCCCAATCAGTTGGAAATTTCGACTTCAGATGAGTTGATTTCCGGTGTAGAAATCTATGACGAATCCAATGAGCTTATCGTTGCATCGGACATGGTGTCAACGGATGAAGCTTCCGTGGACATCAACGGGCTTCAACAAGGTGTTTATTTCGTTGCTATCATTTCGGAAAGTGGTCAGGTTCAATATAATACATTTTTTAAACAATAATCAACGGCTAAGTTTTAATTGTCACTAATTTGAATAACATTATCGGATTATTACAGACAGATGAGGTATTGAACTTTAAGTTTAGATAATAGTTTCTCCGACTCCTAGGAGAGATGAGGTTGTTAAGGATTGGTAGTACTAATCATCTTAGTACGGAAAGCAAGGGAAACCCTTGCTTTTTTTATTTCTTTTTGTACAATATCGGATTCAGATCCTCATCATTGTACATTTTCATCTGTTTGTACACTTTCATATACTTATTACCCGAAGCAATGTCTTGGATCAAATCTTCAATCGCTGTTGAAAGATCCTGATGTTGCTCCAACAATACATTCAATTTGGATTGACATAGCGCTTTATGTTCTTCGCTTGCATCAGTCCGATTGGCTTCTTCACGCATATGATAAACTTTCAGGGAAAGAATAGAGAATCGGTCAATGGCCCATGCCGGACTTTCCGTATTGATCTTCGCATCAGGCTTCACTTCTACATCCGAGTATTTCTGCAAAAACCAACTATCGATGTACTCTACCATATCGGTTCTTTCCTGATTGGATTTATCGATCCATCTTTTGATTTCCAAGGCTCGAATCGGATCAATTTCCGGGTCACGAATGATGTCCTCCAAATGCCATTGAACCGTATCGATCCAATTTTTTTTGTACAATAAATGTTCGATTAAATCCTGCTCTGAATAAGGGTTTTGAATCGAAGCATAGACATCATTTGACACATGATAATCATCGATACTACGGTTAAATATTTCCCAAGCTTTTTCTGTAAATTTCATTTTGATAATTATAAAAGAAAAATTGAGTACAGTAAATTCTCTGTACTTTAAATCATTAGATTAATTAAAATCAGGAAGGATTTTCGTTTTTATTTTCGGAATCGTTGTTGCTCTTTTTTGGATCTTCCTCCTTTGTTGCATCTTTAAATTCCTTAATCCCTGAACCCAATCCTCTCATTAATTCCGGAATTTTTCTTCCTCCAAACAACAATAAAATCACTAAGACCACGATGGCAATCTGCCATGCGCTGGGTGGTGCTAAAAATAGGGTTGAAAAAATCATCTTTAAACTTTTGACAAATTTACGTAAAAATTAATTAGACCTTAACCAGGATTCCGGATTTTGTTTCGCTGCACCATTTCGGACTTGGAAGTTCAAAATCGTATCTCCATTATCATCGGTATAAATTCGACCTATGTCTTGACCTCTGCTCACTTTGTCTCCCTTTTTCACCGAAACAAAGGAGAGGTTTCCATAGAGTGTATAAAAGGTTCCGTGACGCACCAAAACAGTACGATTTCCTCCCGGAATGGAAATGATGGAGCTTACCTCACCATCAAATACAACTTTGGCCATTGAGCCTCGATTCGTTGCAATATCAACTCCATCATTGTTTGTTTCGATGTTCAAAATCGGGTGTCGATTGACTCCAAATTTACCAACAATCTGACCACGCGTCACAGGCCATGGCAGTTTCCCACGGTTAGATGCAAACTCACTCGCCAGTTCCACGCTACTCGATCGGTCGGTAAACTTCGGTTCGGGCGTCGGGTCCGGACGTGGGTTTTCTACGGGTTTTGGCTTTTCCACTTCTTTTACCACGACTTCCTCGATGGGTTTATTTGCGGCGGCGGCTTCTCGTTCGGCTGCTTCTTTGGCAATTCTCGCTGCTTCTTCTGCCGCTTCAAATTTAGAAATTTCAAGGCGAGCGGTCGATGCAAATTGTCCTTGGGGGAAATTACTCAAATAGCTTTGGTAAGCCTGTTTGGAATGCGTACTTCTTGCCGTTTGCCATCCGCGATTATCGGCTTCCAATTGTTGAATGTTTTTACGAGCTGATGCCGAATAATCCCCACTGGGCCATTCGTTCAAATAAGCCTGAAAAGCTGCAATGGTATTGAGCTTCGCTGCATTGTCCCAGGCGCTTTTGTCTTTCTCTGCCCGAATTTTGGCCAATCGAATTTCTTCTTCGATGATACTGTTGATCTCCGCATCAATCGTTCGTTGCTCTTGTTGTTTGGCTGCGATTTGTTGTGAAATAACGCCCGCATTTTTCTTGAAATCTTCGATGACTTTTTGCTTCGCTACTTTTTCACCTTCTAACTCTTCTTTTACCACCGATTGTTGCGCCAAAACGGCCTCTTTCTCTTTTTTGGATTTTTCTCGGGATTCCTTTTCCTTTTCGATTGCCTTGGTTTTGGCTATGATTTCATCGGCTTTGCCTAATTGGTATTCAGAATACCTCTGAAGGTATTTAATACGGCGAAAAGCCTGCCCCAAACTTTCGGAAGAAAGAACAAAAAGAAGTTTATTTTCGATGGATTTATTTTTGTAAGCTTTGACAAGGATGTCTTTGTATTCTTTTCTCAACTCCACCAACTCTCTACTCAACTTATTTATTTCCAATTGAGTTAAATAGATTTCGTCTTCTAAATAACGTTTCTCTCGGTTAAGCCCGCTCACAAGTTTGGTTTGTGCTGTAATTTTGCTTTCTAAGTTTTTTATATAAAGCAAAGAGGTTTTGGACTCGCTTTGGTTTCTTTGCAAATCCCGGTTCAGCTCTGCAATATCTTTCTTTAATGCAGTGTTTTGTTTCTGTAATCGCTCTTTTTGCTCTTTTAATTCCTGCTCGGTAATTTGAGCAGTTGCCAATCCCGCTAACAGTAAACTACATAAAACAGTGAAAAACAATAGTTTTCTCATTTCAGCAAATTGTTGGGTTTGTATCCAGAAGGAATTTCAAATGGCGTCGGGCTTTCCTCGAACGTAAAATTATTGTATTCCAATTCTACTTTTTGTGTTTTCTTGTCTTTTACCAAAACTTTAACGTTTTTAGGAAAGTACTGAGTTCCGAACTTTTGCCAACCTCCATAATTTATTTCCAATTCCATTCCCGAACTTGGATCTTTCAAAACAGCTCCAGAAAGTCTGAAATCTGAACCCAATGTATAAGTTTGAATGTACTTTCCAGCTTTGGGTCTTCGCTCTAATTCCTCATTGTCCTTGTAATGCAAAAGGTATTGATTTCCGACTACTTCCGAACGAAAATCCGTAGGTTTCATATCGATGAAAATTTGTCCAAGTAAAAGGTTTTGTAGCTTTTCATAATCGATAAAATCGACTTTCAATAAATCATTAAAATAGGAAAAATCCCCATCGATATAGGTTCTTTCTACTCTTTCAAAGGCCTGAAACCCATCGGGCGTAATCAGAGCTCGGGCAGCATTGATCCCAAATTTAGAAACATTGACCCAAATTTTTTGACCGTCCCGAATGTAAATTTTCCCATTCAGACTTACAGAATTATTATCTATATCGGCATTAATTCTCGAATTTATAGTCAAGTGTACAAACTTTGGTTTCTGCGCCATTGCACTTTTTACAATGGCAGATGTTTTCATTTCTTCAGCTGTCGAAGTTGCAGTACCTCTCTGGGTAGTACAAGCCGATAAAGCGAAAATAAAAAATCCGAGAATCAGGTATTTTAGTTTAATAAATTTCACTAATCTTTGTTTTTAAAGTCCAGAACCGAATAATCACCAAGACTGATATTTCTGGAGACTCCGTAGTATTCAGCATGATTTCCAATCATAGATCCCGTGAGATTTCCATGATCGATTACACAGTTTTCCTGAATTAAACTATTGTCAATATTGCTGTTTACAACTTTTGTACCGTTGCCCAGCGAAACAAATGGCCCGATTTTGGAATTTTCAATCACTACGTTTTCACCGATAAAACAAGGTTTTATGATAAGTGAATTGGTGATTTTGGCTGAATCAGGAATTTTTTCAAATTCTTCTTTTTCAAATCCGAGAATTTTGCCATTGGTCTGAACCGTAACTGCTTTGTTTCCGCAATCCATCCATTCGTCCACCGGCCCCAATGTAAACTTCTTTCCTTTGGCACGCATATTTTCCAGGGCATCGGTTAATTGGTATTCGCCTCCATTTCCACGGATGTCATTTTCCATGATGTGGCGAATTTCTTCGCGTAGGTTTTCTCCGTCTTTGAAGAAATAAATCCCGATGATCGCCAAATCTGAAACAAATTCTTTGGGCTTCTCCACGAAATCTTCAATCACACCGTAAGCGTCCAATTTCACCACGCCAAAAGCACTTGGATCTTCTACTTTCTTTACCCAAACCACTCCGTCTGAACTCGTGTCCAAATGAAAATTGGCACGAAATAAAGTATCCGCAAAAGCCACTACAACTGGCCCTGACAAAGAATCCTTCGCCATCCAAATAGCATGAGCGGTTCCCAATGGTTCATCCTGATGATAAATACTTCCTTTGGCGCCTAAAGTTTCGGCAATTCCCAAAAGTTGCTCTTCAACTTCTACTCCGAAATCCCCAATGATGAAGGCAATCTCTTCGACTTTCTGATCCGAAAGTTTGGTGATATCTTCGGCTAATCTTTGTACAATTGGTTTCCCTCCGATTGGAATTAATGGTTTTGGTACTGTCAAAGTATGAGGTCTCAATCGAGAACCTCTTCCGGCCATAGGTATGATGATTTTCATTTCTTTCGTTGTTTATTTTTTTAAGTTTTATGCTATTTTCCTGTACTTCCAAATCCGCCTTCTCCTCTTTGGGTTTCTCCCAAAGTTTCCACTTCTACCCATTCGGCTGTTTCGTGCTTTGCAATCACAAGTTGCGCAATTCTCTCGCCTTTATTTACGGTGAATTCTTCATTTGATAAATTCACCAAAATGACTCCGATTTCTCCTCGATAATCCGCATCAATGGTTCCAGGCGAATTCAAAACGCTGATTCCATGTTTCAGTGCCAAACCACTTCGTGGCCGAACTTGGGCTTCATATCCGGCAGGAAGTTCGATGAACAATCCGGTGGGAACGAGTTTTCGTTCCAATGATTTTAAGACCAATGGTTCATTTAGATTTGCGCAAAGATCCATTCCGGCGGAAAGCCCGGTTTTATATTCCGGAAGCAGATGTTCCGATTTGTTGATTATTTTGATTTTCATACGCTTTTATCCTTTTTCTTTTTAAGAGAATTTCAGGATTTTATTTTTCAGTCAGAGTTTCATCTGATTTCCACTATACTTCAAACTCTTTTTCTCGATAAAAATTGCAATTGCAATGTAAATTATTGCACAAAGATTTCCTATCCAGAAATTATTATCCAAAAAATAATATCCCAAAAGTCCCAACACAACACTTAAAACCATATAAAACAATATTTTACGTGTTTTATATGGAATCTTATAGGATTTCTGTCCCCAAAAATAGGAAATTACCATCATAGTCCCGTAAGCTGCCAAAGTGGCCCATGCTGAAGCCATAAATCCTATAATCGGTATCAATACTAAATTGAGTAAAATGGTCAATCCAGCACCAATCCAAGAAACCACCGTTCCCACATAGGTTTTATCGGTTACTTTGTACCAGGTCGATAAATTATAATAAATTCCAAAGAAATAATTGGCTATCACAATAATCGGTACAATCGGCATTGCGACCCAATAAGCTTCGTCTCGAATCATCAATTCTTTGATCCACGAAAGATTTCCCAATAAAGCTACGACAGCAAAACCGCAGAAAATCACGAAATACTGCATGATATCGGCATAAGTTTTTCGTGCGTCTTCATCTTGAGCTTTTTTGAAAAAGAAGGGTTCTACTCCCATCCGATAGGCTGTGACCATCAAAATCATCAGCGTCGCAATTTTATAACATCCTGCATAAGCCCCTGCGTCAGCTTCATTTATCATTCCTCTCAAAATCAATTTGTCTAGATTTTCATTGGTCGTAAAAGCCAATCCGGCCAACATCACCGGAAAAGCGTACCGGAACATTTTCCTAAACAACTCACGATTGAAATAGAACCGAACTTGTCGAATGATGGGCAATAGCAATAATACACCCGAAAAAGCTGCAATCACATTGGCTACAAATGGATAAGACACTTTCTCTTTCAGACCTATATTTTGTAGAAATGTTTCCGGAATCAAATAGAAAAATGCCAGAATAATCAGGGTTTGAAAAACGCCTTGGAACACCTTTATGGCTGAATATTTGATCGGTTTATTGGTGAAACGCAGATAAGCAAAAGGGACCATGCAAATCGCATCAAAAAATGCAATCCAAGCAAAGTATTTTAAATATTCGGGGTACTCTTGGTATTCAAAGAAATTCGCAATAGGAATATTGAAAACATACATCCCTAACAGAAACGCCAAGGCATTGGCAAAAACAAACCAAAACGATGTATGAAAGACCTTCCCCGATAAGTTCTTATCGGCCGAATACCGAAAATAGGCAGTTTCAAATCCACAAGTCAAAACAATATTGACAAAGGCCACCAATGCATAAAGTTGAGCAAATTTGGAAAATTCCTCGGCATTGATTTTATCTGTATAAAGAGGAACAAGCGCAAAATTAATCAATCTTGGCAGAATGGATCCTACTCCGTAAATAACCGTTTCACTAAAAAGTCTCCTGTACACTCAGAATTATTTCTTTATCGCAAAATTCAGCTTTCTTTTTGAATTGGAAAAATTTGAAGGAAACTTAGAGCTTGTTTAAATTTATTTCGAATTCAAAACCAAAGATAAAAAACTATTTACCCTGTCTCGGTCAATTTTTATTAATTTTGACCCCAAGCAAAAACAAAAATCAAATCATGTCCAAACCAAAAGTAGGATTAGTCGGAGGCGGAAGCTGGGCTACGGCCATTGCTAAAATGCTCTGTAAAAACCATGAAATCATCAATTGGTGGGTAAGAAATGATGGTACTAAAGATTATATTGAAATAAATAAACACAATCCCAATTACCTAAGTTCGGTAGAATTCAATCCAGAACAACTCCAACTCACAACAGACATCAATGAGCTGGTTGAAAAATCGGACTGGATCATCCTTGCCGTTCCATCGATCCATCTCGAAGCTTGTCTGAAAGATCTTAAAGCTCCTTTGGACGACAAATTCGTTGTTTCGGCCATCAAAGGAATTGTCCCCGGACATTTGAAAATTGTGGGAGAATTCATGAATGAACAATTTCAGGTTTCCTATGATAATTTCGGGGTGATTACCGGCCCTTGTCATGCCGAAGAAGTCGCACTGGAACGCCTTTCTTACCTGACCATTGCCGCACAAGATCCCGAAAAAGCCAAAATGGCAGCTGAAGGCCTCGCCTGTAGTTTCATCAAAACAAAAGTTTCCAAAGACATTTTCGGGACGGAATACGCAGCTGTGCTTAAAAATATTTATGCCATCGCAGCCGGAATTGGTCATTCACTCGGGTATGGCGATAATTTCCAAGCGGTGCTAATGAGCAATGCCACACGTGAAATGAACCGGATCACCCAACATATTTCGCCTATCAAAAGAGATGTAAAAGAATCGGCTTATTTGGGCGATTTACTTGTAACGGGCTATTCCAATTTCTCCCGAAACCGAATGTTTGGAAGTATGATCGGGAAAGGTTATACCGTGAAATCGGCCATTGTGGAAATGAATATGGTCGCCGAAGGATATTATGCCACCAAAAGTGTTTATCAGCTCAAAAAAGTTCTGGAAGTAAAAGCACCTATTCTGGCAGCTGTCCATAAAATCCTTTACGACGGAAAACAACCGGCCAAAGTTTTTGCAAGACTGGCCAATAAACTGAATTAAAATAAAATAGATGAAATTCACTCCTCAAATCGTAGCCGGACTTACCATAATTATCCTCGGACTTGTGCTTGTCGTTGCCGGATTTATCCTAAAACTAAACGAATATTCCGACGGATGGATCACCGGAAACAACCTGATTATCATTGGGATGTTTGTAGAATTGATCGGGATTTTTCTGGCGGCCTCCATTCTCAATAAAAATCTAAGGAAATAATGCTACGCAGGGATTTCATCTCCAAAATAATCGAGCAAATGCTCAATGCCATTGCTCGTTTAATGAAAATCGACAATGAAAAAGAAACCGAAAAATTTCTGGGCGTATACGATGAAATTCTGAAAACTTATTATGATTTGCATTCCGATGAGATGGACAATCTCTTATTGCCCGATGAGAAGCGCGATGCCATGCTCCTGGATGAAAAATTAAAGAATTTCCAATTGAGAATGTTCGTACAAGCAGGTTTTGCCTATTTAAAAACCGATGATTTAAAGCAGGCCAAAAACTGTTTGTCCATCATCGAAAGAATTCAGCATGAACATTCGGATGTCTTTGAATTCCCAACAGATGAAACTCTTCAATTGTCGGAAGACATTGAAAAATTGAGAGAGAAATTGGAGTGATATTAGAAGTTCGTCTAAAATAATATTAAATTGCACTTCTAAAACTGCCATCTTGAATTTCAAATTCCAAATAAAAAAAGAGGACTATCAAAAATCGCTTCGCGGTTATTTTCTTTATTTATTACCTCTTGTTTTACTGATTAGTTTTTTCTTTTCACTGATAATTGCCTATAGTTTTGCTTCACCAAAACCAGACGCAGATTTCAATCTATCTGTATTTATTATCGCTTTGGTGATTTCTTTTGGTTTGTTAATCTTTTTTTTCTGGGGAATAAAATATTTAAAGTCCATTCGAAGATTAAAAAGGACCGAAACAGAAAGTGCCGACACCGTTTTGAATGTTGAAGTTCTGGAAAAAGGCATTCTATTACAAATGATAAATTCTGATAAGAAAATCCAAAAAACCTGGACAGAGATTAAAAATCTAATTCATCGTAAAGAATTTACTTATTTGATTTTCACCGATGGAACTTATATTTTCCTGAGCCATTCGTCTAATTCAAAAGAATTAATTAATGAATTCTCCACATACATAGAAAAGCACAGAAGTCCTTTTGTCAGTAAGATTTCGACACAATTAAAATGGTGGAGTTTCATTCCTTTCATCGGCTTAGTCTTTGGCCTTATTTTTTTTATCCGAGGTTTAAGCGAAAGAAATTTCAAGTATTTGGGCATTGCATTTACCAGCCTTATGATATCTATAGTAGGATGGTTGGCGTTTGCATTTTATTGGGATTATTCAGGAAAGACTTCCCAACAAAATTTGTATGCAACCCAACAGAGTTTAAATACAATTGTAAAAGAACTGGCGTACTATAAAGTTAAAAATGGTGCATATCCGGAAAGTCTTGACTCCTTAAAAAAACAAAATCAATTTTTGATTTTTTCAGAGCATAATATGGGATTTAATCCGTTCTCTAAATCAGAATCTCGGGATTTTTATTATCAAAGACAAGACAGTACCTATATTTTATTAGCCCCGGGTCCCGACGCAATTCCCTTAACTGAAGATGATATTTTACCTGATTATTAAGTTTCATAGCTAAGAAATGATGGAAACATCCCATTCGGGGCTTTCGTCTAAGTCCATCATCGCATTGATAAGTTTGAATTTAAAAAAGCGATTTAAATCTTTGGGGTTCACCTCGTCTTCTATGATTTTTCCAGATTTTAAAAGAGCTTGGCGCATAGTACCATTGAGCAAATAAGAGTTCGGCGTAATCCATTTTTCGCCGTCAAAAAACACCAGATTTGAATAAGAAGTATCGGTGATTTGCCCGTTTTTTACAATGATAATTTCGTCCTCGGTTACCGAATCTTTCATCAGTTCAAAAGCAGAACGATCGGTGAATTTAAAAGGATATTCGATTTCATTGTTTTCCACCAAACGAACCGAATGAATGGGTTTGATTTGATAAGGAATCAACTCAACCGACTCAATTTCTTCTCCGTAAATAATTCTGCATTTCCGTTTTTCTGTCGGAGAAATATCTTTCAGATTGGTTTTGATGAGAACTTCCAAATCAATTTCGTCGTCCAAGCCGAAGAGTTTCCATCGGGAGCGATCCAACCTTTTCTGATGAAATTCCAAGTTGCGGATTTCTCCGTTTTGGATACACAAAGTTTCAATTAATCGGGACATATATTTTATCAATCATTTCTTGGTATTCGTCTTCGGCACTGCTCTGGTGCGTAATTCCGCCGCCGCTTTTAAAAATCAATCCGCTTTGGCTTAGTTCAATAAACCGAATCATTACTGCACTGTCAAGATTTTTTCCGTCAAAAACCCCAAAAACGCCGGTATAAAAATTCCGGTCGTAGATTTCGGCTTCGAGAATAATTTCTACGGTTTTGTCCTTGGGCGCACCGCTGATGGAGCCTGCCGGTAATAATGCATCAAAAATATCGCCGAGTTTTTCCTGAAAATCTTCCGGCAATTCTCCCCTAACTTCTGAACTTACTTGTAAAAGTGTTTTCTGATTTGTTTTGATTTCTTCCAGATAACGGAATTTAGGCACGGACACTTTTTTGGCAACTTGGCTCAAATCGTTTCGGATGAGATCCACGATGGTGTAATGTTCGGCTTTTTCCTTTGGGTCGTTCAGAATTTTTTCTTCGGCATTCTCGACCGAAGCATCGATGGTACCTTTCATCGGATAGGAATAAATCATTCCGTCTTGGATTTTCACAAAGGTTTCGGGCGAAAAGCATACAAAATTATCTTTCCAAAGAAGTTTATATCGGGCTTTTGAGTATTTATAAATTTCTTCCAGACTTAAATTGATTTCAATCGGCGTAGCGCAGGTTAAATTGGTCAAATACGAATTTCCAAGTAAAATATTTTTCTGAACGATTTCGAATTGCTTGCGGTATTCTTCAAACGAAATCGGGTGTTTTTTGAATTGAATTTCGTATTTGAATTTTTCGTTTTCAGATTGAATTTCGAATTGAATTTCATTCTGAAAATCATTTAAAGGAATGATTTTTCCTTTTGTTTTCAGAAAGTCAATGAGAAATAGAAAAGGAATTCTTTTAGAACCCAATTCATTCATTTTCTCAAAAACTTCTTGTCCGCAAAGCATGGGTTAAATTTCGGGATTTCCGATTTGGTCAATTTCCGAATAATAAGATTTCATGAGAATGTCTTTCACCATCGAATACTGCATAAGCATACCGGCTGCCATGGTAGCAAAGACTCCGATGATACAAGCCAGATAGCCAATGCTCGTCAGAATTCCAACCACAAACACAAATACCATAATCATGAGGATTTGTCTTCGGAACAATTTAAAAGAAGCTTTCATCGCTTCCACTGCCGAATACTCCCCAAAATGTATCAAATAAGGCGTGAAAATCATGGAACCTTGAATGAAATAAATCGCTGCATAAAAAAACACATAATAGAACATCATAAAAATGCCCATTACACCACCTGCCACCCCGGCATCAAAATAACCTATGTTTGCATCAGCCATGACAAATAAAAATATAAAAGGGATATAAAGCACTAGAAAGACGGCGAAATAACAAATACAAAGCAATGCGTATTTATCATAATTCTTAAAAGCACCGAAAAAATCTTTGAATTCCAATTGTTCTCCTTTTTCAACTTTCACAGCTGCTACTGAAAACCCCAGGTACAAAGGAAAAATAAAGAAAAGTGCACCAATCAATGTAGCGAAGGAAGCCATCATCAAAATCAGACTTGCAAGTCCGTAAAGACTGAACATCAGCCATTCTTTTTTGAATATCTCAAATCCATCGGAAATATACTTTCCGAAATCAAAATTATATCCGTTTTCGATTCTATCGTTTACGGTAGCTTGATCAATTCTGGCCATTTTTATACTTGCTTAATCTGGGTTACATTTGTCAAAAATAAAGTTTTTTATGATGAATTCTCATGATTTATTGCAAATAATAAAGTCGCGTCGGTCAGTTATGCCAACACAATACAGTGAAAAGGAAATTACCTCCGATGAATTGAATTTGATTTTGGAATCAGCCAATTGGGCTCCCAATCATAAACGAACCGAACCTTGGCGTTTCAGAGTTATTCAAGGCGAAGCCAAAAAGAGATTCGCAGAGTTTATGTTGGAGAAATACCAAGAAACGACATTGCCAGAAGCCCAAAGCGAACGAAAAAAGGCTGGAATTGCAGAAAAATGTATGATGTCTGATAAGATTATTTTGATTTCTGTGAAAACTTCACATCTATTACCTGAATGGGAAGAATTGGCTGCTACGGCAATGGCTGTACAAAATATGTGGTTGATGTGTACGGCGCTTGGCATAGGCTCTTATTGGTCTTCGCCTGGAACGATTTCAAAAATGAGTGAATTCACAGATTTGGAAGAGGATGAAAACTGTTATGGGATTTTCTACATGGGAAAAAGAAAAGGAGATTTGCATGAAAGTTCTCGTCAGCCGATTAAAAACAAAGTTCAGTTCATAGAGTCTTGATCGGGGAGTTTCGTTAAGATTATGTAAATTTGTCGCCTTGATTCAGAACCTGGAACATTTAATTAAAGAAATAATGAAAAGAATTGGTTTTTTATTTTTCCTTCTCGGTTTCTCTTTTGCCTTTCCACAAACCGTTGATGGCGATGGAAACATTCAGATAAGCAGTCGTAAATACTTGAAACCACGCCCCAATGCGGATCGACTTCAAGGTTGGTACATCAGCGGAAACAATAGTTTACAATTTAACCAAGCAGCATTTTCCAATTGGATCGCCGGAGGAGTGAACTCCTATTCACTGACGGCTAACATCGATTATGAATTCAACCTGACAAGCGGTCGTCACATTTGGGACAATCGGGTTTTGCTGAATTATGGTGTTTTGAGAAATGAAGGAGAAGATTATAGAAAATCCAACGATGTGATTGATTTGACCTCTTCTTATGGTTATGAATTCATTCGTCATTTTTACCTCGCAGCTTCTGCCAATTTCAAAACCCAATTCTCTGAAGGATTTGACTACAATGTGATTGACAGTGCAACCGGTGACTTTAAAAAGATTTCCAATCTGATGGCACCAGGATATCTTTCGTTTGGAGTCGGGGTGGATTATAAACCCAACGAAAATCTTCAGGTAAACTTTCATCCACTTACTTCGAAATTCACCTTTGTCCGTGACAAAAGTTTACAGTATGAAGGAAATTTTGGCCTGAAAGAAGACGGTGCAACTTATGTGTACGAATTTGGTGCGTTTCTGGGCGCACGGTATAAAATTAATTTATGGGAAAATATTTCCTATGATAACCGATTGGGGATTTATACCAATTACCTGAGAAGTCCACTGAACATGGACGTCGCTTACCAAGGTGTTTTAGATATGAAAGTCAATAGTTTCATTTCGGCTCAAGCAACAATTAATTTGTTTTACGACGAAGATCAGGTAAAGAAAACCCAATTGAAACAAACTTTGGGAGTTGGCTTGACGTATCGATTTAACAATTCAGAGAAATTAAAACAAAAAGAAATAAACTTGCCTCCACCACCAACTTTGGAGGATCTGAATGAAGCCCTAATCAAAGCACAAGATGCTGTCCAAACAGCCAATTTAAAACTTCAAGAGGCCGAGCAAAAACTAAAAGAAGCAACCGAAGACCAAGAACTCATTGAAGAAACAATTGAAGAAACAATTGAAGAAATAGAATCCACTTCGGACATCGAATAAGTCCAAAGGTTGTCTGAAAAGGCAACCTTTTTTAATTTCTCTTTTTTAATTTAATTACAAGAAAGCATATTTCATATTGGGATTTAGTTTTAATTTTTAATCATTTTGTAGATTTGCACTATGAAAAAGAACCCAATGCTTTCCGGGCTGATTGTCACCATTTTGGTGGTCATTGCCTGTTATCTGGTGTACGAATTCGCCTTGGAAAAAAAAGACAGTTACCTCATCACCAATCCATCGGATGAAACGATCAACATTCAAATCAACGAACAGAACTATACCATTGCACCTCAGCAAATTACCCAAATAAAACTCGAGGGTGGCGAGCACCGACTGAAATTTAACTACGACGGTAAAGAAACCGATACCTTGGTAAATATTACAAGATTTAACGCTGTGATCAACCCTACGCGTGCCGAATATTATGTTTTTGTTAGACCCTACGGAGCCGGAAGAAACCGTGATTCCATTTTTACCTCACAAACCATAACCATCGACGAGAAAGTATATCACGGAAACATCAAACGCTATTCTGATGTGTACATTCAGGATTTTTATTATAATTTAGATCAAGATTACCCCAAATTCTTTCTCAAAAAAGGAGAAGCAACCGATCTTTCCAAAATTTTCTCAAAAGACGATTTCAAACAATTTTACTTTGAGAATTATGAATAGATTGAAGCGTTTTGGAGTAGTGGGTTTTGAGTTATTAAATTAGAACAAAAACTCTTCACACTTAATTCAAAACTTAAACTCAAAACAAATTAATTACCTTTGCATACGTATGAGCACAGTAAAACCTTATTCCGATTCAGATCTGAGTAAAAAACAGCAAGTTGAACAGATGTTTGACAATATTTCGGGCAAATATGATTTGCTTAATCGAATTTTGTCCATGGGAATCGATGTGAGCTGGCGCAAAAAAGTAGTAAAATCGGTAAAAAAAGAAAAACCCAAAAGCATATTGGATATAGCCACTGGAACGGGCGATCTTGCCATCGCTATGGCCAAGGCAACCGATGCCAAAATCACGGGATTTGACCTTTCGGCAGGGATGTTGGAAGTTGGAAAAGTAAAAGTAAAAGATGAAAATCTACAGGATCAAATCGAAATGATTCAAGGCGATGCCGAAAATATGCCTTTTGAAGACAATTCTTTTGATGCAATCACCGTATCATTTGGCGTTCGAAATTTCGAAAACCTTGAAAAAGGACTGAACGAAATTTATCGCGTATTGAAACCCGGTGGAAAACTCATCATACTCGAATTTTCACAACCAGAATCCTTCCCAATGAAACAATTGTATGGGTTTTATTCACGAAGTATTTTGCCGAGAATTGGAAAAAAAATATCAAAAGACCAAAGTGCTTATACCTACCTTCCTGATTCTGTACAAGCGTTTCCGTATGGAAATGAGATGAAAAAGATTTTAAAAAAATCAAATTTTGTGAATCCTTACGATAAAAAACTTACTTTTGGAATCGCAAGTATTTATGAGAGTAAAAAATAGTTTAAAATAAATCACTCAAAAACTCGTTAAAGGAAAGGTACGAGAGCAACCTAAAATTAACGAATGGCACTTGACGATTTGAAAATTATTAAATAAACAGATGAAAAATTTTTTGGCAATTATCTTGTTTTCTTTGGCATTAAATTCCTTTGCCCAGTTCCGACCCAATTCAGAAAAAACTTGGCACAGAGAAGAATTTGATGACAGACAATTCAGTTGGGGGTATTATTTAGGGACAAACCTGATGTCTTTTAAAGTCCTTCCAAACGACAACGGGGTCAATGAACAAGGTATGATTTATCTACGTCAGGAAAACAAACTTGGATTTTCAGTGGGTCTGATGGGGAAAATGAAACTTCATGATCACATCGACCTCAAACTGGAACCAGGTGTTCACTTTGCCGAAAAAAATCTTTACTTTGGCAATATTGCTTCCGAAGTGGACAGTGTCCGGGAAGTGAAATCCACTTACATCGACATCCCTCTTTTCTTGAAAGTTCACGGTGACCGATGGGTAAATACCCGACCTTACATCCAAGGCGGTTTGGGCTATATGGTCAATCTACAGTCCAATGAAAAAAAAGAAGACGATAATAAAGACGATATGTTTCGAATGAAAACCCATAATTTCAACTGGCAATTTGAAATGGGGGTTGAAATTTATTTCAGCAAATTCAAATTAACTCCTGCACTGAAAGGAATTTTCATGTTCAACAATGAATTGGTTCAAGACAATCCCGGAACAAACCCTCAATGGGCCGGTTCCCTGAAGTCCATTTCCACACGAGGCGTCTTTTTCTCACTTAAATTCGAATAAAAATTATAACTCTATAATTCGAAGCCGTCTCAGTTGAACCGAGGCGGCTTTTATTTTTTACCTAAAAACTTCAGTCGTTTCTTCTTAGAGGCTTACTTACAATAATATCGTAAATTTGCAATCGTTATGAACGAAAAAAACAATTGGATAAAAGAATTTAATCAACCTCTTGCGATTGCCGGGCCTTGTAGCGCCGAAAGCGAAAAGCAAATGATGGAAATCGCCGAACGAATCGATAAAACTCTCGTTCAGGTTTTCCGTGCCGGAATCTGGAAACCCCGCACCAAACCAAATTGTTTCGAAGGCGTTGGCGCCATCGGTCTGAACTGGCTAAAAAAAGTAAAGGACGAATTTGGATTTAAGATCGCAACCGAAGTGGCCAATGCCAATCACGTAAAACTCGCACTCGATTACGATGTGGATTACCTTTGGATTGGCGCTCGATCAACTGTGAATCCTTTTACTGTTCAAGAAATTGCTGAAGCTCTTCGCGATACAGAAAAAGTAGTTTTGGTCAAAAACCCGGTCAATCCCGATTTGGACTTATGGATCGGTGCCATTGAAAGATTACAAGGTCAAAATATCCAAAAACTCGGTGCCATTCACCGGGGATTTTCCACTTATAAAAAAACGAAATACCGAAACAACCCCCAATGGCAAATTGCCTTGGATTTCATGGACAAAATGCCGGATGTTCCTATGATTTGTGACCCTTCTCACATTTGTGGAAACCGAGAAGGGATTTTTGAAGTTTCTCAACAAGCTTATAACTTCGAGTACGACGGATTGATGATTGAAACTCACAGTCATCCCGACGAAGCCTGGAGTGATGCCAAACAGCAAATCCCCCCGGAAAGACTCACCGAGATTCTTCGGAAAATTGAATTGAGAAAAAGCGATGATGAAGATGCTTTGTATCACATGAATTTGGCAAGGCTTCGAAATGAAATCGACGAAAACGACCAAAGTATATTGGAAAGTATCGCGCAAAGGATGTCGATTTCCAATAAGATTGGAGAATTAAAAAAAGAACACAATGTGGCGGTTTTCCAACCAGAAAGATGGAAACAAATCCGTGAAAATTCAGTGAAACAAGGAGAAAAACTTGGACTCTCTGAAGAATTCATCGATAAATTGATTCGAGCGATTCACCAAGAATCAATTCAGCATCAAAATTTAATTATGAATAAAAAAAATCATCTCCAATCTGAATGAAAGGTCGGGTAATCAAATCTACAGGAAGTTGGTATTTGTTGCAAAATGAGGAAGGCGAAATCTTCAAAGCACGAATCAGAGGGAAATTCAGGTTAGATAATATTCAACATACAAATCCCGTTGCCGTAGGTGATTTTGTAGATTTTGAAGTCGATAAAGACGGACTTGCACTGATTCAAAAAATCCACGAACGGAAAAATTACATCATTCGCCGTTCCGTCAATCTTTCCAAAAAATCACATATCATCGCCTCCAACATTGACAAAGCCTTTTTGGTGGTGACCATGGACAATCCCAAAACTTCTTTTGGCTTCATAGATCGCTTTTTGGTCACGGCTGAGGCTTATCACATCCCTGTCATTTTGGTTTTCAATAAAATGGATGCTTATGATGAGGAATTAATTCAGGAAGTCAATTATTATAAATCAATCTACGAAAAAATTGGTTATGAAACCCTTGAGGTTTCGACTATTAACGGTTTCAATATAGAAAAATTAAAGTCGAAACTTAGTGGAATCACAAGTTTGATTTCTGGTCATTCGGGTGTTGGCAAGTCAACTTTGATGAACGTATTGCATCCGGGTTTGGATTTAAAAACTGCGGTGGTTTCTGATTTCAATCAAAAAGGTCAGCACACTACCACTTTTGCTGAAATGTACGAATGGCCGTTTGGTGGTTTCAGTATTGACACACCAGGAATCAAAGAATTTGGTTTGGTAGAAATGCAAAAAGAGGAAATCCAACATTATTTCCCAGAGATATTCAATAAAAAATCGGAATGCCGATTTGACAATTGCCTGCATTTAAACGAACCCAAATGCGCTGTAATCGCAGCTGTTGAAAACGAAGAAATCGCACCAAGTCGTTATGAGAATTATTTGATTTTCTTAGAAGAAGTTCAAGAAGCAAGCAATATTTAAATTGACAAAATGAGAGTTGTTATTCAAAGAGTTAAGCATGCAAATGTAAAAGTAGATAATCGTATTACAGGGCAAATTGGAGTTGGGCTTTTGGTTTTGGTCGGATTTGAAGAGTCCGATACGGATCAGGATTTTGACTGGATGATCAACAAAATCATTCAACTTCGAATTTTTCCCGATGAGAAAGGCGTAATGAATGTTTCAGTTCAGGACATAAAAGGAGAAATTTTAGTAGTAAGTCAATTTACGCTTCATGCCTCTACCAAAAAAGGAAATCGCCCTTCCTACATTCGTGCCTCTCCTCCCGAATTAGCTGAAAAACAGTATGAAAAATTTGTAAACTCATTAAATTCTAAATATTTTAGCCCGGTTCGTACAGGCGAATTTGGCGCCGACATGAAAGTTGAATTATTGAACGACGGCCCGGTGACCATCTGTATCGACTCAAAGAACAAAGAATAAATCTAACCAAAGTCTGAATTGTGATTCGTTTACTCTCTATTTTTATATTAAGCATTGCTAGTTTTTCATTTGCTCAAAACTACCCTGTTCACGAAATCCCTTCTGAACTGAGCAAAGACGCCTATGCGGTGGTACGAAATGAAGCAATTTCAGTAAAAGTTTCTGCTGCCAATAAGATTACTTATTCGAAGGAATATGCCGTTACGGTTTTCAATAAATCCGGAGATGCTTATGCACAAGCTTACCAAATTTACAATCCCGACAATAAAATCAATCGGCTCGAAGCTGTTTTTTACGATCAGAATGGAAAGGAAATTCGGAAATTCAGAACCCGTGATTTTCGAGACCAATCATATATTACGGGCGGACAAATGTACACGGACACCCGATTGAAATTTCTAAATTACGTTCCTGTAAATTATCCTTATACAATGGTTTTCCGGTCGGAAACCACCAATTCCAATACATTTATAAATCCTTGGTTTCCGGTTAGACACCCTAATCTAGCCATTGAAAAATCATCCTTTTCGTTGGAAAACGAATCGGGAATTGAAATTTTATCCAAAGAATTAAATTTAAGTCCGTTTAAAATCCCAAGTCAGGATACAAAGAATTCAAGAATTTTTTATGAATTAAAAAATCTGAAAGCATTTGAATTCGAAGAATTGATGCCAAGTATGAAACAGCTTTATCCTTATGTGGAGTTTTCAGCCACAGAATTTATTTTCGATGGCGTAAAAGGAAAGTTCAAAAACTGGCAAGAGCTGGGCCAATGGTACCAAACTCTTATATCGGACGCCAATGATTTCACGCCTCAACAGAAAGATTTTTTTCGAAACCTTGTAAAAGATGCGAAATCCGATAAAGAAAAAGTTCAAATTCTTTATAAATACCTACAAGACAAAACCCGCTACATCGGCATTCAATTAGGAATTGGAGGTTTAAAGCCCTTCCCGGCTTCTTATGTCCAAAACAAAAGTTATGGCGACTGTAAAGCGCTGACAAATTATCTCCAATCCATGTTGGAGGCCGTGGACATTAAATCCTATTACACAATCGTTCAAGCAGGAGCTCGAGAGGATTTGTTTAGTGATTTTGCGAGTTTAGCTCAAGGTAACCATGTGATTTTGTATGTTCCCTTGGAGGAAGAAGAAATTTGGCTCGAAGCAACGAGTCAACGAACGGCCTTTAACTTTTTGGGGTCATTTACCGACGATCGAATGGTTTTCATCGTCACCCCGGAAGGTGGCGAAATCCTAAGAACACAGAAATTTGAGTCGGAAACCAATAAAAGTTTGACAAAAGGTTTTGGAGAATTACTTGCAAACGGAACATTCAAAGCAGATATTTCCATTAGCAATTCGGGACTGGAATACGAAAGTTTTTATGGTTTGAGCTATGAATCACCGACAGATCAGATCAAACACATCCGTAGTTTATTTGATTATTTACCTAATTTGAATATCCGAAATTATTCGGTTGAAAATAATTGGGAAGATGCTATATATACTTTAAATCTCGAATTGGAATCCGGTCAATTTGCTCAGACTTTCGGTCAGAGTATGACTCTTAATCTTCTTCCGGCCGGCGGTTTGGGCAGCAGTTTAAGAAAGTTGGACAATCGGATTCATCCTTTTGAAATTCCTCATGGTGTTTCTCATGAAACAGAATTCGAAATCAAACTACCCAAAGGATATAAGGTATCGGAACAATTTAAACCCATTGTATTTTCCGATGATTTCGGAAGGTACTTTTTGGCTACCGAAGAATTGGAAAACGGTAACTTGAAAGTTCGCAGAAATTTATTAATCAAAGAAGGAACTTATCCGAAAGAAAAATACAACGACTATGTAGATTTCCGAAGAACGGTCTCTTCCTATGACAACACAAAAATACTTATCGAAAAAATTTAACCAAATGAAAACAAAATTTACCTTATTGTTCGCTCTTATTCTCGTGATTTCACAAGCTCAGGACTATCGTTTTGGGCGAGTGAGCAAAGAGGAATTGCAAAAAGAAAAAAGTTTGATTGAGCCTGATGCAGCGGGTGAGATTCTCTATGAGAAAGTGAAAATCTCTATTGGGTTCAATGAGGTGGAAAGAAACTTATTTGTTCAAAAACAAGTCGAAGGAAGAATTAAAGTGTATGACAAAGACAAAATCAATGAAGATTATCTTCAATTGGAAGTAAACCTTCATACGCCCTCCTCAAATCGCGATAAAATGGTGAGCTTCAGGGGCTCAACTTATAATTTAGAAAATGGAAAATCGGTTGAAACCAGAGTCCGAAATTCAGATATTTTCAAAGAAAGAAAAAACAAATACTGGGAATCTGAGAAATTTGCTTTCCCCAATGTACAAAACGGATCTGTTTTGGAGTACAAGTACGAAATCACTTCCCCTTTCTATCGAGAAATCGATCGTTGGTATTTCCAGAAAGACATTCCGGTTCTTTACAGTGAGTTTTATTTTTCTCGACCGGAATTTATGATTTATGCGCCCGATGAAAGAGGCGAATTACGTTTGAACATTAAAAATAATAAATACGGCATTCGTGATTCCCGATTTTCGAATCATATTACAGAATATTCAGTGGAGAACGTAAAGTCTTTGCAACGAGAGCCCTTTGTTTTCAATCCCAATAACCTGAAATCTTCTTTACGTTTCGAATTGGCAAGCATTCATATCCCAGGTGTCATGTCTGAAAATTATACCACAACTTGGGCGCAAATCGGGAAAGATTTGATGAACAGCGATCATTTTGGTGGGCAATTAAAAGGAAATAATTTCCTAGATCAAACCGTAGAAAACTTGGTAAATCAAAGTCAAAGCCCATTTGAAAAAACCCAATCGATTTTCGATCATGTAAAGGACAATTACACATGGAATCGTTTTTATTCTGTTTTCACTGACACAGGTATCCGATCTACTTTCCGTGAAAAAACTGGAAATGCAGCCGACATCAACCTCATGCTAGTTTCGATGTTGCAAAAAGCAGGACTAAATGCCCATCCAATTGTTTTGAGTACAGTTCAAAACCTGATTGTGAATTATTCTTTTCCCTCGATGACCAGCCTCGACTTTGTGATTGCAAGTGTGGAAATCAACAATCAAATTTATTTGATGGATGCGACCGAAAAATACAGCGGGATCAATATGCTTCCACTTCGAGATTTAAATCACAGAGGATTTCGTGTTCTACCCGATGGGAATGTTCAAGAAATCCCATTGACAAATTTCGCCGAAAGTACCGACAAGGAAGTCATGATGGTCAATATCTCGCCCGAAGGAAAAATCAGCGGAAGGTTTAACCAAACACGCGATCAGTACTTTGCAATGACCGATAAGATGAGACAATCCGATGACCCAAAAGGATTTGAGAGAAATTACCTGAGCGATTTCAGTTTTGAAGTTTCGGATTTTAAAATCGATGAAAACCAAGAAAGAGGAATTTTAAGGTATTCATTCTCCTTCTCGGATCTGGATGCTGTGGAAGTCATAGGCAACAAAATGATTATAAATCCGTTATTTTTTAGACAGATTCACAGCAGTTCTTTTAATCAAGACACTCGAAATTATCCTTTGGAATTTGGATCAATTATTTCAAAGTCAAAATCCATACGAATCCAGATCCCGGAAGGATATAAAATTGAATCCTTACCAAAAGACAATCAGTTTATGGTTCAAGGAAATGTCGCCGGATATATATACAAAATTAAGGAAGAGAATGGTCTAATCGTTTTAGACACAGTTTACAAAATTGGACACAGTATTTTGCCGGCCGAATATTATGGTTTGATGAAGGATTTTGAAAACAAACAAATCAACACAGAAAATCAACAAATCGTTTTAGTGAAAATCTAAATTATGAGCATAGAAAAATTACAAAAGGACGTAGATGACTGGATCCAAAATCATGGAGTCCGCTATTTCAATGAGCTGACCAATATGGCTCAGTTGACCGAAGAAGTTGGAGAAGTTGCGCGAATCATCGCAAGACGCTATGGTGAGCAATCCGAAAAAGAATCGGACAAACAGAAAGATCTGGGTGAAGAACTTGCCGACGTACTTTTTGTAGTGCTTTGCTTGGCCAATCAAACCGGAGTGGACTTGGAAACTTCGTTTTACAAAAAACTGAATATCAAGAGTGAACGTGATCACGACCGACATCAGAACAATGAAAAGCTGAAATAATCCAAATGGAAAATTCTTTATTCCTAAAAAAATCAAAGGGAAGAATTTCCGGTGAAATTTTCATCACCGGCTCCAAAAGTGAGAGCAATCGCTTATTGATATTGAATAAATTATTTGGAAATCCGATTCGATTAAAAAATCTATCGAATTCAAAGGACACAGAAGTTTTGCAAACAGCTTTGGAATCAAATTCCGAACAAATTGACATCCATCACGCCGGAACGGCCATGCGTTTTCTCACCGCCTTTTATTCCATTCAGAACGGCAAAGAAGTCATTCTAACCGGTTCTTCGCGAATGAAAGAGCGCCCGATTGGAATTTTAGTCGATGCTTTGAAGTCTTTGGGAGCAAAAATTTCCTATCTAGAAAAGGAAGGTTTTCCTCCTTTGAAAATTACAGGAAAATCAATTGAAAAGAATTATGTAGAACTGAATGCCGACATCAGTAGTCAGTTCGTCACAGCATTGATACTCATTGCGCCGAAACTTCCCGATGGATTGACCTTAAAATTAAACGGAAAAATCACCTCGACTCCTTACTTGGAAATGACCTTGGAAATCCTACGTAAAACGGGAATAAAAGCCAGCCGAATTGGAAATAAAATCCGAATTGAACCGCTCGAAACTATGAATCCTCAGGAATTTACCATTGAATCCGATTGGAGTTCGGCTTCCTATTTTTATTCCCTCGCTGCATTGTCAGAGGATACAGGAATTCGGATTCATTCGTTTTTTGAAAATAGTTTACAAGGCGACGCCCAAGTTTCGAAGATTTACAAAGAATATTTCGGGGTAGAAACCCAATTCGAAAAATCGAGTATTTATTTAAAAAAAATAAAACATTCAACCCCCAATTTTATTGAATTAAATCTTAACTCAACACCTGATATCGCTCAAACGATTGCTGTGACTTGTGCAGGTTTGAAGGTCAAAGCCAAATTTACGGGACTTGAAACATTAAAAATCAAAGAAACAGATCGACTGATAGCTTTGGAAAATGAATTCAGAAAACTGGGGGTTCAAACTCGGTCAACCCATGATTCCTTTGAGCTAATTGATTTTTATGAAGTGAATTCCATTCCAAAAATCAAAACTTATCAGGACCATCGGATGGCGATGAGCTTTGCTCCTATGGCGTTGGTACGCGATCTCGAAATCGAAAATCCTGAGGTCGTAGAAAAGTCTTATCCGGATTTTTGGAGGGATTTAAATTGTGTAGGAATTATTTCAAAATAAAGAAGCCGTCTCACAACC
>LSQX01027047.1_pt1 | contig 55317 bp, 48 predicted proteins | sample 654561 | NCBI WGS metagenome assembly LSQX01 (sample SAMN04489861, study PRJNA283612) | anaerobic digester metagenome | isolation source: 4 biogas reactors fed with cattle manure at either 37C or 55C with and... | place: Denmark: Kongens Lyngby | collected 2014 | reverse complement strand
GACACCAGGTTGCTCTTTCCGGCTCCGTTGGCTCCGATCAAGATGCTCAGAGGACGCAAGCCCAGTGCGATGTCCTTGATTGACTTGAACCCTCTTAGGGTCAGTCTCTTGAGTATCGCCATCCTTCCTGCTCCCTATACGTCCTGCACGCCGGATCACTTCCTGATCTTCTGGAGGATGAACAACAGCACGATCGCTCCGGCCGTCGCGGCGATCAGGCTGCCGAGCAGTCCGACGGCCGCCAGCCCGACGAGGCGGAAGAGGAACCCGCCGAGGATCGCCCCGACGATGCCGACAATCAGGTTGCCGGCCAGTCCGAAGCTTTGGCCCTTCATGATCTGGCCCGCAAGCCAGCCCGCTGCCAGGCCAATCAAGAGGAAGTAGATCAGATCGAGCATCGCGCCGACTCCTTGCCGGGGGGAGGTGAGCGGCCGGAAATGTCCCTGGCGGATTTCTGCCCACGAAAGGGCCAGTGCCTCCGCGCGGCGCTTCCCCGAACTCTGCCAGTATCCGGCCAGCCGCCCGGCGGATCAAGCCCTGCTCGCCGCGGCAACGGCAGCGTTCGCGCACCGGGCGGTCAGCGGCGTGAGCGGGCCGCCGGCGGCGATGCCGTTTCCACGCATTTCCAGCTTGCTGATCGGGCCGCTTTTCGGCGATAATCCGAGGGCACGGAATGCCCCGTCGGGAGCCGAATCGATGACCGAACAGGCGGCCACGCGCCAGGTGGTTGTAACGCACAAGGCTGGACTGCACGCGCGGCCGTGCCTGGCGATCGTGGCCTGTGTCTCGCGATTCGCGTCGAAAGTCGCGATCCGCTCTGGCGACCAGCAGGCCGAGGCCGACGATATCCTCCAGGTGATGTCGCTCGGCGTGCCCGAAGGGGCCGAGATCACCCTCTCGGCCCGCGGGGCGGACGCCGACGAGGTTCTCGACGCGCTGGCGGAATTGTTTGCCCAGAATTTCGGCTTCGATGACTGACGTCCGGAAAGCGGAAAGCGAAGACTCCGCTCACCGCTTCTTCAGCGTGACGCTGACGCCGGTGCCTTCTTTGAGCAGGATCAGGGTCTCCAGGTTCGGGTCCTCGGTGATCGCCTTGACGAATTGCGGATCGGACTGCCGACTGTTCATGTTGTGGGCAACGATCAGGCCGCCGGGGCGGACGAGGGGCAGGAGTTTCTCGAGGTAGTCGATGTAGCCCTGCTTGTCGGCGTCGAGGAAGAGGATGTCGATCGGTTCCTGATGGTCCTTGACGGTCTCGTGGGCGTCGCCCATGACGATCGTGACAAGATCGTCGACGCCGGCGGCCTTGAAATTCTTTTCGGCGACCTTCGCCCTGGCCTGGTCGACCTCGTGGGTGAACAGGTGGCCGCCGGTTTTTCGCAGGGCGAGCGCGAGCCAGGTGGCCGATTCCCCGGTCGAGGTGCCGATCTCCACGATCCGTTTGGCGCCGGCGGCTTCGGCGAGCAAGCGGAGCAGTCGGCCGTCGGTGGGGGAGACATTGGCATAGCGGGGACCGCCGCGCATTGCCCGGAGGGCGTCGAGAATGCGTTTCTCCTGGTCGTCCTTCGGCAACGGCTGCCCCTGAAGGCTGCTTGCGCTGGCCGCCGCGCCTCTGCCGGCCGGTCCGGCGGGCCTTCGCGGCGGCGGTCCGACCGGTCCCCCCGGTCCACGTCCCCTGCCGGCGGGCATCGCTCCGATGAATTCCTCCTCGGTCAGCTTGCCGTCGCCGTTTTTGTCCAGCTCGGCCAGTTTTTTGCCAGCGGCCGCGATCTCGTCGTTGGAGAGAACGCCATCCCGGTCGGCGTCGAAGAGCCGCATCAGGGGATTGAAGCGGCCGGGATCGCGATCCGGGCCGGCGGGGCGTTGTGCAAGGGCGGTTTGGACAACGGCGGCGAGCACGATGGGGGTTGTGAGGGCAAGCAGGGCTCGTTTCACGGGTGGAGTCTCCAGGATTCTCTGGGAGGGGCTGGCCGCCGGGCGGCGGTCAGGTTTGCGGATCGGGGGGGGGGCGAGGGGCGGATCGCGACCGCAGAGGAGGCCTTGTGCATCGTGCCGCGGGGAGAAGCCGGGGCGGTCGCTCTGCGGGCCGGGCGCGTCCAGCCAGTTCGGTATTATAACACCGCCCGGGGATGGATGTTCCGAGCTCGCCGTGCCGTTCGGACGATTGCCGGGGCGGCCGCGAGGCCGGCTCGCGCGCGCGGGAGCCGGGGGTTGCACGCCGGTGCGCCGATGAGAGAATGGCGGCCGGGGGGGGTTGTTTGATGTGGACCTGGCCATTTTTCGACGCGAATTCTCTGGAGCGGTTGATGAAATCTTACCGAGAGACCCTGACCTTCAACATTCCCAAACGGATGGACTTTGTGAACATCACGCCGGAGGTGGTGGCGGCCGTCGAGCAGAGCGGCGTGAGCGAGGGGCTCGTGCTGGTCAACGCGATGCACATCACGGCCAGCGTGTTCATCAACGACGACGAGCCGGGCCTGCACGAGGACTACAAACGGTGGCTCGAACAGCTCGCCCCGTTCGATCCCTCGCCCGAACGATACCACCACAACCGCACCGGGGAAGACAACGGCGACGCCCACCACAAGCGCCAGGTCATGGGCCGCGAGGTTGTCGTGGCGATCACCGAGGGGCGGCTCGATTTCGGGCCGTGGGAGCAGATTTTCTACGGCGAATTCGACGGCCGGCGGCCGAAGCGCGTGTTGGTGAAGGTGATCGGAGAGTGAACGCGTGTAAACCAGTCCGCAACTCGGGGACTCCTCCGCGAACAGAGCCGGTCCGTCGTTGCCGCGGGGAGAGTCTGCGGGGGTGTTGAAAACTCTGGACACGGGCGGCGCGGTCTGTTGTAATAACCGCGGTCGGGGCTGTCGCCTGGCGGCCCGAACCGCCCTTTCCGTCGGCTGCGGAGCCGATCCTGCCTCCGCGAAACCTCCCAGTCCATCAAGGAGCCTCCGATGTCCAACCTTTCACGACGCAGCTTCCTCAAGCGCGCCGCCGCCACTGCCGGCGCGGGCGCGGTCTTCACGATTGCCGGAACCAAGTCCTCCGGTTCGATCCTCGGAGCCAACGAGACCGTGCGGATCGGGGTGGCGGGCATCAACGGCCGCGGCCAGAGCCACATGAGCGAGTTTTCCAGGATGCCGGGCGTGAAGGTCACCTACCTGATCGACCCGGACACGTCGCTGCACGGCAGTCGGGCGAAGAAGATCCAAGAGTTGGGGGGCAACACGCCCGTCTGCGTGCAGGACATCCGCAAGGCCCTGGAAGACAAGAATCTCGACGCGATCTCGATCGCCAGCTGCAACCACTGGCACGCGCTGATGACGATCTGGGCCTGCCAGGCCGGCAAGGACGTCTACGTCGAGAAGCCGATGAGCCACAACGTCTTCGAGGGGCGGAAGTGCGTCGAGGCGGCCGAGAAGTATCAGCGGATCGTCCAGCACGGCACGCAGGGCCGCTCCAGCTCCGGCTGGAAGAAGACGGCCGCGGCGATCGCCAGCGGCAAGTATGGCAAGCTCCGCGTCTCCAAGGGCTACGCCTCGAAAGTCCGCTGGGGGATCGGCTTCAAGAAGGACGAACCGGCGCCGGAGACGCTCGACTTCAACCTCTGGCTCGGACCGGCCGCGAGACGGCCCTTCAACCGGAACTTCGTCCACTATAACTGGCACTGGTTCTGGGACTACGGCAACGGCGAGATCGGCAACCAGGGCGTGCACCAGATGGACATCGCCCGCTGGGGCATCCCGGGCGGGACGCTGCCGAAGCGCGTGCTCAGCATGGGCGGGCGCTGGGTCGATTCGACGGCCGGCAAGCCCCCGTTCACCGACCAGGCCGAGACGCCCAACATGCAGGTGACCGTTTACGACTACGGCGACTGCCTGCTGGTGTTTGAAGTCGCCGGACTGAACAACAAGACGATGATCGAGGGCAACCCGAAGCCCCAGACGAAGGTCGCCAACGAGTTCTATACGACCAAGGGCGTGCTGACCAGCGGCAAATTCACGGCCAAGGATACCGGCAAGAGCGAGTCGCTCGACGTGGACGTCAAAATGGGGCCGGGCGGCCAGTTCGAGAACTTCATCCACGGCGTCCGCAGCCGCAAGCGCGAAGACCTGCACGCCGACGTGCTCGAAGCCCACCTCTCGTCGGCCCTCTGCCACCTGGGCAACATCTCCTACCGGCTGGGCGAGGAGGTCCCCGGCGACACGCCGATCCCCGTCTTCGGCGACAACGAAGAGGTGCAGAAATCGTGGCAGCGGATCAAGCAGGGCCTCAAAGATGCCCTGGGACTCGACCTTGCCTCGACCCGGTATCAACTTGGCAAGCTGCTCGAATTCGACCCGGAGCAGGAGCGGTTCGTCGGCAACGAGGCCGCCAACAGGCTGCTCACGCGCGAGTATCGGGAACCGTTCGCCGTGCCTGAGACGGTCTAGCGGCGGCAGCGGCCAGAAAGCGGATCGTCAAGCGGCGGCGGGCGGCCTTTAGCGGGCCGCCCGACGCCCGCGCGCGGCTCGTCCGGCGGGTGAAGTGCGTGTGGCCGATGGGGCGGGCGTTTGCGCCTGCTCGGGTGACCTATGCGCTCTTGCGCAGGCCGATGTAGCGGCGCAGCTCGTCCGGCATGGGGAGACGGGAAGCGGCCGGATCCTGGCGGAGCGTATTGGCGATCTGTTCGAGTTGATCGCTCGGGCCGAGCGAGATGTCGAGGAAGATCCACTTCTGCCCGCCGTATTCGCAGCCGCCGCCGAGTGCGCCGCCGAGATACTCCTGGCGAATGCGGTAGCCCGCACGCCGGGCAAGGGCGGCTGCCTGCTTGAGCAGTTCGACCGTGTGCATCCTAGCTTCTCCACTTAGCCAGCATCCGTGACCAGGCCCCATCCTGCCCCGGCCGTCTTCCCAGAGTGCCTGACCGCTCTTGGGCGGGTGTGCCCGTCGCCGACCCGGTCCGCTGCTCCGCCGACGGTGCAGGACGACATGCGGATTATAACGGCTTGAGTTACAGATGCCGAGGCATCTTCGACGATAGGACAGAAAGACAGCTAACCTGTTGATTCGCTTAAAGTTAAGACGTAGGTCCCAGGCAAGGCAGCAAAGAATTCGGCGACCGGGTAATTCGGCGAGCCTGGACTTGCCTGCGGAACTGTAACGGCCAGACCAATCAGCCAAGACGCCAAGGGGGAGTAGCAGAATCTTATGGCACCGAACAACGACAGTCCGTCCCTGGAACAGCAAGTCGAGATTCTCAAGCAGCGATTGGCGCAGGCCCAGAACCTGACGGCCCTCGGCGAGTTGGCCAGCACGACGACGCACGAGTTCAACAACGTGTTGATGACGATCATCAACTACGCGAAGTATGGGCTGCGCCACCAGGATCGCGCATCCCGCGAGAAGGCCTTCGAGAAGATTCTCGCCGCGGGAAATCGGGCGGCCAAGATCACCAATTGCGTCCTCGGCGTCGCCCGCAACCGTTCGAGCGGCCAGGATGCCGTCGATCTGGCCCAGGTGGTCGAGGATACGCTGATGCTGCTCGAGCGGGAGATGAACAAGTACCGCATCAAGGTCGAGAAGCAGTACGCCGAGGTGCCCCAGGTCTACGCCAACGGGAACCAGATTCAACAGATTCTGCTGAACCTGATGATCAACGCCCGGCAGGCGATGCCCGGCGGCGGCCGCCTGCTGATCAAGCTGGCCTACGACGCGGAAAACGACCTGGTGGACCTGGTGGTTCGCGACTTCGGCTGCGGGATTCCCGCCGACAAGCTGCCCCACATCTTCGACCCGTTCTACTCGACCAAGAGCGGTCCCGACGCCAGCGGCAAGGGGGGCTCGGGGTTGGGGCTCTCGATGTGCCGCGAGATCATCGAGGCCCACCACGGACGAATCCGCGTCGACAGCTCCCCCGGCGTCGGCACGGCGATTACCTTGAAGATCCCCTCCGTCACGCGGGCGGCGAAGAATCGCCCCGCCCCCCGGGCGGCGATCGGCCCGATGACGCTGCCGATCAACACTGTTTCCGCGCCGGTTTCGTGATCCGTTTGCCGGAGTCTGCCGACTTGAACCGCCAGGAGCCGCATGCGCCGCCCCAAGAGGTCATCGCTCTACGAGCCTACCGCTACGCGCGGCGGTTGGTTGTCGCCCTGGTCGGCGGGACGATCGTGGTTGTCGGGCTGGTGATGCTCGTCACGCCGGGACCGGCGATGGTCCTGATCCCGGCGGGGCTGGCGATCCTGGCGATTGAATTCGCCTGGGCACGCCGCTTGCTGAAGCGGTCACGGCGCGCCGTCGCGGAACTGGGTGTCTGGGGCGTCCGGCGGGGTGATCCGGGCGCCGACGCCGGGGTAGCGCCCATCGAACAGGAACAACACGCCCGAAAGCATGACGCCGAGTCCGCCGACGAGGAACAGGACCTCTCGTGACGAACCGGACGCGGCGAGAATCCAGGCGCCGACGGCCGGGGCCGTCATCCGCGTGATGCCGTCCACGAACACAAGAATACCCTGGTAGCGGCTGGCTTCCCCCCCCGTGCGGGCGAATCTGGCCGCGCCAATCTGCCACCAGAGGATCCACAGACCGCCCTGCACGGTTCCGCGGCTGATCCTCGCCAGGACGGGAATAATCAGGGCCGCCGGGCCGAAGAAGGCCGCGGAGGCCGCCGTCGCGGCGAGCAGCAGGGGGTCCAACCCCCAGCCGAAGGCGACCCAGGCCCAGGCGGTTGACAGCCGCGTGCGATCGAACCACCGCCCGAGCCAACCGGTCGTCAGGAACGACACGACCGCGGGGACGATGTGCAGCAGCAGCGCGCACTGGACGTAGGTGTAATGCAGGTCTTTTTCGAGAAACGCCGGGATGTAGGAGACGTACGTCATCGCCGCGAAGTTGTACAGCAGGCAGACGAGCACGTAGCGGCGGTAGAGGGCGTTCCGCGCGACCACGGCGAAGGCCTCGCGAAAGCTTTGCAGCACGTGGGGCCGGTAATCGGCCACCAGGTCGGACGGGTCTTCCGCGACGCGGATTCTGTGGAAGAAGAGGAAACTGGTCAGGCACATCGCCCCGGCCAGGAGAATCAGGCCGCGGACAACGGTCAGGCCGAGCCTCGCGGAGTAGTTCGAAGCGACGTCGAGCACGGCCGATGAGGCGAGGAACGCCAAGACGAAGACCAGCGACGACCAGGCGCGGATCTCTCCGGTCGCCTGCCCCCGGTGGCTGGCGGGGTAGTTGAGGCGGACGATCGCCGCAACCGCCGGCCGCGTGATCGTGCTGAACATCAGCCCGACGCCGCCGAGGAAAAGGAACAGCAGAGAGTTGTTCGTGAAGGCCATCAGGCCGGTCGCCAGGGCGGACGCCACCCCCGGCAGGACGACGAACGGCATCTTCGGGCGCGAGGCCATCCAGTTGCTCAGGTAGAGGGTCGACAGCATCCCCGCCCCCGACAGGGTCAGGCTCAATCCGAGCTGCCAGACGGGCGCCGACATCTCCTTCAGCGCGATCACCGGGGCCGTGGCGATCAACCCGCCCGCCACGGCATCGAAGACGGCAAACAGGAGATGAAACCGGTAGGTCCTGCGAGATGCTTCGGGTAGTGCCGGAGCGGAAAACAACCAAGATGCCATGATACGCTCCGCCCACGCCCTCGTCCGAATGCCGATCCCGCCCGAACCGTCGCCAAGACTCGCCGCCACGAGCCCTTCAGGTTAGCAGAGGCACGACGCAGGTCAAGGAAAAGCGGAAAGCGGAGAGGAAGGCCGTGGTTGGCCACTGGTTCCCAAGCCGGAGCTTGGGAACGAGTTGGGCGCGAAAGACTGAACCCTGAACCCTCTTACAGATAGTCGCAATCCATGCCCAGCCGGGTTTTGAGCTGCTCGAACTGCTGGCTGTAGTGGTCGCTGGAGGAATGGACGTGTTCGGCCTCGGTGATGAACTTCATCTGGTCGTCGCAGCCGACCCGATGTTGCCGGAACGTCTGTTCGTAGTCGGCGAGGTTTTCGCCATAGACGATCAGCAGTTTGTGCTCATCGAACTGGACTTCCTGGGGGATGCCCGGATTGAGCACGGCGATTCCGGTGCAGCCGTCGTTGAGCAGGAGGTCCTCGAATTCGTAGAGGATGCTCTTGAGCACCGGCATGTCGATGTGTTCGCGGTAGAGGTCTTGGTGGCCGCGGGCGTGGCGGTTGTGGCTGGTTTCGAGGACCACGTCGACGACCGAGCCGAGTGGATCGAGCAGATCGAGGAAGGCGTCGAACAGGTAGGGTTTGCTGGCGGCGCCCATCAGCACCGGCACATTGGATCGGCTCTCTTCGTCGCGGTAGCGGTCGTGGCGGTATCCCTGGCAGGGGATGACCTGGAGGTCGTAGGATGGGCGGACGGCGTCGGTCAGGTGGAAATCGCCGTATCGCGAGACCCCCAGGTGCGCCTCGAGTTCTTCCTCGCTGAGGTGTTCAAAGCTGCTCGTCCCCACGGGGATGGAACCATCGCGGAAGACATTGCGGAAGAATCGCTTGAGGAAGCCCATCGATATGTTTCTCTTCTCTTTCGCCTTTTCCGGACGTCGGATCCAGGGACCCGGCTCCTCCGGAGTTCTCTCGGCCGCTTGCGGGACACCGCGGTCCTCCCGGCCCCTTGTCTGCAACTTCGCGCTCGCCTCTTCGCGGGCGATGCTACCAAACCGTAGGTCACGGCTTTCGCGCCGGAAGCGGTCTTTCGGCGGTTTGTCCCAGGCCGCTGTCTTTGCCAACCGGCACAAACGGCCCCAACGCTCCGCTTGCCAAGACCGTTGCGAACCGGCCGGTGTGGCGGGCCGTGGGGCGGGCTGCGCGGGCGGGACAGACAATGCCTGCCCCGCCCGAAAAAAACGGCGGTGGGCATTGAAACCATGCGTTGGCCTAGGCAAGTCTAGCACCGCCGGCGGCGCCGCGCCGCAACGGGCGGGACGCTGGAGACGAAACTCTCTCCCGCCCGTGGCAGGCTCTCCGGGTCAGTGCAAGAATGACTTCACGCCCCGTGGCGGTCGCGTCCGGGACGGGCCGGCGTATAATGGCCAATACGATCGCCGGACGCGGTTCTCTTCGGCCTGCCGCCGCCGGCCGGATCGACCATCCGTAGGAGCCTGGTTAAATGACAACTCTTGCGAGAATCTTCCGCGCGTGCGCCCTGTGGCTGGCGCTGCCGGCTTTGGCGGTCCTGCCGGGCTGCCGTGGCGATTCCCCCTCCCCCGCGAATCCGGCCACCGGCTCCCAGGCCGAGGCGGTTCTCGACGAGGAGACATGGGACATCGTGTTTCTCAGGGGGGAGCGCGTGGGATACTCCCATGCGGCCGTCTATCGCGAGCGGCGCGGCTCCCAGGATGTGCTGCGCGTCGAGTGCCGCGAGGCCTTGACGCTGCGAAGCTACGGGAACCTGCTCCGCATGGAATCGGAGTATGTCTCCGTGGAGACCCCTGAAGGGCAACTGCTGGAGTTCAGCAGCAGCCTGCCCCAGGGAGGGACGCCGATGCGGACGGTCGGCCGGGTCGTCGGCGACCAGCTCCAGCTGCGCGTCAGCACCTCCGGCAAGACGCTCGAGACGGCGATCCCCTGGTCGAAACAATACGGCGGCGCGTACGGCCTTGCCGGCTCGCTCAAGCGGCAGCCGCTGCGGCCGGGCGAGACGCGGACCGTCCGCGCGCTCGACGTGGCGGGCAACCAGGCGGCAACCACCTCGCTCCGCGCGGTGGACTATGAGGAGACCGAGCTGATCTCCGAGTCGCGCCGGCTGCTCCGCGTGGAGATGACCACGGAGATGGCGGGCCGGGAGATTCAGGGCTCGCTGTGGCTCGATGACGAGGGGCAGATACTCAAGAACCGCGTCGCCGCGATCCTGGGATACGAATCGATCCGGGCGACCCGGGAGGAAGCCCTCCAGGAAATCCAGCAGGTCGCCTTCGACCTCGGCCGGGGATCGGCCGTCAAGGTCGCCCGGCAGCTCAACGCCCCGCACGAGACGAAGAAGATCGTCTACTGCGTCCGCTTGGAGGGTGCGGACCCGGTCAAGGTGTTTTCCTCCGGCCCGACCCAGGAAGTGGTTTCCAAGGGCGATGGCGTTGCCGAGATTACGGTCCATGCGGTCCGCCCGGGCGAGGAAAGGCGGAGCCCGGACGGGCAGTCCGACGCCCCGGCCGAGGCCGACCTTGCCCCGAACAACTTGATTCAGAGCGATGATCCAACGGTCGTCGCCATGGCCCGGCAGGCCGCCGGCGAGGTGAACGACCCCTGGCAGGTGGCCGTTGCGCTGGAACAGCTCGTCAACCAGCGGATGACGACCGAGGGGATCTCCGCGGTGTTTGCCACGGCCGCCGAGGTTGCCCGGAGCCTGACCGGCGACTGCACCGAGCACGCGGTGCTGCTGGCGGCCCTGGCCCGGGCGCGGGAGATTCCCGCCCGCGTGGCCATCGGCCTGGTCTACTATCGCGGCGAGTTCCTCTACCACATGTGGACCGAGGTTTTCATCGGCGACCTCTGGGTTCCGCTCGATGCGACGCTCGGGCGGGGCGGCATCGGCGCCGCGCACTTGAAGATCACCGGCAGCAATCTCGAGGGGGCCGCGCCCCAGGCGGCGTTTCTCCCGGTGACCGAGGTGATCGGGCAACTGGAAATCGAGATTCTCGACGTGGAATGACCGTGGCGGGCTCAATCCGCCGGGTCGAGGGAATCCCGTCGGGCCGACTCGATCTTCAGCCGCTCGGCCACTTTGCCCAGCTGGTCGTCGCCCGCGATCCGCGCCAGCAGCCTTTTCGGGGTGAAGCCCGCGGAGCGAATCGAGCGGAGCAGATCGTTCCGGTGCCGCCGATAAGCGATTGCCTCGATCCAGAGGGCCACCTGTCCGGAACCGAAGAACGTGGCCGCCAGGGCGAACGCGTAGACCCAAACGCTCTGGAGCCTTTCGATCTCGATCCGCAACAGCCGATCGATCCATTCCATGTGGATCGCCAGGCAGATCGCGGCGGCCACGAACATCGACGTCATGACAAAGCCGGTGCCCGCGTCGGAAAGGACCTCGTTGACCGCGAGCAGATAGCCGTACAGTTCGGGTTGCTCCTCGGAAAACGGCTTGAGGCTGGCCGCTTCCGCCGGCCGCACGTCGATCCGGCCGCCACGGCAGGCGACCAGCCATCGCTCGCCCTCGTCGAGCACGCCCGCCAACTGGTCGGCGATGTCCTGTTCGCGCTCTTCCCGTTCCTCCGCAGTCATGGGCCGCGTGGCCTCCGCCCTACGATCGCCGCTGGATTGGACCGATTGTGCATTCTTCCGGAAATTCGCCGAAGACGCAAGGCGTTGGCGGCGGTCTGCTCGGCCGGCGGGGGCCCGCGGACCGGACAGCCGGATCTGGCCTTCTCGCCCGGTCGCGGATATAGTTGGAATTCAACCGCGGGCGCGGCCGCAAGTCGGCCTGGTTCGAGGCACCCTCGATGGTTCGCCGCGTTGCCAGCGCGGAACCGATCCGCGCGGCCGCCGATCCGTTTCGAATCGAGCACGGGGCCGCCGCGCGGACCGGGAACCTGCAAGGAACGGCCGAACGGCGGAACGTGTTGCACGAGGTCTTTTGCGGCCGGCCGCTCGGCGCTGGGCACGGATCGAAGGAACCGCATGACGGCGAAGATTTACACGCGAACAGGCGACCAGGGAGAGACGGGGCTTGTCTGGGGGCCGCGAGTCGGCAAGGACATGGTCCGCATCGAGACGATCGGCGCCATCGACGAGCTGAACGCCGTCTTGGGACTTGCCCGGTCGGACGATCTTCCCGCGGAAATCGACGGCCCGCTCGAGCGGATCCAGAACGAACTGTTTTGTTTTGGCGCGGAGTTGGCGACGCCCCGGGCGGCCGAACACGGGATGCAGCAGATCGAGCGGCGGCACGTCGAGGCCCTCGAGGCGGACATCGAGCGGATTTCGGAGCGGCTGGCGCCGTTGAGCCAGTTTGTGGTGCCGTGCGGGTCGCGCGCGGCGGCCGAGGTGCACCTGGCCCGAACCGTCTGCCGCAGGGCGGAAAGGCGACTGGTGGCGCTCGTCCGCGCGTGTCCGGAAGACGTGTCCCTGTCGCTGCTGGCGTACCTGAATCGGCTTGGCGACCTGCTCTTCGTCCTCGCCCGAGCGGCCAATGCGCTGGCGAATCACCCCGAGACCCTCTGGCGGAAGTAGAACGGGCACGGCGCAGAACCTTGATGCCGACCGGCACGGCGAGCCGCCGGCGGTGAGCGAGAGATAGGCACATCCATGGACTACGAACTACTCTCCCGAATCCAGTTCGGCTTGACAGTCGCCTTCCATTACATCTTCCCGCCGCTGAGTATCGGCCTGGGCCTCCTGCTGGTCGCGATGGAGGGTTGCTGGCTGTGGACGAAGGATCCCCAATTTCTTCGCCTGACGAAGTTCTGGATGTCGGTTTTCGGGCTGATTTTCGCCCTCGGCGTGGCGACGGGGATCGTGATGGAGTTTCAGTTCGGCACGAACTGGGCCACCTATTCGCGGTATGTGGGCGATGTCTTCGGCAGCGCGCTGGCGGCCGAGGGGATTTTCGCCTTCTTCATGGAGTCGGGCTTCCTGGCGATCGCCCTGTTCGGCTGGGACCGGGTCTCGCCCGGCTGGCATTTCTTCGCCACGTTGATGGTCTGCCTGGGCGCCCACTTCAGCGCGGTCTGGATCGTCGTCGCCAATTCGTGGCAGCAGACGCCGGCCGGGCATCACCTGGTGGCCGAGGGGGGCCGGGTGCGGGCGGAGATCACCGATTTCTGGGAGATGGTCTTCAATCCCTCGTCGGTCGATCGGCTGGTCCACACGCTGCTCGGGGCGTGGCTGGCCGGCGCATTCCTGGTGTTGAGCGTCAGCGCGTTCTATCTCCTCCGCGGCCGGCATCGCCAGGGGGCCGTGCCGGCGCTGAAGTTGGGCCTGGTCCTGGCCGCCGCCGCGTCGCTGTTCCAGCTTGCCAGCGGCGATAGTTCGGCGCGCGTCGTGGCCGAGCATCAACCGGCCAAACTGGCGGCCATGGAGGGGCAGTTCGAAACGCGGCCGCACGCGCCGCTGCACCTTTTCGGGTGGGTGCGGGAAGATCGGCGGCAAGTCGTCGGCCCGGCGATCCCCTCGGCGCTGAGCATCCTGACCCATCGGGACCCGAAGCGAGAGGTTACGGGCCTCGACGCGTTCGCCCCCGCCGACCGCCCGCCGGTGCAGGCGACCTTCCAGATGTTTCACCTGATGGTGGCCGCCGGCTTGGCGATCCTCGTGCTGAGCTGGCTGGGAGTCTATCTCTGGTGGCGCGGCCGGCTCTTCGACACCTCGCGGCGAGCCACCCGCGTCTATCTGCGGACCCTCGTCGTGGCCGTCGTGCTGCCGCAGATCGCCAACCAGGCCGGCTGGTTCACGGCGGAAATCGGCCGCCAGCCCTGGGTCGTCTACAATCTACTGCGAACTTCGGACGGTCTCTCCAAGGTCGTCGCGCGGGAGCATGTCGTCTTCTCGATGATTCTCCTCTCGGCGATCTACCTGCTGTTGTTCGTTCTGTTTGTGTTCCTGCTCGATCGGAAAATCCGGCATGGAATCGAGGAAGACGCCTCGGCCGAGATATCCGCCAAACGCCTGCTTCCGGAAGAGGATGCCGCGCCGTGAACTTCGACCTGAATACGATCTGGTTTCTTCTCGTCGGTGTTCTGCTGACGGGCTACGCCCTGCTCGACGGCTTCGACCTCGGCGTGGGGGCCCTGCACCTGTTGGTGAAGAAGGACGAGCACCGCCGCCTGCTGCTGAATGCGATCGGTCCGGTCTGGGACGGCAACGAGGTCTGGCTCGTGACCGGCGGAGGCGCGCTGTTCGCGGCGTTTCCCGAGGCCTACGCGACCGTCTTTTCGGGTTTCTACGTGGCTTTCTTCCTGTTTCTGGCGATGCTCATTTTCCGCGCCGTCTCGATCGACTTCCGCAGCAAGCTTCCCGCGGCCTGGTGGCGATCGCTCTGGGACGTGAATTTCGCCCTCGGGAGCGTGGGGGCGGGATTTCTCATCGGGGTGGCGATGGGCAACATCGTCTGGGGAGTCCCCCTGGATGAGCAGGGCGAGCTGACAATCGGCTTTTTCGACCTGCTGCACCCCTACGCGCTGTGGATGGGCGTGACCACGGTCGCCCTGTTCATGATGCACGGCGCGATCTACCTGCACTTGAAGACGGAAGGCGAGCTCGAGGAGATGATCCGCGGCTGGATTCGCCCCTGCATCATCTTCTTCGTGATCTCCTACGTCATGCTCTCGATGGCCACCCTGCTCTATGTGCCCCACATGACCGAACACGTGCGAAACAACCCCTGGCTGTTTCCCCTGGTGGTCCTGTCGGTCCTGGCGATCGCCAACATCCCCCGCGAGGCCTTCCATGAGCGGCCCGGGCGGGCCTTCCTCTCTTCGTGCGCCGCCTTGATCCTGCTGATGGCCCTGTTCGGCCTGAACGCCTATCCGGACCTGGTCCATTCCCGCCCGCATCCGGAGCACAGCCTGACGGCCTACAACGCCGCCTCGTCGCAGACGACGCTGGCGATCATGCTGGTGATCGCCGGGATCGGCATGCCGGTCGTGGTCGGCTACACGGCGGCGATCTACTGGATCTTCCGCGGCAAGGTGAAGCTCTCGGAGACGAGCTACTGAACGAACGCGGCCACGGAGTGAATGCCGGCGGGTTTTTTGCCGCCGCCGGCCTCTCTTGCCGCCGGCGGCGGCCTGTGAGAGGTTTGCCCACCGCTGGGGCTCGGCAACCGGATTGCCGCGGTTGCCGTTCATCCGCGCGGCGTCGAAGAACCGGAGCGGGTCCTGGTCGAAGAGGGCCGGATCGCCGCGGAGCGTGGCGATATAAGCTCCGGTCTTCGCGCCGAGGATTTCAACTACTTCGCGTTGGCCTCGATCTTCTTCAGATACTCGGCCGCTTCGTGTTTGTCGATCTCGCGGAGGAAGACGTTGCGCCAGCGGATTTCGCCGCCGTGGGTTTGGAGCTGGATGGGGCCGTCGGCGGGGACCGGCTTGTCTTTTTCAAAGTAGTTGCAGAGCTTGGCGTCCTTGACCACGTGCTTGCCGTTGAGCCAGATATTGACGTATTGGCCGATCATTATGATGCGGAACGCGTTCCACTGGCCGAACGGTTTGTCGGCCAATTCGAGCGGGTCCTTGCCCGGCCAACCCTGGGGGTTGTTCCAGAGGCCGCCCGAGCCCTTGTCGGCGCCGATGTTCCACTTGCCGCCCTCCTTGGTATAGTCCCAGATTTGCACCTGGGGGATGCCGCGGAGGTAGATGCCGCTGTCCGCCTTGGCAACCGTTTTGTAGTCGAGCAGCAGTTCGAAGTCGCCGTAGAAGCGGTCCGTGGTCAGGTAGAGTCCGTGGCCGTCGTTGACCAGCTCCTGGTTTTCGGCCCTCCAGTGCTGGCGTATGTCCTTGCGGCTCTCCTCTTTCTTCTTTTCGAAGTCTTCCGGGCTGAGGTCGCGGTAGGTTTTGTAGTGGACGGTACCGAGGCCCCACCAGCCATCGAGATTCTCGCCGTTGAACAGTGCAATGAACCCTTCGGGCGGTTTGACGGCGCCGTCGTTGGCGGAGACGGGGGTGGCAAATGCCGCGGCGGTGAGTGCCGCCAGGACGGCGGCCAACAGGACGGGTCTTCTCATCGATGGTTCCTCGCTCAATGTGGGTCGCGTGGGAAAGTCAGGCGTACAGATTCCGATCATACTCGGTGAACAGGTCGAGTGCGAGAGGCACGGAGGCCACCTGGCCGCGATCCGGCAGGCGATGCCTTGCCGCCGCCCGCGGGACCGGCGACCTGCGCGGCGCGCCGGACGGAATGGGTCCTGCCGGGGGAGATGATTCCTTGTGGCGGCCTTGACGAACGGCTAAGATGCGCTGTGCCAGGCGGGGGCTCCCGGCGATGGCGCCAGGCTTTTCGCGTTTCTCGTCCTTCCAGCGAGAGGTGTTGTCATGGCGCGACATCTGGCGTGGGGATTGCGGCTGTTGGCGGGCGCCTGGCTGCTGGCGGGCGCCGGGTGCACAAAGGACCAGACGCCCGGCCCTGAACAAGCTCAGGAGCTTGTTGCCGAGCCGGCTCTTGAGCCCGTCGTGATAGCGGGCGGGACGCCCGAATTCCAGACGTTGGCGGATCAGGCGATGCGCCTGTGGCAGCGCGACATCGAGGAGTATCGGCGCCTGACAAAAGACCCGCCGGCGCTGCGGCGTCAGGCGGAGGAGTTCATGCGAACCGTCCAACTGGGCATGTTGCCGCAGGTGTACGGACCGGGGCATGCGAAGACGGCTCAGATGGGCGAGCGGCTGTTCGAGCAAGGTTGCCGGGACCCGCTGCTAAAGTCGTACTACGGCCGAGCGGTTTGCTGCGCCGAGGGGGCTTACGAGTCGATGCCCCTGTGTGTCGAAAGCCTGAATGCCTGGGAGCAATCCGGGTATCCCGGCGTATACCGGCGAATGGCCGTGTTCACGCTGTTTGCCGAGGCGAAGTTGTACGCCAGATCGCTGGATTGGCCGCGGCTCCGCGGTGAGGCGGCCTCTCTGGCGGCCTGCCGGGTAGGCGACACGACAATTGCCCCGGAAATGCGCCGCGTGGTGTTTCACGAGTTGCAGCCGCTGCTGGGCGATGAGTGCACAAGCCACTGGGAGGACGCCGTGGCGATCCACGAAGCGTGCAGCAAGGTGCCGCAGGCAGACCCGTGGATTATCCACATGCTTGCGGGCCAGGCCTACGTGTCGCGGGCCTGGCACCATCGCGGCGGCGGATGGGCCTACACCGTGACCCCCGAGGGCTGGAAGCTGTTTGCCGAGAACCTGGAAAAGGCGGCCGAGGAGTTCGCCGAGGCGCTGAAGTTGCATCCCGAGTGCCCCGAGGCGGCGGCTCAGATGATCGCGGTCGCGCTGGGAGGTGAAAGCGAGCAATCACCCCAAGACTGGTTTGACAAGGCCCTGGCTGCCGACGACAACGAGCGGTCGCGGGCGTACTGTCGCGCGCGAGTGGCCGAGATGGAAGGACGCCGGGCGTTTGGAGCCGGGCGGTGGTTCGAAAAGAAGTTCGATCCGACGCTGCTCTCTTGGCTGATGCCCGATGGCTCGTGGTCGCGGGAGAGCGAGAATTCGGTGGTTGGCCACAGCGGGCGATCCGCCGGTCGCGTCCACGTGCGTCCCTGCTTTGTGCCGTTGCCTCCGCTGGAGATCGAATTCGACATCGAGGCGTCCGATGGCGCCGCATTTCCCTTGACGCTGGGGCTGTTCATTCCGGCAGGCAACCGGGCCCGCGGCGAAAAGCAGACCTATCATCAGTTCTTCGTGCGGACGCGCGACAACCTGGCCGGCATCGAGATCGCCGGAAACTCCGAGACGGTGCCTTGTCCGCTGAATCCGTCGAATCACATCCGCGTGCAACTGGCCGAAGGCCGGGCGGTACTCTCAGTAAACGGCCAGGTCTGCCTCGACCGGAGCGTGGCAGACTTCCATCCCGAAGCCGCGTTCGATTTCGGTTGCCACGACCGCCTGCCGCCTCAGATGACGGTTCGCGTGAGCAACGTGCGGATGCGCAAGTGGGAGCCGCCGAAGGAAGAGGCGGCGCCGTCAACTGCGCGGACTCCATCGGGAGCGAGGCGGGAAGGTCAGCCCAAGGGCCCTTCAAAGGCCGTCACGTTCACCTCGCATCGGAAGCAGCCTCCGATGGGCTATTCCGGTGAGTATGCGGTATGCTGAGGATGTGCGGGTTGAAGGACCGCAACGTTGGAAACGTGCGCAGCGGCTGGCGAGGAACGAAATCGATGAGAGTCCTGCTGATATCGGCCAACACGGAGCGGATCAACATGCCCACGCTGCCGCTGGGCGTGGCCCTGGTCGCCGCCGCCACTCGCCAGGCGGGGCACGAGGTCCGCTTGCTCGATCTGCGCGCCGGGGGCGACGCCGGTGCGGCGATTGGCCGGGCCGTGATGGACTTTTCGCCGCAGGTGATCGGCATCTCCGTGCGGAACATCGACGATCAGAACATGGCCTGCCCCCGATTCCTCTTGGACGGCGCGCGGGAGGTCGTGGCCGCTTGCCGGGCGGCGACGGCGGCGCCCGTTGTCCTGGGGGGCGCCGGGTACAGCATTTTCCCGGAGGCCGCCCTCCGCTACCTGGGGGCCGACATGGGGGTCTGCGGGGAGGGCGAAGAGGTTTTTGCGGCAATCCTCGACCGGCTCGGGGAGGGCCAGAATCCGGCCGGGCTGCCGGGAGTCTACCTGGCCGAGGGGCAGGTCCCCGCCGAGCGGCATTATGTAGAAGACCTGGACCGCCTGCCGCTGGCTGGGGAGGAGATGTGGGGGACAGCCGACCGGGGGGAGGCCGACCTCTGGCTGCCCGTGCAAACGCGGCGGGGCTGCGCGCTGGACTGCGCATACTGCTCGACGCCGCAGATCGAGGGGCGGCGTCTCCGCTGCCGCTCGCCGGAACTCGTGGCCAGGCACGTGAGGGCCGCCGCCGAGGCCGGTTTTCGGCGTTTCTACTTCGTTGACAACACGTTCAACCTGCCGCCCGACTACGGCTTGCGGCTCTGCCGCTCGCTGGCGGCGATGGCCGCGAAGGTCCAGTGGCGGGCGATCGTCTATCCCCATGCCGTCCCCGAGGAACTTCTGCGCGCGATGGCGGAGGCGGGTTGCGTGGAGGTGTCGCTGGGCTTCGAGAGCGGCAGCCCGGCGGTCCTGCGGGCGATGAACAAGCGGTTCGCGCCGGAGGAAGTCCGGGCGATCTCGCGGTCGCTCAAAGCGCACGGCATCCGCCGCCTGGGGTTCCTGCTGCTGGGCGGTCCCGGCGAGACGCCGCAGTCCGTCGCGGAGAGCCTGACCTTCGCCGAGTCGCTCCGCCTGGACGCGCTCAACGTCAGCGTGGGCATCCGCATCTACCCGCACACGCCGCTTGCCCGGATCGCGGTCGAGGAGGGGCTTGTCGCGGCGGGCGACGATCTGTTGCGGCCGCGGTTCTACGTTCGGCCGGGTTTGGACGCCCCGATTCGAGAGAGCCTGGCTCGGCGGGGACTCCTGCCCGGTGAGCCACCGCCGGGGAGAGTCTCCTCGATCGAGTGACTCTCCCGGTTCTGCGACTGGCAAGCCGCCTTGGCGCCCGGAGGCTTGTTGCCGGCCGGCGAGGAAAACCAAGGGACCGAAGCGCGCGCCGGCTGGGGCGGCGGCCCGCGTCTCTCGGCAAACCCGGCAGCGCCGATTAGACTATCCCCAGCGGGCCGGTCCGCCCAGACTCGGGCGCGAACCGGTCGCCCGCGGGCGATCCTTCAGTCTTTTCAGGTGGAATATATTCAATGGACTCTCGTGTTTCCTCACCGACGGCCGACCGGCTTGTTTCACTCGACGCGCTGCGCGGGGTCGACATGTTCTGGCTCACCGGCGGCACGGCGATGCTGCTGGCGGTGGCCCGGGGCGCCGGCGCCCCGGAGTTTCTCGAGCTGGCCAAACGTTGGACGACCCATGCCCCCTGGGAGGGTTTTCAGCTCCACGACCTGATTCTCCCCCTGTTCTTCTTCATTGTCGGCGCGGCGATGCCGCTGTCGTTCGGCAAGCGGTTGGCTCGGGGCGACGGGAAAGGATCGCTCTATCGCCATGTCTGGACTCGCACCGCGCTTTTGTTCATCCTGGGACTGATCGGCCAGGGGCACCTGCTGGCCTACGACCTGGACAGACTGCGGATTCTCTACAGCGTGCTGGAGTCGCTGGCGCTGGGCTACGCCGTTGCCGCGATCGTGTACCTGAACACGCGAGTTCTTGGCCAGGCCGTCGCCGTGGCGGTGTTTCTGTTGGGTTCCTGGGCGGCCCTCGTCTGGATCCCGGTGCCCGGCCACGGCGCGGGCGTGCTCACGCCGGAGGGAAACCTCGTCGGCTACGTGGACAAGCTGGTCCTCGGCCCGTTCTACGGCGGGGATGGCTGGGGGAGGATCGTCTCGACGCCGAACTGCGCGTGCATGCTGCTGATCGGCGCCTTGGCGTGCCAGTGGCTGCGATCCGATCGGGGCCAGGCGGTGAAGGTCGCCGGGCTATTGCTGGCCGGCGCGGCCTGTGTGGGATTGGGCCTGGCGTGGAGCCCGTGGCTGCCGATCATCAAGTCGATCAAGACCAGCTCGTTCATCCTCTACGCCACCGGCCAGAGCATCATGCTCCTGGCGGTGTTCTACCTCGTCGTCGATGTCTGGGGGTGGCGCGCGTGGACCTTCCCGTTCGTGGTGATCGGGATGAATTCGATCGCCGTCTACATGGCGGTGCTGGTCTTCGACTGGGGCCCGGGCGGCGGCCTGTTTGGGCAGATCGGCGCTGTCTTCGTGGGCGGCCTGCGGCCGTGGCTGGGCGCCTGGTGGCCCCTGGTCCACGAGCTGGCCCGCTACACGGTGATCTGGCTGATTCTCTACTGGATGTACCGGGCGCGGTCGTTCGTGCGGGTTTGAGCCGCTGCGTCTCAACCTCCCCGCCGGATGGCGGCGGACCAGGCCCTGCGGGCCGCCGCCGGCGTTGGGCCTGGTGGCCTTGCCGTCTAGAGAATCGCCTCCAGCTTCTTGCCGAGCAATTCCCGGACGATTTTCGGGTTGGCCTTGCCGCCCGAGGCCTGCATCACCCGGCCGATCAGAAAGCCCATGGCTTTCCCTTGGCCATTGCGGAGATCAGCGACCGCCGCCGCCTCGGCGTCCACGACCTTGTCGATCAGCGCACCGAGGGCCTCGGGATCGGAGACCTGCCGGAATCCACAGGCGTCAACGATCGCCGCCGGGGGCTGGTCGCCGTCAAACAGGCGGAGAAGCACCTCGCGCGCGGCATTGGCGTTGATCTGGTCTTGCGAAAGCATCCGGAGCAGGGCGGCGAAGCGCCCGGGGGTCACCGGCGCGTTGTGCAGTTCCTGGCGCCGTTCCTTGATTGCCGGGAGGAGTTGCGTGGCGAGCCAGTGCATGGCCATCCGCGGCGCAATCCCCTCGGCAGTCAGCGCCTCGAAGAACCCGGCGGTGTCCGGATCGGAACTCAGGAAGGCTGCCTCTTCGCCGCTCAGCCCGTATTGCGCGACGAAGCGGGCAGCCCTTGTGGCGGGCATTTCCGGAAGACGCGAACGCATGTCGTCGATCCATTCGCGCGACAATTCGATGGTTGGCACCGTGGGATCGGGGATGCAGGGGCCCTCGAACTTGGCGCGCATCGGGAGCGTGACTTTTTTGTCCGGATCCCAGAGGCGAGTGTGCAGAGTCACCGCCTCGCCCGCCTGGACGGACGCGCTCTGGCGGCCGATCTCGTGCGCGATGGCGTCCCCCACGTGGCGGATGGAATTCATGTTTTTGACTTCCACCTTGGTGTTCATTTCGCTAGCGCCGCGGGGGCGCACGGAGATGTTGGCGTCGACGCGCATCGTGCCGTTCTCCATGCTGCACTCGGAGGACCCGACATAGCGGACCTGCGCGCGGAGCGCCTTGAGAAACTCGATCGCCTCATGGGGCGTGGAGAAATCCGGCTCCGTGACGATCTCCACCAGCGGCACGCCGGCGCGGTTGAAGTCCACCAGGCTGATCGGCGTCCGCCCCTCGATTTCATGCACGAGCCGGGCGACGTCCTCCTCCATGTGGACATGATGGATCCGCGCGCGTTTCAATTTGCCGTTTTCGTCGGTGATCTCAATCCCGCCGCCGCGGGCAAGCGGCAGATGGGCCTGCGACAACTGGTAGCCTTTCGGGAGATCGGGATAGTAATACACCTTCTGGTCAAAGGCGTTTCTGGGCTGGATTTCCGCGCCCAGCCCGAGGCACAGCAGCGCTGCTTTCTCCAGGGCCGCCTGGCTCAGGCGGGGAATGGCGCCGGGAAACCAGAGGCACGTCGGGCAGGTGTTCCGATTGGGTTCATCACCGGGACGATTGGGGCAATCGCAGAACAACTTGGTTGGGCAATTCAGTTCGATATGGATTTCCAGCCCGATGACCGCTTCGAATTCCATGGCTATTTCCCTCGCGGATGCAGATTCACAAGATGTTCGCCCAGCGCAAGCAACCGGCCGTCGCTGAGCCTCGCCCCGGCCAGTTGGAGTCCCGCGTGCGCCGCGTCTGGCGGGGGCGGCAGGTAGAGTGCGGGCTGGCCGGTTACATTCGCAAACAGCGTCCAGGCGAATTGGCCGTAGGTATCGGCGAGCAGGGGGGGACCGCCGCCGGCGGCGCCGTCGACTGCCGGAAACACCAGGCAGTCCGCCCGCGAAGCGAGCCGCTGCATTTGCCTGAGGAGCCGCGCGCGGATGCGGCAGGCGTTTTCGTATGCCTCGTAGCGTTCAAACTGGAACAAAGCGCCTTGCAGCAGGTAGCTTTTCAGAAGCGGGCCGAAGGCGGCGGCGCGCGAGAGCAGATACATTTCGTTCCAGTTCTTGGCGCCCGCAGCGCGCGGTCCGTAACGCACGGAATCATACCGCCCGGCGGAGGACGAGGCCTCCACGGAGCCGACAATTCTGTGGACGAGAGAAAACAGGGAGAACTCGGGCAGGGACATTTCGAGCAGGGAAAAACCGGCCTGTTTCAGTTGGTCGAGCGAGGAACGAAACAACGCCTCCTGCTCCGCGGTCAAGCCGCTTTGCGCTTCCGCAACGACCCCGATGGTCGTCTTCGGTGGGTCGATGTCTTGCGGGGCCAGGTCCAGAGGCTCGTCGTCGGGCATGGAAAAATCCAGGCAATCCTGACCGGCGACGGCTTTCAGCAGCTCTCGAATCGTCGCCGGGGTTTCGGCAAGCAGGCCGCAGGATTCCATGGACGGGATCAGGCCGATCAGGCCAAGCCGCGAGACGAGGCCGTAACTGGGTTTGAAACCGCAGACGGCCGCCCGGATGGCCGCCAGCCGGCTCTCGCCCATCAAGTCCAACACCAGCTCCGCGTCGGCGGCCTGGCTGCGAATCGCCTCGCCGGCCCTGCTGCCCCGGAGGCCAAACCCGAACTCGCTCATGCGGGTCGCACCGCAGAGAGAAGCGCCGGCCTGGCGGAGCCGCTTGACGATCGTGGCGTCTTCCAGCGCCTTGAAATCGGCGAGCGCGTTGGAGCCGGCGTCCGCCGGCCAGCCCGCCACGGAGAGGTTGGGTTGAACCGCGATCTTCGATCCCGCCAGCGGGCCGCTGGGGGCGGCGGGCGCGGCGGGGTTGCGATAGAAAAAAGGGGAATCCATGAATCCGAGTTCCGTTATTCGTTATTCGAGAATGCTGCCGACCTGGAAGTAGTTGCCCTTGACCGCCGGCGCGCCGGCGAGCAATTCGCCCGTCCGCGCGCGCTCCGAGCGCTGGCATTCGGTCCCTGGGCGGGTGCGGTTGACGACCGGGGCGACGCTGTAAATCGGCTGTTCAGCGCCGGCCTTCTGGCTGGCCAGCAGCGCCAGCTCGTCCGCCTGCGCCAGCACGTCCTCGATCATCGCGCGCTCCTCCTCCGCGACGCCGATCCGCGATACCCAGGACAGATGATCGAGCCGGTTTTCCTTGAGGGCCGTTCCGGGCAGGGCATCCGGGCCGCCCAGGTTCAGCAGCCCGACCTCGGCCAGTTGTTCGCGGCTCACCGCGGAGGGCGCGCCGGTCAGGGGGCACGCGGCGCTGCGGTTCTTGGGAAAGGCGATCACCTCGCGGATCGACGGGGTTTGCAGGATCATCGACACGGCGCGGTCCATGCCGAGGGCGAGGCCGCCGTGCGGCGGCGCGCCGAAATCGAACGCCCGCAGGAAGAAGCCGAATTTCTGTCGCGTTTCCTCTTCGGTCAGCCCGAGGGCGGCGAAGATTTTGCGCTGCAGCTGGCGGTCGTTGATGCGGATGCTGCCGCCGCCGAGCTCTTCGCCGTTGACGACCAGGTCATAGGCCCGCGAGCGCAGCTTGAGCAGTTCCTCCCTGTTGTTCGGATCGAAGTCGGTGCGGTTCGGCGCGGTGAACGGATGGTGGCTCGAGGTGACGCCGCCTTCCTCGGTCGCTTCAAACAGCGGAAAGTCCGTGACCCAGAGCGGGCAGTAGCTGTCTGCGGGAACCAACCCGAGACGATTGGCCAAGTGCAGGCGCAACGGGCCGAGCGCCGAGGTGACAACCGCGCGCGAGGGATCGGCGATCATGATCAAGACGTCGCCGTCGGCAACGTCGAATCTCTTGCGCAACGAGTCGAGTTCCCGCCGGCTGAAGAACTGGGCGATGTTCGATTCCAGGCTCCCGTCCACGGCGCGCATCCAAGTCATGCCCTTGGCGCCAAAGGAGGGGACGATTTCCCGGGCGTATTCATTTTGCAGGACGTTCTTGCTGAGCTTGCCGGACTGGCCCTGGATGTTGATCCCCTTGATGCAGCCGCCGCGGTTCAGGATCTGGCGAAAGATCGAATAATTCGTCTGGGAGAAGACGTCCGTCACGTCGACAAGCCGCAGGCCGAACCGCAGATCGGGGCGATCGGTTCCGGTCGTCTCGATCGCCTCCGCGTAGGTCATGCGGGGGAACGGCCGGCGGAGCGCGATTCCCCCGATGGCGAACATCTTGACGGCGAGCTCTTCGATCAGTTCATAGAAGAACTCTTCGTCGATGAACGACGCCTCGATGTCGAGCTGGGTGAATTCCGGCTGCCGGTTGGGGCGGAGGTCTTCATCGCGGAAGCAGCGGGCCAGTTGGAAGTAGCGTTCCATGCCGCCGATCATCAGCAATTGCTTGAAGATTTGCGGCGACTGGGGCAGGGCGTAGAAGCTCCGCGGATGGACGCGGCTGGGCACCAGGTAATCGCGGGCTCCTTCGGGCGTGCTGACGGTCAGCACCGGGGTCTCGATTTCCAGAAATCCGCGCGAATCGAGAAACTCGCGGACGCACTGGAAGATGCGGTGGCGGAGAATCAGGTTGTCGCGGATCGAGGGGCGGCGAAGGTCCAGGTAGCGGTACTGGAGCCGCAGGTCCTCGGCCACGTTGTCCGCGCTGGTGGACGGAGCGCCCGCGACCATCGCCTTGTCGGAGACGGCGAACGGCAGCGCGTCGGATTCGGCCAGCACGGTCAGCTCGGTGACGAGGACTTCAATGCTACCCGTTTCGATGTTGGGGTTTTCCGTGCCCGCAAGCCGCTTGCGGACTTCGCCCCTGACCGCGATGCAGTATTCGGCGTGCAGCGCGGCCGCCCGTTGGCAGACCTCGGCTGGGGCGATTTCCGGGCTGAAAACGATCTGCACGATGCCGCTGCGGTCGCGGAGATGAACGAACATCAAGCCGCCGTGATCGCGAAAGGCATCGACCCAGCCGGCGAGCAGCACGCTGCGGCCAACGTCATCCGGACTGAGTTGCCCGCAAAACAGACGTGCGGAAAAAAGCATGCAGAATATCCTTTCTGTTCGGGCCGTTGAGCAGAGAGCCGGGCTGGCGTTCTGGCGGTGCGGTTCAGTATATCGCGGACCGGAATGATGAGCATCGGCCCCCCCCGGGCCCGCGGGGCCGGTCATCCAGGGGTTTTTTGCCTTGACCAGGGCCTTGGCCCCTGGCGGCCGCGTGTTCAGACGATGCGGCCTGGCTGGCTCGCGAGACTTTGCTTGCACGGTCCTTGTTCGCCGAGGACGACGGCGGGCCGGCAGACGCCCTCTAGGGGTCCGTGCCGGCCTGGTGTTCTCCCTCCCAACTCCATCCCAGCCGCTTCCAGAGGCCGCCGCCGCCCCAGGCCACGTAGGCCACGTTCACCGCTAGCGGGTCGTTTTCGAAAATCTCGCGCATCAGCCAATAGTCCTTGTCGAGAACCCGGCGGGCCGCGAGGCGGTCCGGCTTGCCCTCGGCGCGGAGGAGGCGGTAGGCCTGCGCCTGCAAGTCGGTGAAGTCGAGGCCATGCCGCAAGAAACGGAGCCGGGCCGCGATGGCCGGGTCGCCGGCCGCCAGGCGGCCGGCCTGATCGAGCAGGCCGCGAAGCTCGGCGATCCGCCGTGGCGTGTAAGGCGCGGTCACGTCGACGTCGCGCGGCGACCCGCCGCGGGAGGCGGCGATCGAGTCGGTCACCTGTTCAACCCGGGCGAAATACTCCCGCACGGGGCTCGCCGCCGGGCCGAACCCCGAGCGGCAATAGTCGTCGATCAACGCGCCCGCGTCCTGCCGCGGGTCCCAGAGCAGCCTGGCCAACAGGTAGTAATTCAGCCCGTGGGTCGACCAATTGTGGAGGCAGGAGTCGAAGTCGGTGCCGACGAGCCCGTTAGCGCTGAGGTATCGCAGGTCTTCCGCCATCTTGTGGGCGAACAGGAGCAGCGATCCCTCGCGCCGGCCGCTGCCGAGGAAATTCGGCCGGAAGTAGATCTTCGCGGCCGCCCGCGACCACGCGTCCCAGTCGCTCAAGGCTTGCCCGCGGCCTTCGTCGCTCAGATAGGTCATCGGCACGAAGCGGATGACGATGTTCCTGCCAAGCTTTTCACGGACGGGCGGGGCTGCGTAGACGCTGTAGGCGTCGGCGACGAGGAGGGCCTGGGGATGCACCTTGGCGACGCGTTCCGCAATCCGGTTATAGAACCAGCACATCCGGTCGGTGAGCGAGACGTAGTCGAAGTACTTCCGCTCGATCCGTCCGCCCGAGGCGTCATCGTAGAGCAGGCGGATCGACCGGCCGCCGGGCGGGTCGAGCTGCTTGCATCGCTCGCACATGCAGAAGGTCAAACGGCCCCCGTCGTTGGGCGCGACCGAGACGCTCGTCCGCGCCGGGTTGGCGGACAGTTCGGCGATCTTGTCGCCGGCGATCTGGTCGATCAGCGCCAGATTCGACGTGCAGAGCCGCGCGCGATCCCCGCCGAGCGACTGGTCGCGCGAACCGTTCGGCTGCATGGCGAACCACTCGGGATGCTGCTTGCCGAATCTCTCCCAGTAGTCGCCGAAGGCATGGCCCGAGCGGAGGTCCATTGTCCCGCCCAGTCGGTGCCACTGGAACCATCCGGGGTCGGCCACACTGACCGACATCGCCTGCCCGCGCAATCGCAGGTAGTCGTCGCGCGTGAAGCCGAGCCGGTCGAGCCCCTGTTGGACCCGCGCGCCGTAGCCGAGGCTGCGGATGCGGCGCTGGAGGATCGGCGGGCTGTAACGGTGATGGATTTCGCCCAGAATGGCGCTGGGCAGGCGGGGAATGACCTTGCCCGTCTCGCCCGGCCAGAGCGAACGGCAGCCGAGCTGTTCCAGAAACCACGTGACCGCGTAGAGCGTCCCTTGAGGATCGGCCGGCGCCGCGTCCTGGCCCAAGATAGCGATCGCATTGGGCAGCGTTTCGACGGCGATTCCGCCGGGGCCGAGCCCCTGGCAGTCCAAGCCGAGCGCCTTGGCAATCCGGCTCTCGCCGACGAGGAGAAAGACATGTGCCTCCCGTGCCGGGTCGCCAACGACCTGGCGTTTCTCCTCGTCGACGGCCAGTTCGGTCTCGGCAATCATCTCCAGCTCCGCGCCGGTGGCGGCATGGAGGTGCGATTGCAGGACCGCGGCCGCCTTTCTGGCTGCCGGCGAGGGCTGTTCGGCCAGCACGATCACCGACCGCGGGGCGCCGCCTTGGGTGAGCGCCCACTCGGTCGCACTGGCGAGGTTTGCCGTGACGAGCGCAAGAGAAATCACCAGATAGGCACACCGACACAACGCACCATGGCACATTTTGTGGTTTCCTTCGGCAAGAGATTATCGTAACCGATCAGGGAGGACTGCCCCGATCGGCGTCTCCAGGGGCGCTGCTCCGTTTCAAATGCTCACATGCCGTGAAAACAGGGCGGTACCCTTCCAGTCCGCTCCGTGAATCATCAACGAGCGAGGGCGATCTGTGGGCAGGGTCACTTCCACCGGCAAATCCAGCCGCGCGGTTCAAGCTCTAGCGCCTGGCCGTCGAGTTTCGCCGTCACCGGCCGATCGTTGAAGTTCTCGATCACCCAGCTTCCGTCGCTGAACAGATAGAGGGCCACCCGGCAGGGGGCTTCGAGCGAGCGGCCGAGCGGTTCCAGGATCGGGCGGCGGATCGCGTCGAGCGATTCCTGCGAGAGCTCCAGGAGCGATTTCGGCGCGCCGTTCAGCGGCAGGATCTGCACGTTGGCCGCGTCGATCCCCGCGTCGGTCGCCAGCAGGTCGCGGACCTGGCTGGCGGTGATCAGCGTGGAGAAGCGATGGATCGGCTGCCTGTCGAGCGCCCGTCTCCAGAGGTCCCCCGGTTCAGCGGCCCCGGCGGGAAGGGCGGCCAGCCCGGCCAGAAGCGCCGCCACGGCAAGCGTCGCGGCCGTGAGCCGCTGGGGCACGGTCTTGAGAGTCCGTTTAACACAGCTTTCCATTGGTCACCTCCGCAATTCACCGGCAGACTTTGGACGCTTCCAGGATACCCTCTCCGGCCGCGTCGCGAAACTCGGCGGGCCGGTTTTCTGAAGCCGCGGGGAGGGGGAATCGATGGGTGGCCCGGCTTGCGCATGACATGGAAATCCGCGCCGCGCATCCCAGCAGCCCTGCCTGTGACTCGTAGCGGCGCGTCTGCAGGGAGATGAACTTCTCGGCGCCGTAGCGCGGTTGGTCGAGGTGATGAACCAGTGCAAGGTCGACGATGCCCTGATTGGCGGTCTGGGCATGGCGATCCGCGGCATTCTGGCGGCCAATCGAGGGGCGCTCGACCTGGATTGGGTCCGCCGGGAGTGGTCCGAGCTGGCGCCCCCGGACGACACAACCGCTGGCGAGTTTGAACGGCTGGTGCGAGAGGTCTACGATCGCATCTAGTGCCATCGCTGCAATCAGAATCGGTCAATGGCGCTTGCCGGAGGATTGCGCTCTTGCCTGATGGATGGAAAGGATGCCCGTCCATGAACTGGCGGAGGTGGCCTGCAAGCGCCAGCGCGCCCGGCAGGTCGCGCTTGATCTGATCGTACCAGGGCTGGTCCGCTTCCGGGTGCAGTCAAGCCACGCTGGGGCAGGCCCCGTGGTCGCCGTGCGCGATGCCGGTGGCCTACAGGGACGAGGTGGGGGTAGCCGTGGCAGGCATCGCCGCCGTAAGATTACCCGGCGAAGTTGCCTTGGAGCGGCCGCCGGCGACGGGGCGGGGCGGGGCAGGGCAGGGCAGGGGAGACCGGCCGCTTCGACGCGGAGGTGAGGACAACATGGCGAGAATCGTGATTCTTGACGGCTATACGCTGAATCCCGGGGACCTTTCCTGGGACGAGTTCCTGGCGCTGGGCGATTGCAGGATTTACGATCGCACCCCCGCGGATTGCGTGGCGGAGCGCGCGCGGGAGGCCGAGATCGTGCTGACGAACAAGACGGTGCTCAGCCGAGAGGTTCTTGCGCAACTGCCCGACTTGAAGTACATCGGCGTTCTCGCCACTGGTTACAACGTGGTGGACATCGAGGCGGCGCGGGAGCGAGCGATTCCCGTGACCAACGTGCCGACCTACGGCACGCGCTCCGTGGCCCAGATGACGTTCGCCCTGTTGTTGGAACTGGCGCACCACGTCGGCGAGCACGCGCGGACGGTGCGCGAGGGCCGCTGGTCGTCCAGCGCGGACTTCTGCTACTGGGACCACCCGCTGATCGAGCTGGCGGGGCTGACGATGGGGCTGGTCGGCCTGGGCAGGATCGGCCGGGCGACGGCCGAACTGGCGCGAGCTTTTGGCATGCGGGTGCTCGCGCACGATCCGCTGGTTCCAGCAGACGGGGATATTGAGATGGCCAACTTGGAGGGACTTCTGCGAGCCAGCGACGTGGTGAGCCTGCACTGCCCGCTCACCGAGGAGACCGGAGGGCTGATCAATGCCGAGCGTCTGGCGCTGCTAAAGCCGAGCGCGTTTCTGCTGAATACCTCGCGCGGACCGCTTGTGGATGAACAGGCCCTGGCCGACGCGCTGAACGCCGGCAGACTGGCGGGCGCCGGATTGGATGTGCTGGCGGTGGAGCCGCCGAGTGCGGACAACCCGCTGTTGCGGGCGAAGAACTGCCTGATCACGCCGCACATTGCCTGGGCGACGCGGTCCGCGCGAAGGCGACTGATGGATGGCGTTTTGGCCAACATCCGCGCTTTTCAGCAGGGCAGGGCGGAGAACGTCGTCAACCCGTGAATCGGCGGGAAGTCCGGCAGGCACGTGCAGCGGTTTATGGAGACCGCGGCCGATCTCCAATCGCCGCGGGGGGGATGTTATAATCGGCGGGATGAAATCCGCCCGCTTGTCCGATTGCCTGCCTGGCCGCCCATGACGCACCCATTCGATGACGATTGCCGGCGCCGCGGGGTGGTGGCCGTGGTTGTCCGCCAGGGGCGATTTCTGGTTATCCGCCGAGCGGCGACCGTCGTTGCCCCGGGGATGATTTGTTTTCCCGGCGGGGCAGGGGAGGGGGCGGAAACGGAAGAAGAGACCCTGGTCCGCGAGATTCGCGAGGAACTGGGGGCGGCAATCGAGCCGATCCGCCCAGTCTGGCGGAGCGTGACTCCCTGGCAGGTCGAACTCTCCTGGTGGCTGAGCCGAATCGCGGAGGGGGAGAGGCTGCGGCCGAACCCCGCGGAGGTCGCCTCGGTCCACTGGCAGACGGCCGAAGAACTCCGCCGGCTGCCGAACCTGCTGGAGAGCAACCATCATTTTCTCGACGCCCTCGATGCGGGGGAGATCCAGCTCGAATGAGGGATCTGCCGGGCTGATCACTTGCGGACAATTTGATGCAGGGCTCCGCCGCTTGGGGTAAATGCGGGCAGAGCCTTCGACAACGATCGACCGAGACGCGCTTTGGCGGCCCGCCGGTGGCTGAGGGCCGGCGATTTCGTCCGCCGGGGGGGCGGGCCGGCCAGATCATGCCGGCGCCGTTAGCCGGCACCGCCGATCTGCGGACGATTTGCCTCCGGCACGACCTGCGAGGCGAGGATGCCGAGCGAGAAATAGACCCGCATCACCTCCTCGGCGGTCATCGCGACCTTGGTGCACGCCTCGACCGGCACAAACACAATCCCGCCGGTCATCGGCACCGGCGAGGTGGGCAGATAGACGATGTGACAGTCGCGGCCGGCGAAGCGGTAGACGTCGGGCGAAGTAAGCAGGGCCAAGAGGCCGGTTGCCTCGGGCTGGCCGAACGTGCAGTAGACTGCGCTCATCGCGCTGAGCTGCGAATCGTCGCTCTTGCGAACCATGCCGACCAGTTGGGTCGCCGTGCTGTAGACGCTGTTGACGATCGGAATCCGGTCGACGACCGAGTTGAACGCCTTTTCGACGCGGTTTTTCGCCGTCGTCTTCAGCAAGGCGCCCAAGGCCCAGACGCCGGCCAGGACGATCGCCCAGCCGAGCAGGTAGGCGACGGTCGTCCCCAACGGGGCATCGGTCAGCTGCATGCCGACCGCCTGCAACCGCGCGCCGACGAAACTGTCCTTGCCGAGGAAATCGTAGAGAAAGCGAACGACCCAGACGACGATCGCCACGGTGAGGACCAGCGGGAGGACGGCGAACAGCCCGGTCAGAAACGTGGAAAGAATCCCCTGGTTCCAAATCCAATTGATGATCCGTCGCATGGTCATTCTCCAGGCAAGGTTTTGGGGACCGGCCGAGGACAAGCGATTGCCGGCCGGCGGCTAGCGTCTCCTCTCACGGTCCGAACGCGGCTTGCAGTTCGACCAGCGAAGTGGCGATTTCGCCGGTTGAGGTCGGCAAGTCCCGCTCGCGGAAGACGGTATTCAGGTCGGTTTGCAGACTGGCCCAATCCGCGGCGACTTTGGCGGACTGGCGGGCAAGCTGGTCGCGAGCGGCACGGGCGACGACCTTGGCGTTCAACTCGCGGCAGACGCCGCAGAACGCGCGGCTCTTTTCCGCGGTTGCGGCGACTCGGCCGCGGACCGCGCTGGGGTAGCTGCCGGCCGATTGGAGCGCCAATCGCAGGTTGCCCTCGAGCTGGTGGGCGAGGTATTCCAGGCGGGCCGAGCGCTGCAAGGCCAGATCCCAATCGATCTCCGGCGGGATTCCGAGCAAGTCGCGCAGGGCGGCCAGCGATCGCTCGATATCGATCAGGACTCTTCGCACCTCGGGCGATCTGGTCGAGGCGAAGCAGGCGGAGAAGCCCGGCCACGCCGCGTCGAGATCCCAATAAGCCTTGGCCAGGCTTTCGGGACTCTCCTTGCCCTCGGCGCAGAGAATGAAATATTCGCACAGCCCGTAGAACTCGCTGGCGGTCGGCAGCACGAGCCGCGCCGGCGGCAGGTCGATCAGGTCTTCGAGGGAAACGGTCTTGTAGAGTGCATCGATGTGTTTCTGGAGGACCTGGGCAATGTGAACCATGTGCCTTGGATCGGTCTGGTAGGGCAGCCAGAGCAACTCGTGCATCATCCGGTCCGACTGCCAGATGCGGCGGATGCTCCGCCGGGCGTCGCGAATCTCGACCGGTTGGAGGGCGGCGGCCAGCGTGCCCCACGACGTGCGGAAGTCCCGATACGACGCGGCGATGGCGTCATGGGACGCTTCTCCAAACACGGCTTCGGTGACCTCGGCGGCTTGCCGCTGGGCTTCGCGGGAGAGGGCAATCAGCCGGTCTTTTTCCGGCGAGGCCGGCAACTCGGCTTCCACATCGTCGGCGAGATTCTGGAGATCGACGCCCAGGGCGATCGTCTGGCGGCAGAGCCCGATCCGGTCCGACTGGGGCTGGACGTTGAGCAGTTTGCATAGCATCTGGTCGTGGCGGTCAATCGCCCGGACTTGCTGCCGGCACTCGGGCCCCAGGCCGCGGGTCTCTCCGATGCGGTGCGCCAGGCTGCGCCAATCGCGGTTCAGGTTGCGATACGCGTCGGCGATCGGATTCAGGCTGTCGGCCGCCCGGCACCTGGCGGCGAGCGACGAGGCTGCGTGATGCACCTTGGCCGTATCGCCGACCAACGGTCCGGCCACGGCGACCTGCGTCCAATCGCCTTGCAGCGTCTGGAGCAGCTTGCGGGACTCGGCGGCAAACGCATCGAGGCTGGCCGCGGCTTCTGCCGCGCCCCGGACCGCGGGGCGGTTCGGCGGGCCGGCGGGGCGGGCCGCCGGGCGGGGCTGTTGCGGCAACTGCGAGTCGATCAAGGTTTGCAGAAGCCCCTCGACGAACTGCCGCCGCCGCTCGCGATCCGCGCCCTGAGCCGCCGCCGCTGGCGGAGACCACTCGATCAGCAGAGCCGCGATCGCCAGGCTGGCGATGATCCGGCCGGCCCCGCGGCTGCGGGGGCCCTCCAGCGATCGGATTCGTGACACCTTCAGAGAAATCATCCGCCGGCTCCTTTCGATCGGCGCGCCTTGCCCAGCAAAGATTTTAGCGGCTGGCGGGGCGGAAGCGAAGAGGCGCGCCACCAGCGCGGCAGCCCAAGGATCCCCAACATCGCCGGCACACCGGCTTTCCAGCTTCTTGTTGGCCGAGTCTCCCTCGGGTATAACCACGCCCCGCGGCGATCGGACAGTGTCGATCGCCGCGGGGCGCTTGTGGGGGGGCGTTGTCGTTTCCAGGCTGTAGCGTGCGAGCCGGCCGGCTCGGCTATCCCTGTGTGGCCAATAAAGCCATGTTCAGCACCGTCTTGCCCCACGACGTCAAAGATGCCGAGTGACACCGTCGATCCGGCCAGACGATAGCTGGGCACGTCAGTCTCCAGGCATCCGGGTCACACTTGAGGCGAGACATTGTTCCGCAACTGGCGGAGCCAGGCTGCGGCATCCGGATTCTTGCTGCTCCACCTCCCATGCAGTTCGCCGAGGTCATCGCTGACAAGCTCGGTGAACCAGCGGTAGGGGCATGCGCGGACTGCTCGCCACGCGCGCTCCGCCAGTGGACTGCGCATCGCCACGATGGCTTCGACCGCCAACGAAGCGATTGCCGCATGTTTGTCGCGCAATAGGATCCGCGGATTGATGTATGCCTGCACCATCTCCCAAAGACGCTGGGCCAACTCCGGCTGCGGATCGGCGACGACTGGCGGATGCACCTCGAAGTTGCGATAAATCATCTTGACGACTTCGACTTCCAGGTCAGTCGGGAGCGGGGATCGGTGCCCGGCTTCAAGCAGCACTGCCAACTCGACCATCCGGTCCATCGGCATGATCGCGATGTATTTGCGGATGGCCGCGGCAACAGCCGCAAGCCTGCTGCGGTCATTGCTGTCTCGGTGATCGAGAATGTACTGCCAAAGAAGCGGGAGAACGGCCTCGCGCTGGGTCGAATCGAAAGGCAGCAACTCGATCTCGCAGAGCAGACTGGAGGGCGCATCTGATCCGACATCGGCCAATTCACGGAGGAGTCGTTCCACCACATGTTGGCCAGACCCTGAAGTTGTTTGGAAAGGCAGCCCTGTATTCGATGGCATCAATTGTGGATCCACTGATTCGCGATCCACCCTTTCCGCACCTCGGAGCACCAGACGTCCCCTGTCGGTTTGAAACGCTGCGTCATATCGGCCGGAGGGCTGCTCTTCGACAACACCCTCGATCACGGTCATCATGGGGCTTCTCGGCAAGCGGACTTTATTCAGCGACTTAAGGGTCGCCGTGAAGCCTTGCTGCTCTATCGATGCTTTCAAGAGAGCGTCGAAGTCGAAGTCTCGAAAAAACGCTTCCGCTTGTGCTGGCTCCGTTCTTGATTCTACGCGCTGGGGCATTATGATTCATCCTCTGCCACCGTGGCCTTAGTCTTTGGAACCGCGATATCCTGCCTGGCCAAGACTTCTTTCATCAGCCTTAGTTTAATACCGGCGTCTGCGATCCTCTCCGCCAGTTTCTGCAATTGTCTCTCAGTAACGTACAGTTCAACAACGCCGGACTCACCATCCGGGTCGCTATATTCCAACCGCAGAATCGCCAGGGGGATAGCCCCCTCGATTCGCTCACGCTTCTGGTCAAAAATCGGACGAATGTCGCAGATAATTCGAAAGTCGTCAAGCTGTGCCCCGATGGCCTCGGCCAACTGCCGAGCCTTGTACTGTTTCGCAATCCCGATTGGCTCCGCCACCAGTTTTTGGAGCCGGTCGGCCAGTGTTTGGCGCTGTTCCGGTTCAAAACTCGTGGCCTTTTCCTTGATCGCGTTGCCCAGCGCATCCATGGCGTCGATGACGTCCATCTCCGCATCATGGACAATGCCGCTAAGGCGATGGATGATCGCTGCGATCTCATCCGCATCTTCGCCCAACGCCTCAGCGACGATCACGGTCAGATCAGAACGGCTTAAGAAGGTGTCCGCCTTGGCGAGTTGTGTGGCCAGACGTAAATACCCGTCTTCATCGAGCTTGAGAATGCGCTGGGCATCCTCAACAAAGTCGCGGTCTTGCGCAAGATGATCAGCCAACAATCGGAAAGGGGGTTTCCCAAATACGAATCTCCTGGTGGCCATTTGCCTGGTCCTTCCCGATCCTGATCGCGCGTGCTTCAAAGCGTTAGCAGTCGCTTAACTCTTGATCTGACATGACATTACACCGCATAGCAGTCGCTTGTCAACCCGGCAAGTCGGCACTCCAATTCCACACGCAACGGTGCAGACCATCACTCCAAGGTAGGCCAGTGGTCCCGGACGTTGGAGTGTTCAATCAGAGAATGAGAAGCAGTCGTGTCTGATGGCGGCGGGTTTCATTTTCCAGCACGCCCTGTACGATTATACTACGACTGGTTTGCTCGCCTAACGCGTCCCTTAGGACACTGGAGCCAGTTCGGCAGCCGCTTCCGCACAAAGGAGAGCATGATGTCGCGCTTCGTAAACCGCCGCCGCTTCCTGGCCGTCGCCGGCAGCGCGGTTGCCGCGCCGCTGTGGATTCCACGCCATGTGCTGGCCTCGGCCGGCGAGCCGGGGGCGAACGACCGGATCGGCATCGGGTACATCGGCGTGGGCCGTCGCGGCAATCAGTTGATGGGTCTGCCGGCGGAGGGCCGGATCGTGGCGGTTGCCGACGTCGATCGCCAGCGGCGGGAAGGAGTCGCCGCGAAGCGCAACTGCCGGGCGCATGCCGACTACCGGGAGATGCTCGAGGCGGGCGACGTCGACGCCTGCATCATCGCCACGCCCGACCACTGGCACGTGATCCCGGCAATTCACGCCTGCCAGGCGGGCAAGGACGTCTACCTGGAGAAGCCGCTCACGCTCACCATCCGCGAGGGCCGCGTGCTGGTCGACGCGGTGCGCAAGCATCGCCGCGTGCTGCAAACCGGCAGCCAGCGGCGCTCGATGAGATACCACCGGCTCGGGTGCGAGATGGTTCGCAGCGGGCTGATTGGGCCGGTGGAGACCGTCTTGATCGACAACTATCCGAGCCCCTGGGAATGCCGATTTCCCGGCCAACCGCCGCGTGACGGGCTGGACTGGGATCGGTGGTGCGGGCCGACCGAGCCGGTTCCCTTCCACAACGACATTTTCATCCAGAGGTCCCGGCCGGGCTGGATTTCGCTGCGGCCCTGGTCGGGCGGCGAGATGACCGGCACCGGGGCCCATGGCTTCGACCAGATCCAGTGGGCGCTGGATGCCGACGGCACCGGGCCGGTCGAGGTCTGGTGCGAAGCAGGCGAGTTCCAGGCGCCGGTCTACACCGCCCCCGAAGGCCTTGCCCGGGGCAACAGGCTTTCGAGCCAGGGGTACCGCGTGCGGATGCGATACGCCAACGGGATCGTGATTCGCCTGGAGCCGGGGGAGTCGGCCGCCGGGGCCAGCTTCGTGGGCCCCGAGGGCAAGATCCGCATCGGCAACAACACGGTCGACAGCAATCCGCCGGAACTGGTCGCCGAGGCGGCCAAGGACTTGAAGGTCCGGCTGCCCGAGATCGACAACCACATGCAGAACTGGTTCGACGCGATCAAATCACGCGGCCGCCCGATCTGCGACGTGGAGATCGGCCACCGCTCGGCGATCCTCTGCCACCTGGGCAACATCGCCCGCTGGGTCGGCCGGCGGTTGAAATGGGACCCCCAGACGGAGACCTTTCCGGGCGACGAGGAGGCGAATCGTTATCTCGACCGCCCGCGGCGGAAGGGGTTCGAGCTGCCGGAGGCGTGAGCCAGGCGGAGCGTGCGCCGGCGATGCAGCGATTGATCGCCAAGGGGGAACGAAGACGGAGTCCATTCCGGGCTACGGGGCGGACGGAATGAATTCCTGCTACGGACATGACCCGGGCTAGCGGTCGAGCCGGTTCGAGAGGTCTTCCAGCCGGGCAATCAGGTCGAGGAGGGCTTGGGTTGGGGCGATTTCCGTCGTGTGGCCCCTGGTGTCTATCCGCAGCCCCGGGATTTGCCGGCATGGCGGGACGAGCGAGGCGCGGCCGGCGGCCGGGTGTTCCATAAACCCGGCCGGGCGGAATGCCAGCGCGATGAGCATCGCCAGCTGCCCGGCAATCGAAATCGGAATTCCGACGGACCAGAGTTCGGGACGCGAGCTGTAGGCGGACCAGACGACGAGGCTGACACCGCACGCGGAGGCGGCCAGGCCGACCGCGAGGATTGCCTGTCCCAGCCGCCAGAACCAGCGTTGAAGACGATCCCGCCGTGAATTCCAGGCCGGCCCGGCGCAGCCGCCCGCCGGATGGGGCGGATCGAACCGCAGCCGCAACGGCTGATCCGCGGCGGAGACGGAATCCTGGAGCGGAACCTGATCGCAATCGCCGTGCGGCGGGCAGGGTTGCCCCTGCATCCTGGATCGATCGCCGTCAGACGGCGGAGACGGCGACTGGGCCTGCTCGTTGGCGGCTGCCCCCGTCGCGCGCTGGTTGGGGCACGGATCGCACCGCGGCCGCAGCGCGTTGAGGGACTCTCCGCACCGCGGGCAGCATATCTGGCCGCGGTCGGGGATGAGCATACCGGGAACGTCCTGGCGGCAACTATAACACCACATGGTGTTCTATGGATCGGTTCCCCCAACGTTAAACTCTAACGATTCCGCAGATATTCACGGATCTCCACGGCAAAAGATGGGCATGCCAGGCAGTCCAGCGGTTTTCGGGGAGATGGCCGTGCCAACGCCGCAACCGCTGGCGGAGACGGTCTTAAGGACGGGTCCCCGGGCGCGGGTGTCGGCGGTTGGCTCGTGGACGATCCCGGCTGGCGATCCGCCGCGTCTGGGGCGGGGCAGGGCAGGGCAGGGGGGCAGGCGATTACGACATCGCACTGCGGACGACGTCGAGTATCTTGGCGCGGGCCTCGTCGAGGGGGGCCTGGATGAAGGCTCCGGCTGCGCTCTTGTGCCCGCCGCCACCGAACTGGCCGGCAATCCGGCTGCAATCCAGGTCGCAGCGGCTGCGGAAGCTGAGTTTGACCCCGCCGGTGCGTTGTTCGACGAGGATCACCGCGAACTCGGTTCCGTTGACGGCGAGGGTCATGTTGACGAGGTCCTCGCTGTCGCCGGGCAGCGCTCCGCAGGCGTCGAAATCTTCGAGGGTGATCCAGGTGTAGATCAGCCGGCCGCCGAGTTCGACCTGGGTCCTGGCGAGGACCCGGCCGGTGAGATTCAGCCGCGCGAGCGTCTCGCACTCGTAGAGTTCTTTGTAGATCTGGTCGGGCCGGGCGCCGGCGGCGACGAGCTTTGCGGCCAGTTCGTAGGTCCGCTCGTTGGTCGAGGAGAAACGGAACCAGCCGGTGTCGGTGGCCAGGGCGGCGAACAGCGGTGTAGCGATTTGGGGGGTCACCTCGGCGCCGAGGTGGCCGGCGGCTTCGAAGACGAGCCGTCCGGCGGCCTCGGCCGACGTGTCTTTGAAGAGGATCGCCCCCAGATGATCGCCGCCGAGGTGGTGGTCGAGGACGGCGACGTCGGCCTGGGTGGTGCGGATCACCTCCCCCATGCCGCCGAGTTGGGCCCAGGCGCTGGTGTCGAGGACCAGGAGCAGGTCGATCGAGGCGAGCGTCTCCGCCGGCGCCTGTTCAAAGTGCCGGAGGATCCCTTCGGGGTCGAGGAAGCGGAGGTTGGGCGGCAGGTCGAAGGGATTCGCCGTGGCAACCTGCTTGCCCAATTGCCGGAGCACGTGGTACATGCCCAACTGGCTCCCCACGGCGTCGCAATCGGGTCGATGGTGAGTCGTCAAGAGGATATTCCGCTTGGCGCCGACAAGTTGAACGAATCGCGGCCAGTCGATCTGGTTCGGACCGGACGGGTTCGTGTCTGGTCGTGTCACGCTAGAGCTGCCTTTTTGCTGTTGGAATGCGGCCGGGGTCAACCGGCGGCCGGGGGATGATCAGGAGGGCCGTCCGGGACGGCAATCTGGCGCGTCTCCTGCACGTCGCGGTTCATCTGTTCGAGGAGCTGATCGACGGAGTGAAAGCGAATCACGTCGCGGAGCCGGGCGCGGAAATCGACGTCGATCGTCTGGCCGTAAAGATCGCCGTCGAAGTCGAGCAGGAACACCTCGAGTTTGCGGGCGTTCTCATCGAAGGTCGGATTCGGACCGATGCTGATCGCGGCGGCCAGGGGCCGGCCATCGACATAGGCCCTGCCGGCGTAGATTCCCTCGCAAGGGAGCAACGTGGCCACACCGGCGAGGTTTGCGGTGGGGAATCCCAGCGATGCGCCGCGCCCGGCGCCGTGGATCACGCTGCCGCCGACGCGATACGGTTCGGTGAGGATTGCGGCGGCTTCGGCGACGCGGCCTTGCGAGAGATGGTTGCGGATGCGGGAACTGGAGACGATCTCGCCGTGGAGGACGAGTGGTTCAACGACATCCAGTTCGATCCCCGCCTGGCGGCAGAAGTCTTGGAGCAGTTCGACGTTCCCGCGCCGTTGGCGGCCGAAGAAGAAGTTCGGCCCCTCGACGACGGCCCTGGCCCCGAGCGCGCCGACAAGGACGCGTTCGAAGAATTCGCGGGCGGAGAGCTGGAGGAACTCGGCGCTGGTGGGAAAGGCCACGATCGCGTCGACGCCCAGGCGGGCGAGCAATTCGGCCTTGCGTTCGGTCGTCGTCAGCGCGGGCGGAGCGCGATCGGGCCGCAGCAGGGCGGCGGGTGGAGGATCGAAGGTGAACGCGATCGCCGGGCCGCCGTGGCGCCGCGCCAGCTCGACGAGCCGCCGGATGATCCGCGCATGGCCCCGATGGACGCCATCGAAATTGCCGACAGCCACGGCTCCCGCCCGCAGGTCCGCGGAGAAGTCTTCCAATTGGCGAATCAGTCTCACGTGTTCTCGACTTTCAACCTGCTCTTGATGCAAGGAAAGGACGGGTCGGCCGGCCGCGCGGTGTCTCGGCGCGAGCTTTCAGGGCGGGTCGTGTTGGGAGAGCCGTCGGATTTCGTCGCGGAGCCTGGCCGCCTGCTCGAACTCTTCGAGCTCGATCGCTCCCCGGAGTTGCCGGCGGAGCAGTTCGATCCTCGTCTGGGGCTCCAGATCGGCGGCCAGCTCCTTATCGGCCAGGATCTCGTCGCGCCAGCGCTGGAGGTTCTGCAATTCCTGGCACGGCTGCTGGTGTTCGTTCAGGTCGTAATAGTCGAGGAATTCCTGGATCTGCTCGATGCCCGAGTCGATCGTCTCCAGAGCTTTGGAAATCCTGTCGGCATCGACCAGGGGGGTCGCCACCGCGCGGGTGTGCATCATGATCACGTAAGGCCGCCACTGCTCGAAGTGCATCTTGATGTGGTCCTCGGGCGCATGCTCACGAACGAAATTAAAGAGTCGCAAGCTGCGGGCGGTGTCGCGCGCGCAGAGTTCGTAGAGTTTGAGCATCCAGAAGGCCAGGTAGCGGTGGTAATATTGGACGCCTTCGCGCCAGAGCTGCGTGCAAGCGTCTTCGTCGAGCAGGAACGGCGCCGAATCCGGATGGGAGTCTTCGTAGGCCCGCTGCCGTGCCTGGAGCCAATCCAGCAGCGACTCGCAGCCGTGGGGGCGTTGCCCGTCGGGCCGGCCGGAGAGCTCCATCTGGAGGATTCCCATGTCGACCCGCATCTGTAGCTTGTCCTTCCCGTCGCTGCCCTGGATGATCCGCACGATCGGCTGGTCGGGATTGAACTGCCAGGCGCCGAGGATGTGGGAGATATCGTCAGACATGGGCTTGGTTGCGCGCGGAGGCCGCCGGCGATTGAGCGGGAATGGCCCTACACGTCCGGTTCACGAATGATTGGTTCCATCGTCTTCGTGTTGCGTTCGACGGCGAGCACGATTGTCTGCTGCTCGACCCCGTCGGAGCTGCTGGCGACGACGGGAAGGACCTGGCGGCGGTCGGGGAGATTCAGCCGGACGGAAAAGGTCCCGTCGGGTTCGAGCCGCACGGGTTCGCCCTTGAGCGTCACGTGGGCGTGCGGATCGGTGATCCCGTGGACGATCAATTCGGCGTCGACGTTGAAGGGGAACTGGCGGCGGCCGCGGTTCAAGTTCTGCGCGCCCAAACCGAAACGGGTGACCATCGGCGAGCCCATCGGGCGGTGCAGGCGTTCCTCGAACAGCTCCTTGAGGTCGGCATGGTTGCAGTTCTCGTCGTAACCGCCGCTGAGCGCGTAGATGCGGTCGAAATCCTTTGCGATGCCGGCCCAGTTGCCGTCCTCCGCGCCGGCGGCTCCGGATTGGGGAGTGATGACGACGTTGCTCCGGGCCAGCCCGAGGAACGATCCGTCCGCGGTGAGGTAGCCGATGTCGATCTGAAAGCCTTTGGGCGGGTTATCGACGTCGATGTACCAGTTGTTGACGCCGCCGTGAATCTGGATGTCGCGAACGACGACCCGCTCGGAGTTGGCGGTTCCTTCTTCGGAGAGTTCGTAGAGGCGGAGGACGGGGACAGCCCCATGCCAATGCTGGCCGAGCGCGGCGCGCGCCCGGGAGATGCTCTGGCGCGTGATCTCCCAGTAGGCGTGGAGCCAGTAGGAATCGCGGACCATCACGATCACGCGGTCTTTTTCGTATTCCTTGCCGCCTGGCGCCGAGTGATAGGCAAGGTCCTTGGATTCGGTCATGCGGGCCTTGATCTCGCGGATCCGCTGCTCGACGCGCGGGGAGCGCCTGGGGGACTTGTGCCTGGCGCCGCCGTTGGCGGCGGCCTTCGGCTTGCCGCCCCGGCTCTTCTTGGCGACGGCGGCCGACCTAACGGATCCGTTGCCGCGCGGCTGCCCATTGGCGGCCTTCCTTCCTTTCTGCCCCTGTTCGCTGCGGACTCTCTTGATCAGAGCCTGGACCAATTCCTCCTTTCTCATCTCGTGCCACCCGGAAATTCCTTTCTTCTTTGCCGTCGCAGCGAGGACTTTGACCGTGTGCGACCTGAGTTTGGCAGCAGTGATCACAGGGGTCACCTCCGGGGAATGCCGCATGGGGTAGGTGGGAGCGGCGCTGGGGTTGGGTCGGTTCTTTGTGCGGTCCCGTCCATGACCTAAACGCTATGCCTCTTCCCCGCCGGCCGGCCGCGGCCGCCAGCGGGGTGCAAGCGGATCGGCTCTGGCCTCCACGTGTGAGGGACCGAGACCGGTCCACGCTGGCCACGAGCGCCCCCTTGCGGGGCCCCCGGCTCCTTCCTTTCCCCTCTGGGCACCCTGCCCAAACGAGGGGTAAGCAGCGGCACCGACACGGTCTTGCAGTAACATGCCCGTCTGGCAGGTGCTCGATTGAATCTGTTCGAGTGAGACGGGAAGTTCCATTAAGTCCGATTCTACTGTCTTGGTCCATCGATTGCAACGGTTTCGCGCTGCCCGCCCCAATTGTGAGCGCTCGAGCAGTCAATGCATTCCTTTGTCCAAAAAGGACTTGTGACGAGCTTCCGTGGATGGTCCGGGATTTGAAAAAACATGGCCACCCCCGAATATAGGGGAGTTATTTGTGCCATATGTTCTCGTCAGAAACCCCGGGCCGGGGCACTTCCGAACGGTTCAAAATCGCATCGTCAAGGCTCAGATCCACAAGTCCAGAAGTCCAGCGGCCCTTGAGCAGCGGTCGTGCGCTGCCTGCTCATGGCCACGGGAAGGACGAACCTCGGCACTTGCCCGGTCCCCGGCCAGGCGCGGATGCGGCCTGTTCCGAGTCGACTTGCGGCTCGGCGCGTGATGCCTGGGACGCATGTTGGATAGCGTTTGACCCCGCGCCCGACGGAGACTAACCTACGAGTCGGTGGGGCGGTGAATCGGCGCGGCGGTTTTGAGCGACGGTGCCGGTTCGCTGCCAGGGGGTCGTGGAGCGGGGGGTGTGCAGGAGGATGGCAACCGGGTGGGATCGAACGATGATGACCGCTCAAGGATCGCCAGGGCCTGGGGATGGAGTTCCCAGTTGACGTCGATCGCGCTGGAGATGGTTCTGCCCGGCATTGTCGGCCTTTGGATTGACCGGCAACTCGGCAGCGTAATGGTTTTCTTGATTTTGGGGGTGGTTTTCGGGATGACGGCGGGGATGATTCACCTGGTACAATTTGCCAGGCGAATCAGTGAAAAAGAGCGCCAAGCCGAGAAGGACGCGAACGAGTGAGGCCGAAGGGCGATCTTCTGCTGCGAGCGGTCCACGGCGGCTTTCTGGTCCACGGACTGCTGCTTTACGGCGCGACGGTGGCGATCTTGCTTCTGGTCTTGCCAGTTGCGTGGGTGATCAGCGGTATGGAGGGAGTGGCTGCCGCGACGGCGGGAGGACTGTTGTGTTTTTCCGGCGGGCTGGTGGCGATGGCCTGGAACGCGGCGTTTCCTGGACCTAAGTTGTTGATTGTACGCACGTTAGGCGGCATGTTGCCGCGGATGGGAATCCCGCTGCTGGGCGGCGTGGTCCTGCAAATCGCGGTCGAGCCGCTGGCAGAAGCGGGCATTTTGCTATATCTTGTGGTGTTTTACCCGGCACTCCTGTCGATCGAGGTCTACTTGAGCGTTATGTCGGTGAGAGTGGCGCTGCGGGATTCTGAGCCGTCTGGTCCAAGCGAGCCGTCCGAGCATGTTTGATCTAGGCGAGATAGCCGGCCACGTGAAAGACGCCCACGGTTTCCATTTTCCGTTTGGTGGGCACGTGGAGTTGCCGAGGATTTTTGGCATCCAGGTCACCAAGTTCATGGTCTTGGAGGGGGTGGCCGCACTGCTGTTGATCCTGATCTTCGTGCCGTTGGCACGGCGGATGCGCGGCGGCGGGGCGCCTCGCGGCCGGGTCTGGAATCTGCTTGAGTCGATCCTGCTGTTCATCCGCAACGAGGTTGCCCGGCCGGCGATTGGCGGGAAGGACGCCGATCGGTTCCTGCCGTTCCTTTGGACCTTGTTCTTTTTTGTGCTCGCCTGCAACCTTCTCGGGATGGTGCCCTGGATGGGCTCGCCGACCGGGGCCTTGTCGGTGACCGGCGCCTTGGCGATGTGCGCTTTTGCGATGACGGTCGGGACCGGCATGCGGGCCCACGGGGGCGCGGGTTTCTGGACCGGGCTGGTTCCCCAGATGGAGCTGCCCGGGCCGATGGCGATCTTCCTCAAGCCGATGCTGTTCGTGATCGAGGTGGTCGGCCTGCTGATCAAGCATTCCGTGTTAGCCGTGCGTCTGCTGGCGAACATGTTTGCCGGCCACCTGGTGCTGGCCGTGATCGTTTCGTTCATCACGGCCACCGCGCACACGCTGGTGATCCTCTGGCTTGGAGTCACGGTGAGCAGCCTGGGCGGCGCTGTGGCGATCAGCCTGCTCGAACTGTTCGTGGCCTTCCTCCAGGCCTACATTTTCACATTTCTGTCCGCGCTGTTTATCGGCATGGCGATCCACCAGCACTAACCTTCGGCCTTGGCCGCCGTGCCGCACAGTCCAACTTCCCACGCTTTGCATCAAGGAGAGTTAACCCGTGAACAAGCTAGCAGTGCTCGCCGCGATGAGTGTTGCATTCTTCCTCTGCGCGGCGCCGGCCTTGGCGGCGGACGAGGCCGCGGGCGGCGCGGCCGCCGCGGGCAGCGCCCTGATCTACCTGGGCACCGCGTTTGGCTGCGGCATGATCATCATCGGCGCCGCCTACGGCATCTCCAAGATCGGCTCCTCGGCGGTGGAGAGCATGGCTCGCCAGCCCGAAGTCGCGGGGAACATCAATACGGCAATGATTGTTGCCGCGGCCTTGATTGAAGGGGCGACGTTCTTCGGCCTGATCGTCTGCCTGTTGACGCTGTTCCTGGGCGAATGACGGGGCAGGGCAGGGCAGGGCGGGGCGGCCTCCGCGGCCGGTCTGGATTGCCGGGAAACTAGGTGTTTTCGCGCGATGCCGAGAGCTCTCGCGGGCCGACGGCAATGGTTCCACGCTGAGGTGCAAACGACGATGTTCATCCGAAGGGCGATACGCACGGGGTTGGTGCTCGCCGCCCTGGCTGCCTGCCAGGGCCCCGGGCGGGCCGCCGCGGCTGGCGGCGAGGCGGCGGGTCTGGCGGAAAGCGGCCGCGCAGCGGCCGGCGCAGCGGCCGTCGCGGAGGACGCCGGGCACGGCCAACCCGACCTCAACCCGCTCGACTGGAAGACCGACCTGGCCCTTTGGACCGGCGCCGTGTTCGTGGTCTTGCTGTTCGTGCTGGGCAAGTTTGCCTGGGGCCCGATCGCCGACGGGCTCGACAAGCGGGAGCAGCGGATTGCGGGCGAGATCGCCGCGGCGGAGAAGGCCAACACGGACGCCCGGGCGCTGCTGGCCGATTACCAGCGGAAGTTGGCCTCCGCCGACGCGGAGATCCGCCAGTTGATCGACCAGGCGAAACACGAAGCGGAGCAGGCCGGCCAGCAGATCGTCGCCCGCGCCCGCGGCGAGGCCGAGGCGGAGAGACGCCGGGCGGTCGCCGACATCGAACTGGCCACCGCCGGCGCGCTCCAGGACCTGGCCAGGCAGAGCGCGACGCTGGCCGTGCAGCTTGCCGGCAAGATCGTGCGGGCGGAGCTGACCCCCGCCGACCACTCGACGCTGATTGACGAGGCGGTTGCCGAGTTCGCCAGGTTTGAGCCGGGCAGGAACTGAGTGGAAGCGACGAGACGATGGCTGAAGACTCCACCGCACGCGATGCCGAGTTCGCCGCCAGGTTCACTCCGGATGTCGGAGTCGAGCAGGTGGCGGCCGTCTATGCCGAAGCGCTGTTCGGGGCCGCGGAGAACGCCGGCGCCACCGAGTCGGTGCTCGCCGAACTCGACTCGCTGATCGCGGACGTGCTTGACCGCCAGCCGGAGTTCGAGCGGTTGCTTGCATCGGCGCTGATCTCCCACGAAGAAAAGGTGGGGATTCTCGAGCGGACGCTCGCGGCGCACGGCTCGCCGCTGCTGCTCCGGTTTCTCAAGGTCGTCTCGCGCCACGGCCGGCTGGACTGCCTGCGGGCGATCCAGCGGCAGGCGCGCGGCGTTTACGACAAGGCTCGCGGGCGGGTCGCCGTGGAACTGGTCACGGCCGCCCCGGTGCCCGGCGAGCAGGCCGAGGCGATCACCGCAAGCCTGCGCGGCTGGCTGAAGGGCGAGCCGGTCGTGCACTGGCGGGTGGATTCCGAATTGATTGGAGGAGCCGTCGTTCGCGTCGGCGATACGGTGTTTGACGGCTCGATCGCCAAGCAGCTCGAAACGGCGAGGCAACGGATCATAGACAGGAGCGCGCATGAAATTCAGAGCCGACGAGATCGCTTCGGTGATCCGGCAGGAAATTGAGCAATACGAATCGCGGATCGACGTTCGCGAGACCGGCCGCGTGCTGGAAGTGGGCGACGGGATCGCCCGAGTCTACGGGCTGTCGGGCGTGATGGCCGGCGAGATGGTCGAGTTTCCCGGCGGAATCCAGGGGTTGGCGTTCAACCTCGAGGAGAACTCCGTGGGCGTGATCATCCTTGGCGACTACCTGGCGATCAACGAAGGCGACGAGGTCCGCAGCACCGGCCAGTTGCTCAGCGTGCCGGTGGGCGACGCCGTGCTCGGCCGGGTGCTCGACCCGCTGGGCAACCCGCTCGACGGCAAGGGGGCGGTGGCCACCAGCCACCGCCGGGCCGTGGAAGCCCCGGCTCCCGGCGTCGCCGACCGGCAGCCGGTCAAGGAGCCGCTGCAAACCGGCATCAAGGCGATCGACTCGATGACGCCGATCGGGCGCGGCCAGCGGGAGCTGATCATCGGCGACCGCAAGACCGGCAAGACGGCGATCTGCATCGACACGATCATCAACCAGAAGCAGACGGGCGTGAAATGTTTCTACGTCGCCATCGGCCAGAAGGAATCGACGGTCGCCGGGCTGATCGAGGTGTTGCGCGAGCAGGGGGCGATGGACTACACGACGATCATCCTGGCGGGGGCGAGTTCGCCCGCCCCGCTGCAATACGTGGCCCCTTACGCGGGCTGCGCGATGGCCGAGCATTTCACCTACAAAGGCGAGCATTCCCTGGTGATCTACGACGACCTCTCCAAGCAGGCCGTGGCGTATCGCGAGCTCTCGCTCTTGATGCGCCGGCCGCCGGGGCGGGAGGCTTACCCGGGCGACATCTTCTACTGCCACAGCCGGTTGCTGGAGCGGTCGTGCAAGCTCAACGCGCGGCTCGGCGGCGGTTCGCTGACGGCGCTGCCGATCGTCGAGACGCTCGAAGGCGAGGTTTCAGCGTACATTCCCACGAACGTGATTTCGATCACCGATGGGCAGATTTACCTCCAGCCGGACCTGTTTTTCTCCGGCCAGCGCCCGGCGATGAACGTGGGGATTTCCGTTTCCCGCGTCGGCGGCGCGGCCCAGGTGCCGGCGATGAAGCGGGTGGCCGGCGGATTGCGGCTGGCCCTGGCGGCGTTTCGCGAGCTGGAGGCGTTCGCCCAGTTGGGGACCGAACTCGACCCGGCGACCCAGGCCCGGCTCGATCGCGGGTACCGCATGACCGAACTGCTCAAACAGGGGCTTTGCAATCCGCTGCCGGTGACCGACCAGGTGTTGGCGATCTATGCCGGCACGCGTGGCCACATGGACAAAATCCCGGTCGGCCAGATCAGTGCCTGGGAGCGCAAGTTCCTCGAGTTCATCCACGCAAAGAAGCAGGACCTCTGGGACACGATCGAGGCGGCCGGGGATATCGAACTCGACAAGACGACCGGTCGCAGCGCCGAGCTCGAAGCCGCGGTCGCCGAGTTCCAGCAGGTGGATGGCGGGAAATCCTAGCCGGCCGCGGCGGAGAGAACCAGAGAACCGATTGAGACGGCGAGTTTGATCCCTGATGGCAAAAGCGCGAGCACTCGACAGGCGGCGCAAATCGATCCGCAACATCCGCAAGATCACGCGGACGATGGAGCTGATCTCCACGGCTACGTTCCGGCGGGCGATGGATCGCGCGCTGTCCGCCGGCGCCTACGCGGAGCGGCTGGCGGAACTGGTCGGCAATCTGTCGCGGAGCGGCCTGGCGCCGCGGCACCCGCTGCTTGAGCAGCGTCCCGAGCCGCGCGGCGCCGCGCTGCTCGTGCTCAGCTCCAACCGCGGTCTTTGCGGCGGGTACAACGGCGGCGTCCTGCGCCTGGCCGCCCTGCGTTGGAAGGAGCTCCGCAGCGAGTTCGAGAATCTGCGGTTGGAGGTCGCCGGCAAGCGGGGCGTCGCCGGGCTCCGCTTCCGCGGGATCGACCCGGATCGGACCTTCACGCACTTCGAGGACCGGCCGCGGCTGGACGAGGTCGAAGTCCTCGCCAAGGGATATCTCGAGGCTTTTGGAGCGGGCGGCTTGGACCGTCTGGAGATTGTCTACACGAAGTTCGAGAGTCTCAGCCGGCAATCCGCGGTGTCGGAAACGCTGCTGCCGATCGGCGGCGCCGACCGCGGGGAAGGGGAGGAGGAGGAACTGGCGGGCGAGTCGGGCTACGAGTTCCTCCCCTCGGCGGAGAGCATCCTCGCCGAGATCGTGCCGATGAGTTTCCGGGTCAGGCTTTTCAAGTGCTTTCTGGACGCGGCCGTGAGCGAGCAGGTCGCCCGGATGCTGGCGATGAAGGCCGCCACGGAAAACGCCGACCAGATCATCGCCCACCTGACGATGACCTACAACCGGGCGCGGCAGGGCCAGATCACCAACGAGCTTCTCGAAGTGATCAGCGGCGCCGAAGCGCAGAACAAGTAACCCAGCGCGTTTCCCCCGCGGGAAGTCCGCGCACGCGAGAGAGAAGACCAACGGACCGCCATGCCGACAGCTTCAACCACGCCCGAGCGAGCCAACATCGGCCGCGTTACCCAGGTGATCGGCTCCACGTTCGACGTGGAATACCCCGAGAACCGCTTGCCGGCGATCTACCACGCGGTGAAGATCTCCAGCGCGGAGAAGGGAGTCCGCCTCGAGCTGACGGGGGAAGTCCAGCAGCACCTCGGGGGCGGCCGCGTCCGCTGCGTGGCCCTCGGCAGCACCGATGGGCTGATGCGCGGAGCCGAATGCGTCGACACGGGCGCCCCGGTGACCGTGCCGGTCGGCAAAGCCACGCTCGGCCGCGTCTTCAACCTTCTCGGCGAACCGGTCGACGGGCGGGGCCCGGTGGACGCGGCGGAGCGCTGGCCGATCCACCGCGACCCGCCCGAGGTCACGGAGCTTTCCACGAAGACCGAAGTCTTCGAGACCGGCATCAAGGTGATCGATTTGCTGACGCCGTTTGTCCGCGGCGGCAAGGCGGGCTTGTTCGGCGGCGCCGGGCTCGGCAAGACGGTGATCCTGACCGAGTTGATCGCGCGGATCGCCAGCCAGCACGGGGGGTATTCCGTGTTTGCCGGCGTCGGGGAGCGAACCCGCGAGGGGAACGATCTCTGGCTGGAGATGCAGGAGACGAAGATGGCCGACGGGCGGGCGGTCCTCGAACAGACGTGCATGGTCTTCGGCCAGATGAACGAACCGCCGGGCGCGCGGCTCCGCGTGGCCCTCTCGGCGCTGACGATGGCGGAATACTTCCGCGACACGACCGGCACGGACGTGCTGTTGTTCGTCGACAATATCTTCCGCTTCTCGCAGGCGGGGAGCGAGGTCTCCGCGCTGCTGGGCCGGATGCCCTCGGCGGTCGGCTACCAGCCGACGCTCGCCACGGAGATGGGCGCGCTTCAGGAGCGGATCACGTCGACCGCCAAGGGGGCGATCACCTCTGTCCAGGCGGTCTACGTCCCGGCGGACGATCCCACGGACCCGGCGCCGGCGACGGCCTTCGGCCAGCTCGACGCGTTCATCTACCTGGAGCGTTCGATCAGCGAGAAAGGCATCTACCCGGCCGTCGATCCGCTGGCTTCGAGCAGCCGCGTGCTCGATCCGCAATACGTCGGAGCGCGGCACTACGCGTGCGCTCGCCGAGTGCAGACGACGCTTCAGCGGTACCGCGAGCTTCAGGACATCATTGCGATCCTCGGGGTCGACGAGTTGTCGGAGGAAGACAAGCTCATCGTGCACCGCGCCCGGCGGATGGAGCGGTTCCTCTCGCAGCCGTTTATCGTCGCCGAGCCGTTCACGGGCAAGCCGGGTGAAATTACCCCCTTGGAGGAGACGATCGAGAGTTTCGAGGAGATCGCCGACGGCAAATGGGATCATTTCCCCGAAGAGGCCTTCATGTACGTCGGTGGCATCGAGCAGGTCGAGGCGCAGGCCAAGCGGATGGAGGCCAGCCGCTAGGTTGCCGGCCGTCGCGGCGCGGGCGCCGGCGGCGACGGAACGTTTGAAAGTTTGTCCGAAAAGTCATCGTCACAGGCCGATTGGTCCGCTGCCATGTCCGAGCTTCGCTGCATCGTCGTCACCCCGGAACGGACCGTCCTCGACCGCCAGGCATGGTTCGTGGCGCTCCCGCTGTACGACGGCGAACTGGGCGTCGCCCCGGGGCGCAGCCCGCTGATCGGCCGGTTGGGCTGCGGCGAGTTGCGCCTGGAGACGGGCGGGGGGCCCGAGCGTTACTACATCGAAGGCGGATTCGTCGAGGTGCTCAACAACAGGGTGTCTCTGCTGACGGAGCGCGCGGTTGCGGCGGGCTCGCTGGGCGAGCCCGAGGCGCGGGAGGCCCTCGCAGCCGCGCGGGGCAAGCTCGCCCGCTCGCCGGAACAAATGGCCGTTCGCGACCGCGCCGTGGACCAGGCCCGGGCCCAACTGCGGATCGCGCAGCGGAATCCCAAGTGAGAACGCGGTTGTCTGCTTCCCTCTTGCGTCCCGTTCGAACGATCGCCTGGCTGTCCATCGCCGGGCTCTTCGTCTGGGTGTTTTCCGGCGCGCTGTTGCGGGGGGGGATCTGGGTCTTCCGCGATTCAGGGCATTATTACTATCCGCTGCTGCGTTTTGCCGGCCAGCAGCTTGCCGCCGGCGCGCCCGCCCTCTGGAACCCGCTCGACAACCTCGGCGTGCCGCTGGCGGGGAATCCCACGGCCTCGCTGTTCTATCCTCCGGCGTGGATTTTTGCCCTGCCGAGCGGCGATGGCTGGACCTACCGGCTGTATGTGCTGGGGCACGCGGTGTTGGCCTTGGCGACGTCCTATCGCCTCGCCCGGCGGTGGAACGCTTCGCCCGCGGCGGCCACCGTCGCGGCCCTGTCGTACGTTTTCTGCGGCAACGTTCTCTACCAGGTCTGCAACGTGATTTTCCTGGTCGGCGCCGCCTGGATGCCGCTGGCCCTGCTGGCCGCCGAGCGGATGCTCCGCCGCCGCAGCCTCGCGGCAAGCCTGGCGCTGGCCGCCGTCCTGGCGGCGATGACGCTCGGCGGCGACCCGCAGTCGGCCTACCACGTGGGGCTGCTGGCAGGCCTGTATGCGATCCTCCTGTGGTGGCGCAAGCGGCGGGGCGGCCGGTCCGACGCCATGCGGGGCGCTGCGCAACAGGCGCCGAGCGGCGGCGGTTGGCCTCGCCCGGCCCTGCTGGCCGTCTCCGCCACGGGGGCCTTCCTGTTGGCCGCCGTCCAGGTCCTGCCGTCGAGCGAGTTGACCGGCCAGAGCAGCCGCTACCACACGGAGGTCGCCCGCAACCTCTACGAGCTGGTCTCGGTGGAGGGCTCCGCCGGCCTCGGCCCGGGGCGAAGCTGGAGCGACGGCCTGTTGTGCCGCAACCTGGACCGGGCGATGCACCACAACCATGTCTACCACTTCAGCGTGGGGCCCTGGCGGATGGTCGAATACCTCTGGCCGAACGTGATGGGCCGGCAGTTCCCCACGCACCGCCGCTGGGCCGCTGGAATCCCCGCCGAAGGCCGCCTCTGGGTGCCGTCGCTTTACATGGGACTTGTTCCCCTGGCGCTCGCCCTGGCCGCGGTGCGATTTCGCCGGGGCGATTGCCGCACGGTGTGGCTCTCCTGGTCCGCTCTCCTGGCGGTTGTCGCCAGCTTCGGATGGTTCGGCGCCGGTTGGATCGGGCGGGAAGTCTTCGCGGCCTCGGGCGGCGGCCCCGGCGGACTCGGGGTCGGCCCGCCGGTCGGAGGGCTGTATTGGCTGATGACCGTGCTGCTGCCCGGCTACATCTACTTCCGCTACCCGGCCAAGCTGCTCACGCTCGCGGCCGTCTTGCTGAGCATGCTCGCGGCCTTCGGTTGGGATCGGGCATTCAAAGCGCCCGGGGCGCGTCTCCGTCGCGTGGTCTTCTGGTTCGGCTGCGCGAGCCTGGCGGGCGGAGCGGTCGCGCTCGGCATCTGGTTGAGGGCGCCCGAGGTGTTTCGAGGCGTTCCGCCCGACGTGATGTTCGGACCGCTCGACGCGCGGGGCGCGGCCGCCGACATCGTGCAGGGGTTCTTCCAGTCGGCCTGTTGTGCGTTCCTCTTCTGGTGGCTTTTGGGGAGGGCTTCCGGCTCGAAACAGTGGCCGCAGTGTGCGGCGATCATCCTGGTGGCCGTGGATTTGGGGCTCGCCAATGCGTGGCTGCTCCCGACAGCCGACGCCCGATTGTGGCAGCAGCCCGGCTGGCTGGCCAACGAGCTTGGCAGTCCCCAGGCCGAGAGCTCGGTTCCCTTGCGGCTGTACCGCCGCCCGGTCTGGGCGCCGGCCCGTTGGCGGAGCGCCGGGTCGCCGGATCGGCTCCGTGAAGGCCTCGTCTGGGATCGTGCCAGCGGATGGCCCAACCACCACCTTGGACCGCGGCTGGCGATGGCGGCGGTTTACGCGACGATCATGCCGCACGACTACCAGGTGTTTCTCTGGTACGCCAAGCGGCGCGGCACCGGGCGGATTCCGAACGGGGACACGCTGGCGTCGATCGCGGTCCAGTTCGCAGTCCTCCGCGGCGATGAATCGCTCGCCGGCGGACGATTGACCAGTTCCAGCGACGGCGCCGGCCGCGGCGGGCGGAGCGCCGGCGCGCCGGAGGATGTATCGCTCTGGCGCTTGTCCGGTCCGCTTCCGCGGGCGTGGTTGGCGCCACGGATCGAGGTCTTGCCGCCGCCGGCGACCGGCAACTGGCGAACCCTCTGGCGGCGGACGGGCGAGGTGTTTTATCCCCAAGGCCGGCGGCGCGATCTGCGCGCGGTCAGCGTCGTCGAGGCGAATCCTGACGAACTGGCCGGCGCGGGGATTCCCGAGGAGTTTTGCAGCCGGCCGGGCGTGCCGGCGGCCGGCTCGCGGGCCGCCTCGGCCGGCGTCTGCCGGATCACCCGCTATGAGCCGACGCGCGTCGAGTTGGAAGTCGACTCGGCCGAGGGGGGGCTAGTCGTGCTGGCCGACCAGTATTACCCGGGGTGGACACTGCGGATCGAGACGGCGGGGCAGGGGGGGCGCAGCGCCCCGATTCTCCGGGCGAACCGCCTGATGCGCGGGGCCTGGGTCCCCGGCGGCAGGCACCGGCTGATCTTCCGCTACCGGCCCCCGACGGTCTTCTGGGGCGGCGCGCTCAGCGCGGCAGGCTGGTTGGGGCTGGTCTTGGTGGGTGGAATTGCCTGGCGGAGGCGGCGGAAGCGGCGCGGCGCCGCCCGGGCTCGCCCTCACCCAGAATCCCGCCGGACAAGCCCGGCGGATCGTTCGGTTTCCCACTACCCGCGGCGGCTTGACCTCCCCCCAAATCCCGCCGGCTTGTCCGGCGGATTCTTCGGTTTCCCACTACCCGCGGCGGCTCGCCCTCCCCCAAAATCCCGCCGGCTTGCCCGGCGGATTCTTCGGCTTCCCACTACCCGCGGCGGCTCGCCCTCCCCCAAAATCCCGCCGGCTTGCCCGGCGGATTCTTCGGCTTCCCACTACCCGCGCGCGGCTCGCCCTCCCCCAAAATCCCGCCGGCTTGCCCGGCGGATCGTTCGGTTTCCCACTACCCGCGCGCGGCTCGCCCTCCCTCATAATCCCGCCGGACATGCCCGGCGGATTCTTCGGCTTCCCACTACCCGCGCGCGGCTCGCCTCAACACAGGCCGTTCGCCTGTTGTGGGCGGCCTCTGATGATCCCGCACCCGAGAGCAACAATCGGCCGGGATCTTAGGCGACGAACCGCGTCGGCATCGTCCAGAAATGGGCATAGCTCTCGTGACATTGTGGGGCACAGGCGAAAACCTGATAGCCGTGGTAGCCTGCTAAATAGAGTCCATACATGGTTACTGGCAGAAATCGACGAACTCCTTCGGGAAATTGCGCCCTGATTTCGACTGACACTGAGATCGTCCGGGGTTGGAAGTGGGGTGGTGAAAGTCCGGGAAAAACTGGACTAGCCTGGATTTGCGATATTTGTTCCATTGTTGATCGTATTATTGTTGCTGCGACACGACGGCAATGGACATTCAGGCATACAATCGGGAAGCGTGGAACAAACTCGTCGAAAGCGGCGACCGTTGGACCGTGCCGGTCACCACCGATGAAATCCAGCGTGCCAAGGAGGGTGAATGGCAGATCGTCCTAACACCGACGAAGCCTGTACCGAAGCCATGGTTCCCCGATTTGCGTGGCGCATCGACGCTGTGCCTTGCATCGGGCGGCGGGCAACAGGGACCGATACTGGCCGCTGCCGGGGCCACGGTGACGGTCCTGGATGCATCCCCTCGGCAACTCGAGCAAGATCGAACGGTGGCTGAGCGAGAAGGGTTCTCGCTGAGAACCGTCGAAGGCGACATGGCCGATTTGTCCATGTTTGCCGACGCGTCGTTCGACCTGATCGTTCACCCGTGCTCGAACTGCTTTGTGCTCCATGTTCGTCCTGTCTGGCGTGCGTGTTTCCGTGTTCTTCGCCCAGGCGGCATCCTGCTGGCCGGGTTCACCAACCCCGTCCGCTATATTTTTGACGAGGAGCACATGGAGAAGGGCAGTCTGGAAGTTCGCCATTCCATCCCTTACTCCGATTTGACTGACCTGGATGAGAAAACTCGGCGGCGCATGATCTTGGACAGAGGCGAACCGTTGGCGTTCGGTCACTCCCTGGAGGATCAGATTGGGGGCCAGTTGGACGCCGGGTTCCTGATTATCGGGTTCTACGAAGATCGATACGATGGAGGCGCGGCGGACCCGTTGTCGAAGTATCTGCCGACGTTTATTGCGACCAGAGCCGTGAAGCAATGACCGGCGATCGTCCTCCTTCCTGTAGCCGCTTTCGCGATTGATAGAAAGTCGGATCGGACCCGACCTCGCGACGGCATAACTCCGCCACCGTCAGCCCGCTTCTCGCGAGGGATCGTGGGAAACCGAACGATCCGCCGGGC